>Ga0210393_10002781_pt1 | contig 14255 bp, 23 predicted proteins | sample IncBWC27OmetaG_FD_160068 | JGI IMG/M metagenome (GOLD analysis project Ga0210393, IMG submission 160068) | Forest soil microbial communities from Barre Woods Harvard Forest LTER site, Petersham, Massachusetts, United States - Inc-BW-C-27-O ... | reverse complement strand
TGGAGTAGCTTTTAAATTAAGTGCATAATGTCCCGCTGGCAATGGAATACTACTATGAACAATTGGCTCTATTTCCTTTTCTTGATATTGAGGAACATAAGGCTTAAATTGTTCAGGTTTATTTCTTTCAGGATTGGTGTAATATTTGACTGACATTTGGATATTATACTTTCTTAATTTAATTGTTTATTCTTGATTATTTTCTTCTCTACGAGGTTTCCAGGATTTCTTCGGTTTGCGTTTAGTATCAAAATCCTTATCCACATTTTCTAATTCCATACGACGGCGAGCACTTTCACCCTTCTTTCGACGCTTTTTATCGCTGGGTTTTTCGTATGATTGTTTTTCTTTGTATAGGCTAATCGTTCTTTCTTTTTGCACTAATGCTCTAAAAGTTCGAAGGGCTCTTTCAAATTGATTACCATATACAATAATCTGTAGGGGGACGGCTTGAATACTCTCACCCGGCCCTTTGTTTTGACCGCTGACTATTTCGGTCGCCTTTGTATCACCTCCTCTCGATTGGCGGTTTGGGTTATATTTCCTGTCTCTACTTCTATTATCAGTCATTAATTCTACTAACCTGTTTTAACCTTATTTAGTTGATTGTTTTATTATAAGTTATGATTAAGTTGAGTTTTCACGCTCGACACTACTATCTATATCAGCACTTTTGGAAGTTTCGTCGTTTCTAAAAAAATAAAATTAGGCGGCATTATTTATTGTTTTGGTGGATTTACATCGAGGATAGGAGCTACACCCCAAGAAACTCGATTTTTTATCTTTTGAATGTCGAATTATCATCGCATTTCCACACAATTCACATTTTTCCGCCCCGTGCCCACTATACGCCGCTGCCAATTCTTGTTGATAAGCTGGATAAAATTTCTTTAACATTTCAATATGATCTAATTTTCCACTCTTTATTTCATCCATTTGTTTTTCCATTAAAGCAGTAAAATCATAATCTAAAAACTTAAAATATTTTTTTAAATCATCAGTAATTTTCTTACCTAAATCGGTGGCGTGGAAAACTGAACCTTTCCTTTCTACATAATTTCTGCCACTTACTCTGGTTAAAAGATCGGCATAAGTGGAAGGTCTACCGATTCCACGAGTTTCTAATTCTTTTAATAACTTATCTTCGGAAAATCTTGGAGGCGGTTGAGTTTGTTTCTTTTCCATTTTGACGGCATTTTTACTACCATCTAATGATACTGCTTGATTTTTAGTTAATAAAGGAATATCAATTGATCCTTCGTCTTTAACTCCCAGTATTTCTAAAAATCCCTTACTCTTCAAGGCTTTACCGCTGGCTTTGACTTTGGTTGCGGGATTAGCTTTGGGATGAGCTTGCACCGTTAAAGTATCATAAACGGCTGGCAACATTTGAGAAGCAACGAAATATCTCCAAATGGTCTCATAAACTAATTTTTCTTCTGGTTGTGCCATTGCGTAATTATCCCAGGGCAATAAAGTCAAATCGGAAGGTCTAATGCATTCGTGAGCATCTTGGGCAGCATCTTTATTTTTATAAGTATTAGCTTTTTTAGGGATATTATATTTATTATCGGTTAACCATTGTCTTACATCTGTCAAGGCTTCATCTCCCACTCTGACGCTATCCGTTCTAATATAAGTGCAATATCCTCCCTCATAAAGTGCTTGGGCTGCTTTCATTGTGCGATCCGGGCTAATGCCGTGCTCTTTCGACATAATGCGTTGGAGGGTGGAGGTAACGAGCGGAGCGGGAGGAGCCTTGCTTTCTTCTGCCGAAACAACATTATAAATAACATAATCTTTTTGATCCAAGATTTTTTTGGTTTGATCGGCGGTAGCTTGATCCGTTAATTTGCCAGTATATTTAGTGATGAATGGAGTTTTACCATCCGTCAGCTTAACTTGAATTGTCCAAAACTGCTCGGGAATAAAAGTTTCGATTTCCCTCTCTCGATCAATTACCAAGCGAGTGACGACGGATTGAACTCTGCCTGCTGACAATGGAGGGTTAGAACCAAAACAATTCATTAAAAATGGTGAGGCAGTAAATCCCACTAACCGATCTAAAATCCTGCGAGCTTCTTGTGCGTGAAAAAGGTTCATATCAATATCGCGAGGATTTTGAATAGCTTTTAAAATGGCAGATTTTTTTATTTCATTAAAAACGATACGCTTAATTGGCTTACCTACATCCATTAATCTTTGTTGTAAATGCCAGGCAATACTTTCTCCTTCAGTGTCAGGGTCGGGCGATAGAAGAATATTATCACACTTTTTAGCTAACCCTAATAATCGATCTACCACTTCAATTTTATCCTGACTAATAACATATCGCGGTTTAAAATTATTATCGACATCCACTCCTAATCCGTGTTTTCCGCCTTTTGCCAATTCTGTAATATGTCCATAACTGGCTACTACAATATAATCCTTTCCTAAATACTCTTGGATTTTGGTAGCTTTGCTTGGACTTTCAACAATAATTAATGTAGTCATTTATATTCCTATTTTGGTATTAGTATATGGTTCTCGGACGCGGAAATGTTAGTGATTTATTTGAAGAGATATTAAGTGATTTAAAGTGTCAAGAAAATACCAAAGCTTATATTATTAGTATTTATGGAAAGTTTAAATCTGCCAATTTTGATTTATCGAAAGAAAGTATTACTCTATTATTTTCACAAGCTAAATCTAAACAAGATTTTCTCACTTATCAAAATATTGCAGACTATTTATTTTTTATTAAATCTTGGGCTCCGCAATTTTTAAAAAGTGCCAGTATGGACTATTATGATACTGTTGCTCGATTATCTTATTATTCTTGTTTTAATATTACTCGAAAACAATTATTCTTTTATGAACAATTGGCTGATGATTTTATCTTTTTGACGGAACAAGCAAAAAATAAATTATCTAAATTGTATTAATTGAGTTATATTTTTCTATTATTTTCTTTCTAATTCGATTGAGATTTGCCATTGCTCCCATTTGATAGTGTGGAGGAACTCGTAAATGACTTACAATAACTTTGGTTCCCGGCTTTGCTTCTTTTAATTTAATAAGAGAGAAACTATATTCTACTACTTGGTTGATCAAAGTTTCCTTGGTTTTTTTATCCACTATATTTAAAAGTTTTCCAATATAATAGGGTTTAGTTATATAGGCATCTCTTCCGCCAATATAAAACTCCTTGGTTTCATTTTTAATAGTTAGTTTATCGGTAATGGCACTTTCAAAAACACTAATACCTTCAAATAGAGAAAGATTTACATCTAATAAAGAAGAAACGGTGTAATTTATATTACCTTTTTTATAATCAAATGGTAATTTATTTTCTAAAATTTTAATATACTCTTGAAATAATTTGTGTTGAAATCCGCCTGACCGACTATTATGCAAAAGATAATTAATGAAATCTTGTGGATATAACTGCAATAAATTATTAAAAGCTTGATAAATAGAAGATTTATGAATAATAGTATAATCGTGGCTTTGATATGGAATGTTGTTAGCTTGTGAATTAATAATATCGGCTAAGAGATGATATTGATTTTTAATACTTTCTTTAATTTCTAATTTAGTTTGAATATCTATTTCGTTGGATGGAATTAAATTTTTTGTTATTTTACCATTTTTATTTTCATCCAAAGTCATTTTTTCAGGATTAAAATTGATAGAAGGGTGATACATTTTTTTAAGAGAAGATAATTCTCCAACAAAACAACAATTTAAATATGGACAAGAAATTATTGTTAATATTTCAAATGGTTGCGGAATAAACTGATTACAATCTTGACATCTAAATCCTTTTTTAGAATGTTTAGCGAAAGTTTTAAAAAAGAGAATATTTTTAGGATCAGTATTATTTTTTAATTCTTCTTTACAATTACCACACTCGAAAGCTTGATGTTTTTCTTGCAATATACTTTCTTTATCTAAAAAGAAACATCCTGGGCAAATATATTGTTTTTTAACTTTTATTTTAAATACGCTATTTCTTTTGCAATAATCATTAACAATATAAAAAAGATAAGAATTAATTTCCTCCATTGGATACTGTTTGTTAAGAAAAGTAATGCATCCAGTGGTTAATGGCTCTTTTAATTCCTCTAATAAGGACTGAAAAGATAATTGATTATCAGTTTTATAATGCAAGCGATGAATAGTTGAAATGCCGGTAATATGATCTTTAATAAAATTGTCAATTAGTAGATCAACTTGAAGTAAATTATTCGGCATCATTTCCAAAATATTTAACTACCTCTTGTGGTGTGGTGTGAGCAATTTGCAATCTTTCTAAAAATCTAAAATTATCTTTAATTAATGCATCTCCTTTTCCTAATAAGTTTTCTGCTCCAACGCTATCTAAAATGACTTTGCTGTCGATATGAGACGCTACCCGACACGCAATTCGAGCAGGAAAATTAGCTTTTATCGATCCGCTAATAAAATTGACGGATGGTCTTTGAGTGGCTAAAATAATATGTATTCTGGCGGCTCGACATTTTTGAGCTAAACGACAAGTTAGATCGTGAAAATTATTATTGACATCTTGCATCATCAAATCGGCAAATTCATCGATGACAATGACACACGGCTTAAAACTTTTGACCTCTTTTCCTTGTCTAATCAAATCATATCTAAACTCCATTAGTGCAAAAATATCTTTCATTAACCACATCGATTGCTGATAAGAATAATATACTTGCACATTTCGACATTTTTTATATTCCGAAAACTCAATTTGCTTTGGATCAACTAAAAAAAGATCAACATCATTATAGTTAAATAAATTGCCAATAATATTATGTAATAAAACACTTTTACCTGATCCTGTCGTTCCTGCTACTAACATATGTGGATTGGCGGCTAAATCCATCCACATTGGTTTGCCATCAACTGCTTGACCTAATAAGCAATTAATTTCATTATTAGGAACACTGCTATTGGTAAAGTAATCAAATAACTGTAATGATTTGTTTCTAATGCCAGCAAACTCCAATCTAACTAACCCTTGTTGATGTAAAACTCTAATACTGGGTTTGCACGGACTTTTTAATGCCAAAGAGATTTCATCGCTATACTTTTTAACATCATTAACTTTGGCATTAGGATTTAGTTTTAGATCGTAATAAAAATAATTATCTATTAATTGAAAATTAGTGCAAGATGCATTAATCCTAAATGAATTAAGAATATTATTAAAATCTTTAATTTGATTAATTTGTAATGGTTGATTTGGCATTGTGGTAATTTAATTATTAAAAAATAAGATGTCAATGGATAGATAATTTTAATATTTTGCAGCGATAATTTTTTTTAATTCGTCGGCAGTAGGCTTGACAATTCCGACCGAATGACCCAATTTTAAATTAAAAGTTTTCGCTGTCCCTAATGGAAACTCAACAATCAAATCACTGGGTTTATTGCCTCCGATAATGGCAGTGGAATAAGGCTCTCCTTGACATATTTGAGAAATTTGACCTTGATGACAAAATACAATATCTAATGGTGATGGAGTATGAGCCATCCAAAATCTATTAACTTGTGCTCGACGATAAATGAAAGACATAATTGGAGGTGGCCACTCCTGATACATTAATCCTTTTGCTTGTTCTTCGGATGAAATTGCTAATAAAGTTGGAAAAATATTATTGGCAATATAAATGTAGCCCTGTTCCATTACATCAATCCGGTAGTATCTGGTTTTTCCGAAAGATGAAGAGAACGCAAAATCATTCTCATATTAGTAATTTCTTTATTAATTCCCGCTACTAATGGCTCCAATTGTTCGATATCCATTTTCTTTTCTAATACATCCATTATAGTATTTAAATCTTCTCTTGTTTGCTTGGCAATTTCAAAAACTTCCAAACGATATGAAGAACTATTTTGTGAAAGATATTGGTGTCGTTTTTTACCTAACCATTTTTTGAGAAACTTCTGAGCGGTAGCTTCCAATTGAGTTTCATTAGCAGGTTGTTCAGTTGGTTCGATTGGCGTTTTATTTTGGCTAACAACTTGACTTAACGAAGAGGCATTAAATTGATTAAGTAAATTGGTATATTGGCTAATCAATAGTTCGCCATTAATAGCTTTTTCTTCTCTGGGAGCTTTTAAATAATTGGTAATAGCAGCTTCTAATACCCTTTTACTAACTGGATCTAATCCTTTAAAATTGCTGGTGTAATCCGTAATAATGTTTTTAATTTGGCTGGAATTATCGGTGGGAGTATCTAATCCGTGTGGAGCTTCGTCAGGAACTTGATCGGGTAAAGTTTCTTTTTTTTCAGTAAAAGTATCTTCGTTAGGTAATTCCGTATTTTTATCGACGGTTAGCTTCATTGTATTTTTTAGCATCGAAAAAGAACGAGCTACAATTGCCCAGTCATTCCATACTTGTTGCATTAATTTGTGCGAATTAACAATACTTTCTTTATTGCTCCGAACCACTTCTACTTGCAATTTATTTAATGCTTTTCTGGCTCGGTTGCAACTTTCTAACATATCCAAACGCATTCGATTAATTCTTTTTTGCTCACTTACTCCCCTGGTTCGAGTAAATAACCGTGTTTTTAATCGACTAAATGGATTGGAACCTTGTGCTACTAAATCATATTTTTCTTCAAATGCTGCTAATTGCTTGCTTAAATCATTGGCTGGTGGAGTTGTTGGTAATTTATCTTTAGGTTGTTTGGGTCGATGATTTTTAGCATAGCTCAATTGCTCATCAATAATAGCATTGGCTTGTTGTGATAAAGCTTGAAAATCAGAAATTAAAGAGGTTAGGATGGTGGTAGGGTTAGCAGGGATGGGTTCGGTAATTTTACTTTTTTGTTTAAAAAAAGAATTAGGAGCACCATTCATTAATTTTTTAAAATGGATCGTCTCATTAATGAATAAACTCATATTTTTATTCCAATTAGCTTTATCCTGCCGTAATTTTTCTTGCACAGGGTCTTGAGACGGTTTTCGAGCCAATTTATCCATATAGTAATATAAGTTTATTGCTATTTAGATAATATGATCAATAATTCCATAAGAACGAGCTTTAACAGGATCAAGCCACATATCTTCTTGACAATCCTTATGTATTTTGGCTAATGGTTGTTTAGTGTGATTAGCTAAAATTTTCATTATATTAGTGTTATTTTCTCTTAAAAATTGATGGTAATTTTTAGAATTAGTAATATCATATCCTAGAATTGGAAAAGAACATTGTAAACCATGGATCATAATATTGGAATGTTTAAAGGCATAACGATAACCTTTGGAACCTGCTGCCAATATCACCGCGGCCGCAGAATAACATTTACCTAAACACACGGTTTTAATTGGGGCAGAAATTAATTGCATGATATCGTATATATTATAAAGTGCATCGCCACCGCCCCCAACTGAATTAATATACATTTCAATTGGCTCTTCTTGATCTTGATTGTCAAAATATAATAATAGGGCAGAAAGTTCAGTAGCTAATTGGTGAGTAATATCTTCATTGATAAAAATCACACGATGCTTGGACAATTTTATATAAGTTTCATCATATCCTAAAGTTGATGGTTTCTCTAAATCGTGATCGTGTTCTTGATTTTTACCCATTATTTCCCTTTCCCAAAAGAAACTACTTTGTCAATAAAGCCATATTTTTGAGCCCGAACCGCATTCATAAATACTCGACGATCAAAATCATTTAAAATGGTTGATAAAGGTTTGCCAGTAGTTTTGGCAAAGACTTCCATCATTGATTTATTATCTTTTTCAGTAATTTGCATAATTTTTTGCACATCAGTCATACTAAACTGGCTTGACCAATTATGTTCTAATTGTCCTACTGAAATAAAGGAGTTCTTGGTAGCTAATCGCATTCCTTTTTTACCCGCAGATAATAAAATTGCAGCCGCATCCATTGCCGCTCCAATACAAATAGTTTCTACTGGGGCTTTAATTATTTTCATCATATCAAAAATCATAAAAACATTTCGAAGGTGCCCACCCGGAGAATTAATGAATAAAGTTATTTTATCTTTTCTATTTTCATTGTTTTTTAATAACAAGGTAGCGGAAATATCAGTCGCTACCTTATCGTTTATTTCCCCAGAAATAAATAATACTCGGTCATTAGATAATCTCTGATAAACATCGACGCCTACATCACCTTGCTCTGTGGTTTCTAAAACGATAGTATTCAATGTTATAACCTCTTCCTTTTTTCTTCCATTTCACGATCTTCTGCACACGAAATACAAGTCAAACAATATGGGTTAGCTAATAATCTTTTTTCAGCAATATTTTCCTCACAATCTATACATATTCCATAATTTCCAGCTTTAATTCGATTGAGTGCTTCTTCAATTTGAGTTAGTCGATTGGCATTTAAAATTAAAAATTGGTTATGTAGCTCAATTTGGATGCTGCCTTGGATTTCATCAGTTTCGTCTCCATCTGTATCTATATCAGGTGGTTGGTGAGATTTTTGCAATCTTTCTTTTTTTTCAGAAATTAAAGCTTGTTTGACGGAGTTTAGAAATTTTCTCTTTAACATTGAATGACCCTTTTATCTATTTAAATTGTTTTAAGTCTGCTACTGGAACCGTAATTATCCCTTTTGGATGAGGTAGCTTTTTTCCATCTACTCTCCCTATAAAGACTAAATATGCCTGATCGACAGGCTCTTTTAAAAAAAAAGCATTGACAATCCAATCATTATACATCATTTTTTTAACTTCATTGGCAAACTTTAATTGTCGTGTTGTTTCCAATATTTGCGTTTTTTTCTTATAAAATGGTCCTAAAACATCTTGCGGCTGACACTCAAACTCCTGTAAAAATAACTGTGATGCCTCGCCAGGAGAAGTTGATGAAATAATTTTAGTAATAAGCTCTCCATCATTCAGCCCCACACACACAAAAAAAATCTGTCGTGCTGTTCGCCTACTCATTATTCTCATCGCTAAAAGTTTTGTTAAGATCGAGCAATCGAGTAATCTTTAATTTAATTTTCTTCGGCATTTTTATTTTAATATGTTTTCTTCCTTCAGCAAATACTAACTTTTTTAAAGTAATGTGATGAAATCTGCGTCCCGGCATTTTTTTTAATTGAAGAGTGCAAAAATTATAGATTTTAATTTCTTTACCATCCTTCAAATCTTGTGCCATTTCCTCAAATAAAATATTAATTACACCTAAAATATGGTAATGATTGACAATGTTTTTAACTTTTTTATTGACAAATCTCCAAAATATTTTCTTATTAATTTGAATTACTTCCATTATTCAATTACCTCCTGCAACACAAAGTCTAAATATTTCTCAAACTTTTCACCTTTAACAAAAATACCTTCCGTTTTACTAATTACTTGATGTTCTAATAATTGTTTAAGATTAAAAATAATATCTGGTTTAGAATAAATATTACTACTAAAATCTTCTAATCTGCACGGCTTGATTTTAATTTGTCGAATAATAAATTGACACAACGCAATATTCTTAATTTGAAAGAACGGAAGCTGTTTTGCTTTTTGATCAGCTATTTTATTATTTTTTTCAAAAGTCGAAATTACATCCAACAATTTACCTCTTTTAATTTTTTGTTTTTCTGCGTCTATTATTTTATGATCAATGATAGCAATTAGTTTTTTAACATATTCTACAATTAAGTCAGGAGTATTAAGTTCTTTTTTAGTGCATTGAATAATAAACTGACTAACAAACTCCTGATCAACTTTCTTCCCCTTCATTTAATTGATCCTCCTTTAATTTAAACTCAATGAAAGATAGTAAAATTTTATGCATCTCTTTGCTGTCAAAACTAATGGGTGCCCAAGACATTCCTAAATCTCGTGTTTGTTCCATTGCGGCCAAGAAAGTAGCCTGCAAATAAGTATTACATTCCATCCAGCTTTCATCATCTACTGAACAAGCCAATACCGTTTCAATAGTTTTTAATTCATATTTATCCCAAACAACATATAATCCATAAGCAGGCAAACCTTCTGGTTTAACTAATAACGCATATTCTCGATAATGATCTTCACTTTCATCAATAGAACAATTGCCCAACATTACTTTAATTTTTTGATGAGAAACGGTTAATTGGCAGCCCCATACTTTATTGGAAATAATTTTATTTTTTTCTTCAAAAACTATTTTCTCTGGTAAAAGATAATTGGGATGTTTTAATGAGCCACTTTTATTTAAATTAATATAAGTTGAAGGAAAAATAGCAAAACTACTGAAAATATGTTCTACTATATTATTTTGTAATTTAACATTCATAAGTTTTCTCTTTATACTTTTCTTTTAATAGCTTGTTGTAATATTTCCCTGACATTAATTGTATTTAAGTTTAATTCAGGCAATTGTTTATACCCTTGCTCAATAGCATCCTCAAAAAGAAAGGTATCTCCTAATTCTCTTCTTTTAGCCAATTCCTGCATACACATTATCCCAATTTCTTTATAACACCCAAAATAACGATCACAAATAATCATCTCACAAAGCTTCTGGGAATGGAAGCTCGGAATTGAATGTTTGACTTTTTCAAGGTCGAGGACGGCGTCTGGGAGCTCCGAGGGCAGATCATAATCTTTTAAATTATCTGGGGTGCCTTTAAACATCTGTTAATCCTTGAGCACGGATGGGGTGGTGAGAGCGACAGTCAGCTTCGGCACAAAAGACCCGTCCCAAATACTTTTAACCTTAATTACTTTAAAATGTAAATCCATTAAGAAGTCATTAAAGTTCAATACCTTTCCTAATAATAATAATTCTCTCATACTTTCAAATACTCCTCGAATAATAATTGCAACTTCTTTTTTAGAAATTAAAGAATAACGAAGATGAACCCTATTAACTAAATCTTCATTAAGTTTAAGATTAATGGGATAATCTTTGTTAAGTATATCTGCTGCTTGCTGATGTGTAATATCTTTGAAATAATATTTCTTAGGTATTTTATATGGTTTGATCTTGGCAATATGGGTCATAATCTATCTCCTTCCGCTTATAATATATCAAGACTTTTATTAACGTCGATCTCACCCTCGGATCAACTTCATAAAAGTGTATAAAACACTACTTCCCCTAATCTTCTCAGATATCCCCAGTAATTTGTCGAGAAAAACCTCAACAATTAAAAAAAATTAAAAACATCGGTAAAATCGCACTTTATTAAAAATTTTAATTGTTGAGGAAAATTATCGAATGATCATCCAACTATGCGATATGACAAGTTTTTCTTTCAGTTTTATCCGATTTTAAAATTTAGACATTTTGGCGAGCTCGGATTTTTAAATGATTTTTCTATATTCTTTCCTTTCAAAAGACAAAATAAAAATTATATGAATTAAGCGGCATTGATTAAAGGAATAACAAATATGGATAAATGTATTAAAGTTGCCAACCTATATATCGCTTCCCTCAAAGGATTGTCATTAATTCATCAAAACTCACATTGGATAACCAGGGGAGTTCCTTTTTATGGTAATCATTTATTATTTGAACGCATCTATAATTCAGCTTTGGAAGATTTAGATTTGGCTGCCGAAAAACTAATTGGATTATTGGGAGATGAAGTTTTAGATTACGAATTGCAGGCTGATTTATTACATAAAGTTCTGCTAAAATATAATAATTTGGAAGGTTCGCCGTTGGAAATGTCGTTAGCAATGGAGAAAGATTTTTTGAAATTAAGCTTGCAATTTTATCAATTATTGGAAGATGAAAAGAAATTAACATTGGGACTTGACGACGCCCTGATGACTATTGCTTCCAGTCGTGAGGGTGCAGTTTATTTATTACAACAAAGTTTGAAGGGAAAATAACAATGGATCGACAAACATTAGTGCTACAAAAATTATTAAAAGTAGCTGAAACTCAACAACAAGCTATTAAAAAAATAGCACAAGAAGTTCTTTCAGCTCCATCAGTTGCGGAACATCATCCCCTGATTGATTATATTAATAATGGATTAATTGCCGTGGCTGCTGCTAATCTCGGTATTCCAGGGGTTGGTTCCGAGGTTAAAGTTAATTCGCCTGCTCCCGCCGTTGGAAATATTAATCAAGGCGGCGAAACATATACCGCCTATATCACTGGCGTTCCTGAAAAACGAAGAGATGCATTTGCCAAAGTTCTCTCCGCTCAACTTAAATTGCAAAAACCAGAATTAGATGGCAAATTTAGTTATTTTTTCAAAGATTAACGCAATAAAATAATATAGGGATAGACTTAATTTTACAAGGAGTTTTGAATGGATCATAAAAAAGTTATCGAAAGTTTAGTTAAAATTGCAGAGAACCAACAAAAGATTATTCACAAATTGGCTCAAAGTATGCCACTAACGCAATCTATCGAACCCAAACAAAATATCACCACACACGAAGCAGGAACCATTATGAATTCGCTTCCTCCCGCCGTTAAAGCTGCGGTGGAAAATCTCGAAGTTCATGGCTCCGAAGTATCAGTCAAATTTCATCCAGGCAAAGGCAGCGATCAAGTATTTAATGCCATTGTTGCAATAGTGAATAATCTACAAAATACTAATGTTCTCCCTGCCAAAGGTTATAAGGTAGTAGAGGCGGGTTAAATCACTTTATAAAAATACTCATCTCCCTGTATTGTTTAGCGAAATTAAGTTCCTGATAGACATTGAGATTATCCTTTAAAGACAATTTAGTCAGCGTTAATAAGATTTCCCCCATTGTTCGAGCTTTCATTTGCTGAAGCTCATTTTGGGGGATTTCTTTTTTTTGCTCAATGGTTCGATAGATATTAATTTTCAGCGTTAATTCATCTAAAATGGAGGAAACATCATCATCTTTAATGGTGCTTTGATGTAGTTCTTCGCATTTTTCCCACAAACGATCAAAAGGAATTGGCATTATCGTCTTTTTCTTTCGCTGCATCCATTACTGCAATTTGCAATTCTTCTGATCCTTCCTCGGATGTATAAATTAGAAAAACTGCTCCCTCTCGACAATCAATTAAAACTGGAGCTTTAATTTTACCAATGAAAAATACTTTTTTGTTTTTATCCTCTCGTGCATTGAGTTCGATGGTTAGATTTTTACTTGACATTTTTGAAATCTCCGTAATAGTTAAAGTGTTGAGTGAGAATACCGCAATCACTTATCTATATATCACGCAGTTTCAAAAGTTTTCATCGCATACAATAAAATTTGTCCAATTATTTTATGCTGCATCACAAAGCGGTTATTTATCGCTGCCAACATTGTTTCTACCGTTTCAAAACTCCATCTTGTTGCCAAACTAATTAATAATGGCTCTCGCTCAAATCCTTCCATCAAATCAATTTCTCTACTTAATTGCAAAGACTTGGAATGATCAATTAATGATAAAACTTGTAATTTACTGAACTTATCTAAAAAATTGTCTCTATATTTATTCCAACCATATAGTTTAATTCCAGTATTGATAATTTTAGCCGTTCGATCTACCGCTTGTTTTTGATCTATATTTTGAATGACGGACAAACTTTTTAAAATTTGATCATTAATGGAGTTATGATAATTAAAATAATAATGATATGGATTAAAGGAAATGTCTAAATCGCATATTACGCTACAATATCTCTCAAAGAAAGTGGTTGGAACTAATTTATGAAAGAAAATATTATTTAATGTTTTGAGTTGTTGGTGATAATTAGTTTGAGCGAAATTCATTGCCCTACTAAAATAATCAATATAATTTAAATCTGGCGTAGGAATATAATTTGGATCAATAATTAGATTTTTCATTAGACAAATAATAAATATTTTTTAATTTCTTGCTCATATAATTCAGATCTGGCATAATCATCTTTATACCAAGTGAAAATTTTATTTTTATCCCTATAAACTTCATCTAATTTTAAAATACTCAAAAAGAGATTTTTAGCTATATTTAGATTTCTTGCCTGATAAACTTGAACAATGGCGTCAAACAAAGCTCCAATCCAAGCACAATCCTTACAACCTTGTACTTCACTACAATTTGGTATCCCTCTGCCAATTACACATTCTTCAAAATCATCATCAATTATTTTAACTTGATAACTGTGTTCATTGGTATCTGGATCGTAACTAACCCAATCTTCACTGGCTTTTACTTTATAATCAACAAACATGAATTATGACTTTTTGGCAGGAGAAACGGTAATGGACATAATTTTACCTTCCAATGAAATTTGAGATTTATCTGATACTAACCCTTGAAGTTGTTGCAAAATGTATTCCAACTTCTCTTTACCTAAA
>Ga0210393_10002780_pt1 | contig 14255 bp, 11 predicted proteins | sample IncBWC27OmetaG_FD_160068 | JGI IMG/M metagenome (GOLD analysis project Ga0210393, IMG submission 160068) | Forest soil microbial communities from Barre Woods Harvard Forest LTER site, Petersham, Massachusetts, United States - Inc-BW-C-27-O ... | reverse complement strand
GGCAATGTAGGGCTTCGCGGATTGATCGTTGTTCGGGGACGAACTCATCGAATCGATCCTTTGCTGTGCGTCATGGCGTTTGCGGCTATGGCGCCGGAGTTGACGCTGGTCGCGGACGCGCAGCGGCTGGCTTGGTTGCGGTTGCCAACGCTTCCGCGAGAATGTGACCGTCTCTGGGAGCCAGTGTAACGCCGGTGAGTGCGGCGAGTGTGGGCGCGATGTCGGCGGGAGTGACTTCGCGGAAATATTCGCCGGGCTGGATGCCATAGCCCATCAGGAGAACAGGGACGTGCTGATCGTAGTTGTAAGGCGCACCGTGGCCTGTGCCTCCGGAGGGCTTGCTGTCTTTGAGGGAGCTGTCGATGAGCCAGTAGGGCTTCGGGACGAAATATAGGTCGCCGCTGCGACCTGGGAGGAAGCTGGCTTTGACGGCGGCGCGGATGCGGTCCTGCGTGGGCGCGCTGTTCTGGAGATCTTCGGACCAGTAGATGGCGCCGACGCCGGGGACGGACATGGCGGCGTCGGTGATTGCTTGCATGGCGCCGGATGTGTCGCGGATGTGTTCGTAAATCGAGGGATCGAAGTAGAGGTCGCCGCTGGAGATGCTGGCGATTGGGAATTGAGCATCTTGCGCGTTGGTGGGTTTGGGGAAATTGAATGGTTCGAGGGCTTTTACGATTGCGGCTTTGAGTTCGGGAAGATGGAGGAGGCCTGCGTCGACGCCGGTTCTCGCCATGTCTTCGGGGATCGGCACCGCGCCGTGATCGGCGCTCAGAGCCACAACGTAGTTTCCGCGGCCAACCTTACGGTCAAGGTGAGCGAAGAGTTCGCCGAGGCTGCGGTCGAGTGTGATCAGGATGTCTTGGATTTCGCGACTGCGAGGGCCGTAGCGGTGGCCGACGTAGTCGATGGCGGAGTAGCTGACGCCGAGGAAATCGGTGGCGCCGCTTTTGCCGAGACCCAGCGAGTCGACGGCGGCTTCGGCGAGATGCGTGAGGTAGTCGTCGGAGTAGGGGCTGGTGGACCACTGATTGTAGAAGTCGGCGTCGGGCTTGGTGGAGTCGGTGCCGCCGCGGAGTGCGTGGGGAAATTCGAGGGTCCATCCGGGCGGAGTTGAGGCGCCGAAGGCTTTTTCGTCATAGAAATAGTCGGACTCGGGGAGGGAGAGCTTCCAGGTCTTGCCGTAGTCTTCGGAGACAGGATGCTCTTTGGCGTAGGTCTCGATGAAGGGCATGGTGCCGTAGACGCTGGAGGTGACCCAGCCGCCGTTTTCGAACCATGTGGCGGCGTCGCCTTTGTGGCCGGCCATGGTGATTGCGGCGCGGGCTTTGAGAGAGAAGGTGACGATGCGGGTGGCGCCGCCGGTTTGGAATCTTAGTTCTTCGGCGAAGGAAGGCATGAGCATGCGGACGGCGCTGTCGCCGCCTTTTGTCGGGGTGCCGGCGTAGCCGATGTTTTGGACGGAGGAGTCGGCGGTGCACGTCGTAGTTTTTTGCGACGCCCGGTCCCACCATTGATTGGCGACCATGCCGTGGGTCGATGGGAAAGAGCCGGTGGAAATTGTGGAGTGGCCGACGCAGGTTTCGGTGGCGGCGTAGGGGTAGGCGGCGGCGCGGTACCAGGCGCCTTCGTCGACCAGGCGCTTAAGACCGCCGGACCATTGGCCGCGAAATTTGTCGACGTAGTCGGCGCGCATTTGGTCGACGACGAGGAGGACGACGAGCTTGGGGTGTTGTGTTTGGGCGGCGGCAGGCTCGGCGGGCGGTTTCGGCTTCGGTTTGGCGGCCGGAGTTTGGGCGCGAGAAGTCGCGGCGGTGACTGACAGTGCGGTGAAAAAGAGCGCGAGCCAGGTCGAGCGGCGAATCGAAAAGGCCATATGATGTTTGCGTTTGTGATTGGCGTTGTTGCTACGGCGAGAGTTTCCCGCGGTCATGTCAGCCTCAGTGCGAATCAGGCGAGTGTAGCACGAGGAGTTTTGCGGATTCGTGGCGGAGAAATGGGAAACTGAGACGAATGGCTGGAAATAGCTGATGGGCAAACGCAAGCGCGATGTTGACGAACTGCGGGAAGAGATTGAGGCGATTGTTCTTCGCGGGGCGGACGATTTTTTCGATGCGCCGGAGGATCGGTCGGCGCTGGAAGTGACGATTCGAATTTGCTGCGAGTTTTATGAATTCTTGATGGGGGCTGATGATTCGCCGGATTCTTCGGATGCAAATTACATGGCGTCGCAGATTCGATCGGGGATGGAGGAATATTTCACGCTGGAACAGTACGGCAGAGTTTTGGGCGGATTGAAATTGCAGGAAGGATTTTCGGGGAAGCTGCCGCAGACGTTTAATGAGTTAAGGTCCGAGTACGAGGCGATTTTTCAGCAAGTGTTGGACTGCGACCTGAGCGCGAAGGCGTTTGGGTTGCTGCTGTCGCTGACGAAGCTGATGCTGTTATTCCTCACTGTTTATTTTCAATCGCTCCAAAGTTACTCCGCGCCTGACGCCACGGGCAGCGCTTGAGTCGAGGCCGAAGAGGTGCATGACATTTTTGGTCCGGGCAAGCTGGGGCGCAGCGTGCTGCGCCCCTACATTAATCGCGGCAAGACGCGATGGCGGGCCGGGCAAGCCCGGCCCCTACAGAGGAATTGGAGCGTCGAAGGTAGGTCTGTTCGGCGATGCGCGGGGCTATGTTAGGATTACGCCCGACATGAAGATCGTTGAAAAGGCACAGTTGATGTCGGCGTCGGAAATCGACCGCACTTTGCAGCGGCTGGCGCACGAAATCGTGGAAAAAAGCGGCGGAACGAAGGACCTGGCGATGATCGGGATTCGGCGGCGCGGCGTACCGCTGGCGCAACGAATCGCGCAGGCAATGCGCGGGATCGATGGCGTGGATGTGCCGGTCGGCACGCTCGACATCACGTTGTATCGCGACGACTTGTCGAAAGTGGCGTCGCACGCGGTGATGAAGTCGTCGGACATTTCGTTCGGCGTCGACAACATGAATTTGGTGCTGGTGGACGACGTTCTCTACACCGGGCGCACGATTCGCGCGGCGATGAATGGATTGTTCGATCTTGGGCGGCCGAAGCGCGTGTCGCTTTGCGTGCTGATCGATCGCGGCTGGCGCGAAATGCCGATCGAGGCGCAATTCACCGGTCGCGTGGTGCAGACGAGCGCCACCGAAATTATCGAAGTGCGTTTGCGCGAGATCGATAATGAAGAACGCGTCGTGCTGGTCGACCGTGTAGACTAGAAGCAATCGCAGGAGAGTAGAATTCGGCAACGAGTGACAATGTGACGCACCGCTTTCGCGATTTTCTGGCGCTGGAACCGCTCAACGCGGACGAACTGACATTTCTTCTCGATCAAAGTAAATCCTTTCAGGAAATTCAGCGGCATCCTTTGAAAAAGCTGGCAGTGCTGCGCGGCAAAACGGTGGCGCTCGCATTTTTTGAGACATCCACGCGCACGCGTATCAGCTTCGGCACCGCTGCGTCGCGACTCGGCGCCGACCAGATGAATTTGCAGGCGGAAGCGTCGAGCCTGAAAAAAGGCGAGTCGCTGCTTGATACGGTGCACACGCTGGATGCGATGAAGCCGGACATTCTGGTGATGCGGCACGCGTCTTCGGGGGCGCCGCAATTTGTGGCGCGGCATCTTGAAATTCCGGTGATCAACGCGGGCGACGGGACGCACGAGCATCCGTCGCAAGGACTACTGGATGCGCTGACGATTCGCGATCGTAAGGGAACGATCGAGAATTTGAACATCACGATTTTGGGCGACATCAAGCACAGCCGCGTAGCTCGTTCGAATATTCACTTGTTAGGAAAATTTGGGTGCAAGTTCACGTTGTGCGGGCCGTCCATGTGGCTGCCGCGCGAGTTGGAGCAACTTGGTGCGGCAAGCGGAACGAAGATTCGGCGCGTGTTCAGGATCGAAGAAGCGCTTGAGGGCGCCGACGTCGTGCTCGGGCTTCGCGTGCAGAACGAGCGGCAGTATGAGCCTTCGATTTCGCTGAACGACTACATCCTGTTGTATCAGCTGAGCGGGGATCGCATGAAATATGCAAAGGCTGACGCGATCGTACTGCATCCGGGTCCGTTGAATCGCGGAATCGAGATTACGCCGGAAGTTGCGGACGGGCCGCAATCGTGCGTGCTGGAGCAAGTGACCAACGGCATCGCGGTGCGCATGGCGTTGCTGTTTCTCCTCGCGGCCGGTGGCGCGGAGGACGAAGCGCTGCCTGGGGGCGACGCCTCATCATCGTCGACCGATCAGCCGCGTAATCGGCGAGCGACCGACAAGAAATCCGACTCAAACACTGACGCGAAAGAGTAAAGGACCCCTCGCATGCTTCTCATTAAGAACGGCCGCGGTTTGAATCCGGCGACGAAGATCGACGCGGCGATGGACGTGTTGCTCGACGGCGAGCGCATTAAAGAAGTTGGCGCACCCGGGAAAACATCGGCGGGCAGCGGGCAATCGCAAAATGGATTAGAAGTTTTTGATGCGAGCGGATTGATCGTCGCGCCGGGATTTATCGATATTCACGTGCATCTGCGCGAACCGGGCCAGGAAAACTCCGAAACGATTGAAACCGGCACGCGTTCGGCGGCGAAGGGCGGCTTCACCGCTGTGTGCTGCATGCCGAACACAAAACCGGTCAACGATAACGCGAGCGTGACGCACTTCATCATCGATCGCGCGAAGGCGGCCGGCGGTGTGCGTGTTTGGCCCATCGGCGCGGCGTCGGTTGGCAGCGAAGGCGAAGCGATCGCCGAAATCGCGGCGATGCGTGAGGCGGGAATTGTGGCGGTGAGCGACGACGGCAAGCCGATCGCGACTGCCAAGCTCGCGCGCCAGGTGATGGATTATTGCAATTCGCTTGGGATTCCGGTGATCGAGCACTCGGAAGATGTTTCGCTGGCGCAAGGAGCGGTGATGCGCGAAGGCGTTACATCGACGCGGCTCGGATTGCCGGGGATGCCTGCGGCGGCCGAATCAGTATGCGTTGCGCGCGATGTGCAGCTCGCTCAGCTTACCGGAGCGCGATTGCATATCGCCCATCTTTCGGCGAAAGGTTCGCTCGATCAGGTGCGCTTTGCGAAGCAGCAAGGGTTGAAGGTGACGTGCGAGGTTACGCCGCACCACTTCACGCTGATTGATGAAGATGTGCAGTACGATTCTCGTTTTAAGATGAATCCGCCGCTGGCCGCGCGCGAAGATCGCGACGCGCTGATTGCGGGACTTGTGGACGGCACGGTGGATTGCATCGCGACCGATCACGCGCCGCATGAACCGGCGCTGAAAGATGTGGAGTTTGATCGCGCTCCGTTTGGCATTTTGGGGTTTGAGACGGCGATTGCGCTTTCGCTCGAGCAGCTCGTGCACACTGGGAAGATTTCGCTGATGCGCATGGTCGAGCTTTTTACAACTGGTCCGGCTCGCGTGCTGGGCAAAGAACGAACGCTCGCGGCGGGACAGCCCGGCGATGTCACGATTTTCTCGACGGATCGCGCTTGGACTTACGACGTGAAAGAATCGCCGAGCAAGTCGCGTAATGCGCCTGTCGATGGCCGCAAGTTCAAGGGCGGGCCGATGGCGACGATCGTCGGCGGCAAGATCATCTGGAAGCAGTAGTCGCGGCGCTGGTCAACGGCACGAGCTTTCACCACAGAGAGCGCAGAGTTCGCGGAGCGGAAAATTCCGAGAAACGGAATCCGCGTTCGCGCGTCTAGCAGCCAATAGAACCCAGTCAACTCCACGGAAACGCCGACGCCGCCGGAGGCTGCGATGCGATCCCTCCCGTTTCTACCATCCATTTGGCAAGACCTGCGTTACTCGATGCGCCTGCTCCGCAAGTCGCCCGCGTTTACCTCGATCGTTGTATTGACGCTCGCGCTGGGCATCGGCGGCAACACGGCGATCTTCAGTCTCGTGAACACGGCATTCTTTCGTTCGCTGCCGATTCCGGAGCCTGATCGCGTCCTGCGGCTGCTCGATTCGCTGCGCGGACCCGACGGGCACCCGCGCACGTTCGGCATGCACAGCAACATCATTGCGACGCTGCGGGAATCGAACACCGCGTTCGACGGGATTGTCGCGCTGCGCGGCGAAGACCTTACATTGCTCGGCGGAGACGAGCCAGAGCGCGTGTCGGTGATTTATCGGTCCGAAGGCTGGCAGCCGGTGTTGCAGGTGCAGCCGTCCCTTGGCCGCGACTTCACCGCGGAGGAAGAAAAGCACGGCACAGGCAGCGGTGTTGCGCTGATCAGCTACGCGTTGTGGCAGCAACGCTACGGATCGTCGGCGTCGGCGCTCAATCAATCGATGCGCATCGACGATCACACGTATCGCATCGTCGGCGTGATGCCGCGCGGATTTAATTTTCCTTACAACGCGCAGGTGTGGGTTCCGTTTTCGGTGAACGCCGGCGATCGGGCCGCGGACTTTGCGGTTTTTGTGCGCGTCAAGCCGGGCGTGACGATGTCGCAGGCGTATCAGGCGCTCGACACGCTAACGGCGCGAGTGAAACAACAATATCCAGAGACGCTGCCGGGCTATGCAGTGGCGTGGATCACGCTGCGGCAGAATTTGACAGACAACGAGGACGGAACAATTCTGGCGCTGCTGTGCATTGTCGGATTTCTGCTCTTACTGGCGTGTATCAATGTCGCGAATCTTTTGCTGGCGCGCTCGGCGGTTCGCGCGAAAGAGTATGCGATTCGCGCGGCGCTGGGAGCGAGCCGCGGCCGACAGATTCAGCAGATGCTGACCGAAAGCGTGTTGCTCGCGGCGCTTGGCTGCGTGTGCGGGCTGATTTTCGCTACGTGGCTGAATCGCTTCGCCGACTCGTTGTTGCCGTCGAACATCAGCTCTCAGCTTGGGTTGAGCGCGGCGCAGCTCGATTGGCGCGTGCTCGGTTTCGCGATCGGCGCATCGTTGGCCGCAGGCGCGATCGCTGGCATCGTGCCTGCCCTGACGCGGCGCGGACCCGACACGACCGAATCGTTGAAAGAAGGCGGTCGCGCGGGGGCCGGAGCAAGCCGCGGCACGAATCGCGTGCTTAGTGGATTCGTCATCGCGGAAACTGCGCTGGCGCTCGTGCTCGTCGCCGGCACGGGCTTCATGGTGGAAAATTTTCAGCGGTTGCAGCATCGCGCGCTCGGCGTTCAGCCGCATCATCTGATGACGATGGAATTTACGCCGGCTGCGGGAACTTATCCGCTCGGTGCGCGGCGCAACGCGTTGATTGAGCACGTCGTCAGCGAAGTCAGCAGCGTTCCTGGCGTCAGCGCTGCTGCGATTACGACCGTGAATCCTTTCGGCGGTGGAAATTGGGGCGCGTCGGTTTTGATCGAAGGACTCGGCAGCGGCGATCCCAGCGAAGCGATCAACATCAATCATCGGCTGGTAACTCCGGACTTGTTTCGCGCGATGGGCACTCCGTTGTTGCGCGGGCGCGTGTTCACCGATCACGACAATCTCGCGAGCGAACCGGTCGCGGTCATCAGCGAAGCGATGGCGCGCCGATTTTGGCCAAACGAGGATGCTGTCGGCAAGCGGCTGCGCATTTCGCGGCCGGCGAATTCGCCGTGGCTCACAGTTGTCGGCGTCGTCGGCAACGTGCACGACTTCGGCGATCCTGGAGATCCGATCGAAACGTGGTATCTGCCGTACGCGCAGCAAGCCACGACTCCTTCGGCCGGCGAGTCGATTCATTTGATGGCGCGCGTTGAAGCCGATCCCGGCGCCGTCGTGCCCGCGATCAAGCAAGCGATCTGGCGCGCCGATTCGTCGCTCGCTGTGTTTCGCATTTCGGAGATGGATCACTATTACTCTGAAACTCTCGAGCGCGATCGGCTCGGGACGCGAGTGATGAGTTTCTTCGGCGTGTTTGGATTATTGCTGGCGGCGCTTGGCGTCTATGGCGTGATGGCGTTTGCGGTAGCGCAGCGCACGCGCGAAATCGGAGTGCGCGTGGCGCTCGGCGCGGATCGCAGCAAAATTCTGGCACTGATTCTGAAGCGCGGATTTGCGTTGACGGCGTTTGGATTGGCCGCAGGCGCAATTTTATCGATGGCACTCAATCGCGTGCTCATGAGTTTTCTCACCGAAGTACACGGAGTGGAAATCGCGCCGCTGGCAACAGCCTCTGTGCTTTTGCAGGGAGTCGCGTTCGCGGCGTGTTACTTGCCGGCAAGGCGAGCGACGACGGTCGATCCGCTGACCGCGTTGCGTTCAGAATAGCAGTTAGTGCGCGCCACCCTCGGCCGCCGGGTGCATGCCGTGCTGCGGCACTTCGTGAATGCCGCGCGCGGGCGGCTCAATCTTATGCCGATAGAAATGATCGAGCGGTGAGCGGCCTTTGCCCGTCGGATAACTCTTCTCGATCGCTTTTGTGACGTAAGCTTTCGCGAGCATCGCTGCTTCGCGCAGCGGCCTGCCTTCCGCGAGCAGTGCCGTGATTGCCGACGCAAATGCGCATCCCGTGCCGTGCAGACTTTCTTCGCGCACGCGCTCGCCGGCGAGCGTAACGATCTCAGTGCCGTCAAACAGCACATCGACGGCGCGATGATCCATGTGGCCGCCTTTGACGATCACAGCGTGCGCGCCCATCTCCACGATTTTCCGCGCGGCGGCTTCCATGTCGGCGATCTCTTTGATCGTTATCCCGGTCAAGATTTCAGCCTCGGGAATGTTTGGGGTGATCACGGAAGAACGTTTCAGGAGCTCCGTCGCGACAAATTTGATACCCCCGGCGTCGAGCAGCTCGGTTCCGCTCGACGACTTCATCACCGGATCATGCACGACGTGCGCAAATTTTCTCGCGTCGAGAAATTCAGCGACCACGACAGCGTTTCCGCGGTTTCCCAACATGCCGATCTTCACCGCGGCAATTTCGGAATCGTTCGCGATGCAATCGAGCTGCGCACGCAGCGTCGCGCTCGGCGTATTCTGTACATCGGTCACGCCTTGCGTGTTCTGCACGGTCAAAGATGTAATCGCGGCGACGCCGTAGCATCCGTGCGCCGCAAAAACCTTCAAATCGGCTGCCGTCCCAGCGCCGCAGCTCGGATCGAAACCAGCAATCGTCAACAAAATTGGCGGCGTCGCGTTGGAACCATTGCTTCCGTTATGAGTGCTCATGATTTCGTGCTTGTTGCCCCACTATCTCTTGAAGAATTCAGGCCTAAAAATATTTCTGATGCGCGTTCGGTCGACAAAATATCGCCGAAAGCGCAAAGTGCCGATACGTTCCGCGAAGGAAGTACCGGCACTTGCGAATGTACGCGCCTTAGTTTCACCGGCGCAACTAAATATTTCTTGCGGGAGCCTGCAGCGATAACGCGAAGAGTTGTCTTCGCATCGAGAAGAGGTAAAAACTTTCGTTTTGAAATTAAATGACGCGAGTTCGTCGCGTCACGACATCGATCACGGAAACAATCCGCGAACCAACAGCGCTTCCGACACGCGTCCGACGGCGAGAATCATCGCGCCCGCTCGAGGCGGCACGTGATGACGGCGCATCGTATCCACCATTTCGTGGAACGAACGCACCATGATTTTCTGGAGCCGCGCGTGCACTTCTTCCACGTCCCACGCGAGCCCTTGCTGATTTTGCATCGATTCGAAGTGGCTCACTGTCATTCCGCCGGCGTTGGCGAGAATGTCGGGCAGCACGGTGATTCCGCGCCGCGCCAAGATTTCATCCGCGTGAGGCGTCGTCGGGCCGTTCGAAGCTTCCGCGACGATGCGCGCCTTGACCGCTTCGGCGTTTTGCAGCGTGATCGCGTTCTCCAGCGCCGCCGGCACGAGAATGTCGCACTTCATCGTCAGCAAATCGTCATGCGAAATTCGTGAAGCGCCCGGCATGCCCACAACTGTAGCCGCCCGCTCCTTGTAGCGAAACGCTTTGATCGGATCGATGCCGCGCGAATTCGTGACACCGCCACGCGTGTCGCTGATCGCGACGATCTTGGCTTTTTTCTCGGCAAAAATTCGCGCCACCGCCGCGCCTGAGTTGCCAAATCCCTGGACGGCAATGCTCGCGCCGCGCAGCGACATCTTCTTGATCTTGCATGCTTCTTCGACGATCGCAACGAGCCCGCGCGCCGCCGCGTCATGGCTGCCGACCGAACCGCCGATCGATTGCGGCTTGCCAGTTACGACGCCATGCGTTGCGCGGCCGACCGTCATGGCGTACGTGTCCATGATCCACGCCATGGTTTGCGAGTCGGTATAAACGTCGGGCGCCGGAATATCGCGATCCGGTCCGATGAGCGGCATGATCTCGCTCGCGTACCGCCGCGTCATGCGCTCGAGTTCGCTCTTCGACATCCGCTTGGGGTCGCAGACGACTCCGCCCATCGCGCCGCCGAGCGGAAGTCCAACGATCGCGGTCTTCCAGGTCATCCACGTCGCGAGCGCCTTGATTTCGTCGAGCGTCACGTTGGGATGAAAGCGAGTGCCGCCCTTGCCCGGTCCGCGCGCGACGTTGTGCTGCACGCGATAGCCGGTCAGGACTTTCACTTGGCCGTTGTCCATCTTGGTGGGAACCGAAACTTCGAGAACGCGCTTTGGAGTGCGCAGGATCTGGCGCAGGCCGGGATCGAGCTTGAGGAACTCCGCCGCCATGTCGAACTGAATCTGCGCGATGCGGAATGGATTGAGATCTTCTCGCGGCGCTATGCGCGGAACGATCGGTGGTACGGCGGGCTTGGCGACCGTGGCCATCGGCTTTCGGTCCTTTCGGGTTCGCGCCCTTTGCGCGACCTCACTCGACTGCGGTCGAGTGCGCTGCTTGCATCTCGTTCATTTGGCCCGACAGCAACCTCAAACCTTGAATCGCGTACTCGCTAGCTCTTCTCAGCCATTCGCGATTTTCTTCTCGTCGCCTGCCGCGTTCGTCAACAGATACTGATCGCGGCACTGAACCGAGCAAAAATGAACGAGCTCCCCACCCTCGCGCAGCGGGATCGCCAGAACCTCGGCCACGTGCGCCCCGCAAACCGGATCACGCACCAGCCGCCGAGAAGTCCCAACGGTGCCTTGCCGCTGCGAAATCTCCGAATCGCGCTGGCTCGCCGATTCTGCATTCTGCGTCGCTCCCCGCACCATCCACGCTACGAGCTTCTTCAGCAGCGCGACGCTCCAGGAAACCACCAGCAGCCAGAACAGAAACCGAATAACACGGGCAATGAAATTCATCGATACCTTGATTCAAAATGCTGTTTCGAACGCTGTCCCAACTTGATCCGGCGATGGCTTCCGTCCATCGCCCAGCGATTCGCTGGCAGGCTAGTTTACGCCTCGACCCCTGGCGGGATGCTAAGAGCGAGTGTATGCAACCGCAAAAGTAGGAGTCAAACGAAAACGCGTAAATTCAACGAGTTGCGTGCTAGTTGTGGGATGGATTGGGGTCGGCAAACCCCGACCAACCAATAGCTAAGAGTCGTGTTATCAATGATATGAACGAAAACCGTCCAAACGGTCGCTGTGGAGGTTCTTACGGTGCCGGAATCCTCTCGATGCCCATATATGGACGCAAAGCCTCTGGGACCAGGATCGACCCGTCCGCCTGCTGATAGTTCTCCACGATGGCGATCCAGGTCCGGCCTACCGCCAGCCCTGAGCCATTCAGCGTATGGACGAAGTCGCTCTTCCCGCCCCCCTTCGGCTTAAACCGGATCCCCGCCCGCCGAGCCTGAAACGCCTCACAGTTCGAACAGGACGAAATCTCGCGAAATTCATTCCCGCTCGGCAGCCAGACCTCCAGGTCGTAGGTCTTCGAGGAGGCAAACCCCATGTCGCCGGTGCAGAGCAGCATCGTGCGATAGTGCAGGCCTAGCTTCTGGAGGATCGTCTCCGCATTCCGCACCAGCGCTTCGTGCTCCTCGTAGCTCTTATCGGGATGGGTGAACTTAAACAACTCCACCTTCTGAAACTGGTGCTGGCGCAAAATGCCCCGTGTATCTTTTCCCGCGGCGCCGGCCTCGGACCGAAAGCAAGCCGTCCACGCCGTCACATGAACCGGCAATTTCTCCTCGGCCAGCGTCTCATCGCGATGCAAATTGTGCAGCTCGACTTCCGACGTAGGCGTGAGCCAAAAATCCGTGTCCTGCACCTTAAATAGATCGGCGGCAAACTTCGGCAGCTGGCCCGCGCCCATCAAGGAAGCCGTGTTCACCAAAAATGGCGGCAGAATTTCGGTGTAGCCATGCTCGCGTGTGTGGACATCGAGAAAAAAGTTCGCGAGTGCGCGTTCGAGCCGCGCTCCCCAACTCTTGTAAACCGCGAACCGTGCTCCGGTAATCTTCGTCGCACCAGCCAGGTCCAGAATCCCGGCTCGCTCGCCAACTTCCCAATGCGGCTTCGGAACAAAATCAAACTTCGGCGGCGTGCCCCAACGCCGGACCTCGACATTGCCTTCCGCGCCGTGGCCCAGCGGCACGCTCGAATGCGGGACATTCGGAATCGTGAGCAAAAACTCGCGCTGCGTCGCGTCGAGCTGTGCGATCCGCTCGTCGCCCTGCTTGATGCGCTCCGAAACCTGCTTCATCTCTGCGATTTTCTCGTCCGCGGGCTGCTTTGCTTTCTTCAGCGTCGCGATTTCGTCGTTCGCCTTGTTTCGCTGCGCCTTCAGTTGCTCCGTCGTCGTAATCAGTTCGCGCCGCTCTTTGTCGAGCGTTCGAAACGCATCCAAATCCAGCGTCGTGCCGCGCTTTTTCGCCATCTCGGCGAACACATCCAGGTGTTCCCTGAAGTAATTGAGGTCATGCATGGTCTGAAAAGAATAGCGTACTCAGACAATGGAACGAAACCGAACCGCCAATGATGCCGCAATGATTGCAACGCGTCGCAGTCGCGAGGATTCGGCAGACGACTCATGGGCGGCCTAGTAGTCGCGGGAATCGTGTTCGACTCGGGGAGCTACGTTTCCGCGGCTCAAATACATCACGCCATACTGAAAAGAATTTCCGGGCAGCACCGTCACGTGGCGCACCGAACCGCGCACAAAAACCGGCGACGTCCCCGGGTAAAACGGCACGGCCACATCAATCTCGCCGCCCACCGGGTAGTGCTTGCGGCTTCGAAACCCAAATCCGCGCTTCGCCAGGTTCGCGCACTCGACAATTTCTTCCGACTCTTCATACCGCACGCATGCCGACAAATTGACTCGCGTCCGCACATCCCTGCGCCGGTTTGCCGCCTTCGCTACCACCGCCGATGCGACCGGCGGCAACGCTGGTGAAGGCAGAGTTTCGCTCTCCAACAATTCCACTCCCTGCAGGCGCGGCCGAGGGGTTCGGACCGCATGTTTCAATTCGACCGTCTGTCGCGCCAGCGTTTGTGAGCGCGCTGGCGCGGAGTTCGCGGCAACGATTTCCGCAGCCTGTCGCAGCTTGGACGCGGGCATCGTAAGTCCCTCCGGCGCCCTTCGCCATACCGTCGGAGTCCCGCAATAAATGCAATACCGCAAAATCGACGCCGACAGGGCGTAAACATCCGCCTCGACTTCACTCTGATCGACCACCTCGCACCGCATGCACGATTCGCACTGCATCGGCCCGTCCACTTCTTCGTTCCAGGCCTGCGGAGGCGGAAACTTCAGCTCCCAAAAGTCTTCCTCCTCATCCACGAACGCTACGCCATACACAAATCCAAGCGGATTCTGGCCGAGCTGCCCCACCAGCCGGATCGCTGTTTCGGTCGATCCCCCGAGAAAGCGCATGATCAGCAATCCATCCGCCGCCAATTTGTGTTTGGAGATAATTCCCGCGCCGTGCCGGCTTAGAGTGACGGTGCGCGTCTCTTCCGAAAACACACTCCCCATGCAATCCATTCCGAGCAGCAGGATGCGAATCTCTTTCGCGATACGACCGCTACGGCGCACCTTTCCCATAGAAGGCCGCTGGGACGGCCAATGTCTCTATCGGTCCTCCCGTGAAAATCTTTACTGGTAGCGCGATCGCGCGATGAGAAGCACAACCCGTTTCGAACTGGCTTCCATCTCCGGAGTACATCAGTACCGGAATCCGGCCCACCGAAGTACTTACCCAAATGTGACGCCAGTTCCATCGACCTGAACACGGGTGCCCGGCAAAATGACTGAGTGATCGGGAGTTGGTTCAGTCTTCGGAGCCATTCGGATGGTTATCGGGTGTTTGCTCCTGTGCATCGTCCTGCTGCTCGCGAGCGCAGCGGAACGGCCCGCCTCAAGCCCAGCGCGAGGCGATGATTACGCGGACTGAC
>Ga0210393_10002779_pt1 | contig 14256 bp, 7 predicted proteins | sample IncBWC27OmetaG_FD_160068 | JGI IMG/M metagenome (GOLD analysis project Ga0210393, IMG submission 160068) | Forest soil microbial communities from Barre Woods Harvard Forest LTER site, Petersham, Massachusetts, United States - Inc-BW-C-27-O ... | reverse complement strand
TTGGATATCCAGATGCGCTTAGTGGATGGAGCACCTGGACTGGGGGTAGTTGCCAACTCGTCATGTACTTGAGCTTTGAAGATAAAAGGCGAATGAATTGCGTTTACGATTGCTGGTCATGGCCCTCACACAGATAAGCTTTGCGATATGGAGAAGGGCTAGAATTGAGAAAACAAGGAACGACAGTAAGTGGCGGGGAAAACCGAGGAGCAACAGATGTGGGATGAAAACCGAGAGAAATTAATTATTCGTACTTGTCAGTCAGTGAATTAAAGGACATGTGTCAAAGCAGACGGTCGTGCGTTGCATAGAGAAGATGAATCCTGAGAAAAGCAAATCAAAGAGGGAAACGAGAGGTAGACGTGGATGCGAATGAGCGGTGATAGATGCAAAATGGGAAAGCTCGAGAGGGAAAGAAAACATAGGCAAGGCAAGGCAAGGCAGCTGGTAAGGACAACACGGGAGTGTGTGTATGCGCTTAAGACAACAATCCGGGAAATAGGAAGGGTATACAGGGGTGTCTGCTTCTTCCGTATTAATTAACACAACGAATGGCCACACAAGGCAAAGAAAAGGTCGAGATCCGGAACAAGAGGGAAGGAAGGTGGTAAAAATCTAAAAAGTGCTGTCGAGCCGAGCGGACTGGACATAGCAAACAGGAAGGCTGCGTTGCAAAACTCCCAATTATGCCGCGTCGTCGCCCCACTCTTCGAATTCGAAGTCGCGTTCGCGTTCTGGTCCATCTAATGGCGCAAAGGTATTAGCAAAATTCACATGACGAACAGCGGACGACATGATCTATCTTACCAGCATTGGTGGCGCCAGTGGCCTCACTGGATGCCGAAGCTTCAAGGGGAGCTTCTGGTTCAGGAGCAGCGGCGGTCTCTACACTCTGGGGTTCCTGGGCAGCGACCGCGCTGGCTTCATTGTTTGAGAGGGCCACCGGTTCTTGCTCCATTTGCTCGTCCATAGGGATCGACTCTTCAACAGCGGTCTCCGCTTCCACGGTGGGTTCTGCCTCAGCAGGGAGCTCAGCCTGGACAGTGGGTTCGGCCTCAGCAGGGGGTTCGGCCTCGACAGTGGGCTCGGCCTCAACAACGGGCTCGACCTCAACAGTGGCCTCGGCCTCAACGGTGGACTCGGCTTCAACAGCGGACTCGGCCTCAACGGCGGGCTCTGCCTCAACAGCGGGCTCCTCAACGGTGGGCTCTGCTTCAACAGCGGGCTCTGCCTCAACAGTTGGCTCTACCTCAACAGCAGGCTCTGCCTCAACAGCGGGCTCCTCAACGGTGGGCTCTGCTTCAACAGCGGGCTCTGCCTCAACAGTTGGCTCTGCCTCAGCAGCGGGCTCCTCAGCAACGGGCTCCTCAACAGCGGGCTCTGCTTCAACAGCGGGCTCTGCCTCAACGGTGGGCTCAGCCTCAGTGATGGGCTCTACTTCAACAACGGGCTCGGCCTCAACGGTGGGTTCTGCTTCAACAGCGGGCTCGGCCTCAACAGTGGGCTCCACCTCTACAGTGGGCTCTGCTTCAACAGCGGGCTCGGCCTCAACGGCGGGCTCAGCCTCAACGATGGGCTCGGCCTCAACAGTGGGCTCCACCTCAACGGCGGGTTCCGCCTCAACAGTAGCCTCCAAGCTAGACGCGTGCTCTTCCGCAGCCGAAGCAGGTTCTGCTGTCGTAGGCTCTGTACTGGGTAACCCTTCCGCGCCGTCTTCTGCAGTTTCTGCTGGAGTTTCATCTGCGGGGGGTGCAGCACTTTCAGTGGCGGGAGCCGGATCTTCGGGCAGAGGTGCTGGGTTCTCCACTGGGTGTTCTGGAACGGCAGGCTCGTCTTCCTCGAGAATGGGGGCAGGCTCATCGGATGTTGGAGCACCAAGACCAGGTGTAGACTGCTCGGGCGGTGGGATTTCAGTAGCGGGCGCGACTGCCTCGATATCGGGAGCAGGTTCCTCAAGCACGGTTGTGGGATCAGCGGGAGCTTCGGGTGCGGCTGCGTCCGTAACAACAGATTCCTCAGGCACGGGGGCGGGTTCAGCGGGAGCTTCGGTCGTTGCAGATGCGATTTCCTCAAGGAAGGGAGTGGGCTCTTCGTGTACGGGTACTGGTTGTTCTGCAAGAGTGTGGTCGTGAGCAGGAAGGTCCTCTGTAGCGGGAGTAGATTCCTCAATAGCAGGCACTGGGTCTACCATGGAAGCATCGGTGGCAGTGGGTGCAGCCTCCTCGGGAACAACATCAAACTCCAAAGGAATGGATGCTGGTGCTTCTACAACGGCCTCTGCAACCTCGGGGACAGTCGCCTCGGGCGCAGGCACGAGGGTCGCAGGTGCTACCTCTTCAGTCGTGACAGTAGTTTCGTGAACTGGAGGTGCTGGTGTTTCCGCGAGTATTTCGGCTTCGGTGGGAGGCACAGGCTCCTCAACATCAGAGGCGGATATCTCAGGCACAGGCGCCGGGGGTTCCTCGGCAGGGATCGCAGTCTCCGATTCGTTGCTGGTGGCCTGAGACTCAGCTACGATGTCTGCTTCGGCCTTCAACTCTGACATTTGATCGACGGGACTGGCAATAAATGCGTTCCCGGCCGTCTTCACAGCTGCGTCGGGATCGCCTGCGTTAGCTTGTTCAGCCTCGGCAACGACTGGCTTCGCTGAGCCGTTGGCGTGAGAATGCGTCGAGTCATGAGCGACAGCAGTCCAGGACTCAGGCACGGGTTCAGCCACAGGGTCTTCCAGCGCTTCTGACGGGATATTTTCGCTGGAAGCAGAGGTTCCACCCAGCACGGGTTCGGTAGCAGGGGCATCTGAGAAGTGTCAGAACACAAACTAGTACTAGAACACGTGTACCAAGAACCGTACCTTCGGCGACAGCTAATTCTGGTGGGGCGACATCAGTTTCATCCTCGTGCAACGTGGCCGGGTCCCCGGTGGGGATGGACTCGCTGGCAGAAGCCTCAGGGATAGGGGTTGTTTCCTCGGCCGATGGCTGTTCATCGATGACAGGATCCTGGACTTGGGGCGTGGCGTGCGAAACAAGGTTCTCTTCTGCGGACTGAGTGACGACGGCTTCATGCTCTGCGTCTGGCTCGGCAATGGGCGCGGGTGCCCCAAGAGGGGCTTGAGCGACAGTAGAATCGGTACTTTCAGGGGCGGAGAAAGCGGTATCATTGAACATTGTCGCTGATTCGGGGGCGGGCGCTCCCACGTCCGGCTCGTCCGGGATGGCATCCTCTCTCTCTGGAATAGCAATTGGTTGAGCATCGTCCTCGATAACAAGTTCCTCCGCTATCGGTGCTTGCTCTTCGAGGGGGGCCGTCATTTCGACTGCATCCACAGAATCTACGGCCTGGAGCTCATCAGCAGAAGATGTCGGGACAGCGGACACGGCGTCATCAGTGGGGACAAGCTCTGGTTCCGTGGTAGGACGATCCTCTTCAACAACAATTGCCGCCAAGTCAGCTGAAGCGACGACCTGCGTTGCTCCCACAGCTGATATGTCGCTTTCGGGCTGCTCGGAGACGGGGAGAGGAGCAGCAACTGAGACAGGCTCAATTGGAGAGTCTCCAGTCACCCCTTCTGGTGATGTTACATCGAGCATTTCAGAAACGAGGACCGGCTGAGCATCAGGGGTAGGGACCTCCTCCAACGTATGCGTCCATTCGGTGTCTGGAGACGCCTCGTCAGCAGGCGGAGCCTGCGCAGTAGCCTTGGCCTCAACCGCAGGTTCAAGTTCAGCTACTTGCAGGGCAGCAGTCTGCTCCAAGGGCTCTTCAATAACAGCGGCGGTCATCGGGACATGTTCCTGGACTAGTGGGCTCTCCGCGGGCACGGGCGCGGGTTCCGCTGCAGGCGCACTCGTACTCTGTGGCTCCTCTAATGTAGGCGCATCTGGGACAGCTGGCTGTGGGGTTGTGGGGACTGTGTCTTTCTCTTCGGCAAGAGTCGCCTCTTCTACGACTGGTATGGAAGACGGTTCTGGCGCAGAAAGTTCCAGAGAAGCAGGTTCAAGCGGAGCGACCTCAGCTTGTGCTATTGTGCCTTCACCGATGCTGGCCATATGAGGGGGGACACCTGCGGGCTCTGGCTGGGTGGCCTCTGCTTCAACACCCGAGAGTGCTGGCTCGGTCTCAGTCTTGACGGACACGCTCAACACAGGCGGGATCACGGCAGCGTCATCGCCAGTGGGACCTTGAGCGACAGCCATGTCGGCCTCGGGTTCGCGTTGTTCCTCATCATGGTGCTCGTGGTTGGCGAGGCCATTCTGGGATGTCACGCTATGTGGGGGTTCGTCTTTCATGGGTTCGTCAGCGTTGGGGGCTAAGACGCCAGCAAGCTTAGACGGTGCAGTCACAGCAGTTTCAGCAAGAGTGTCATCACCCCTAGGCGTTTGGGTGATATCTTCTCGGGCGACCGCCACTGCGATTGCTGAAACGCCAACAGCAGCGTGTGCAGCGGCATCAACCGTGGTAACGGCCCGCGTTACATCCCCGTCGACGCCGTCTCTCGCTTCAACCTCCTCTGGTTCCTCTGCCGCTGCCGTACCGTCACCTATTCCGTTGACACCGTCCCCAACTTCGTCCACTTGAGATAGTCTAGTAGCATCATCCTTCGGGCTTTTGGGGTCACCACTGCCACCTGTGAAGAGCGCAAAGCGCTTCTTTGATACGATGGAAAACGCGGCGCTGAGACGGGATGACTCGGTGCGGGGAGATCCGCGGGGAGACGACGCACGAGGACGACTCGATGGGACCGTGGCTGCTGCTTCTTCCTTTACAGGAGAGACAGGTGTCGGGCGGAAGAAGCGTTGCTCAATGACGAGCCATGCAGGGGTGGGAGTGGCAAGAGTAGGAAAGAGCGGCTTGAGCTGGCAAAGTACAAAGCGTGGCCAACGTTTCGAAATTGGGTCCAGTAGGGAATCGGCCCAAAAGTCGATGAAGGCCTCGTCTAGCTTGACCTTGGCTATCAGCGTCACACTCGAAATCGGAGCCGCTGGTGTAGTAGGCAGTGGCGGCACAGGCGTCCTGGCGGAGTCGAGAGAGGAATGTCGGGAACGTGCGCGGCGAGAAGATTTACGCGATAAGGGTACGGTAGGAGGAGCGGTCACCTCAACGTCGTCGTCCCATAATGTCGCAATGAGATCACGTGTTCCAGAAATGGTTCCAAACCCTTGACTCGAGAACTGCAGCCAGTCCGCCGGAGTCTCGGGGGAGGCAGTTGTCGGTGCAGTGTTGTTGTTAGCCGAGGGGTTAGGGGCTACAATGACGTGGCCAGATGGTGGTGGACGGCCACGGTCGGTCTGGGCAAGGTGTGGTGTCTCGGGAAGAGAGAACGAGCGTGATCTGTCTGGAGAGATGGGTGATCGAAGAGAATATGCGGGCGTAGACTTGTCCTTGTCTGGTATATCCACAGGTATAAGAGAAAGGAGGCGGATAGTATCATCAGAAAAGACATTAGAAAAGATAGGAATGGGTTCCCCGGGGGCGGTGTCGCTAGAGCCTTCCGAAGCATCGTCAGTGAAAGAGGCCTTCTTGATTGCGTCCCATAGGTTATCATCTTCAGCAGTTGTGGATTCGCTTGTAGATTGGGCACGAAGAGCGTCTGCAATGAGTCGAAGTGGATGTGACTTGGGTTTCGCGGAACCGGAATATTCCGTGTCCACTTGCACGAACAGTGCGTCATATTGCCGTGTTGAGAATCGTGGACGTGGCAACAGATCGTCCTCAGGTGTGTCGGCGCCGTAATCATAAGGGTAATGCTCAACAAGATCAGTGAGCCTACGAGGTAAACTATGTGCGTCATTACTATGTGCGTGTGGCCATCAGAAGTAGTAGGCAAACTGAGAACGACGGGTACGAACCGTATCCGAGCCAAGAACAAGTGTTCAAGGATCCGCCCGGCGCGGTCCCATCGGTCATAGAATGCACTCCAGTCAGCACACTCCGTAGAGGGCTCAGAGGATAGCAGCCATAAACCGAAGAATTTCGAGAGCTTGCTGCCTGAGCTGCCATTTGCCTCGCAGCGTGCAGAGAGAGATGAAATGATGTCAAGCGTGGCAAGGAGAAGTTCGGTGTGTGCAGTAGGGAGCTGAGGGATTAGAAATTTGGAGAATGCAACAGCTGGGTAGGAACCTGCACGTTCGGCCTCAGCAAATGTGTTATACCAGGTCCAATCACCAGACTCCTTGCCGAAACTGTCGCCTTCGATTTTCAGGTGGCGCAAGCCCCAACGAAGGACGGCAGCAACGTCATGCGGCGAACGAGTATAATGGAGTTCAGATTCGAATGTAGTAAGGGTGTTAGGGGAAGTGGGAGAGGTTGCGCCATCGGGGCTGGTGGAAGTCAAGGATACGAGATAGAGGGAGATGAGTCTGTGTTGCACTTCTGGGGATGTCGAGTACCAGTGTGGGTGCATGACACCGAGAGTCTCAAGACCTAGGAGAGGATGGGGCATGATGTCTTAGTTAATTAGTTGTGAGAGGGAAACGCACCACGTTCGATGATGACTTGGGAACATGCGCGCACAAGAGCGAGGGCTTCGTGAGGAGTGAGGCGCGCCTCTCTGATAGCGGCCTCATCTAAAAGGGTAAATGCTTCAGGATCAGAATCGAAGACTACGTCCAAGACTCGACCACGGCTCTTGGTGATTGGGAGGTTGAGAGACAGATGAGGGACTTCTGAAAGAGGTTTCTCCACCACTGGCAAGTCTGAGGAGGCACGCGTTTTCGCGCGAAAGATATAGAAGGGCGATTCCTTGTCTCTTGGTTTGTCATTCCCCCGGATCTGTGCAGCACCAGGGTCGACGAAGAACGCGGCAGAGGGAGAGACATTGGGGGAGATGGCCTCAAATTTACCCTCTAGTAAGGGGGTAGGATATCCTGGATTGACCGTGGATGGTTCTAGCCCCTGTGCTTTCTTACGTCCCAGAAGTTTGGAGAGGAAAGAAGGCATGGTGTGTGTCGCTACGAATCCATTAAGTTAGCGATCGGGTGGGAAGATTTCCATTAAAAAAAATGGAAACTTGCCAGGGAAGTTTGATTATAGAAGAGTAAAATAGAGAAAATAGAGGGTTGTGACCGATTTCTTTGCGTACAGGTTGCTCTTCAAGTCCGTGAGTCGAGTCGAGTCGTGGCCGTCGTCGATAAGGCTTGCGATGACGGCCACGCTGAATCCTCGTGCTCAAATCACGCGGGGGGTGCATGCGGGGCAAAGCGTGCAGAACAAACAAAGACAAATAACGCGGTTCTTTTGTGGCAAATAAATTACTAAAATAAAATAATAACAAATTAGTATCGCAACCCAATCACGGGCTTCATGGCCACAAAGCGAGTGAGTGAGCGTCTCGCACCTTCCCTTGCAGCTTTTAGTCTCACAACTAGCCCATATAGCTCGGACGGTTGCGTCAGGTGCGTCCAGTCGCTCTTGCAATCCCTCCCTAGGTTGAGAATATCAATTGCGAACCCGACTCATAGTGGGCCGATGAGGTCATCAACGCAAAGGACAAGACAACTCTTACCGGAGAGGCCAAGGAGCTTGAACAGGAGATCGAGCTCCGCAAAGAAGGTCTACATCGGTGCGTTTGCTCGATTTCCTCTCCACCAGACTTGCCCTTACTTTGCACCAACCACGGACTGTTGCTGCATCACCAAGGCTGCACCTTGCTGCGGAGCAGTACCACAAGTCAATATCAAAGAAGAAGCTCTCTCTTGCTCTTGATGAATCAGACAAGCTTCTTCCTAGAGAGGCATTGGGAATCACTATGGTCCGTCATGGCGAAGATTTTGCTGATGGCTCCGTGTTTGGTAACCATGGTGTCATCTGTACCATCTCGTATTTCTTGCTCAACGATGACGTACAACAATAGGACAGGTCCTTGTTACCTTGGGGCGTGCATTCTGTAATGTTGCGACGGCCCAAGAAGCACTAGGTCGAAGCCTCAGCGGCTCTCTCATCGTTGCCCTTCAACGATTCGTAGACCAGATCAAGGACTATGAGGTTGAAAGGAAGAAGCTCGAGACTCGCAGGTGGGAATAAACAGGATTGTCTACGATGGAGGGCAACACTGATCTTGCTATTCCATAGGCTGAATAGAGACGCAGCCATGAAACAAGTCGAACGCTTGGAAAACAACAAGAAAGCCAAAGAAAAGGACCGACGCGAAGCACAAGAAGAGCTCGAGAAATCAGAGATCCGCTAGTATGTACTTTCCTCACTTCACACAATTTTCTAAATTGACAGCATCCCCTTCAAGCGACGAGGCCGAAGCCGATGTCCAGTCACGCATTGAAGTCATCCAGCAAAATGAGATTGACCAAATCCGCGAGTTGGGTTCGCTCCTGGACAACGAGCTCAACTATGCGGAACAATACACGCAAATTTTGCGAGATGTTAAAGACAACTGGCCGGAGAAGTGTGTATTGCCAAGTCCTTTCTTGCCCAACACTCAGTGACCACTCCCCAGGCAACAAATCGCAAAGTTGATGGAGCCACGAAGGGCAATCGGTCCGATGCACGAATTTTCCCTTGAAACAGCAGTACCGTCTAGGCCTGTCATCAGGTCCCGCGCGAGTTCGAAGGCTCGCACGCGATCACGCTCCCCTTCACCAGGCAGCACCGACAGCGAAATAGACGACGAACCCCCCCAACCGCGCTCTCGCAAAGGTTCTGTGCGCTCCCGTGCAGGATCTATGGCCAGCCGCAAACGCTCCGATTCTCAGACAACCATTGGCAGTGCCGTGGAAGGTTCGCGAGAGAAGAAAGAGAGGGAGAAGAAGAAAGGGAGCTGGTCCGTGTGGAATCGTAATGGTTCAAAGAAGGACCGCGAACAATTCGCGTCTCTGCGTGATGGCGCCGATGACGAGACTGAAAGCAGCGACATCGAAAGAGCACCTGGAAGCCCTTCTCAGCTTTCGAAGAACGCCTCATTGCTTTCTCTTGGGAAATGGTCCAAATCCCAACAGAACAACTCGTCACATCGTATCCCAGCCCTAGGTGGCAAGACGCGCGGTGGGGAGTCGGACCGTCAGAAGGTCGTCCGCGCAGTGAGCGATTATCTCGGCAGTTCGGACGAACTCTCTTTCCATGCCGGTGACGAAATTGTCGTCCTCGGAGAGGTCATAGACGGCTGGATGATGGGCCAACTGGACGGAAAGAAAGGCCTATTCCCCACGGTGTACACGGAACCCATTACGGCCACGTCCACTCGCGCTGTGTCTAAGCCACCGGCTGTGCCAGTGCCTTCTCTACACCGGAGAAAGTCATCATCCAAGGTAGACTCGGACACGGCGACGGATTCGCCGTCAGGTAGCCGACAGACGCTCGTGGACTTCGATGCTCCCACAAATCTCTACCCCCGTGCAGCACAGGCACAGGCGACCCACACCGACGACGACGACGACGCATCACATCCATTCGGCGACCACCACGCGACGACGCAGGATACGGACCAGGAGCAGGGGCCGCCTCCCAGCGCAGCCCTCGGTGGCGGGTACGGGTATGGCTACGATTCGGAGAGCCTTGCGGAGAGCGCCGCTGATGAGTCGGAGCACGAGCGATCTAGTCTCGTGCGTCATCACGCGAGTGATGACGACGGGTTCGTCAGTCATCGGGACAACGATAACAGTAATAACACCAGCAGTGGGCCTCCGAAGAAAGCGCCTCCGCCTCTACCACGCAGGCAAAACGATGTACGCAAAGCGCCACCACCACCGCCCCCGCCACGTCGGCCTGACGTGCGTGCGTCGCCGCGACTGCCGGTGTATGGATTGCAAGACGGTCAAACCGGTGATTGCGTAAACTTTGTGCAGGCTGAGGGCCGTGCCACAGGGATGTGTGTAAACTGCCAAAGGATGCATATCAATTAGAGCCCAATTCGCACGTTCGAAGTGCTCGTTTGTACATCTAGCTGAGTTCTTGGATTAAGGATACGCACGTTCCATCACGTTCATTTACATGGCTACATTTTTGTCCCCAGTTGTGGGCAGCCGTGACACGACAATTTGTTTAGAAAGGGCGCAACAGGTGTCGCGTGGCTTCACTTTCTTAGTTATTGGGCAGGTCCTTTGCGCGTGTACGTAGCGAGTATATTTGTGCACTTTTTTTTCATACTTGATCGTGGAATGTACTGTGGAAGTGTATCATGGTGTAGTGGTCCCATGTATTCTTTGTGCGACAGGTTTGGAACATTAGCCGGAGGAGACATCCCGTTCCGACAGACGACGAAAGATGGTCGTCCCACCTCGGGGACGAAATGGTGGTAGCGGGACTTTATCCGTATCAATGGCGCACTGCTGGCCAACTTGGAGAAATGCAGCCTGGATACCATCGTCGACGTGCGCGGGTCACGCACCAAGCAGACACTCAAAGTGGATCCAGACAAAATGGGGTTTGTCACGGTGTGAGAGGGTGGTGAGAATTTCAAAAGCATCCCATACCAGGATGTCTGCCTTATCCCCACAGTGGAATTTAACACTGCACGAGAGTTAGTGTATTTTAAATGCTACTGAAGCCTCCTGGGGATACTCACAGTGTCGCGAATGTCATATATCATATCGTCTGAACGACGTCGACTCGTCGAGGCCAAGTGTAGGATACACTGGAAAAACGGTACTTTGGGTATACCAGCTCTTTCTCATATCGTATCCGAGTCCGTGTATGCCCGTACTCAAATACAATTGTCCAGCAAACTGAGAAAAAAACAACTAAGGCACATTTCTCACTAAAGAAGTGTTCAACGATCAACGTAATCGCAGTCGAAGGAGCCACCTGCAACGACAATAGATCACGAGCACACTCTAACAAAGAAAAACGATTATTGCGCACAACTCTGTCTCAACTGCAGGGGCTGAGAGCACCTCGTCCACCCATTGCCCGTGAAGCATCACGCTTCCGACTCGTCCCGAAGTTCAACCTCACATGTTTCGGTCGATAGAGGAAGTAAAGCAGGGAGACTTGTCTGGCAGAAATCGATGAGCGCTTGCTTCGGTGATACGACAGCCAAGGACTAACCTCGGTACCGTAGTCAGTAGGTTCGTGGGCCATGCGACGTCGTATAGTATTATCATACTTTGCAGAAGCCGCGACGCTCTGGCCCTTCTGAACGACAGGCGCGTCAGTGTCAGCGAGAGGCGTCGCGGGCGAAGGCGGATTCGCTGCTTTTGGTTCGAAGACATGCGATTCTACCTTTATATCCCAAATGCTTGTCCAACGATAACGCCACTACGTGAGGCAAGAAGACGCACATAAGTTGGAGTGCTGCTTCGATTGGGCTCTTCCCAGGCTTCCAACCTCTGCGTTCAAGTTTGGGTCACTTCAGTTCGCCCTCATTGGCACGGCACCTCACAAGTGGGGCACCCTTACCTCATCTGGCCTGAAAAAACACATCCACGAAGTCAAGGATCGTGATATGACTCCCCACGGTGCTCGGGACGCGTCTTGGAGATGTTGTAACTCATTCTCGAGGAGGTTGTACACCAACTCGCTGACGTCCTGGTCAGGCCTCTCACGTGGAGAAAGAACGAAGGCCCAGTTCCGGTCGACTTTTCCTGAACCGCCCGCAGGGAACGCCTTGAAACGGGTCCCGAAGTGGCGATTGTACACCATGATCCACAAGGCGCAAAGCGTGCAGACGTCGTGAGAGCTGCCGATGCGGATGGCCGCAGGCTTCCGCGGGTCATACGCGTCAAACGAAGGATCGAGGGATGCTCTGTTGCAGGACGCGATCAAGCGCAGTTCTGCGTGGATGCGGAGGCTCGAAAAAGGGGCCCATTGTTCCAAGTTCGTCAGCCTCGCGCGGAGTGCTGATTCTGTCCAGCGGGCGTCGACCTCCCGCGCAACTTCCAAAGGGGTACGCAGTAGGAAGATGTCTTCCACCGAACGCGGTTCTCCTCTCACGACGGCCCAGACATATGGAAGAGCTTCCCCTTTCCGTGGGAATGCACTTCTCATTTCCAGCAGGCTTGTGGCGCCCATCAAATATTGCGCCACCCTGCATAATCGGCGCTCTAGAACGGCCATAGGTCCCGAATACCGGTCGCCCTGGGCCATCCATGACACGAGGCGAGTAGACAGCATGAACGTGGCCATGTTCAAGATGTCAAGAAGGCGTTCGTAGTCACCGTCTGATGGCGAGCCTAGAAACGGGTGGTTCGGTGACACGGCCCTCACCAGTGCTTGAAAGATTTTGATATACAGCGCAGGTGAGGGGATTTCCCCAAACTTTGCGTACATCACAGGAAGGAGCTCTCGCGCTCTCCTGTGCAAGTCATTGTGGGGCCACCTGTATCCCTGGATGATGCGCCTGACAGCGGGCAGACACTGAACGATCGTCTTCTTCAATTTCACGAGGCGCCTGTTCACTTTCCGGGAGGAGGATCCCACGATGAACAGCAGGAGGGCCCTTTCCGAGTCGGCAGATGCCGCGACGTCAAAGAAACGGCGGGCTCTGTGTTCGTCGACCGGGGTGTGTCTTCGATTTGTCGCGAGGACAAAGGTGAAATTGGAGGCATCGCGCTTGTCTAGAGCCACCGCAACCGTATCGCCACGCGTCTGACCCACGAGAGAGAGCGCAACGAGCTGCAGCATCAGCGTTTCGTTATCTTGAACCGCTAGACGCCCACGACGGCCTCCCAATTCAGCAAGGCTCTCCAAACTCCGGTCACCGGAAAGCGCGTGCGCGCGGTTGGCCGTCCTCTTCCTCAGCAGTTCCAGCAGTTGCAATTGTTCGCTCAACTGGTTCTGGTCTGTGATATTATTAATATTATTATTCGTCGTGAGCCGTGATAATACTGCTGTGGCATAGAGCGAAGAGTGCGCACTTCGAGCAAAAGAGTGCGGGTACGACATTGCATCGCCGCTTCAATCCCTCAACGGCCTCGATGATAGTCGCACTACCGAAAGGGCTGACCAAGCGTTAGACAACTCGTTCAGTTTGTCGGAGTGGTAAAGGATGAGGTGCGAACAGAGAGAGAAGATAGGGGGGAAGAGTTGGCCGCTTTGGAGCTGACATAAAATCCCTGCTAAGCGTCGGATCATAGACTGGTTCTAGACACAACGTTGCGAGCTTGTCCTAAATATCGGATCCCATAAACCACAAGCGGTCTCCGTTGCACGCTTCGGGGTGGGTCGCGTGAATCGTTTGTTTGGCAAGTTCTGCCTCATGTAACACACGCCTTTGCCGTATTTACCCAAGCGAGAAATAAATTAGCTGGCTCTAATCTTCAATAGAGCTCCAGAGCGTGTCTGGACTGTAACAGAATGCGCACTTTGGGTCGAGGCAGAAACAGAGTAAGATAAGGTAATTGACTCGGAACTTAACGTCAAAAAAGATGCAAATATCACGTGCCTCCTACATCTCTCCCACCTCCCGACTGGGCCTCGGCTAGACTCACCTCGAGCGCGAACCGAAGTTCGGGGTCTTCAACCTGTCTAATCCTTTCCGCTTCAACCTCCCAATGCGTACGGGGTGAGGATGGAAGAGGCTGCTTAGTTTGGGCCGAAGGTAACACTGACATCCCTGTGCCTGGTAAGGGTTTGCTCCAAGCGTTTGGTTTTCCGGAAGACGTGCCCATGGTAAAAACTTGCTTTGGAGGGGTGATGACCAGAGGGGATGTTGACTCGAGAGTTGATGGGGAGAAGGGGCGAGGCGGTGAAGATGACGGACCTCTTTGGGACGGCATCGACTGCGAGTCGGGGGGGCTACCAGGTAAGCCTCCCGCCTGCTTTGGTTCGGGGTTGAAACGAGGCGAGACTTGTACCTTTATATTGGAGCTCGAGGGCGACGCCAATGGTACCAGGTGTCCATGTGAGCTTGTATAGGGCTCAGACGTCGAAGGGCGTAGGGGTGGAGAATATTGTCGAGGGGAAGATGAAGACAATGATGACTGATCTGATCTAGATTGGCCCCTCGAGCTTTCGTCTGTGTCGAATATCCCCTCGTCCGCGCGTTCGCTGGTGCCACTTTGAAGCCTCAGCAACTCCTCATCCCGGCTCAACATGAGGGTATACTCCACGGCTTCCTGCTCACTTAGGCCGAGAGTATAAAGTTGCATCAACTGTTCGCGCTCAGGAAGGAGCGAGCGATTTAGGGAAGATTTCTCCTCAGGATTCCTGGTATCAGCCACGTCGCTTCGCAATTCCACCTGCTCTGCAAGATACGTGAATCCTTTGTTCCTATGTCAAGAGTCGATCTGATACTCACCAAACCATTTTCTATGGCCACCTTGTTTCCCTTTTCCCTTGCTCCTGACAGAATTCTTGCCTCCTGAA
>Ga0210393_10002776_pt1 | contig 14261 bp, 9 predicted proteins | sample IncBWC27OmetaG_FD_160068 | JGI IMG/M metagenome (GOLD analysis project Ga0210393, IMG submission 160068) | Forest soil microbial communities from Barre Woods Harvard Forest LTER site, Petersham, Massachusetts, United States - Inc-BW-C-27-O ... | reverse complement strand
ACGGCCGCCTTCGAACCCGGCCTTCACCAAACAGCCTTAATCGCGTCGCCACGATTACGGCAAGTGTTGCGCCAACTACAACTTCGGAGCCGGTGGGAATATCGTTGTTCTACTGGGTCTCCCAGCCTGGTCTCCCAGCTAGTGCTTTTGCGTTACTCCCCCAGTGCGTCAAGATTAAGCCCCACTTCGCCGATCGTTGTCAAGCAGAAAATAACGATATTCTGCAAGAGAACCTCCACGATTATGCTGTGGCGAAGGGAAAAGTGAAGCAGGCCGATATTCTGAGGAGGCGGGGCGCGGGCGCGATATGATATTCCGGAGGAAGAGTGACAAATATCGATATTCTTAACGGAAATCGGCGAGCTCTGGATGTTTTGGCTTTGCCGGCAGCTTACTCGTAACATACAATTCGGGTCCGGAAACAGAAAAATCAAGCGCCGCAGAGGCGGAAGAAGAAGGTTCGGCGAGGATATCTGCTGAATGAAATCTCTCAAGAAACAAAAAGCGGTTCAGAACAAGAAGTCAACCGTGACGCTGAGGTCAGTGGCAGAACACGTCGGGCTCACGGTCAGCACCATTTCGGCCGTTCTGAACAGTTCTTCAGCTTCACATTCCGTCCCGGAGAGCACAAAAAAACGAATTGTGGCGGCGGCACGGGACCTCAACTATTCGCCGAACTTCTTCGCGCGTTCCCTGCGGGTTAAGCGCACCTACACGATTGGCGTGATTCTGGAAGAAATCGGCGACCCCTACGGGTCTCTCATAATGAGCGGCATCGAAGGTTATCTTCGAAAGCAGAATTTTTTCTTTCTAACCGTGGCTCACCGCCACGACCAGAAACTGCTCGCCACGTACTCCGCGATGCTTCGGGAACGGGGGGTCGAAGGTTTCATCACAGTGGACACTTCCTTGACGGAAGAACCCTCACTGCCGACAGTAGCCGTTCCCGGCCATCGCAAGGTCAAACGCATGACCAATATTGTTCTGGACCACCACCGTGCTGCCTCGATGGCCCTGAAGCATCTGGTCGATCTTGGCCACGAGAAAATTGCGTTCATGAAAGGTTCAACCGTAAGCGTCGATTCCGACGAGCGCTGGAACGCGATCTGCGAAGTCGCTGAGGATTTGGGCATTTGCATCCAGCCAGAATTGATTGTGCAGCTCGAAGGAGATGATCCCACACCCAATCTGGGCTACCCGTTTGCCAAGCAATTGCTCGCGCGTAAGCAGCCTTTTACCGCCCTATTTGCCTACAATGATATTTCTGCCATTGGTTCCATCTGCGCTTTCCATGAAGCCAGCCTGCGCGTGCCGGAGGATGTGTCGGTGGTGGGTTTCGATGACATTCAGAGCGCTGCCTACATCAATCCACCCCTCACCACTGTAAAACAACCCCTGCAAAAGATGGGCGAGATCGCGGCGCGTACCCTGGTCGACCGAATCGAAGGACGCGTGAAGTACGTCTCGGAAATTATGATCGAACCCGAGTTTGTGGTGCGCAGATCCACCGCGCGTCCGAGCAACTAACAGGGATGGCGAGCACGGCAGAACTGCGCTCAGCCTGGGGAGCGAACTCCAAAACAGGCATTCTCGGCAAGCATTTACCATCATCCAAACAATTCATTTGATGAATTTCGCGAAGTCGGTTACGCTCGCGCCGCTTAATTAAGAAGACGCGCCGCCCTGAACTGCGACGACCGTCTGACCCCTGCGATGTCCGCGCTGACATCACTTTCTAGACCGGATAAGGAGTACCTCCATGTTGAGCAATGCTGCCCTTGGCCGCAAGGCCCTTCTTGCTTTAGCGGCACTTTTCCTTGCTGCGGCCTTTCAAACCGCTTCCGCGCAGACCGTCGTCACCGACACGGGCACGTTCACTGGCGTACCCTCGCCGAGCGACCCTGCGGCAGTCGATGTCTTCTTTGGTATCCGCTACGCCGCGGCGCCGGAAGGCGCGGCGCGTTGGACGCCTCCCCAACCGCCGACTCCACCTACGGGCACCGTCTTGGCCGATCTGCCCGGACCAGCCTGCCCACAAGCTGGCAGCACCGCGCCTCTACCGCAGTCCGAGGATTGCCTCTTCCTAAACGTTTATTTGCCCGCGACCGCCACGCCGCACTCGAAGCTGCCGGTCTTTCTCTGGATCCATGGTGGCGCGTTGGTCACTGGAACGGGCGCAGACTACGATCCCTCGGTGATGGTGGCCGAGAACAACATAATCGTGGTGACAATCAACTATCGCCTGGGCGCGCTGGGCTGGCTGGTCGAGCCCGGATTACTCGCCCAAACTCCAGGCTTTTTCCAGAACGTTGGCGACGCCGGCAACTACGGCCTGATGGATCAGCAATTCGCCCTGCAGTGGGTGCAGCGCAATATTGCCGGCTTCGGCGGCGATGCCCGGAAGGTAACGGTCGGCGGCGAATCCGCCGGTGGTCTCAGTGTCTCGAGCAATCTTGCCTCGACCACGACCGCGACCGGCCTGTTCCGCAGTGCGATCATCGAGAGCGGGGCGTATATGCTGCACGACGTGCCGTCGGAGGGTGTATACGGAGCCATCTTCGGCGCCGGCTTCGATGCGGTCCTGGGCTGCACGCAGCCCAATGACGCGGCCTGTCTGCGCGCGGCATCGGTTGCGAGCATCCTCAGCGCTCAGGGCGAAGTGTTCGGAGCGAACGGAATCTCCCCGGATTTCGGCACGAAAGTCTTACCGAGCGGCCTGCAGCAGGCGTTTTCGACGGGCGAGTTCATTCGCGTCCCTGTGCTTCAGGGCACAAACGCCAATGAGGGCAGGCTCTTCGAACCCCTCGATTTTCCCTTCGCCAGCACCTTCCCCAACATACTGGCGGCCGGGGGCCCGGCGAATTTCGATTTAAGCAATCCGAATACTTTCTGCGAAGCAGGAGGCTCCAGCACACCGATGGTTTGCACCTACCCGCAGGAGATCAACCTGTTCCTGGGCGTGATTGGCTTCCCGGCCGCCGAAAATACTTCAGCCCTTGGTGCCGCGCTCGCCGACGAGTATCCTCTTGCCAAATTCCCGGATCCGTTCCTACCCGGACATGCGTCCAGCTCCGATGAGGCGCTCGCGCAGATCTTCACAGACCTGGTGTTTGCCTGCAACGGATCGGATTCGAGCATTGACCTCGCGTTTTTTGTGCCGGTCTTCGGCTATGAGTTCAACGATCCCAATGCGCCGCCCACGGTGGGCTTCGGCACGGTGGTCGAGGCGCCGAACGACGTGTTTGGATTCCCGAGCGCTTCGGAGCACGCGTCGGAACTGCAGTTCCTGTTCAATTTCGGTACGGCGCTCAGCGCTGACGAGCAACAGCTTGCCGGCGAGATGAAGACCTATTGGGGGAACTTCGTGAACACCGGCAACCCGAACCTGCCACGACGCGTCTCCTTCTGGCTGCCATTCAACTTCTTCGGAGCGGTGCAAGACCTTGTACCCGGCCCGACGCTTCCGAACCCTTTCTTTAACTTCAGACAGGAGCACTTCTGCCAGGTTTGGCAGCCGTTCATCGCGGCCGAGATCGGAAAGTAATCCGGCCTTTGTAGGGACGCATCATTTGCGGCGGTTGCGTGTCTCGGTAGACGCGATCAGTGCAGGCGCGATCAGTGTAGGGCGATCAGTGCCGTTGATTTCGTCCACTCGCGCGTCCATCGTCGCCGGATCGGCGACTGCGGGTTCCCGCAGCTGTTCTGCGAGGGCCGGCCGCGGCGCCGGGTGGCGGACTGAGCACGCTCTTGATCTGCTGGCGCAGCCAGCGATTTGCGGAGTCATTCGAGACGCTCTCATGCCAGTACATCTGGGCCTCGAGTTGAGCTGTCTTCACGGGAAAGGGATAGACACGGTTGCCGAGTCCAGCGTTCAGGATCTGCGCGTGACCCTGGGACAAGGTCAGCAGAAGATCGGTTTCGCGGACCACTCGGCAGGCGGCGAAATTATGTTGGCAGCGCAGAGCGATCCTTCTGCGGAAGCCGAGCCTGCTCAGTTCTACGTCGATCAGACTGGGACCGTAGCGGCGCGAGGAAACCAGCACGTGGGGCTGCGCCAGATAGGCGTCGAGATCGAGCGTCCGGGAGATTCCGGGATGCCCGGTGCGGGCCATCACAACGAACGGCTCCCCGAGCAGCCGTTCTTGATGAATGGGTTCACTGGTCGTCATCGGGACGTCGATGGCAAGATCGAGGGATCCGCTCGCGAGTTCCGCTTCCAGGTCCCTGCGCTTGACCCGCGAAGTGGTAATCGACATCTCCGGCGCCTCGCGTTCCAGGCGCTGCAGCAAGGTGGGAAGGATCAGGGTTCCTACGTATTCCCAGAGCGAGATGTGGAAATTGCGGCGGGCATGGGTGGGATCGAACTTGTGACTTTCGCGGAGGTTGACCTCCAGGATCTGGAGCGCTTGCCGCACCTGGTCGATCATGTTGCGGGTAAAGGGAGTGGGCACCATGTGCGCGCCGCGGCGAACGAAAAGGGGATCTTTTAAGAGATCCCGCAAGCGCTTCAAGGCGTGGCTGATGGCGGGCTGGGTGAGGTTCAACTGATGGCCGGCGCGGGTAATGTTGCCCTCGCGATAGATGGCTTCCAGTACGACGAAGAGGTTGAGATCGACCTGACTCAAATGCACGAAACATATATTACTGGATTCGTAAGATTCATTTGATGAATTTTGCCGGAGTCGCTAGGCTGTGTAACTTATTCGGACATAACATACCTTCAACTATGCATTTTGCCCCCTCAACCCGTGCCCAGGACTACCTGCAGAGGCTCGGTACCTTCATGCAGGAACATGTGTTGCCGGGAGAGGCCAAGTATTGCAGTGAAGTCCAGAACGTGGCGGACTGGCGCACCTGGAAGCAGCCGTCGATCATGGAAGAACTCAAAGCCCAAGCCAGGTCTGCAGGTCTGTGGAATCTTTTTCTTCCCGAAAAACAGTACGGAGCGGGGCTGACGAATGTGGAATACGCTCCCTTGGCCGAAATGATGGGGCGGTGCTCCATCGCGCCCGAGGTTTTCAACTGCAATCCTCCGGACACGGGGAATATGGAGGTTCTGGTCAAATACGGATCAGAAGAGCAGAAACGACTTTGGTTGAAGCCGCTTCTGGCTGGCGAAATTCGGTCCGCGTTCTGCATGACCGAGCCGGGCATAGCGTCTTCGGACGCAACCAACATGCAGGCTACGGCCGTCATTGAGGGCGACCAGGTGGTATTGAACGGACGCAAGTGGTGGAGTTCGGGCGTGGGGCATCCTCACTGCCGCCTGCTGATCTTCATGGGGTTGACCGACTGCGCAGCAGCGAAATATCGACGGCACTCGATGGTTCTGGTGCCGTTATCTACGCCGGGAGTTGAGATCGTGCGCATGGTGCCGGTTTTCGGCGCTTATGACGCTCCCTTCGGCCACGGAGAGGTGAGCTTCCGCAACGTGCGCCTGCCGGTGGACAACATCATCGCCGGGCCCGGACGCGGATTTGAGATTGCGCAGGGCCGGCTCGGGCCGGGGCGCATTCATCACTGCATGCGAACCCTGGGGGCAGCGGAACGTGCTCTCGAGCTCCTTTGCCGGCGCTCGTTGGCGCGAGTGGCCTTCGGCAAGCCGTTGGCGGAGTTGGGAGGAAATGCCGATGTGATCGCCAACGCGCGCATCCTGATCGAGCAGGCGCGTCTGCTCACTCTCAAAGCGGCCTGGATGATCGACCAACTGGGCGCCAGGGGAGCGAAGAGCGAGATCTCGCAAATCAAGGTGGTCGTGCCCAACATTGCCTTGGCGATTATCGATCAGGCGATTCAAATGCATGGAGCAGCAGGCGTGTCGGAGGATTTCCCGCTGGCGGAGATGTTCACTTCGATACGAACGCTGCGCATCGCCGACGGCCCCGACGAAGTGCATCGTGCGCTGATCGCCAAGCTGGAGTTGAACAAATATAAGGCGAAGAATTGCGCAACCGCCTGAAGCCGGAAGCGCAAATCGGAAGTGAGTTGAAAACGCGCTTGCGGCCGGGTCAACCGGTACCTCTCCTATGTCAATGAGCCCGGTAGAGAGTTCGTGCTCCCACTAGCTCCTCGCAACTTCGAACGATACCGATGCACGAGCACGTCTTCGTGCTGGGTTACAGGCCGGCAAACTTGCGCGGTCAGAATGCCAAAGGAGACAGCCAACGATGACTTCCGCATTGCTGGGCGAGTTCATGGGGACGATGGTCTTGATTTTGCTGGGTAACGGTTGCGTGGCGAACGTTGTGTTGAAGCATTCCAAAGCGCAGGGGTCGGGCTGGATGGTGGTCACCACGGGCTGGGCGTTCGCCGTGATGTCCGCGGTGTTCGTGGCCATCGCGTGCGGCAGCCGGGATGCCCATATCAATCCGGCGGTGACGTTGGGATTCGCCGTGGCGACGGGAAACTTTGCCAAGGTCGTGCCGTATTCCGCGGCGCAAATGCTGGGTGCGTTTGCAGGGTCGGTCCTGGTGTGGATTCACTTTGGGCCGCACTGGAAGGTGACAGAAGGTCCGGAGTTGAAGCGAGCGTGTTTCTGCGGGGTTCCGGCGATTCGGAATTTTGCTGCCAATCTGGTAAGCGAGATCATTTGCACGTTCGTGCTGGTGTTTGTAGTGGGAGCAATTTTTTCAAAAGCCATGTTGACCACCGGCCTGGCGGGTGGACTGGGCCCTTACCTGGTCGGGTGCCTGGTGTGGGGCATCGGCCTATCGCTCGGGGGTACGACGGGTTATACGATGAATCCTGCGCGGGACTTTCCTACCCGGATCGCACATGCGGTGCTCCCCATCGCGGGCAAAGGGGGCTCCGATTGGGGCTACGCGCCGATCCCCATCCTGGGGCCTTTGGTGGGCGGCACATTGGCGGGTCTCCTGCTTCGCACTCTTCACATTTAGGAAAATCATTCCCAGGACCGCTTTGCAGATCACCTGCCTTTAAAGACAGGGGCGCGCTTCTCCAGGAAGTGGGCCACGCCCTCTTTGAAATCTTCGCTGCGCAGACTTGCTACCATTTCTTCCACGGCAAGATCGAAAGACTCGGCCAGGGTCTGAAACATCCCTCCGTAAACCTGGCGCTTAATAACTCGTAAGGAGCGCGGACTGACGCGCGATGCGAGATCGACGGCATATTGGTTGACCGTATCGAAAAAGTTTTCCTGAGCGAAGACCTGATTCACCAGCCCCATGCGCAGAGCTTCAGCGGCGTTAATCTGCCGGGCGGAAAATAACAGGTCGAGAGCGTTGGGAAGCCCGACGATACGCGGCAGCATCCACGCCATGCCGTATTCGGCGATGAGTCCGCGCTGGGCGAAAGTGGTCGAGAAGCGGGCAGCGTCGGAAGCCAGGCGCAAGTCGCAATAGAGCGCAATTACCAGACCAAGTCCGACTGCCGGACCGTTGATGGCGGCCAGAATCGGCTTCTCGATTGCGAGGAAATAAGAATATTTCTTCTGGAAATCGGGCGGAAGTCCTTCGCGTTGCAGGGAGTTGCCACCCAATCGCGAGACGGCCTCGCCCTCCCCGCCCGGCAAGCCCTGGGCGGCCACCGCACTCAGCAGAGACATGTCGGCGCCCGCGCAAAAGCCCCGTCCGGCGCCGGTCAGCACGATGACGCCGACGTTGTCATCGCGCTCAGCCTCTTCGAGGCTGGCGCGCACTTCCTTTTCCATGGTAGCCGTCCAGGCATTGAGTTTGTCTGGACGGTTCAACGTGATAGTGGCGACTCCACTTGCGACTCCGTAGATCGTTTCCTGCGTTGGCATGCCTCAGAACGTCAAGCGCACGCCCAGTTGGATCTGACGTTTGGGCAGGGCGGATGTAAAAGCCAGCGGCGTGCTGGGCCTGACCGTCGCGGCCCCCCCGGCGATAGCCGGTCGAATCCCGCTCACGTTAAATGAGGTGTCACCCTGCCCAAAATACGGAGCGGCTGCGGAAACGGCAAAAAGCGGACTCACTTCGTTGTTGACGCTGGCAAAATTTGTCCGGTTCGCGATGTTGAATCCTTCCGCTGTGAATAGCAGGTTAGCCTTCTCGCCCAGGTTATGCCGCCAGCTTAAGCGCATGTCGAAGTCGTAGTAGTTGGGGCCCAGACCGGTGTCGCGCGGAGCTCCGATCGGACGCTCGTTGGTGGTGTGATTGTCGCCATTCACCTCACCTCCCGCCAGCAGGTTGAAAGGATGCCCGCTGTGGTAAGAGAAAATTGGAGCGAGCTGAAAACCCGACAAGATTCTCTGTTTCGAGGGACTGTCGATCACACCCGCGATCACCACTTTGTGCCGCTCATCAAACTCGGAAACCGCACGATCTAAATTGATGTTGGTCGGATCCTGCGGCCCGTAGTCGGAGTTGTAATCCGTGGATGTATCAAAGGCTTTGCTATAGGTGTAATTCCCGAACAACGTGAAGTGATCACTGAAGCGCTTCTTGACTTCTACGATGCCGCCTTCGTAAACCGCGTATGCCTCCGAGCTATATTGGTTGTTCTGCACCACCAGCGGATTCACAACGCATTGCGCGGGCGGTGCACATGGCAGACCCTCAGTGCCGCCCAGCGGATCGGCCGCGCCGCTGCTATTCCAGTTGCGATAGGAAGCCGTCTGCCCATTGGCCAGGGGTACCGTGCTAAACGGAGCCGGCAGCAGATTGGTATCGATTGCGACCGGGAGTCTCTGCGTGTGAGAATAAATACCGCTGAGGGAGATTGAGAACCCAGGTCCGATCTCACGTTCGATTCCAAACGAAGCCTGCTGCGCGATCGGCGGGCGATAGCCCGGCTGGTTCACGAAAACTACCTGCAGCGGACCGATGGGACCGCTGTTCGTAACATTGATGCCTAACGGGGCCACTGCAGCCGGCGTGATGCAGGCCTCATTCCCCGGAGTTGGCGTGGTGCACGCGATCAAGTTGTTCGGTGCTCCCCCCGCAAAGAGCGTCTGGAAGACCGCTGGCGCGGTTTGTAAACCCGGAATACCGGTCGCTGTGATCGGATCTACATAAATAGAAATTTCCCGGTTGCAAATAGCGCCGGGCGTACCGGGGATTATTGGAAACCCAAACTGCGAGACCCCGCAGATCGAGCTCAGGTTTGCGACCTGGCCGGCTCCCGGAGCGTTCTCGACCGCAGACTTCTTGCCGTTCACAACCCCCAGGCTCAAATCGACGTCGGGAATCTGAACGTCCACGGGTCCGTAGAAGATCCCGTACCCACCGCGGATCACCGTCTTGTGATCCTTGAACGGATCCCATGCGAAGGAAACCCGGGGGGCAAAATCCTTCTTATATGTGGTCAAAGGGGCGAATTGCGTGTCCAGGTCGTAGCGCAGACCATAGGTCAGAGTGAAGCTTGGCGTTACCTTCCACGAGTCTTGCCCGTAGAACGAGGTCAACGGCCGGGTGTAGTACGGGTATGTCGGATCTCCGAACCCCTGCTGGTAAACCTGAGGCAGCCCGAACGATGCCGATTGCAACGGGTTGATGGTGGTCTCCGCAAGCTGCGGGCTGATCAAACCTCCGGGGAGCGATCCGAATACAAAGCGACCGGGGAAAAAGGTGTGAGATTCGGTGTGATTGCCACGCAACAACTCGTAAGCGCCGAACTTAAACGTGTGATTGCGGTGAATCTTGGTGAAATTGTCGGCGAATTCGTAGCGACGCAGGATGCTGATGTTGGGTATGAAAATGTTCGTTCCCAAATTGTTGATGAAACTTGGAATCTGAATCCCCACCTCGGCCGGCTCGTTCGGAATGACGTTAAAGCTCCAGTAATTCCACTGTACCCGGGCTTCATTCTGGGTGGTCGGATTGAGCTGGCGGTACCAGGCGGCTTGCAGGGTATTGTCGTAATCGTGAATCGAACTTCCCGCCGAAAAAGCGGTAAGCGAATTCACGTCCGGCGACTCCTCCAAGTCGTGCCCGTACCGGTAGGTCACGGAAAGCTCGTTGTTCGCATCAATGCGGTGATCCAGGCGGGTCTCCGCCAGGTATTCCCGCGTGTCGTAAGGAAAAAGTCCGCCCTCGGTTTCAAACTGGTTTTGGAGAAAGCTATTGAGCGCTGCCTGGGTTGCACTTACGGCTGGGTCAATTGCAGGACTGGTGCCAATCGTCAAAATGCCCAGGAGGGCTCCGGCGCATGTGCTGGCCGGTAACTGCGGCTGACCTGGGAAGCAAGTTACGGGAGTTGCCCCTTGTGCCGCAAGCGCTGTAAGGATAGTATTCTGCGGCCCCGTCGCTTCAAAAATATTGGTATCCGTCAGCAGCGGAACTGCGTTCTGCGCGTTCTGTCGCAAGCCTTCAAACGCAAAAAACAGAAATGTCTTGTCCTTCTTAATCGGAAAACCCAGGGTCCCGCCGAATTGCTGGCGCGTCAAGGTATCTTTCACCGGTGACCCTTTTAGTTCGGCCTGGGTGAGAGGATCGAAGGCCTGGCCGGGCTGCAGAGGCTGGGTGGAGGAAAACGGATTTTGGGCGTCCATGGCGTCATCGCGGAAAAAACCATACAGGCCGCCGTGGAGATTGTTGGTGCCCGACTTGGTCACAATATTGATGGAAGCACCGGTAGCTCCCCCCAGGTCCGCGCCGTAGTTGCTGCGATTGATCTGGAATTCTTGCACATCGTCCTGGCTTACGGTCAGCCGCACTCCTCCGCTATCGCCAGAGGTCTCTCCACCGTCGACCGTTATGCTGTTTCCTCTGCCATTGCTGCCATAGAACGATAGCCCGCTTTGTGGAGTGTTCTTGACTCTGAAATCCTGGTCCCCCGCGAGCCGGCTGGAGTCGGAGACTCCAGGCGCGAGCAATGTGAACGTGAGGTAATCCCGCCGGTCAATGGGTAGGTCGGCAATGTACTGTTGTGAGATCCTGTCCGCCTGGCCGCCTCGTTCCGTTTCCACTACGGGCGGCTGGTCCGTCACCTCCAGTACGGTTTCCACTTGCGATGGTTTCATCTTGAAGTCGGACGTGACCGTCTGCCCGATAGCAACCGGGATGCCTCGTCGAATCTCGGTCGCAAAGCCCGATAGTCCCGCACTGACGTCGTAAATGGCCGGGGCCAGCCCCACGACTCGGAATTGACCGGTATCATTCGTCACGGCCGTGCGCTTCAGGCCGGTCTGGGTCTCGATCACGTTGATCGTAACCCTGGGCAAAATAGCACCGGAGGAGTCCGTTACCGTCCCGGCGATCTCTGCCGATGAGCCGACGCCCTGCGCGAGTGCCACAGAGGTTGCGAACAGTATGCATAGAAGCGCGCATGCGGTTGACGTCACCGTGGAATACACAAAAATCCGCTTCCATGAACATGCCCCGTAACGCGAGGCCGCACCAGCATCCCGACTGTTCTGGGCAAAACCCATATTTCCCCCCTGCTTAGGCTTCGTCTGAATTAGGCAAAAGGCACACTCATCCCATTTCAGCGCGCCGCATCGGGCAAGAGCGTAGCTGCGTTTTTCAGATTCATCAAATGAATTTTATGGATGACTATGTATGCTCGCAGGGAATTAAGCTAGCCAACTGGCGGGACGTTGCAATCCGTTGGCGGCATCTGTGTCTCACGGACTCAGATCCTCTTTTCGCCTGCGTTTGCGGCGACGGGTTGCGCGGCCAGGAATTCAAAGATCGCTGCTTCCGCAGCCGCGGGTTGATCGGTCGAGAATAGATGGCTGGCACGTTCGATCAAGACGAGTTGTGCACCCGGAATGCGCGCCGCGATCAATTCCCCGTTGCCGACCGGGACCAGCCGGTCGACCTTCCCGTGAATTACGAGCGTTGGAGCCGTGATCTGGGGCAGGCGGCTGAACGATTCCCACGCAAGTATCGCCTGCAGTTGCGCAAGATAGCCGGCCGGGCTGGTCGGCCAAGGGTGACGCTGAGCGATATCTTCATCGATCAAGTGCCGCGGCGTCGCGGGGTCGTAGATAAAAGGGACCGCGGCCTCGGCTGCTTGTTCCCGGCTCATCCAGGTGCGGGCTTTCAGCATCTCGACCGCGGCCGGCTCGGCGCGCTGCGCGTTCGGTCCGCCAGCGGCCGTGCAACCGAGAATGAGGGACTGCACGCGCCCGGGATACTGCAAGGCAAATTCCTGGGCGATCATGCCACCCATCGAGACTCCAAAGACATGGGCGCCGGGAACGCCGGCGGCGTCGAGCACGATGGCTGCGTCCGACGCCATGAGAGCGATCGAGTAAGGGCCGGGAGGCACATCGCTCTGTCCGGCGCCTCGATTGTCGAGTGCGATCGTCCGGTACGAGGCCGACAGCGCCGGCCGCATGCGATGCCACATCGCGGAGGGGTAGCCCAGGCCCATGACCAACAAAATGGGCGCTCCCGTTCCCTGCTCATCCCAGTAGATTTTTGTTCCTTGGTTGTCGGCAAAAGGCATTCCAGCTCCTCTCCGAAACAAATCGACTGCAGCCGTGATCAGGACCACCGACTTGCAACACGCGCGGTCAGTCTGCGGCTACTTTGAGAATCAGTTTGCCGAGGTTTTCCCCTTTGAACAGCTTCAGAAAAGTGTCGGGAAAGGTTTCGAGCCCTTCGACAATATCCTCGCGCGACTTGAGCTTGCCCGCCGCCATCCAGCCCGCCATTTCTCGAGCAGCCTGGGTATAGCGGTCGGCGTAGTCAAAGACCAGCATGCCCTTCATGGTCGCGCGATTGACCAACAGCGAGAGATAGTTGCGCGGGCCCTGGACGGGACCGGTATTGCAGTATTGCGAGATAGCGCCGCAGATTACGACGCGAGCGCCCCGCGCAAGGTTCGCGAGAGCAGCCTCGAGGATGTCACCGCCAACGTTGTCGAAATAGAGGTTGATCCCCTGCGGGCAAGCCTCCCGCAGCGCCTCGGTCACAACTTCGCGCTTGTAATCAATGGCGGCGTCAAATCCGAGGTCGGTGACGAGATAGCGACACTTGTCGGCGCTGCCCGCAATGCCAACCGCCCGGCAACCCTTGATTTTGGCTATCTGCCCTACGACCGAGCCCACGGCCCCGGCCGCTCCAGAGACGACTACGGTGTCGCCGGGTTGAGGCTGGCCGGTTTCGAGCAAGCCGAAATATGCCGTCATCCCCGTCATACCCAACACGTTGAGGAAAGTGGGGAGCGGCGCCACACGGGGGTCAACTTCGATCAAGCCCTTCCCCTCGGAGATTAAATATTCTTGTACTCCAAAGGTTCCCGAGACGTGCTTGCCCACAGCGAACTTAGGGTTCCTCGAGGCGACCACCTGACCCAGCGCCAAAGCCCGCATCACCTCGCCGATGCCAACCGGCGGAGTGTACGACCTGCTCTGGTTCATCCAGCCACGCATGGCCGGGTCGAGCGATATAAGCAATACCCGGATCAACAGTTCGCCTTCGTGCAACTCGCGTACCGTCTCTTCCTCGTAGTTCCAGTCCGTGCGCTTCGGCATTCCCACGGGGCGGGAAGCTAGGGTAAATCGGTGATTGACGAATGCCATGATGGTTTCCCCTCTACTCAGATGGTGTAGCGCTCACTGGACAAAAGTCGAGCCGCAATCTGACGACGCAGCGCGATGGAGTTTACTGGCGTGTGCTCCGCATAGCCGCGCACGGTTGCAAGGTGCTTGCGCAAAAGGTCTCCTTCGCAGCAGGCGCTCAGCACCGTGCGAGAGAACCCCTCAATTCGGGCGGTAGCGTCGCGCAGGGATACAGCGCAGATGTCGAGGGCGCTCCCGCTTTTGCCAGAGGATGTCAGCTTCTTGCTGCGGAGCAGGCAGGATTCCAAGGCAAAAACCTCCATCGCGATATCAGAGAGGTTCATGATGATCTCCTGCTGCTTCTCCAGCTGAGCGCCGTATTTATCGTGAGCGACTGCAAGCGTCAGCAGGGCGATCGTTTTCGCGTTGCGAACGAGGCGGTCTTCTTCAGTTTCAGTTTCAGTTTCCGTTTCGGTAACACTTCGCTTCTCGCTCGAGAGATTTGGTTGCTCACTCAGCTTCAAGACGGAGCGTGCCGCTTCGAACAGAGGCAACTGCCCGCGGGCCGCGCGCTTCAAAGGCATGCCCATAATCACCAGCCGGTTGATTTCGTTGGTACCTTCAAAGAGGCGGTTGATGCGCGAGTCGCGGTAGGCTCGCTCGACGGCGTAGTCTTGATGAAAACCGTAACCGCCGTGGATTTGGACGCCTTCGTCCACCACGTAGTCGAGCATCTCCGAGGCGAAGACTTTCACCATCGAGCATTCCGCCGCGTACTCCTCGACGGCCTGCATCTCCGTGACGGAACTCTGTCTCCGCTCGGCGGACG
>Ga0210393_10002775_pt1 | contig 14267 bp, 15 predicted proteins | sample IncBWC27OmetaG_FD_160068 | JGI IMG/M metagenome (GOLD analysis project Ga0210393, IMG submission 160068) | Forest soil microbial communities from Barre Woods Harvard Forest LTER site, Petersham, Massachusetts, United States - Inc-BW-C-27-O ... | reverse complement strand
GAACAGATCGTGGCTCCGGCGGCCAAGCAGAAGTCACTGAAGACCAACGCTCGGGTGTTGGGGGCCGCGGTTCAGGAATTACATCCGGAGTCGGCCGTCGTGCTGGTGCTGGTCGACCAGAGCACCACGAGCAAGGACAATCCCGACCCGACGATGGCTTCCAGCAGCGTGCTGGTGAGTTTGAGCCGAGTCAACGGCTCCTGGCTGATCACCAAGTTCGACCCGGTCTAGAACACTGCGCGAGCAGACGCGAAAGCACCCAAAACAGCAGGCATTTGGGTGCTTTCGCGTCTGCTCGCCGCGGAAACTCAGCCGCGCGGCAAACCCAACACGCGCTGGGCGATGATGTTCCGCTGAATTTCTGACGTGCCTCCGGCGATGGTGCCGGAGAAGCTGCGGGCGTAGCGCTCGAACCAGCTGGCGAAGTAGTGGTCCAGGTTCATGTGCGCGTACGGGCCCGTCTGACCGGGGTGGATGAGCCCGTCGGGCCCGGCAGCCGTCAAGGCCTGTTCCATCCCGCGCAACTCGGCCTCGGACCCGAGGAGCTTGAGGACTGAGATGGCGGCCACGTCGTCCTCGCCGCGGGCCGCGCGGGCCAGGGCCACCGAGCCCAGCAGGCGCAACGCCTGCTTGTCCATGATCGTGGTGGCGTACTGGTCGCGCTCGACCTCGGTGCGGGGATGGAAGTCGGCGATCTCGTTGTCGAGTCGATCCGCGAATCCCAGCCACATCATGGTGCGCTCGTGACCCAGCGAGCCGTTGGCCACCCGCCATCCCCCATTGAGTTCACCGACCAGGTTCTCGGCGGGCACCCGGACATCGGTGAAAAACACCTCGTTGAAATCCAGGTCATCGCCGGCCACGATCGACGGGAACGGGCGGCGCACCACACCCGGGGTATCCGTCGGGATCACTAATACGCTGATGCCCTTGTGTTTGGGCGCGTCGGGATCGGTACGGACAAAGGTCAGCAAGAAGTCCGCGTCGTGGGCGCCCGAGGTCCACACCTTTTGCCCGTTGACCACGAAGTGATCGCCGTCGAGTACGGCACGCGTCCGCAACGACGCCAGATCGGAGCCGGCGCTGGGCTCACTCATCCCCAGCGAAGCGGTGATCTCGGCCCGCAGGACCGGCAACGCCCAGCGGCGTTTCTGCTCCTCGCTGCCGAACGACAACAGTGATGCCGCAATGATATTCACGCCTTGGGGGTTGAAGCTGTGGTAAATCCGCCGGCGGGACAGCTCCTCGAAGTAGACGAACTGCTGAACTACGGTCGCGTTTCGGCCACCAAATTCCGGGGGCTGACTGGGCAGCAGCCAGCCGTTGTCGAACAGCAGCCGCTGCCACCGGCGAGCCCACTGCGGCATGTGCGAGACGGAGCGGGGACGCTCCTGCGTTTCGCTTTCGGGAGGCAGGTTTTCGTCGAGGAACGCCGAAAATTCCGCCCGGAAAGCCTCGACGTCTGGATCAAAAGTCAGCTGCACGGTACTCCTCCGCGATCCGCGCCCGATGCTCCGCGGCGCCGCCGAGTAACAGCTCACCGGCCTTGGCGCGCTTGAGTGCGAACTGCAGATCGTTCTCCCACGTGAAGCCCATTGCGCCGTGCAGCTGCAGGCCGTGCCGGAACGCCAGCGCCTGACACTCGCCCGCCGAGGCCTTGGCCATCGCGGCGGCCAGCCGGCGACGGGGATCGTCGGCGGCGATCGTCAGCGCGGCGAAGTAGGCCAGCGCCCGGGCCCGCTCCACCGCAACGTGCATGTCCGCGGCCTTGTGCTGCACGGCCTGGAAGGAGCCGATCGGGACGCCGAATTGCTGACGGCTTTTCACATGCTCGAGCACCAGGTCGAGGATCCGCTGGCAGGCGCCGACCATGGTGATCGCCATGCCCGTCAGCGCCAGATGGTGGGCGCGCTCCCGGTCGACGATCACCCGCGTGGTGTCGGGCACGCGGACCGCGTTGAACGACAGGTCGGCGACATGCAGCACCGGGTCGAACACCTCCGAACGCCGAGCCGACGCCTGATCGGCCGCGATGATGAACACCCCGGCGTCGGTCAGCACCGCCAGCCGGTCGGTGCGATCGCCGTCGAGCACGTGCCGGGCGGTGCCGTCCAGCACCCAGCCCTCGGCATCGCGGTGAGCCGTGACACCGGTGTAGACGGCGGTGCCCGATTCCTGCGGGTCGAACCGATCTCCGGCCAACGGCGCGAACTGGCTCATGGTCGCCAGGAACGGGGTGGGGTCGGTGGCACGGCCCAGCTCTTCGAGCACGATCGCCAACTCCACCGCGCCGGCCGGGTCGTTGAGCTCGGTCCAGCCGAGATCCACATAGACCTTCCAGAGCGCGCTGGAATCGGCGCCGTCCTCGGCCACGCTGCGCACCAGCGACGCCGGACACTCCTTGGTGACGACATCGCGTGCGGTCTGCTGCCACAGTCGCTGATCAGCATCGAACTCCAACAGCATGCGAGCCGCCTCCTGTCCTCGTCACCCAGGCGAGAATAACATTCTCCCTTGCGGAAGTAGTAATCTCATAAATCGGTTACGAGGTGCCGATGCACCCGGAAGGGGCCGTGATGGCGGACACCGCAACGACGCTCTGGGAGATCGAAGCGATCAAGCAGCTCAAGGCCCGATACTGCCGCTACCTGGATACCAAGCAGTGGGACGACTGGCGGGCATTGTTCACCGACGACTTCGTCAGCGATACCTCGCCGTCGGGCGGCAAGCTTATCGCCGGCGCCGACGAGTTCGTGTCCTTTGTTCGGGGCACGCTGGGCAAGCCGTCACAGCCGACCGCTCATCAGGTGCACAATCCCGAGATCACGTTGACGTCGGAAACGACCGCGACCGGCGTGTGGGCCCTCGAGGATTTGGTGCGGTTGGCGCCGGGCGTCAATCTCAACGGGCGCGGGCACTACCACGAAACCTACGAAAAGGTCGACGGCCGGTGGCTGATCAAGACGTCCACGCTGACCCGGCTGCGCGAGGACGTCTTCAATCCACTGTTCTCCGTGCGCATTTCGCCCCGGCTGCGCGACATGGGGGCAGCGGTGGCACGTAGGTTCGGCGCATGAGCAGCCAGATCGTCCTTGTCACAGGCGCCTTCGGCCAGGTCGGCAAGCGATGTACCGAAATCTTGCTGCGCCGCGGGCGCACCGTGATCGCGATGGACGTCCGCAGCGAGCGTTCGGCCGCGGCCGCCGCGGAACTGGCCGCAACATCGCATTCCGGCGAGCTGATCCCGGAATACACCGACCTCACCGACCCCGACGCCGTCGCCGCGGCGGTCGAGCGCCATCGACCGGACGCGATCGTGCACCTGGCGGCTATCGTCTCGCCGCCCTCGTATCGCAATCCCCGGCTGGCCCGCAAGGTCAACGTGGACGGCACCCGGCACCTGGTGGCGGCGGCGCGGGCCCTGAGCGATGCGCCGCTGTTCGTGTTCGCCTCCAGCGCGGCGGTGTACGGCTCACGCAACCCGAACCGGCAACCCGAACGCATCACCGGCGACACCCCGGTGAACCCGATCGACCAGTACGGCGAGGACAAGTTGATGGCCGAGGAGGTCATCACCAAAAGCAAGCTGCCCCATGCCATTTTACGGTTAGGCGGCGTCCTCTCGCCCGACGCGTCGGCCAACGTCGACGGCGACTATCTGCTCCTGGTGCGCGCCACCCCCACAGACAACCGCATGCACTCGGTCGACGCCCGAGACGTCGCGCTGGCCTTCGCCAACGCCGTGGAGCGCCGCGCCACCATCGACGGCAAGGTGCTGGTGATCGCCGGCAACGAGACGTATGTCCACCTGATGAGCGACCTGCAGGACGACATCATGGCCGCGATGGGTATCGGCCGGCTCGGCCGGTCGGCCGGTTTGCCCGGCGATCCCGACGACGATCGCGGCTGGGCCTTCACCGGCTGGTTCGATACCTCCGAATCCCAAGCGCTGCTTGACTATCAGGATCGCGACTGGTCCGAAACCGTCGCATGGATCGCGGGCTCGTTTGGGCACCGCCGCCTTCTGCTGAAGGCCTTCAGCCCAGTGCTGCGTCCGACCATGCGGGCGCTGCTGGCGCTGCAACGACGCCTCGAACACCGCGGGCCCTACGCCGACCCGTGGACGCTGATGGCCAACAAGTACGGGCCAGACATGCTGGCATCCAGCTCATGACCGCAACGAAACTTGTCATCGGCGCCAGCGGATTCGTGGGCTCCCACGTCACCCGTCAACTCGTGGCCGCGGGCGAAGACGTGCGAGTCATGTTGCGGCGCACCAGCTCCACCAAGGGCATCGACGACCTAGCCGTCGAGCGCTGTTACGGCGACGTGTTCGACGACGCGGCGTTGCGGACGGCCATGGCCGGATGCGACGTCGTCTACTACTGCGTCGTCGACGCTCGGATGTGGCTGCGCGACCCGGCGCTGCTGTTCCGCACCAATGTCGAAGGCCTCGCGCACGTGCTCGACGCCGCGGTTCGTGCGGGCCTGCGTAAGTTCGTATACACCAGCACCACCGGCACATTGGCGATCAGCCAGTCCCGGCCGGTCACCGAGGACGACCCGCACAACTGGAACGACGGGGGCGCCTACATCGAAGCCCGAAAGGCCGGCGAGGACCTGGTCATGCGGTACGCGCGCGACGAGGGGCTGCCGGCCGTCGCGCTGTGCATCTCGACCACCTACGGGCCGCGCGACTGGGCGCCAACCCCGCACGGATCGGTCATCGCCCGCGTGGCCGCCGGCAGATTCCCGTTCTACATGGGCTACTCCGCCGAGGTGGTCGGTATCGAAGATGCCGCCCGTGCAATGCTTCTCGCCGCCGACCGAGGCCGTGACGGCCAACGGTACATCATCTCCGATCGCTATATGAGCACCCGCGAAGTCCACGACATCGCCGCCCGCGCCGTAGGCCGCCGACCGCCACGCATCCCGATTCCGATGGCCGTCATGCGCGGTGGTGCGCGCCTCAATGATCTCGCCGCTCGGCTGCTGGGCCGTGACCTTCCGTTCGCCTATGTCGGAATCCGCATGGCAGAGCTGATGTCGCCGCTGGACCACAGCAAGGCCGAATGCGAACTCGGCTGGAAACCCGAGCCGGTCGAAGAATCCATCCGCAAGGCGGCGCGGTTCTTCGCCACGCACTCAGCCGATTAGCTCGCTCGCCGGCTCGTCCCAGCGGTCGAGGTTGACCGCTTCGGCGAGCGGGCGGCGACGGACCGGCCCGTGCTTACCCTTGGGCCACCCGACCACGACATGGCCGGCAATCATCCAGCCTTCGGGGACCCCGATCGCGTCCCGCAACAATTGCTCACCTCCGTAGGACGCCCAGCTGGTCAGGCATGCGCCCAGGCCTTGGGCGCGGGCCGCCAGCAGAAAATTCTGCATGGCGGGGAAGATCGAACCGCCGAGCAGAAGTTCGGAAGCCGCCTGAAAATGCTTCTGCGCGAACAGGACCGACGTGTGCTCGCCCGCTCGGTCGTGCAATTCGTAGGTCGCGCGGTAGGTGCGGGCGCGGCGGCTGTTGTCGTCGTCGGCGGGCCTGGTCATCCCATAAACCGGCTCGATCACCTCTAACGCATGCGCCGCGGCCTTGGCCACGACCGCCCGCTGCTCGGGCGAGCGCAGCACGACGAAGCGCCAGCCCTGCGCGTTGGCACCCGATGGCGCCCACCGTGCCGCTTCGAGGCAGCGGCTCAGGGTGACGTCGTCGACCGGCGCGTCGGAAAACCGCCGGATCGTGCGGGCGGTCGACATCACCTCCCATACGTCAGCGCTGGCTCCCGTCACGTTCCGGTCCTTTCGTGTAGGCGGCAGCGGTCGATCAAGACTCCGGCCAGGCCCGCGGGATCGCTGACCATCAGGTTATGGCAGCCGTCGAGACAGATCATTGTGTCGACGCCGCCGAGTGATTCGATCGCGGTGAGCTGCTGTCGCGTCGATAGCGCGCGGTCGCGCAGCGTCATGATCCACGTCCTGGGCACGTCGTCGGGTAGGTCGCTGCGATCGACCGATTCGAAGATCACGTTCGCCGCTTCGCCATACAACCGCGAGAGAGTAAAGGCCCGCTGCTCGCGTGTCATCCCGTTGCAGAAGGCGTATTGCGCCAAAGTCACCGGTATTGACGCCCTTTGGACCCGACGCGCCGATCGCGCCAAGGGCGCCAGGGGACCGCGAAGCGTGTCCACCACCGACAATCCCTGCGGCGGAACGAACGCCGCTAGCAGAATCATCTCGCGAACCTGCGCGGCTCCGAGCTTCGCCACGATGCCCGGCACGGTCAGCCCAGCCATCGAATGGCCCACCACCACAACATCACCGAAGCCGGCACCCTCGATGTCCGCGATCACGGAGTCGACAAAGTCGCTGATCCTCAAGTACGCAAGATCCGCGGGCCTGCCGCCGCGGCCCGGGAGATCCACCGCGAGCACCGGCAGTTCCGGTGCTTTTCTAGCTAATTCGGCGACCGTGAGGTCCCAACAGTCGCCGGCTAGCCCTCCACCGTGGACCAGCACCAGGCCCGGCAGTGCCATATCGCCGTCGCTGCTCAGTCGCGGCGAAGAATGCCGCGAAGGAACAGATTGATGGCGTGCTGCAAGTGACGCTCCTCCTCCTCGGCACTGCGATAGATACCGCACTCGGCCAGTCGCGCCGGCAGATGCTCGATCATCGCAATATAGTGGCCCGCGGCCAGCTCCAGGTCGTCCACTTCGATGGTTCCGGCCTCCTGGTGGTGACGAAGCAACTCCACCACCTGTCGCTGCCGACCCGACCACATCATCGAGTGCGCGCTGATGGCGAACTCAGGAAATCGTGCCGACTCGGTCATCGCGATGCGCGTCAGACGCACCACGCTGGGATGGATCGCGCGCGCAAGCCCGGCCCGGCCGATCGCGACCAGGGCGGTGCGCAGGTCGGCGTCATACACGCCTTCGTCCGGATCACGCTCGGTCCTACGCGTAAGCGCCCAGGGGATGACGTCGACGAAGACGGCGCGCTTATCCGGGTAGCGGGCGTAGAGCGTGCGTCGGGTGATGCCAGCCGCTCGCGCGATCGCGTCCATGGTGGTGCCGTCATAGCCGTGTTTGATGAACGTCCTGACGGCGGCCTTGCGCAACTTTTGGTCCAGCTTTTTCGCTTCGGCCTGCGTCGGGCGGCCCCGCCGGGTAGTCGTCACCACGATCAAAAATATCCAGACTTGTATACAGGTGGCTATTAGTTGACAAAAATATACAGCAGTGGATAGATATTTGACAGAGAAGGAGAAGCCAATGGATCGCGGGACATACGAGCGCGGCCTGGAGATTCGCTCCGCGGTGTTGGGCGAGGAGTACGTCAACAAGGCCTTGGCCGAGGCGGACGACTTCACCAACCCCCTACAGGATCTGATCACCGAGTACTGCTGGGGAGCGGTGTGGGGCCGCACGGAACTGCCGCTGAAGACCCGCAGCATGCTCAACCTGGCCATGATTCCGATCCTCAACCGCCCCAACGAATTACGAACGCATATCAAGGCGGCATTGACCAACGGCGTGACACGCGACGAGATCCGCGAAATCTTCCTGCAGGTCGCTATTTACGCCGGCGTGCCGGCCGCAGTCGACAGCTTCCGTATCGCCCGCGAGGTGTTCAGCCAGCTGGACGAGGGCTAGGGCCGGTCGTGGAGATCGGTTTCATCGGATTGGGAAACATGGGCTTTCCCATGGCGCGCAGGCTCATCCAGGAAGGTCATGACGTCGTCGCCTTCGACACGAGCAGCGCAGCCCTGACGCGCGCCGTCGACCTGGGAGCGCAAGCCGCGTCGTCGTCCCGAGAAGTCGCGGACCGGTCCGAAACCGTCATGGCCAGCCTGCCCTCGCCAACGGCTTCGCTCGAGGTGGCGACCGGCCCAGCGGGAGTGATCGAGGGCTCGCGGGTCAAGCGCTACGTCGACCTGTCCACCGTCGGCAGTCAAACGGCGGTCCGGATCCACAACCTGCTTGCCGAGCGGGACATCGTCGCACTCGACAGCCCGGTCAGCGGCGGCGTCGGCGGGGCCGAAAAAGGCGCGCTGGCCGTCATGGTGTCCGGCCCGCGCGATGAATTCGACGCCATCCGATCCGCACTCGACACGATCGGCCGGCCCTTCTATATCGGCGAACAGCCCGGCTCGGCGCAGACGATGAAGCTCGCCAACAACATCCTGGCGGCCAACGTCCTGGTCGCGACCGCAGAGGTCGTCGTGATGGGAGTCAAGGCCGGACTGGACCCCGCCGTGATGATCGAGGTGCTCAACGCGGGCTCGGGTGCGACAAGCGCCAGCCGCGACAAATTCCCCCGCGCGATCCTTCCGCGCACCTTCGATTACGGCTTTGCCACCGGCTTGATGGTCAAAGATGTGCGGCTCTATCTCGACGAGGCCAGGGCGCTCGGCGTACCGGTCGACGTCGCCGAAACGGTCGGCCGCCTGTGGGAGGCCACCGCACGCGATCAAGGCCCCGACTCCGACTTCACAGCGGTGATCAAGCCCTTCGAGAAAACCGCCGGCGTCACCGTCGGTAGGGAGGGCTGACGAACACCCGATGCCCCCGCCGTCCCGCGTCTCGAATCGCCCCGTCAGGCAACGCCCCTGGCGCGCGCGACACCGGCCAGAAAGTGAGAGAATAGTATTATCTCTATTGAAGAAGACACTTACCCAAATACGCCAAAATATCGGCGGTTACCAGGGCCGATGGTTAAACGAAACGCTTACCGGAATTCGATTGATTGACCACCGATGAGAATGTTAGATTGTCTATCATATGAGTGGGCGGGGCCGGCTTTGGCCGCCGCAGCCGGAGGGTGGCTTCAGTGATCGAACACGCAGACGGGACGCGCACGCCCGTCATCGACGCGAGCGTGCACATCTTCTCCCAGTCCAACAGGGACCTGCGCTCTTTCCTGCGTGAGCCCTTCAAGAGCCGCGGCTTCCCCGACTACGAGATGGACTGGTACGGGGCGCCGGGCGGCGAGTACACCCCGACCTCCGAAGGGCCCGACCGTCAGTACCCGGGCTCGGATCCGGAACTCGTTGCCAACGAACTGTTCTCGAGCCGAGGCGTCGACGTGGCGGTCCTGCACCCGATGGCGCGCGGCATCATGCCGGACCGGCACCTGGGCAGCGCGCTGCACGCCGCCCACAACGAGATGATGGTGTCGCGTTGGCTGGAGCACGACGAGTTCGGTGACCGGTTCCGCGGCACCATCCGGGTGAATCCCGACGACATCGCGGGGGCTCTACGCGAGATCGAAAAATGGCGTGGGCACCCGCGTGTCGTCCAGATCGGGGTCCCGCTGCAGTCCCGCGAGGTCTATGGCAAGCCGCAGTTCTGGCCGCTCTGGGAGGCGGCCGCCGATGCGAACCTTCCGGTCGCGGTGCACATCGAGGTCGGCGCGGGCATCGCCTTCCCGCCGACGCCGTCGGGGAACACCCGCACCTACGAGCAGTACGTCAGCTTCATGGGGCTCAACTACCTGTACCACCTGATGAACATGATCGCCGAGGGTGTCTTCGAGCGGTTCCCCACGTTGAAGTTCGTCTGGGCCGACGGTGCGGCGGACTTTCTGACGCCCTTCATCTGGCGGATGGACACGTTCGGCCGCCCGCACCTCGAGCAGACGCCGTGGGCGCCGCGCATCCCCAGCGAATACCTGCCCGGTCACGTGTATTTCGTTCAGGGCAGCCTCGACGGTCCGGGCGACACCGAGTTCGCCGGTGAGTGGTTCGGCTTCACCGGCAAGGACGACATGGTGATGTTCGGTTCCAGCTTTCCGCACTGGCAGTGTGGCGATATCCACAAGGTGCCCAGATCGCTGTCCGCCGAACAGCGCGAGAAGTTGTGCTGGCGCAACGCGGCCAACCTGTATGGCATAGACATCGCCGTCGGCTCGGGCGCACAGTAGAAGTAAGACACGGAGATCGAGGAGTTCCAGATGACGCTGATCCATACGCAGGAACGGGTTCCCGCCGCCGAGCGTATCGCCGTGCGGTGCGTCGACTCGGATGTCCACCCGGTGCCCAAACGCGGCGAAATCGTCCAATACATCCCGGAGCCGTGGCGCAGCAAGTACTTCCTGACTCGCAACGTGGGCGAGCAGATCTACTACGACGCTCCCGACTACGCGCATGCGTACGCGATGCGCACGGACACCTTCCCGCCCGACGGCGAGTTCCCCGGCAGCGACCCGGACATGGCGTTCCGCCAACTGATTATGGAAGCGGGTTCCGACATCGCGATCCTGGAACCGGCCGCCTACCCGGCCCGCATACCTGAAGCGCAGCACGCGATGTCGGTCGCCTTGAACGACTGGCAGGCCAACCATTGGCTCGACAGCCACAACAACTGGCACGAGCGCTGGCGCGGTTCGATCTGTGCCGCCATCGAGGAACCGGAAGCGTCGGTGCGCGAAATCGAGCGCTGGGCCGGGCACCCCTACATGGCACAGATCCTGATCAAGGCCGAGCCGCGGCCGTCATGGGGTCACCCGAAATACGACCCTATCTGGGCGGCCGCCACCAAGCACGACATCCCTGTGAGCTGCCACCTGTCCCGCAGCCAGTTCGACGAGCTGCCGACACCGCCGGTGGGTTTCCCCAGCTACAACCACGACTTCATGGTGACCTACTCGCTGCTGGCCGCCAACCAGGTGATGAGCCTGGTCTTCGACGGTGTCTTCGACCGGTTCCCGACGCTGCGGATCGTGTTCGTCGAGCACGCGTTCACCTGGATCCTGCCGCTGATGTGGCGGATGGATGCGATCTACGAAGCGCGAAAGTCGTGGGTGGACATCAAACGCAAGCCGTCGGAGTACGTCAAGGACCACATCAAATTCACCACGCAGCCGCTGGACTATCCCGAGGACAAGACGGAGCTGAGCCGCGCGTTCGAGTGGATGGAGTGCGAAAAGATCCTGCTGTACTCCTCGGACTACCCGCACTGGACGTTCGACGACCCGCGCTGGTTGGTTAAGCATCTTCCCAAGGCGGCCCGGGAAGCGGTGATGTACAAGAATGGCATCGCGACCTATCACCTACCCGAGACCGTTCCGGTCCTCGAGGGCCAAGTTCGGGTGCTCTGAATTGGCGGAAGAAACCAAGCGGCCCGAGCCCCGTCTCGCCCAGGGTCGTGAGCACATTGTCGCGACTGTAGATGAGATCCCACCGGGCACCCACAAGCTGGTGCCGATCGGCCGCCACGGCGTCGGTGTCTACAACGTCAACGGCAGCTTCTACGCCATCGCGAATTACTGTCCGCACCAGGGTGGACCGCTGTGCTCGGGGCGCGCCCGCGGGCGCACCATCGTCGACGAGGCCGCGGCCGGTGACGCCGTCATGGTGCGGGATCTGGAGTACATCTACTGCCCCTGGCATCAATGGGGTTTCGAGCTCGCGACCGGCACCACCGCGGTCAAGCCCGAATGGAGTATCCGCACCTATCCGGTCCGCGTCGTCGGCAACGACGTCCTGGTACAGGCCTAACTAGAGGAGAATCGGTGTCTTCCCTCGAGATCAACGGCGGCAACGTCGTTTACGAAATCCTCGGTGGCTCAGGCGATCTCATTGCCCTGACGCCGGGTGGCCGGTTCAGCAAGGAGATCGACGGCCTACGTCCGCTGGCCGAAGCACTGGTCGCCGGTGGCCACGGGGTACTGCTATGGGATCGGCCGAACTGCGGCGCCTCCGACGTCCAGTTCTACGGGCAGAGCGAGTCCCACATGCGCGCCGAGACGCTGAAGAAGCTGTTGAACGGCCTCGGTGTCGAGCGCTGCATCCTTGCCGGGGGATCAGGTGGCGCAAGGGATTCCATGCTGACCACCATGCTCTACCCCGAACTCGTGGAGAAGCTGGTGGTGTGGAACATCGTCGGCGGCATCTACGGCAGCTTCGTACTCGGGTCCTTCTACATCATCCCGAGCATCCTCGCGGTGCGAGGTACCGGGATGGACGGCGTGGTGAAGGTGACCGAGTGGCGCGAGCGCATCGAAGAGAACCCGGCTAACAAGCAGCGCTTTCTCGACTTCGACAAGGACGAGTTCCTCAAGGTTATGCTGCGCTGGCTTAACGCGTTCGTGTCCAAGCCGGGCCAGACGATTCCCGGTGTCCCCGACGAGATGTTCGACCGAATCCAAGTCCCCACGTTGATCATTCGCGGCGGCGAGAACGACATGGATCACCCGAAGCGCACGTCTCTGGAGGTGAGCTGCCTGATCAAGGGTTCGAAGCTGATCGACCCACCCTGGCCGGAAGACGCGTGGGAGCGCGCCTCCGAGGAGCGGGCCGCGGGCAAGGTGCAACGCTTCAACATGTTCGACACCTGGGTGCAAGCGGCGCCCGCGATTCTGGAATTCCTGGACTCGTAATGGTGCTACACCGTGCGGATGTGGACCTCACAGTTCAGCGACGCCTCCAGCGCCGTGTGCACCCGGCTCTCCGGAATGCGTTCGAGGTCTTGCTCCCGCAGGGTCACCTGCACGATGTCGTAGCCGTCGTCGCCGGGCATCCGGGTGACCTCGCCGGTGAGTCCGAACGCGGACAGCACACCATGGGCGTCGTCGTCGGTTCCCCTGCTGACGAAGGTGACCACGCCGGGCACCGGTTTGGTGCTGAAAGCCTTGGCGCACAGGTCGATTGCGGTCTGCTTTGCAGTGTCGACATCATCAGCGGCAATGAGCACCTCGACCTCGCGGCGGCCCGCCGGCATCTTCGCCAGGTTGTTGTCGACCACGCCGGCGCCTATTTCGCCCACCAGCCCGAGGAGCAACTCCATGCCCTCTTCTAGTTGCGCGGGCGTGAGCACACTTGCCGGGTCGACGTTGACACGCACCACCGCAGTCCGCATGTGCGCAAGCCTAACGATGGCGGAATAGACCTTGAAAACCACACAAGCCACGACCATCACCCTCGGCATCTCGCCCGGGTGCGAGCCCAGGATGTTGGGCGAGCAGCCGGGACAAGCCCGCGAGGACCACGCGGCGTACCGCGGACTCGGTGGTTATCGCGCGCTGGCCGACGTTGACGAGCTACTGACCGAAGTCGAATCCAGCGGACTGCTCGGCCGCGGCGGCGCCGCCTTTCCGCTCGCGGTGAAGTTGCGTGCGGTCCGCGACAACGGTCGCCTCATCGGTGGTGCCCGTGGCACCACGGTCGTCGCCAATGGCGAAGAGGGAGAACCGGCTTCGATCAAGGACCGCTGGCTGCTAAGGAACCGGCCGCACATGGTTTTGGACGGACTGCGGTTGGCCGCAGCGATCGTCGAAGCCAAGCGCGCCTACGTTTATGTGTCCGATGCGGACTCGGCTCGCAGCATCGAAGCCGCGCTGAATGAACTCGACCCCGATACGCTCGGCGGGCTCACCGTCGACGTCCAGCTGGTGCAGCCCGGCTACGTGGCCGGCGAAGAGACCGCCGCCGTCCGCTCGCTCAACGGCGGCCCGGCCAAGCCGACCGACAAGCCGCCGCGCCCGTTCGAAGAGGGCGTCGGCGGGCTGCCCACGCTGGTCAGCAATGTCGAAACCCTGGCCAATCTGCCCTACCTACAGCGCCAAGGCTCGGCGGCGTTCCGCGCGCAGGGCACGTCGCTGTCGCCGGGCACGTTCCTTGCGACCATCACCGGAGCCGGCCGACCGCCCGTTCTCTACGAGATCCCGCACGGCTTGCCGTTCACCGAACTACTTGCTCTGCACGGGGTTTCGCCCAACAACGTGCGAGGCGCGCTGATGGGCGGCTATTTCGCCGGGTTCCTCAACCAGCGTGTGCTGCAGACCAGCCTCGACCACGAGACCTTCCGAGGACTCGGCAGCGGGCTGGGCTGCGGAGCGATCTCGGTGATCACCGACGACTGCCCCGTCGCGGTCGCGGCGTCTGTGCTGGCGTACTTCGATCGTGAAAATGCCGGGCAGTGCGGCTCGTGTTTCAACGGGACGGCGGCGATGGCCGCCGTCGCCGGGGCGTTGCGCGACGGCGCCGCGACGACCGAGGATCTCGACCGATTGCGCCGCTGGTCGGTGGTGCTGCGCGGGCGCGGCGCCTGCGCGACACTGGACGCCGCCACCAATGTGGCGGCGACCCTGCTCGACCAGTTTCCCGTCGAGGTGACACATCACCTCGACGGCAGCTGCCAAGCCTGCAGTCGCGGCGCATTCCGCGCAGACCGTCCCTACCAGGCCGAGCGGGGGTGAGCTCACCATGAAAATCCGTCTCGACCGCACCGTTTGCGACGGCTTCGGGCTGTGCGCCAAGCACGCACCCG
>Ga0210393_10002773_pt1 | contig 14271 bp, 13 predicted proteins | sample IncBWC27OmetaG_FD_160068 | JGI IMG/M metagenome (GOLD analysis project Ga0210393, IMG submission 160068) | Forest soil microbial communities from Barre Woods Harvard Forest LTER site, Petersham, Massachusetts, United States - Inc-BW-C-27-O ... | reverse complement strand
TTATTTATGTCATATCTGATCTCGGAAGCATCACAGGCGGCTGGTTTTCATCGAGTTTGATTCGGCGAGGAGTCTCGGTGAACGCGGCGAGAAAATGGGCGATGTTTCTCTGCGCGCTGTGCGTACTGCCCATTGCCTGTGTTTACAGGCTTTCCGGCTTATGGCCGGCTACAGTTCTGATTGGGCTTGCCGCCGCCGGTCATCAGGGCTTTTCGGCAAATTTGTTCACGCTCTCGTCCGACCTTTTTCCATCCCGCGCAGTGGCATCTGTTGTCGGAATTGGAGGCATGGCCGGGGCGATTGGCGGAATGCTGATCGCCGAAATCGTAGGCCATGTGCTGCAGTGGACCGGAAGCTACATGGTTCCTTTTTTCATAGCGGCATCAGCCTATCTGATGGCGTTGTTGTTCATACAGCTTCTCAGTCCCAAGCTCCTACCCGCGCGGATCGGCGAGAGTTGAATCGATGAGCCTCCAATCATTTCAATTGAATTCCTTCCAATTAACCGGCAAGAACGCTCTCGTAACCGGCTCACACAAAGGATTGGGCGCTGCCATTGCCGTAGGTTTGGCGACGGCTGGAGCGAACGTAGGTTGCCACGGGCGAGATCCCAATTCAGGTCCCGCGTGCGACGCAATCCTTGCAACCGGTCGCAAGACATTTTATTTTTCCGGAGACTTGGCGGACTCGAATGTGCCCGCCGATCTTGTCGAGAGAACAATTGCGGAGTTTGGCTCAATCGACATTCTAGTGAACAACGCTGGCGTGATCCGGAGAGCGCCCGCTGCGGAGTATCCCGCGGAATTCTGGGACGAATTGATTGCCGTGAACCTGACGGCGGTTTTTCGCCTATCCCAACTAGCCGGACGTCACATGCTCGAGCGGGGAAAGGGCGGGAAAATCTTGAACATTGCGTCCCTTCTCGCCTTCCAGGGAGGAATTCTAGTTCCCGCTTATGCGGCAACGAAAGGCGGTGTCGCACAACTAACGAAAGCGCTGGCGAACGAATGGGCGTCGAAGGGGATCAACGTAAACGCGATTGCGCCGGGGTACATGGCGACGGACAACACCGAAATGCTGAGAAACGACCCAGTCCGCAGCCGCCAGATTCTCGACCGAATTCCTGCCGGCAGATGGGGCGCCGCCGACGACATCACCGGCGCCGCAATATTCCTGTGTTCATCGGCCAGTGACTACGTTCACGGGCACATTCTTGGCGTCGATGGAGGCTGGCTGGCACGCTGAGGAAACCATGTCTCTCACCATCAAGCCAAAAAGCGGGTGCCGTTGGGATTTGGTCAGTTTGGGTGAAGTGATGGAACCGTCCGGCCCACTCCGGCTCGGGCCAGCGAATTGGAGGGAGCCAATGGAAACGCAGACAAAAACATTCCCGGACCTTGTTGTGGTAGCGCACGACAAGGGTAAGCAATCGGAACCGGAGCGTGGTCTGAAGCGCCGTGTGCTGGCACACAACGACAAGCTATTGGTTGCTGCACATGAAATGGTGAAGGGTTGGGTTGGTAAGGCGCACAGCCACCCGCACGACCAGGTTGTTTGTGTCGTGCACGTCGTCTGCGGGTTACGTGCCAAGACACCGCGTTCGATGTTCAAGCTGGCGACACCTTCGTGGTTCGCGGCGGCGTGGAACACGGTGCCTCCGCAGTCGAGGATTCACTGGTGATCGATGTTTTTACGCCGTGCAGAGAGGATTACGTTGCCTGACCTGCATTTGTTTTGGTTTTGCCGCACCTGGAGAACGTCAGATCTTATGCATAAGAAATTCTTGACAGCGCTGTGGATCATTCCGTTTCTCTGCGCACTCCCAGCGCAGGGTGCCCAGAAAATCAAAAATATCAAAGTCGCTGTCTCCAACCCTAGCGACCATCCGCGAAATGCCGCCGATATCGTCATTCCCATCGTCCAGATACGCACAATTGCGCCTGACTTCACCCCCGGCGCACTGATCGTGACCGCAAGCGATGCCAGTACACCGGAGCAAGACGCATCCATATTGCAGACCGAAGAGCTTCCCTCACAAGTCGATGATCTGGATGGAGACGGCAAAGGGGACGAACTGGCGTTTCAAGTCGATCTTGCGCCTCATCAGACACGCATTGTTACTGTCTCCTATGGCGATCAGGAGCGCATCTCGCGTTTGCGGAGCGATTACCAGCAACGAACCGCGGCGCTGTTCAGCCGGAAAATTGAAGGTCTCGGATGGGAATCGGAGCGCGTCGCGTTCCGCGTCTATTTCGATTCTCGGAACGCCATCGATCTCTACGGCAAACGCAGGCCCACCTTGCAGCTTGCCATGTACGCAGCCCCGGACTACACCTATCACGACGAATCCCCAGAAGGACGCGACATCTATAAGGTCGGCGACGCCATCGGAATCGGGGCGGTCGCGGGATTAGTGGATGGCACGGTCATCAAGGTCGCCGAAGTTAAAGACCGGAAATGGCGAATCATTGCAAGTGGACCGGTACGGACCATGGTGGAACTGGAATACGATGGCTGGAACGCTCGCGGAAAAATCATCGACCTGCGCTCGCGAATCACGCAGTGGGCCGGAGAACGAGGCTTCACGCACACGATTTTTGCGAACTCCGCGGATGACTTCGAGTTCGTGACCGGGTTGCCCGCAAAACTTGGACTCGAACCAGTGACCTCTGGGCAAAATTCACGGGCGCACTGGCTGGCCACTTGGGGAGAGCAGGTCGTCGCGCCCGGACCAACCGCGACGGAAGCGATCTCCGGACAGCAGTTGGGTCTCGCGATTGTCACGCTCGCGCCTCACGCCGCATTCAGAGACGACGCCAAGAACCACCTCATTGACTTTAAGCTGAGTGAGGGCTCTCAATCCTGGTACGCGATTGCCGCTTGGGACCAGGAGGGATCGAATCGCCGTGTCGGTCACGGAAACCAAAAAGAGGAGGGACCGCATCAATCGCTGGTGCTTCCTTCCGATGCCATCACAAGCCGGGAAGAATTTCTGAGCGCAGTGAAGGAACAGGCCGAACGCATGGCCGAGCCGGCAGGCATTCGCATCGTCTCGGCAGCGGCGAGCAGCGAGCCAGCGCCCGCCGATACTTTGGTTCCCCACAAAACGAAAACCCTGGAGCAAGCCCTCGAACTGTTGCGTCAGGCTATCGACCGCACCGCTTTGCAATGGGAGCCCATTCTTCAGGCGGCGTCCGAACCGATGACCCCTCATTCCGGCCTGGGATTTTTCACGGAAGCGGACAATAAGACCGCCGAGTGGCAGAAGCAGAACGGATATTTCTGGACGGGAAGTTTCTGGACGGGAGAGCTTTGGCAGCTATATTCCACGACCCATCAGGAAAAGTATCGCAAATGGGCGGAATCCTGGGGATCGAAGCTGCGCGGTCAGGAGTCACAGCAAAATCATGACGCAGGATTTTTGTACTACTACTCCTCAGCGATGGGATTTGATTTGGTCCGCGATGACACCCTTCGCGCCAGCGCCCTTCGCGCTGCCGAGCGCCTGGAACAGCTCTTCAACCCGAAAACGCAGCTGATTCCATCGTGGAGCGAGAACGGGGACGACACGATCGTTGACACGATGATGAATCTGCAGTTGCTCTGGTGGGCTAGCGACAAAACCGGAGACCAACGGTGGAAGGAGATCGCCAGGAAGCACGCTCTCCGTACGGCGGAGTGGTATGTGCGTCCGGATGGCTCCGTGTTTCAGTCGGTTCATTACAACCCCGGTGACAATAGGCAGAACTTTATCGTGCAGGGCGTGGCCAAGGAGGCGGACCTTCCGCTTGCGAATATCGCAGCCCCGGGACAGTGGGTCTTTGCCCACACCCATCAAGGCTTTGGCGCCGACACCACATGGTCACGAGGACTCGGTTGGGCGTTGTATGGCTTCTCGTCGGCGTACGCGGAGACGCATGAGCCGTTGTTCCTGGCGACTGCCCAGCGGGTAGCGGATTATGCCATCGAGAACCTGCCGGAGGACTCTGTGCCGTGGTACGACTTTGACGATCAAGGCGTGCGCTTTCGGAATCGCGACTCTTCGGCAGCTGGAATTATCGCGGGAGGGTTGTTCCATCTTTCCCTTGTTACAGCCGATAGCACACGCGCCAAGGGCTATCGGGAAGCGGGAGAACGAATCGTGCAATCGCTCATCGACCGGTATTTGACCCCCGTCGGAGACGATGATCAAACCCCGCCGGGGGTGCTGCGCCATGGCTGCAGCCTCCGCCCCAATGATGCGATGTTGATTTACGGACAATACTACTTGCTGGAGGACCTGTTGTGGCTGGAGCAGCACAAGCGCGATGAGAGTTCCAACAGTTCGGTGAAACCGTGATCCGGGCGAGCTCATTCCTGCGGGCGAGACGTAACGCATTTCAGGCTTGGTGAACGCGCTGCTTTGCCTTCGTCTACACTAAAGGGTAGCGAAACCGATGGCGACTAACAATTCAGTGCACACCGAAGAACCGGAACTTCCCCGGGTTCAAGGCCCGTCGAGGATTATGCCCTCCTTGATCGCTGGCATTTTCCTGGGCGTGATTCTTGCATTCTTACTGGCAGGATTTCTGTGGTTGTCGACCGGCTTCGGCTTGTCGCACCTGATGAGCCTTTTGGGCGGCGGACACATCCGGATCAATGTGGATCAGCCCACGGTCGTTCGTCAAATTCAGCAGCTTCAGCGTCTGGAAACCGTGAGCTATACGATGGATAAAATTATTTCTGGGGAGCACCCCAATGCTTATCTGCCTAAATTTCTGGCGGGCGACCGGCTGCTGCTGGTTGTTCACGGGGAAGTGGTGGGGGGCATCAATCTCGCTGGTCTAAGGCCCGGCGATGTCCAGATACAAGGGCAGAAGGTTTTGATTCACCTGCCGACGGCCGAGGTCTTCAGCACGCGAATCGATAATGCGAAGACAAGAGTATATTCTCGCGACACGGGGTTGTTCTCTTCTCCGGATCCCAATCTCGAAAGCGAAGTCCGCGAAGAGGCTGAACGCCAGCTCGAGCAAGCCGCGCTGCAGGATGGCATTCTAAGAACCGCTGGCGACAATGCGCGAGCCACAATCTCGAGCATGTTGCGGGGCTTTGGCTTTCACGAGGTGGATATTCGGTAACGTCCCGGAAAACGACTTGCGAGGCTGCGCCGATACTGCTTGAGACTTGGTGGAGCCTTGTTGGAAGCTATTGTTTTCGCAGACCGAGCGACTCCCGGAAGGGCGCGCCCGTAGCTTTCAGCCGCTGCTCCAACCTCGCACTGCAATCACAATTGCCGCACGCCCATGGTTCTTCACCGTTCTGGTCGCGACATTTGCGGCGGTCGTGTGCGTCTTGCACTCGCTTGAGATCAAAGTACTCTTCCCAATAAGACCGCTCCTCTAGGAGCGGCGTGGGACAATAACAGACTTCGACCCAACGCACCGTTCCGGTCTCGACGCGCGCCTCGCGCATATTGCGCAGGTACTCGCCCTCGGCCACGGAGCCTTGGCCAAGCTTTTCACTCTGGATGGCTTTAAGAAGACTGTCTGCTCGACCGGGCTTAACACAGGCGTGAACTAGATACCTCATAAAAATTCAAGAAAGGAGAACCGGCCACCTTGTCACGAACTCTGCAGCGAGGCGCAATCACGCGCTCTCGACCTCAGATGAACATTTCGTCTTGTGGTACGGCTCGCCGCTGGGCGCGAGAGCCGCCATTCTTGCCAGCTCTATTGCCCAGAAGAAACTCGACGCCTGCAGTCACACCACGCACAATGCCGGACACTTGGCGCACCGGCGACACCACGGTTTTGGCTACGACATCGGAGGTATGTTCGACGCGATCGAAGGTGCGGGTGAGCATCTCGTCGGCCCGGATCACCTGGAGGCGAGCACGATCCACAACATCGCTCACAGTCGCATCTACCCGCTGAACTTCAGCGCGGACCGAGGCGGTTGTCTCCGCCAAGTTACTTACGACAAGCTGGACCTTGGGGCGCAACTCCACCACGGTATCGACGATATGCCCAATCTTCGGTTGCAACTCCATAAGGTTGTCCACGAGTTTCGCAGTCTTGGGAAGCAGCTCGATCAACAGCGCTTCGGTTGACTGAATCACCGGGAGCGACTTTCCTTTCAACTCCGCAACTTCACCCTGCAATTTCGCAGCAGTCTTGCGGACCGCGAAGTATAGAGCGACAAGGATGAGCGCCTGCAAAACGACGGCCGCCGTAGTGGCGGCGATAAACCAAGGCATGAGATTTTCCATCATAGTAAAAGCTCCCAGCAAAGAGCCTGATACCAACGAGTCCTTTACTTACACACCCTTAGGAGGCGCAGTCTCTGATGTCGCCTCTTGGTACGCCTGTCGTCCAGCCTCGTAAGCTGCCTTGAACTGATCTTTTTGCTGGCTCACCACATCGCGGCCTTTATCGACCCAACCGGAAGCTTGCTCGCGCGCTTCTTTCGCTCGAGTCCGTACGAACTCCCGTCCCTGTTCCGCCCGAGCTTTAATCTCCTCGCGGGTTTCGCTTCCCGCTCGGGGCGCATACAAAACTCCGACGAGTCCCCCTAAACCCAAACCCGCCAGGAACCACACAAAACTGCTGCCATCATGGTCAGACATTGGAGCCTCCTGAAAAGTGCAATGTTACTTAACCGGATGGTAGCACCCGCATATCGGAAATACAATTACGGCAGAACCCCTAAGCGGGCATCCGCGAAACTGCACCAAGAGGGGAATTTTGTTTATTTCTGCATCGGATTCGCAGGGGTGGGGGCCGGCGCGGCGGGCTGGGTTTTCGCGGGAGCGGATTTCTCACCCTGCAGAACAGAGCGAGGGCCGGTATGTTTGATGGCGTTGATGGAGAGCGTCACCGATGTCAACATGAACAGCACGGCTGAAATGGTGGTCGCTTTAGAGAGCGCGGTGGCTGCTCCGCGAGGGCCAAATGCCGCCTGGCTTCCCTGTCCACCGAAGGCTGCCGAGATGTCCCCGGCCTTACCGCTTTGCAAGAGGACAACAATAATCAGAAACAGGCATACGATGACGTGAATGATGGTAACGAGAATGATCATGGAATCGAGAAGTCCTAAATTGTCGGGCTGTGAAAGATTAGGAGATATTTTTCCAACTAGCGATAGTCTGACATCCGCCCCTCCCATCGGTCAAGGGGCTCGTCGAGGGATCGCGGTCCAGAGATGTGGTTTTCGGCCTGAAAAAGCTGACGAGCCGTCAAGGTTCTGAATATCGTACTAGCAAAGCATCGCACGGTTTCGATTCCGGACCTCCGCGGCCCTGCGTCGCGCGGAAGCACTAATCATCACATAAGGAGAAAGAATGACGATTACGATGAACACCCGAACTATTCCGCTAATCACTTTCGCGGTCGCAATTTGTTTATTCACGGGCATTGCGTCGCAGCAAAGCTACAGCCAGGAACGGAAAGCGGTGAACCTCTCTCCCGCTCGAGGACTTCCCTTCAGTGACGGCATTGTGGTCGGCGATACTTTGTACGTTGCCGGTCAAGAGGGTACGGATGAGTCCAACAAATTGGCTGCAGGGGGCATCGGCCCCGAGACCACTGCAGCACTTGAGAACATTCAGAAGGTGCTCAAGGCCGCCGGTTTCGAATTGAAAGACGTGGTCAGCGTCACAGTCTATCTCGCCGACATTCATGAGTTCCCGGACATGAACAAGATTTACAAGAATGTTATGCCCGATCCCAAGCCGGCTCGAGCGACGATTCAGGCCGCAGCCCTGGTCAACAACGCCCGAATTGAAATCTCGGCGATCGCCGTAAAACAGAAATAGGCCAGATCGCAATTAAGGTTGAGATGCTCGCCTGAGAGAAAGACGCCAGGCTTTGCGCCTACCTATTGGCATCAATCGGGGCGTCACCATGGAACTAAGCAGAAGTCATTGATTTACACCATTCGCAAGATAGCCACCATCCACCACCAGCAGAGTGCCGGTCACGAAGCTGGCACCGTCTGATGCGAGAAACATTGCTGCCCCAACTAGTTGGAGCGCGGGTAAGCACTTCCTCTCCGCGCGGCGTGCCCATCAACAGCGTCTCACTCAGCGGTGTGCGGAAATATCCTGGTGCAATCGCGTTGACACAGACTCCGTGCCGTGCCCATTCGACCGCCAACGATTTTGTCAAAGAGGCCACGCCGGCCTTGCACGCGCAGTACGCGGCCACTTCATAAAGGGCCAGCAATGAGCCCATCGAAGCGATGTTGATGATGCGGCCATAACTGCGCTCGATCATATGACGTCCGAAAACCTGACACTCTCGGCAACGTGCCTGTGAGGTTAGTGTCCATGAGGTGGTCCCAATCCACCTCAGGGAAATCCAGGGTCGGGGTGCGCTGGCTGAAGCCCGCGGCGTTGACCAGGATATCCACTTTACCGAACGTCTGGATGGTAGCCTGCAGCACGGTTTCGAGCGACGCGCGATCTGCCACGTCGGAGCTTACACGCAGCGATCGGCATCCCGGAGACTCGATCTCGTCCGCCACAGCATTTACCAATTCCATGCGCCGTGCGCCGGGCACGACGTCGGCTCCGGCCTCGGCTAATCCGCACGCGAGGGTGCGGCCTATTACGGAACTGCCCCCGATGACGACCGCCACTTTGGCCCTCGAGATCGAGTTTCTTAAACCCCATGGTTGGCTCAAGTGTATCTAACTTCTCAGATTCGCCGCACCGGTTCTGAGTAGTCCCTTGAGAATTGTGAACCAACTGCGGAACTCGAATCAGGTTGATGAAGGCAGCAGCGCTGCGGACAATCGCAGTCGGGCCGAACGAGTGAGTGACGGCAGCTTGGCGGGTAGGAAATATCCGATAACGCTCGAAAGGACGATCATTCCAATACCAGCTCTGATGGCACTCAAACCGCAGACTCACGGTACGGATTCGCTGATCTACAGATCCGACGGCTGGGGGACATTCGCCATCGTGGTGAAACGCGCCTACGGGCTGCCCGACGGATGCCGGACTAGGCGCAAGTTTCTTCGGGTGAAATCCAGAAGCATGGGGCGGGTGAACTGGCTTTTGGCACTCTAGATTAACTCAGCAGGCGCTGCAGCCGCTTTGGGTTCGCGACTGGAACCCCATGGAAGCGCTTTGGCCACGGTTTGCGTAGACGCCACTTCCTCAATTGGCAGCTCTACGGTCACTGAGGCTCCCCCCGGCTCCAAGTTTTCGAGTCTAATCTCCCCACCGTGTTCCTTGACAATTCCGTGGCAGATACTGAGACCGAGACCGGTACCCCGACCTACTGGTTTCGTGGTGTAGAACGGATCGAAAGCACGATTCAGGTCAGAGAATCCAGGACCTGTATCCTCGACCACGATCACTGCGCGACCGCCGCGCTGGAATGCGCGGACGGCGATCTGTTTCGGTTTTGTTCCGCTTTCTACTGCATCGATTGCGTTGTTGATCAGATTAAGTAACACCTGTTTGCACTGGTCTTCGTCCGCCACAATCAGTGGTAGATCCGCCGGAATGTCCACTGAGACTTCCACGTTTCGAGTTCGGACGTGGTACTCACGCAGTGCCAGCACATCCTGAACAATCGGCAGTAGGCTTACTGCCCGACGATCCGACACGCTCTGCCGCGAGAAACGGAGGAGGTTCTCTACGATCTTTTTCATGCGACGACCTTCCCCTACGAGCTTGTCCAACCGGTTGCGTACGGGCCCAAGGGTTATGTCGTCGCTTAGCAACTCACCATAGCCGATTACGGCAGTGAGAGGGTTGTTCAGCTCATGGGCAACTCCCGCAACTAGCTGTCCCAAAGCGGCCAGCTTTTCCGATCGCACTAACTGGCGTTGCAGCGACTTCAGTTCGAGAGCGACTCCCAAGTCGGTCGCCAGTAGCTCTATGCGCGACAACTGGTAAGCGTTAACTTCTGCCGGCTCTCTTGGATCGTCGAGCGCCATGCATCCCAGGTAACCGCCGCGCACAGAGCGCAGGGGTATCAGCAGCTCGTCGCCGCTGTTCCAATAGGGATTGAGATCATATTGCAACTGGCTTTTCACAGGATCGTATTTCGCGGCGAGTGCCGCAGAGAGTAAGAACGAGTTTTCTCCGATGCGGTGCCCGCGGGTGCAAAATTCTTTGATATCCTCGGTCGTCCAGTGCTTGGCTTTGTTCTGTAGTTCCGCTAAAGCTCTGGAGGAGAGCCCGCTGGCGCCCGCCAACCGCAACCCATGGCCTGCGTTATCCAAATGGATGGCCGCTACCCGGAAGTTGCTTACTTCCGTGATCGCCAAGGCAATTTCAGCGCACAGGAGATCTACGTCCACGCCGCTCAAAAGCTGCGAGGTGATAGCAGAGAAACGCTCCAGTTGGCGATTTAGGGCACGTTCCTTGTGCTGCATCGCCTCGATGGATTCGGACTTGTCTTCGACCATAGCCAGAATCATTCCGAAGGCGACAAACATCTTCGGGACGTTCCACAATTCTGGAGGTACATTTACACCCGGCGCGAAATGGTCAATCAGCATTCCCACAGGGAACACTGCGCCCCAGGTAAGGAAACCAACGACCACGGTCAGCGTTCCCGGAGAAATGCGCCAGTAATTCCGGCAGACAAAAATGCCCGGTAACGCAAATCCGAGGCCGAGTAACGCAGTCACGCCCTCGTCAAAGGAGCCATGTAAGGCAGCTCGGGTCGCCCAAATACCGGTGGCCGCAATGAGGACCGCAGTCGCGACGGTATACAGGTAGGCCTTCCGGTGAATCCGAAAGAGCAAGAAAACTCCGCTCCCAAAACACGCGGCCAGGCACAACACAAAGGGCCATCGCGCGTGTACGTCATAGCAATCCAGCATTCCGTAAGTCACGGAAGGGATGCCTGTCGCCAGGAGCAGCAGATTTCTCTTGGCTCTGTCCTCCACAACTGACGAAACAGAAACCACAAAGATTACCGCGGATGCTAGCAGTGAGGTTAAATCGACCGCCAGCAGGAATGAGCTGACAGGTCCGGTGGCAGGTTCCAGCATCTGCGCCACGAAATGAATGAAGACCAGGAACCACGCGACCAACCAAAGTTGCAAGCGCGCAGAGCGTCCATGCCGTTTGAGGCCGGCGAAAATGCCGACCAGAACAGCCACGGTCACGACGGTTGGCATCTTCTCGAGAATAGTCATCAGACTATTGATGGTTGGCCAGTTTATCTTAACCGAGGCCCGGAACCAAAGTGACTTAGGTAACCGAACTGAGCAACTCCGGATAAGGAACTCTGGAGCGAGACGGTTTGTTGGCAAACCGACTAATGAAATGACGTCCGCTCGCCCCCGATCCGTCTCGCGCTGGATGTGGCCGTCGCACTGAGGCAACGCGACACTGGACCCAACGCGATCTTACACCTTTGCCTTGACACCCAAGAGCCAAAGTAGCAGTATTTATTCCTTGTATTAAATGCATTTAATACAGCGGATTTTTTGCGGAGGAAGCTATGTTGTCCTGGCTGGCCAGCCTTTCCACCTCGGTTCGACTTGTTTCCGTCACCGGCACCCTACTCGCAATGTTTGCCTGGAGTCGCACCGCGCAGGCGCAGTCTGCCTACGTCCGCGTCAGTCAGGTTGGCTACGAAGCGGGCGAAACACCTTTTCGTGCCTACCTGATGTCCTCGGCGGAGGGGGGCGGAGCGAAATTCAAGGTGGTCGACTCAAAGGGCGCCACAGCTTTCTCCGGTCACGTCGGCCCTTTGCTCGGCATCTGGAGCCACAGTCGAAAACTCGCGTATAACGTCTATGCTCTCGACTTCAACGCTCCGGCGGGCGATCTGTACACGATTTCTGTGTCCGGGCCGGTGGCGGCGATTTCTCCGCGGTTCGCGGTGGATTGCCCGGAGGCGCTGTATTCAGGCTTACTCCTGAACACATTATTTTTCTACGAAACGGAGCGTGACGGACCGAACTTTATCCCGAACGCGCTGCGCACGGCGGCCGGACATATCAAGGATAAGAATGCGCGTGTTTACCAGACACCGTTGCTCGACAGCAACGACTTTATCGATCACAAACCGCCCACTCCGGCCATTGTGTCCGCAAAGCTGCCGAATATCAATGTGTCTGGAGGATGGTGGGACGCGGGTGACTACGTCAAATACGTTGAAACGACCAGCTATACAGAGGCGCTGATGCAGATAGGGATTCGCGACTTTCCACACCAGATGGGCGCTGACGCTCGCATGAATCCCGACGCGCCGCCCGGCTCTATCTCTTATGCAGGTGCCAGCGCTCCCGGAGCCCCGGCGTCGTCCAACTTCACCGATGAAGCCAGGTTTGGGATCGACTGGCTGATGAAGATGTGGAACGACAAAACGCATACCCTCTACTACCAGGTGGACAATACTCAGGACTGGGATTATTACGGGGAAGGCGATCCCAGTTCGGCCACGGGCAACTGTGGCGGAACCTATGTCACGCCCTACTGCCTGATCACAGAGTATGACATCTGGACCCTGCCTCAGGCCGCCGATAATTTCGAACAAGCCGGAGATCCGCAAGCCTGTGATCCCTATACGACGTTCTTCATCTGCCATCGCCCGGTTTACCTGGCAGGCCCCGCCGGCTCACCAATCAGCCCAAATTTAGCAGGCCGTTTAGCGGCGGACTTTGCGCTCTGCTACCAACTTAATCGCGGAACAGAACCTGCCCTGGCTAATAAGTGCCTCAAGAATGCAGAGGCTATACTTGCTCTTGCCGATGTTTCCTATCCGGACCCTGCGCCAACAGTCGGTTCGGGCTCATGCAGCACTTGCCTGCTGACCATTTCTCCATTCGACGGCTATCCGGAAAGCGTGTGGGAAGACGACATGGAGCTGGGCGCAACTGAACTGTACTTCGCTCTCCAATCAGCCCAGGGAGCCCAAGACCTGCCGGACGGCCTGCCCCACACCGATCCCATGTACTACCTGCGGCAGGCGGCGAGGTTTGCCAAGAACTACATCAATAACATCTACGACCCAGGATTCGCAGACACGCTCAACCTGTACGACGTCAGCGGCCTCGCTCATTTCGAACTGTATCGAGCGCTGGAAATGGCCGGAAATCCAGACGGCTTGGCGGTTTCGAAATCGAGTATCCGCAAACAGTTCTTGCGCCAAGTTGGTGACGCGATTTCACAAGCAGGCACGGATCCCTGGGGCTTCGGGAATCAATGGAGCTCCGGCGATACTACCTCACACGGAGCCGGTCTAGCGGTGATGGCAAGTGAAGCCTATTACCTGACTGGGTCCAGAAGCTACGATACCTACTCGCAGAGATGGCTGGCCAACATCTTGGGCGCGAATGCTTGGGGCTCGTCGTTTATCGTGGGCGACGGAAGCACGTTTCCAAATTGTATCCAGCACCAGGTGGCGAACCTGGCCGGAGCGCTGGATGGAACTTCCGGAGGCACGCCGGTGCTCTGGGGAGCGGCTTCCGAGGGTCCAGGAGGCGGTGCGACTTCAGGGGTGGTGGGCGGCATGATCCTGTGTCCCGCGAACGGAGCAGACGTGTTCAAGAAATTTAATGGAAACGACGGTCCGTTTGATGCGTCGCAAGTAGCGGTGTATCAAGACAACGTGCAGTCGTTCAGCACCACCGAACCCGCGATCGACCTTACATCGACATCGTTCCTTATGTGGTCATGGCGAATGGCGCAGCGTCCGCGCTTCTGACAGAACTTGAGAGACGGGTGACTATCTGCGCCTCACAGAATTTCTATCACTCTCGGGAAATTGTTTACGCGATCTCTTACGCGATCCAGGCGCCGCCCACAACGATGTCGCCATCATAGAACACTGCCGCCTGCCCCGGAGTAATGGCACGCTGAGGTTGGTCGAAGGTCACCAGAATTTCGTCGTCGGCAAGCTTTTCTAGCATGGCTGCAGCGCCTTCGTGGCGATGACGAATCTTCACGGATACTCGCATAGGCTCGCGAAGTTCATCCACGGCGATAAGATTCAGACGCCGGGCGCGCAGTTCCCGCGAATAAAGATGCTCGTCGCGGCCGACCACGACTTGCTTGTCGGCGCCATTTATCTGAATCACATAGAGCGGCGATCCGGTCGCAACCCCAAGGCCCTTGCGCTGTCCCACGGTGAAGTTGTGAACGCCGCCGTGCTCACCGATCACCTCTCCACTCGTGGTAACCAACTCACCCGCAGTATCGGGGAGGGACTCGCCGCGCTCCGACAGATAAGCATCGATGAAACGCTTGTAGTCGCCGCCGGGAACAAAACAAATTTCTTGCGAGTCGGGCTTCTCCGCTAGCGCCAGACCGTGCGTTCG
>Ga0210393_10002771_pt1 | contig 14276 bp, 10 predicted proteins | sample IncBWC27OmetaG_FD_160068 | JGI IMG/M metagenome (GOLD analysis project Ga0210393, IMG submission 160068) | Forest soil microbial communities from Barre Woods Harvard Forest LTER site, Petersham, Massachusetts, United States - Inc-BW-C-27-O ... | reverse complement strand
CAATCGCAACTATTCTTTCCTCACGCAGGTGGAAGCCATCCTGCTTGACGGTCACTTCGTGCTGGAACACTCGGGCCGCGCGCGTAGTGGAGTCTTCTTTAATTTCAACGGAACAGCCGGAGTCTGGCGGCGGGCGGCGATCGATGAAGCCGGCGGCTGGCAGCACGACACGCTCACCGAAGACACCGATCTTTCCTACCGCGCCCAACTCAGGGGATGGAGGTTTATCTATCTGCAGGACGTCGAATGCCCGGCAGAATTGCCCGTTGAAATGACCGCCTTCAAAACTCAGCAGGCGCGCTGGGCTAAAGGACTGATTCAGACCGGAAAGAAAATCCTGCCGCGCGTCTTGCGCAGCGACGCGCCGCTGCATACCAAGATTGAAGCCTGGTACCACCTGACCGCGAACCTCAGCTATCCGCTGATGATCGTGCTCTCGGTGCTGATGTTGCCGGCTATGATCATCCGCTTCTATCAGGGATGGTTCCAGATTCTCTTCATCGATCTGCCGCTCTTTCTTGCTTCCACCTTTTCTATTTCAAGTTTCTATCTGGTTTCGCAGCGCGAACTTTTTCCCAAAACCTGGCAGCGCGCTCTTCTCTATCTGCCGTTGCTGATGGCGCTGGGCGTCGGATTGACGGTCACCAACACCAAGGCCGTGATCGAGGCGCTCATCGGAAAAGAGAGTGCTTTTGCTCGCACCCCCAAATACAACGTCGAATCCAAGAAAGACAAGGTAGGAGCTACCAAGTACCGCAGGCGGTTGGGATGGGTGCCATGGGTGGAACTGCTGATCGGCAGCTACTTCGCGCTCACGGTGTACTATGCCGTCGAGATTGAGAACTACTTTACGATTCCATTTCTTCTACTCTTCGTGCTGGGCTACTGGTGCACCGGACTAATGTCCCTGTTGCAGGGACGATTCTCGGGCGTCGCGCTGAGCGCGGAATCCCACACGAAGCCATTTCCCGTGGGAGTGTAGACGGCAGAAGCCCCCCGTCGTGCGGGCCGCGCCGGTTCCACTGCGCCGAAACGCCGGCGCTGATCTCACATCGTGTAACTCTGTGCCTTTCTTTCGCAGCGCCGCTCGGTTACAATCCACTCGCCAAAAGTTTCTCATTCGCCCCTGCATGCTGGATGAACTTCGTGGCACGTAACTTCGCGGTTCGAAGGAGGCTCCGATGCTCCGCTTTCGCAAGCTGCATTCTCTTCTTGGGCTGGGGCTGTTGGTCACTTCCCTGCTTAGTTGCGGAACTCATGATTCCAACGAATACTTCGTATTCGTTGCGGCCAATCTGCAAGTTCCTTATTGGCAGGCTGCGGGCGCCGGTTTCGCCAAGGCCGGTAAACAATTCAAGGTACGCACCGATTTTGTGGGCCCGAACAACTACGACGCCAAGGCCGAGCGTGACGCCCTCGATCAGGCAGTCCAGCAAAAAGCTACTGGAATTTTGCTCGGCGTGACCGATCCGGCATTTCTGAAAGACAGCGTCGACAAGGCCATTGCCGCTGGAATTCCGGTGATCACCGTGGATTCCGACGCTCCCGCGAGCAAGCGACTTTTCTTTATCGGCACCAATAATTATCAGGTAGGTATAACCGGAGGCCTCCGCCTGGCCCAGGAATTGAAAGGCAAAGGCAACGTCGTTGTATTCACCATGCCCGACCAGCACAACATGCAGGACCGCCTGCACGGCTATCGCGATGCTCTGGAGCGCACGCCCGGCATCAAGATCGCACGCGTGGTCGATATCCAGGGCGACCCCCGCATAGCCTTCGACACCACCACGCAGATTATCGGCAAAGAGAAAGATCAGGTGGATGCCTTCGTCTGTTTGGAGGCGCAATCGGGGAAGGAGGTCGCTGGTGTCCTCAACAGTTACCACGTCACTGGCAAATTTGTGATGGCCATGGACACCGATCCCGAAACACTGGATTTGATCCAGAAGGGTGGCATCTTGGCCACCATTGCGCAGAAGCCCTATACCATGGCATTTGTCGGTATGCAGATGCTCGACAACTTATATCATCAGAAACCGCCGTCGCTCGAGACCGACTGGTCGAAGGACAGCTTTGCGCCGATTCCATCTTTCGTAGATACTGGTTCTGCCCTCATCGACAAGAGCAACGTTGATTCTTTCCTGCAGGCAAAGCAGAGTGCGACCAGTCCCAAATAGTGGAAGATCACTCTCCTGTCGAGGCGGGACCACCCGTTGGCGCATAAACTGCCCGTACGGGTGCATTCTCGTAACATCGGATGGATTGCACGATGCGAAAGCTCAGGCTCTCACCTTTCCTGGCAAGTATCCTTGCTGGCATTTTTCTTCTCACGGTTGATCCGAGCGTCGCGCTTGACCGGCAGCCCAACGGCGACTATCACGCCCGCCGCGAAGCGTTAGCCAGGAAAGTGGGAGGCATGGTGGTTCTGTTCGCGCCCATGGAGAGCGAAGGCCCTAACGATCTTTATGGCTTCCGCCAGGAAGACAATTTTTATTATCTTTCGGGCTTGGGCGAGCCTGGCGTCGCCCTGCTGATTGCTCCGGCTGTCGAAGGCACCTCCGATAAGCCTGCGCAACCCTACACCGAGATTCTGTTTCTTCCTCCGCGCAATCTGACGCAGGAAAAGTGGACCGGGCCCAAGCTCGGCCCGGAAAATCCCGAGGCATCCAAGGTCACCGGCTTTGACCATGTCCAAGACATGGCCAAACTACCGGAGGACGTTATGAAATTGAGCTCGGGCGCACGTCCAGTTGTTTACACGGACGTCGCTGCGCATGATCAGAGTTCGGCAAGCGCCCAACCGCTGGAGTTTATGAAGGAGGTTAATTCGTTCCTGAGTTTTCACGACGTGAAGCCGATGATCGATTCGCTGCGCACCTATAAGGACACGGGAGAAGTTGCCCTCATCCGCAAAGCGGTTGATGCTTCCCTGGCTGCACACTTCGCGGCATTCAAAACAGTGAAGCCGAATGTCAGCGAGCGCGAAATCTCTGCGCTCATGCAATATGAGTGGGGCAAGCGTGGCTGCGAGCGGCCGGCCTACGCACCCATCGTGGGCTCGGGTTACTATTCCACGGTGCTGCACTACTCGGATGATTCCAACGTAATGAAGTCGGGGGACGTTGTGGTCATCGATGCCGCCGGCGAATATTCCATGTACGCCTCCGATATTACGCGCACGATGCCGATCAATGGCCACTTTACCCCACGGCAGCGCGAAATCTACGACATCGTGCTGGGAGCGCAACAAGCAGCCGAAGCGGCATTTAAGTCGGGCAAGTCCACGATGAAGCGCGACGACCCAGACTCGCTTTACAAAGTGGCTTACGAATACATCAATTCCCACGGTAAAGATCTGCATGGCGACAAACTGGGAAAGTATTTCATTCACGGACTAGGCCATCCCGTCGGCCTTAACGTGCATGATGCCACCGATCCCGAATCTCGCTTGGGACCAGGACAGGTGTTCACCATCGAACCCGGGATTTATATTCCCGAGGAAAGCCTCGGCGTGCGTATCGAAGACGACTACTACGTCGATCCGGAGGGCAACCTGATCAAACTGAGTGCGGCTTTACCTTCGAAGGCGGAAGACGTGGAAAAAGAGATGGCGGGAAAGTAAATGGATAATTTTGTAATCGGGCGATTTTGCAATTTGCAACCGAGAGTTCCTAAATTATTAAATTGCAGAATTGTCCAATTGCAAACTTTCTACGAAATGTATTCCTTAATGTATTCGTTCTCCGAGTGGGCCAGTTGCTGAAGGTCGCCATCGAAGATCACCTTACCGTCGCGTAACATCAAGAAGGTCAAAGGGACCTCACAGTGTTTCCCGCCGGGCAGCGGCACCATGCGGTTGGCTTGTTTGTCGAACTGATGCGTCGCCATGGTGAAAGCGTCCTGCAGGCGATGCGTCACGAGTAGAGCGCTGGTCTGATAAACGTCACGCTGCTTCACGATCAGTTCGATGATGGTGTTCGAAGTCACCGGATCCAGGCCTCCGGTGGGAGAGTCATAGAGCAGCAGTTCGGGCTGCGTAATAATCGCGCGCGCAATAGCAACGCGCCGCCGCATGCCTCCAGAAAGCTCCGAGGGATCGAGATCGAGCGTGTGCTCCAGCTCCACGAAGCGCAACGCTTCGCGTACTTTGCGATCGATATGCTCGTCGTAGATACCGTGTTCCTCCATCAGGCGATAGGCAACGTTTTCGCGTACCGTCTGAGAATCGAACAACGCACTTTCCTGGAATACCATTCCAATCTTGCCGCGCAGCTCAAACAGTTGACCTTCCGGCATCTGAGTAACATCTTGCCCTAACACGACAATGCGTCCGGAGTCTGGCTTAATGAGTCCGAGTGCCAGCTTCAGAATGAGGCTCTTGCCGGATCCGGCGACACCGAACACAGCCTTCGTCTCGCCACGGGGTAGATGGAAAGAAACGCCGCGCAGAACTTCGTTGTCGTCAAAGGCAATGGCGACGTCTTCAAAGATTATGGCGGGGGCGGAATCATCCTCCGTTTTCGCGACGGAGGAATCGAGTGGCAGAGTCGGCGTCGACATGGGATCAGTGATAGGAAAGCGTGGCCATCAGGAACCGGGTGACGATCAAGTCCATGGCGAGGATAAGAACGGAAGCCGCTACCATCGCCTGCGTAGTCGCGCGGCCCACACCCTGGGTTCCTCCGCGCGCGTTCATACCATAAAAGCAGCCTATGGTGGCGATGATGAAGCCGAAAATAACGGGCTTGATTAATCCCATGAACACGTCTTGAAACACTAACGTTTCCCAGGCGTTGGCCCAGTATTGCCGGGCGTCCAACTGGAGCAGGAGCTTCGCGATCACAAGCCCTCCTACCAGGCCCACAAGATCAGAAATGATGGCCAGGAAAAATAACATGAACACCGTGGCGACCACGCGCGGCGTGACCAGTTTTTTCATGGGATCGGTGCCCAGCGCGCGCATAGCATCGATCTGCTCGGTGACCACCATCGATCCCAACTCGCTTGCCATGCCTGACGAATTCCGCCCCGCAACCATCAGGCTGGTCAACACCGGTCCCAGTTCTCGCACCATGGAAGTGGAGACCAGTTGCCCCACCAGCGTGATCGAACCGAAACGCTCCAGCGTATTCGAGGCCTGCAGCGCCAGCACAGCGCCAGTAAAGAAGCCCGTGAGCACAACGATAGGCAGAGATCCTACGCCGATGGTATCTGCCTGCCGCACCATGTCGATGATGTACAGAGGCTTGCGAAAGAGATTTGCGACCGCGTGCAAGCAAAACAGAATGTAATCCTGGACTGTCTGGACTTTTTCCTTGGCGAGATCGGTGGGCGAGGTCAGTTCCATGCTGGTCTGGAAAGCGCGGCGACCCGCGACACGCTTTTTCGAACTATAGCAGAGAACCGCCTGCCTCTTCAGGCCGCCGAGATGACGGGATGTTGCCTGTGCGGGAAGGGAGTCATCCCCGCGTCTTCTTTTTTATTTCGATATTCAGCCGGCGGATCTTCTGATTCAGTGTGGAGAGCGGGACCTTAAAGCGCTCGGCGGCTTCAGTCTGGTTCCAGTTACACTTTTCCAGCATGTCGCTGATGATGCGTTTCTCGACGTCCTCGACGATTTCAAACAGCGAAGCATCCGTGGGCGGATCGTGCAGAGTGAGAGACGAGCCGCGACCCAATAAATTGTCGGGCAATAGGTCAATGGTGATGTCGCTGCCGGAAGACAGCACGACGGCGCGTTCAATCACATTTTCCAGTTCGCGCACATTGCCCGGCCACGAGTAGGACAACAGCGGACGTAAAGCCTCGGGCGTAATCCGCCGCACCGGCCGGTCGTTTTCTTCCGCGTATTTCTTCAAAAAGAATTGCACCAGCAACGGAATGTCCTCTCTGCGCTGCCGCAGCGGAGGCAATTCAATGGTGATCACGTTCAGGCGGTAAAACAGATCCTCGCGGAAGCGGCCTTCGCGCACCAGGGTGCGGAGATCGATGTTGGTGGCGGCGATAATGCGAACATCCACCTGAATTTCCTGTATCCCGCCGAGATGCATAAACCTGCGATCTTGCAGCACGCGCAGGATCTTAGCCTGCGTTTCCAGACTCATGGTGGCGATTTCATCGAGGAACAACGTGCCGCGATCCGCAATTTCGAACAAGCCCTTTTTGGAAGCGATCGCGCTGGTAAACGCACCCTTCACGTGACCGAACAGAGTGGACTCCAGCAGGTCGGTGGGCATGGAGCCCGTATTGACCGGAACAAACGGCCGGTCGTGGCGCGGAGAATTCAGATGCAGAGCTTTGGCAATGATTTCTTTACCGGTCCCGCTTTCGCCTTGCAACAGAACAGTTGAACGGCTATTCGCAACTTGAGCGACAAGATCGAAGATTTTCAACATCGGCTCGCTCTTGCCGACGATGTTTTCGAAATTGTAGCGCTGCTTGAGGGCGCGCTTTAGCTGTACGTTTTCTTCTTCGGCGCGCCGCCACCCGACTGCGGCTCGCACATCGGCCAAAAGTTTTTCATTATCCCAAGGTTTCTGAACGAAGTTAACGGCGCCCCCCTGCATGGCGCGAACTGCATTCTCCACGGTGCCAAAAGCCGTGATCATGATGACGGGCAGTCCGGTTTCATGGGTGCGGATTTCAGCCAACACCTCCATGCCGTTGCGTCCGGGCAATGTAAGGTCCAGCAGGATCAGATCGAAAGGATGTTCGCCGATGCGCTGCAATCCCGCTTCACCGCTGGCCGCCGTTTCGACGGCGAAGCCTTCAAGTTCGAGCAAGGTCTGGAGAGATTCGCGAATCTCGGCTTCATCGTCGATGATGAGAACCGCGCCCGCCAGACCGGAATTCCCGTTCGCTGTCGCGCGCGGGATGATTGCCAATTCAGACATATTCGGCCTCAGTCCTCTGGTTGGACATGCTGGGTTTATCCATGCTCACGTAAAAATGTTTTGACATGTTCTGTTTAAAGATGCCTCGTTTAAGCACGCTCAGTTTAAACATGGACGGCCTTCCTGCTCAGCGGGAAATCCAAGGTGAAAGTTGTGCCCGCCCCGGGATGGCTTTCCACGCGAATCTTTCCCGCGTGTTCCTGGATGATGCCGTAGGTAACGGAAAGGCCAAGGCCGGTACCGCGCGCCTGGCCTTCGCGCGGCAAAGTCTTGGTGGTAAAAAAGGGATCATAAATACGTTGAATGTGCTCGGGTGCGATACCCGAGCCGGTATCGGAAACGGAGACGCTGACACTCTCGCCATTCATTGTTGAAATGCGCAGTTTGCCGCCACCCGGCATGGCATCTTTGGCATTGAGAAAAAGGTTCAGAAACACTTGTTGCAGTCGGCCTGGATTTCCCTGGATCGCAGGCAACTTGGGGGCTAGAGCATTTTCCACCTCTACCTTAGCCACTCTGAACTGGTGTTCCAACAGAGCCAGCGTGTCGGCGATCACTTTGTTTACGTCCACATCGCCAATCTCACTGCCACTGGTGCGGGAAAAGTTCAGCAGGTTGTTTACGATCTCAGATGCGCGAAAGGTTTGCCGCGTTATCTTCTCGAGCAACCCGGACTTTTGCGGATCTCCCTGCAGCTGTTTGGAAAGCATCTGCGTGTAGGAGGAGATCACGGCTAGCGGAGTATTGACTTCATGAGCCACGCCTGCGGCCAGCAACCCGATAGAGGAAAGTTTATCGGCCTGGGACAGCTGAGCTTCTAACTCGATGCGTTCCGTGATGTCGTCCATGATGATGAGCCGGCCGATGACCTGGAATTTACGCGTCACCAGGGGCGCGATGGCCACATTCACGGTGCGGACCTCGCCGGCAGGGGTTTGCAGGCGGAACTTGTAAAGATTGTGGATGCCAGGGTTCTGCCGCATGCGATCGAACTCGTCGACGAACTCTGGAGGAAAAATCGCCTTCAGCGGCTGGGTTAAAGTCTGCCACCGCGGAACTGCGTACATCACTTCCATCTGTGCGTTCCAGCTCTCGATGCGATCTTCCATATCGAGAGCCATTACACCCACATTGATAGATTCGACGATGTTCTCGTTAAAGTCCTTCAGGCGCTCGTACTCTGCCGCCTTCTGCTGCAACGAGGCGTAGAGTTGCCCGTTCTGAATGGCAATACCGAGATAGCCACCCAGAGTTTCAAGCAATTCCATATCTTCGCTGGAGAGAAAGTCACCTTGGGTGGTCTTGCCTAAGCCGAGAACGGCTATGGTCTTTTGTTGGGCGTGGCACGGGATGTAGTAATTGAGCTCCAAACGAGCAATGGTTAGCTGCGCGCCTGGACTCTCGCGCGGCACCTGGTGCGTGTTTTCGAAGAAGAGATGACCCGCGGGCTCAGGTCGCGGTGCGCTCAGGAAGGAAAGATCGAGGTTACCGGGAGAGGCAAGACCAAACGACTTGGCCAGCACAAATCGCTCTGCTGTCTCACCGGCCAGAAAAATCGCCATGCGGTCGACCCCGAGCGTGCGCGACAGCCGATCGATCAGCGAGGAGAGCATGGCATTTAGATCAGTCTCCGAACTGAGTTCGCGTCCGAACTCAAGCAAAGTTCGGCGATAGTCATAACGGGTGCGATAGAAAAATTGGTCGATGCGGTCCTGTATCCACTTACGCACCGGGTCGAACAAGAGCGCCGTAACCACCACGGCGAGGATCAACCCCACCGGACCGCTGCTGGGCTGCCGCATATGCACCAGTTCGGCGACGCCGGCTACCAGTCCGAAATACAGGCCCACTACGATTGCGGCGGCCAGCGTGTAAACCACACCGCGCTTGAAAATGAGGTCCACATCCATCAGGCGGTAGCGGAAGATGGCATAGCCGAAGGTGAGCGGAAGCAGCGCCAGCGACAGCGCAGAAATCTTCACGGTCGCGCCGGGCAGTGAGCCCATCAGATATGGAACCACGTACAACAGCGAATAGGGAATGATGGCCAGAATGGTCCCGCGAGTCACCCACTTCAATTGCTGACGCAGAATGGTAGTGCTGGCACGGCGGTAGCTGTACCACAACACCCCAGCCGCAGCCAGGAAGAAGAGCGAGCCGTAGGACATCTCCATACGGTCCAGGTTCCAGCGCAGCCGCTCACTTGCTTGCAGCCAGCGCATGGCACCGACGTGGGTCGTCAGCAGGATCGCTCCCGGCACATAAACCAGCGCCAGCAGCCAGGGATGCTTGCGCACAACCTGGCGTTTCTCCGGGAAGGTCAGAGCGAAATGAAGAAAGAGGGCCGGCTGCAATACTCCGGCTATGATGTTGCCCCAGTAGATTGTCCAGTCGAAGTCGTTCAACTTACCGGTGTACTTGAAGGAGTAAGCGATAAATGACACTAGGCAGAAGATATAAAAGTGGGTGGACCCTGGCGCTGTCCAGCGGCGCAGCAGGACATACAGTCCAATACCAAGATAAATCAGCGCAATCAGCCGCAGCCAGTTGTTGAGCGAACGTTCCGCGGGAATCAGGATGACGCTGGAATCAAGCGCGACGGATTGCCGCACCAGAGAATAGGCCGCTTTGGACCACACACCGTTGCGGTAGAGTTGCTGCTCCAGACCGGAAATATTCTGGACTTCCTGTCCATTGATGGAAACCAGTTGATCGCCTGTCTTGATGCCGCTTCGGGCGCCGGGACCGCTCGGATCGACGCGGTCCGCCGTGAGTCGGCCACCATGTTCGACCCACCAGACTCCGTCATCGGGAACCGCAGACTTGAGTTCGGCATCAAAATTGAAGCCAGCGAATACAACCGCAGCCACTGTCAGCAGGAACAGAAGAACGGCAACAAAGCGGACTTGGCTTTCCCGGTTCATGGGCTTCGGCGGCGGTCCCGAACCCTTCAGGGGCTGGATAGGCGTGGTAATCACGTCCCGCCGGTCATCCATGAGCAACTTCGCTGCCATGTTGTTTCCCGCTTCCGGAATCCTAAATGCCCGCAACGGAAGCACTTCCGTGATTATAGATGGATTTTCGAACAGTGATTACGGCTTTTGGGAGGTTTCTGTGGAATTCTGTATGTTGAGATAATTCAATACCTTAACGGCGTCCAGCCAACTAATCCCCAGTATAACTTCGCGACCCGAGACTCAGACAAAGACCTCGGGTAGAGAAGCCATTGGTGGCTCCCCTTTAACCGGGAAAAGCACGCCCGCAACTCCAACGCTCGCTCGGATAAGACCGATGCCGTTCGGAATTCTCGAGAGCGAAAAGTCTACCGCCTCAGAACGAAGCTCGCCGCTCGCGCGGCGAACCCAGCTAGCCCACGCTGATTTTGCATCTTCAGCTGCGGGACTAGCGGGATTGCCATCCTTGCTTTGGCGAGACGAGATGCCACGGAGTGCTTCGCCTGTGAGTCCTCCAGCTTATTTCGTTAGGAGTTCTGAACGAGAGTCTGCAATATCGCATTACTGAGTCGGGTGAATTTAGGTTATCGGCGGGACTACGGCGAGAGTTAGGCTTGCAACGGGTCGGCGAGGTATCGAAAGAAAACGGGCGATCAGCGCACTTTTGGATGTGGTCGAAGCGCAGCAGTCGCAACCAAGGGCCAATGAGTTGCTTTGCAGAATCAGAGTTTCCTGAGACTAGCGTCCTCTGACGGCGCCTGGGTTGAGTGGGAAAAATCCTTGGCTTCAGCCGGCCTTGCGCTTACTCTCAGCATCTTCGGCGGGAAGATTATCTTCGTCCCAGTCAAACGACAGTGCCCGCGCGGTGGTTTCGATGGGCTCGAGTTCTGGAATGTCGTCGGCCACTGATGCGCCGAGTTCGGCAAACTTGCGCGCCGAAACCAATACGCGACTCTCGAGCGAACCTACAGCCTTGTTATAAGACTCGACGGCGCGGTCGAGTCCGGTACCGACCGAGGTGATGTGTTCCGCGAGAAGGCGCAAGCGGTCATGCAACTCTTTGCCTAGCGCGCTGATCTGCTGCGCGTTGCGCGCCAGTTTTTCCTGATTCCATCCGTAGGCCACGGCCTTAAGCAAAGCGATCAGGGTCGTCGGCGACGCGGGAATCACGCGCTGCAGCACCCCCTGCTCGATCAATCCGGGATCTTGTTCCAGCGCGGCACTGAAAAATGTTTCGCCGGGAAGAAACATCACAACAAACTCCGGCGTGGCCTCGAATTGTTCCCAGTAGTTCTTGCCACTGAGAGTCTTCATGTGATCGCGGACCTGGCGCGCATGATTCGCAAGACACGCACGCCGCGCATCTTCGTCAGTGGTTTCGAATGCGTCAAGGAAAGCCTGCAGCGGCGTCTTGGCATCCACGACAACGTGTTTGCCTCCGGGCAACTTCACCACCAGATCAGGACGCAGTCGACCGCTCTCGGTAGTAACGGACTGCTGCTCAGTAAAGTCGCAGTACGGAAGCATGCCCGCGATTTCCACCACCCGCCGTAACTGGATCTCTCCCCACCGTCCACGCACATTGGGAGTGCGCAGAGCCCGCACAAGATTGCCGGTCTCCGATTGCAATTCTTTTTGTGTTGTAATCAGGGACTGCACTTGAGCGCGCAACTCGCCGTAGGCGTCGCCGCGCGCCACTTCCATCTGCTGAATCTGTGCATCCACTTTATTCAGCGAATCGCGTACCGGCGAAACCATGTCGGCAACAGCTTTCTGCCGCGCATCGAGATCACCCCGAGCCTGGCTTTGGAAGCGCTTTAGCGTCTCTTCCGCAATCACCAGGAACGACGAGTTGTTGCTCTTCAAGGCGTCCGCCGCCATGGCCTTGAAGGCGTTACGCAATTCTTCGCTGGCACGCGTGACTAGCTCGATCTTTTCGTTGCTGGACTTTCGTTCAGCCTCTAAGGCGGATTCCGCTCTGGCCTTACCCGCAACCAAGTCGGTGTGAGCCTGCTGAAGCCGCGCCAGATAAACCTTCCCTGTCCCTAATTCCTCTTCCATCAAGGACAAACGTGCGTGCAGCGCGGCGCTTCGTGAACGCAGCGCCAGCCAAGCAATCAAGCCGCCAAACAACAGGCCAATGACCCCAGTGATGCCAGGTTCCATAGCGTAGGTAACTTCTCGGAGTGATTTTCAGGTTCTAGCGTAGCACCAGCGGCAATTTTCAGCCTGGGTCCGCATTCTTCCCCGGATCGAATTGATTAAGACAAGCGATGCTAAGACCCCTTAGAGCCGGTAGAAGGTTCGTCACCACGTCGGCGCTCGCGTTTGTGCTGGCGTTTGTACGGGTGGTAATGAGCGCCGCATCAATTCAGCCATCGGCCGGATTGATGGCTGCTGCCGATGCCGATGCTGCTGCCTATGAAAGTGCGGAGGCGCCCGGCGAACCCGCGCAACGTGCGAGTCTGAAAGCGGCCGCGGCAACCTCCCCCAATATTCCCCTCAACTTCGATACCGAGGCTGAACAGACCCTTCTGGAGCTGGCCAATCAGGCCAGAGCGCAAGCCGGTGCGCCGCGGCTGGCTCTCGATGCCGGCATGAGCAAAGCAGCTCGTACGCATGCAGAAGCGATGTTTGCTGCCCGCCAACTTTCGCACCAATTTGACCGCGAGCCTTCCCTGCCCCAACGTCTGGCAGCCGCATCCCGCACGCAGCTAGACCAGGAAGGCGAAAATGTCGCCCTCGATTTCGACGCTGAAAGAGGTCATCAACATCTCATGCTTTCGCCCCCGCATCGCGCGAACCTGCTCAACCCGGCTTATAACGTGGTCGGGCTGGGCGTGGTCCGTAGCGGTGACAGCCTTTACATCGTGCAGGATTTCGGCCACGCCCTCCCCGCCTATTCCTTGCCGGAAGTGAAAGATCGGATAGCAGCGACGGTAGCGCAAACTCGGCGTCAGACGAACCAACCCGCCTTTGTCCGCCGCGATCTCCCGACCGCGGACGCTGCGGCCTGCTCCATGGCGCAAGCAGACAAGCTTGGCACATCTCCGGTTCATCAGCTCGCGCAACGCTACACCGTGCTGGCTTACACCAGCCTTCGTCCAGAAACGCTGCCTGACGGCGCCTACCGACTATTCGGCAGCCACGTGCTGCGCAGCTTTTCCGTGGGAGCCTGCTACGGCCGTAGCGAGACCTATCCCAGCGGCGCGTATTGGGTGGTATTGTCGCTAGACTGAGCGGCAGAAGATCGAATGGAAACTAAAATCTGTACCCGATAGAGTCACGATATTTACTGCCTTGGTTGGCCGCAGTCGACAATCCACAATCCGCAGCGGCACAAAAGCCTTCGGTCGCACCCCACATTGACTGCACCTGCAAGTCTCTGAGGTGAACCGTGCTCCGAGATTCGCACCTCAGCGTGAAAAAGGTACACACGACAAGGCCTCAAGATAGTGTTCGGCTAATTGGCCATTGCGGCCAATACTGTGCAAGCGTTATAGCTGGCAACCAAAGTAATGGTGCCCGGGGCCTGGAGGCGCAGTACCGCGTCCTGAATCGAGCAATAGGAGCGTGTGCCGGACCGTGCGTTAAGGGGCGCACCGGTTGAATAGAATTGGTCATTGATGGTACTGCCGGGGCTAGGCGAGCCAGTGCCGTTAAAGTTGTAGCCGCTTTTGCCGAGGCCGCCGCCATTGGTGGCCAGAGAGTCATCGATCAGGCAGGCTGCAGCTACGCCTGGAATACAAGGGGATGCGCCGCCCAGGGTTGTCAGGGCCGCTGGAAAACCGAGCGTTGGGTAGATCCCAGAATAAGCAATTTCGGCCGTGTTGATCATACGGATTGAGGCGGCCGCGGAAGAATCGTTGGCAGCCATGCGGGCGCGCATGAGATTCGGGATAGCAATAGCCGCAATGATGAGAATGATGGCTACCACAATCAGCAACTCAATCAGTGAGAAACCCTTCTGTTTCCGCATCGAGCGCTCTTTTCCCTTTCAATACCGCTCCGAGGTCGAAATAAACGGAGACGTAAAGTCTTAGTGGCATGCGGAGGGCCAAGCCGAGGGGAAGGGGTACCTCGGTCACGATCTGGGCAACCGCCTTGCTTTCAACTCGATGCAGGTCCAGAGCAACATTTACAGCGAATCGACAGCCTCGTTTGGAAAGTGCGGATTCGCGGGCATGACTAATTGTGTCACTTTGCGAAGGCACGCGCACGCCGGCCTTGACGTAGAACGCTTTAGACCAGGAACACCCAAAAAGAACGCGGAGCAGCGAAGTTGCCTCCGCTGCCCCGGGTTTTACCCCAAACTTAACTACGTTAGTTAGCCAGCGGAGCCAGAGCCTGGCAAGCTGCGTAGGTGCCGACGATCGCGATGACGCCAACAGCCGCTGTACGCACCACACCGTCTTCCGTCGCGCAATAC
>Ga0210393_10002769_pt1 | contig 14277 bp, 16 predicted proteins | sample IncBWC27OmetaG_FD_160068 | JGI IMG/M metagenome (GOLD analysis project Ga0210393, IMG submission 160068) | Forest soil microbial communities from Barre Woods Harvard Forest LTER site, Petersham, Massachusetts, United States - Inc-BW-C-27-O ... | reverse complement strand
AACACGCGGGTGTCTCCAAGACACTTGCGCGCCCCCGGCGAATGATGCCGGGCGCCTGCCTTTATTATGGAAAGTACCCTCCTTTTGACCTCCTTTCAGGACTTCGGCCTCGCCGATCCCATCTCACGTGCCCTTCAGGAAGAAAATTACCTCACCCCCACCCCCATCCAGGCCCAGACCATTCCTCTCGCCCTTGCCGGCCGCGACGTCGTCGGCATCGCGCAGACCGGCACCGGCAAGACCGCGGCCTTCGCGCTTCCCATCCTGCATCGGATTCTGCAGAACCGTATCAAGCCGCAGCCGAAAACCTGCCGGGTGCTGGTGCTGAGCCCGACGCGGGAATTGTCGGGACAGATCCTCGACAGCTTCAACGCCTATGGCCGCCATATCCGCCTGTCTTCGGCGTTGGCGATCGGTGGCGTCCCGATGGGACGCCAGGTCCGCTCGGTCATGCAGGGCGTCGAAGTCATGGTGGCGACCCCCGGCCGCCTGCTCGACCTCGTGCAAAGCAACGGCTTGAGGCTCAACCAGGTCGAATTCCTCGTGCTCGACGAGGCCGACCGCATGCTCGACATGGGCTTCATCAACGACATCCGCAAAATCGTCGGCAAATTGCCGATCAAGCGGCAGACGCTGTTCTTCTCGGCGACCATGCCGAAGGATATCGCCGAACTCGCCGAGCAGATGCTGCGAGATCCGGCGCGGGTGGCGGTGACGCCGGCGGCTTCCACCGTCGAGCGCATCACCCAGCGCATCATCCAGGTCGATCACTCGGCCAAGCCGGCGTTGCTGGCGCAGCTCCTCAAGCAGGAAACCGTCGATCGCGCGTTGATCTTTACCCGCACCAAGCACGGCGCCGACAAGGTCGTGAAGGGCCTGGTCAAGGCGGGCATCGCCGCCAGCGCCATTCACGGCAACAAGTCGCAGAACCAGCGGGAACGCGTGCTCGCGGCCTTCCGCACCGGTGAGGTCCGCACCCTGGTCGCGACCGACATCGCCGCCCGCGGCATCGACGTCGACGGCATCAGCCATGTGGTGAATTTCGATCTTCCCAACGTGGCCGAAACCTACGTCCATCGCATCGGCCGCACCGCGCGCGCCGGCGCCGAGGGCATCGCGATCTCGCTGGTCGCGGGTGCCGAGGAAATGGCGTATCTGCGCGACATCGAAAAGCTGATCCGCATCGCGCTCCCCCGCGAAGACCGCCGCACCCCCGGCCATCGCGATACGGCACCGGCTGCCGCCCCGCATCGCAGCGGCCGCCCGGCACCGCGCCCCCACGCGGCCAGGACCAATGAAACCGGCCACGTGGCCTCGAAAGGTCCTCGCCGTCCCCGCCGTGGTGGTGGTAAGAATGGCGCCCTGCAAACCCATCGTCAGGAGCCGCACCGTTCGCCCCACGCCGGCGGCGGCAAGGCGGAAGGAATACAAGGCGTCGCCTTTTTGCATCGCGAAAGCCGACCCAATCATCGTCCCAACCGCAACCAGAAGCCCAACTAGCCGTCGATCGTTCTGGAGATAAACATGGCTAAAGAAGAGCTGATCCAGTTCGAAGGACTGGTCACCGAAATCCTCCCCGATGCGCGCTACCGCGTGCAACTCGATGCCGGACATGAGATCGTTGCCTACACCGCGGGCAAGATGAAGAAGAACCGGATCAAGACGCTGGCGGGCGACCGGGTCACGATCGAGATGTCCCCCTATGACCTCGAGAAGGGCCGGCTGATTTTCCGTCACAAGGACGAACGTCCGGGTTCTGGCGGCGGCGCCCCGCGCGGTGCCCCGCAACGTGGCGGTCAGTTTCGCCGGCGGTAGAGCATTTTCCAGCAAAAGCCTGCCCCGCACTTGGATAGCGGGGTGGGCACCGGCCCGCGTCCAAGAACGCGTCAAAACAAAAACCAGAGCCTCCGGTCCGCTTGAAATCGGAACGGAGGCTCTGGCATCGTTCCTCAAAAAAGCCGCATCCGACGTCGCGCATATGTCGTGGCGCCGACCGAAGCTCTGCAATCAAAAAATCGTGCACCTCAGGATTGTTTTGAGGGCTTGCTTCACATAATATACGGGTAATCGATTTTCGGCCGGACGACATTAGCTATCCACCGGTACAGCCGGTTTAGACGCTGACGACCCTTCCAAAAATTCGATCTCACCAGCCCACCGAAAATGGGTTTCGACATTTTATATCTGAGAAGGGACTATCCCGTGAGCATGGGAACCGTAAAGTGGTTTAACGCTACCAAGGGCTACGGCTTCATCCAGCCGGATGACGGCGGCAATGACGTGTTCGTGCACATCAGCGCCGTGGAGCGGGCCGGACTTGGAACGTTGCGTGAAGGTCAGAAGATCTCCTACGAGATCGTGGCGGACCGCCGTTCCGGCAAGTCGTCGGCCGACAATCTGCGCGCCGCGAACTAGGCGATTTCCCTGATACGGCGAAAGCCCGGAAATCCAGCCTGAATAAGAAGCAAGAGGGCCGCGTGTTGCGCGGCCTTTTTCGTGCTGCGGGCCAGCGCTGAGCCCGTTTCAGTACGTCGTGAAGACGGTGGTGTTGTACATCACGCAGAGCGATTGGCGCGGCCTCGTATAGGCGACGTCGCTCAGGTTGACGCCGGTTTTTGCCATCACGTAGCCGATCGTCGGTACGTATTGAAAGTTGACCTCGCTCAAGAGCAGATAGGTGTTGCCGGTCTGGAGCTGGCTCGGAATCGGAAGGGTGACCCCTTGGCCGTGAGGCGCCGATCCCACGCTCCGCTGCACCCGTGCCGCAAAACGTATTGGGATCGACATAGAGTTCGGTGATGGTCGTATTCACCTGATTCGGCGGCGGCGACGGCGACGGCACATAGGGCCACATGATCGCATTAGAGGCGTTGAAGAAGTTCTGTAGTTGCGTGAGGGTGAGCGAGGTGTTCTGCGAGGTCAGGTCGGCAAGGGTTCGCGCCATCGGCGACACCTTGCGATCGGACGCGACGCCCGAGCAAAGCTCGACCGTGCCGAAGAACATCACCAGCAGATGAAGGCAAACTCCGTCGCGCGATGCCGCGGCGGTCGCTCGCCAGTTCGGTGCAGCGATCATCTGCACCGAAAGAAGTAGCCCGATTGTTGAAGTCTTTCGCGCGATCCGCGCAGACTGACCCGCCGCGTTAATTCGGCATTAACCCTTGCCGGGTCGACCGGCGTTTCTGACCGCCGAATGAAACGCTCGCACGCCATCCGCATCCGTGCATTCGATGAGGCAAACGGTTAATTGGTCTTGCCCGCCGCGGCGGTGGCAGAGCTGCTGGCCTGGCCGTTGAGCGAGCCGGCCTGTTCCATCACCGACTTGAAGTAGGTGTCGCCATCGCCGAGCGTCGCCCGGCGCTGACAGATCGGCATGCAGCTGTAGGTTTCGCGCTCGACACCGCGATAGACGGTGACGAGCTGATCGGTCGGCCCCTCGACCTGGATGACGCGATCCACCAGGATCTCGCCGCCACGGTCCATTGCGATGAAATTGGTGGCGCCGTAGCCCTTGCCAGTCACCACGATGACCCCACCGGTCTGCAAGGTCACGTCGGCGATCAGCGGGTTTCCGACGACGATGGTCGCAACCCGGTTGGGCAGCTTGACGAGCTTGGCCTGATCGACATTGACGGCGATGGCGTCGGGGTCGGCGAAAGCCGCGAGCGGCCACAGCAGCACGACGGCCACCAATGCGAGCAGCGGGCGGTTACGATTACGCAGGGAACTAAAAGACATACTCTACCCCGGGGCGTTGACTAGCCGGCGAAAGCGATACGCAGCGGAACCGGCGCCCGACACGGTAACTGTGACCTCAATTTGTGAAAGAACCGCAAATTCAGTCGAGAACCTTTTCCCTATTGGCGGAACGGATAGGCCAGTTGTCCGACGATCTCGGTCGGCATCGCCGCTTCATCCTTGCCGTAGCTCTCGGGCAGCGCGTTCTCCGGCATCCGGAAGGTGCCGAACAGAATATCCCAGACCGGGAACGTGCCTGCAAAATTGGTGTTGCCGCCCTCTTCCAGCGCGGTGTGATGCCAACGGTGGAAGACCGGCGTCGCCAGCACGTATTTGAACGGCCCGAGCGTCCAGTTCAGGTTGGCGTGCACGAAGGCCGAATGGAAGGTGGTGAACGGTCCGACCCAGAGCATGATGTTCGGCGAAATGCCCGCCATCAGCAGGATGACGTCGACGCAGATCGTGCCGAGGAACAGGTTGACCGGGTGGAAGCGCGCCGCCGATATCCAGTCGAGTTCCTCGGAGGAATGGTGAACCGCGTGGTATTTCCAGAATCCGCCACCGTGAAACATCCGGTGCAACCAATACAGCATGAAATCAGACGCCGCCAGGAACAGCACGGCCTGGGCCCACAACGGAAGCTCCGCCAGCGGACCGTGGCCATTGTCGTAGAACGCGATCAACTGATCGGCGTCGTGAATGTTGAAGACGGCGGCGGCGCCCAGCACCAACAGGCCGATCCGCAGCACCCGGCCGAACACCGGAACGAAGAACCAGTATACGGTATCGGTAACGATCTCGCGCTTGCGCCACCACGGCGCCGATTGGTTGCAGGCCCAAAAATGGCTGAGCACCGTGAATACCACGGCCAGCAATATCGTGATCGGCACCACCTTTTCGATGGTCTGGCCGATCATCAACAAGATTTCCATGGGCAGACTGGACATTGCCACCTCGTCACATCAGAGAGCTGGAGCATGATCTAGAAAAAGCCTGCTCCGCACCTGGACAGCGGGGTGGAAGATTTCCCGAGAAGATCATGCTCAAACAACAGGCTTGAGGATAGCGATTCGATCCGCAAGCGATCGCGCCTTTCAGGCGTACTACGCCGTGCTTAAGGAGGCGTGAAGCAAAGCGTCGGCGGCGCTACCCGGACTCTATAATGCTGCGCCGATATGATGCTGCGCCGATCGAACTATTATACCGATTGAAACCAACTTCGAATCGTAACGAAGCGCTTAATACCAAATTTACTGTGCGCAGGAACAGCTAGTTGTAGCAATGTTTCCGCGATCGAATTAACCGCACCGCAATTCTCCGACTTTAGGCTGGCGCATGGTCACGGTGCTGAGAACGCCGGCGAGACCAGACCTAGTTCGACCAGCCACGTGTACATGGAGTTTAGCTTATGAAGAACCTGATTTCCCGTTTCGTGAAGGATGAGTCCGGCGCCACCGCCATCGAATACGGCCTGATCGCTGCCGGCATCTCGCTCGCGATCATCGCTGTGGTCAACGGCCTCGGCACCAACCTGAACGGCAAGTTCGCCTCGATCAACAACTCGCTGAAGTAAGCGATCGTTCATTCGAGCATCAAAGGCCCCGGCGATCCGGGGCCTTTGTTGTTTCGGCGAAAACACCGAATGGCGTTGCATATGCGTAAAGAAGATGCGGCCGCGGCCGCCGGACCGGCGTCGCGAGCTCCCGACAGCCGGGACAGCGCGTCCGTGCAATTGGTCTGCCTGGCGCTGGTGCTGGCACTCGTCGCCCTCGCCTGCCGGATCGTCAGCATCTGGTGAGATGCTTGGCCGGCGTTTTCCGATTGTTCACCAATCGCCGCTAAACTTCGGCAACCCGATCCATGCGCAGCAACGGCGGAACGAAATTCCCATGACCCTCGACGTCGCGCGCCTCCTGCTGTTTCCCGCCTTGATGGCGTTCGCGGCCGCCAGCGACCTCTTCACCATGACGATTTCGAACCGCGTTTCGCTGGCGCTGGCCGCGGGCTTCCTGGTGCTGGCGGTTCTCAGCGGCATGGGCGTGAACGAGATCCTCTCGCATGTCGGCGCCGGCGCGATGGTGCTGTCGGTGGCCTTCGGCTGTTTCGCGATGGGCTGGGTCGGCGGCGGCGACGCGAAAGTGGCCGCCGCGGCGGCGCTTTGGTTCGGTTTCGCCCATCTGATGAACTACCTGCTCTATGCCTCGCTGTTCGGCGGCGCGCTGACGCTGCTGTTGCTGCAGTTCCGGCAGTGGCCGCTGCCCTATGCCTTGACCGGCCAGGCCTGGCTCTTGAGGCTGCACGCCAAGGAGAGCGGAATCCCGTACGGCATTGCACTGGCGATCGGCGCGCTCATGATCTACCCGGAGACGGAGTGGATGAAGGCGGTCGACCTCGCCCACTTTGCGGTGCGCTGACAGGGCGCGGATAAACTCCGCGTTAAGGCGATTTAGATACGCCTCATTAACCATGCTTTGACGAATAGCTGGTCAACTCCCGTTACGGCGGCGGAACCGTCGCAGCGTAACGTGGAAAGTGAAGCGTATGAATACCGCACGCATCGTGGTCCTGGCCATCGCCATCGGCGCCGGTGGGATTGCTGCCTATCTTGCGAGTGGGTCCGACAACAAGCCCGCTCCGGCCGCACCCGTCGCGCAGCTGGAGACGGTTGACGTTCTCGTCGCCAAATCCGACATCGGTCTCGGCCAGACGGTCAAGCAAGAGGACCTGCAGTGGCAGACCTGGCCGACGGCGTCCGCCAGCAGCACGTTCATTCGCCGCAACGATCGCCCCGACGCGACCAACCAGGTGGCTGGCTCGATCGCGCGCGCGCCGTTCATCGCCGGCGAGCCGATCCGCGACCAGAAGCTGGTGAGGGCCGACGGCTCCGGCTTCATGGCGGCGATCCTGCCGACCGGCATGCGCGCGGTCTCGACCGAAATCTCGCCGGAGACCGGCGCCGGCGGCTTCATCCTGCCGAACGACCGCGTCGACGTCATCCTGACCAAGCATGAGAAGAACCCCGAAGACGCTGCTGCGCCGGAGATGGTCGTCTCCCTGATCATCCTGGTGAATATCCGCGTTCTCGCGATCGATCAGGTGCCTAAGGAAAAAGACGGCCAGAACGTCGTCGTCGGCAAGACCGTGACGCTGGAATTGAAGCCTGAGCAGACAGCAACGCTTGCCGCCGCGCGCCAGGCCGGCACGTTGTCGCTGGCGCTGCGCAGCATCACCGATGCCAACGTGGTCGAGAACGCACCCGAACTTTCCAAGCGCACAGAACGGATCAACGTCGTTCGTTACGGTGTTCCGGGCGCGACGGTGACGACGAAGTGACGATGAGGATGCAAGACATGAGAAGCAGGGGAAATCAGCGGAAAATGCGGACCTTGATGGTCCGCGCCCTGTCGTTTTCGGCTGCCGCTGCGCTGATCCTCAACCCGGCGCTCGCTCCCGTTTTGGCGGGCGACTATCGCGTCGCGGCGCCGCTCGTCGCCACCGACAGCCAGATGAACGCGCGCTTTCTGGCGCTCGGCATCGGCAAATCGATCGTGATCGACCTGCCGCGCGACATCAAGGATGTGCTGGTCGCCGATCCGAAGATCGCCAATGCCGTGGTCCGTTCCGCGCAGCGCGCCTACATCATCGGCGCCGCGGTCGGCCAGACCAACATCGTGTTCTTCGATTCCGCCGGCCAGCAGATCGCGGCCTACGACATCGCCGTCAAGCGCGACCTCAACGGCGTCCGCGCGGCGCTGAAGCAGATGTTCCCGAATTCCGATATCCAGATCGAAGGCGTCGGCGACGGTGTCATGCTGACCGGCACGGTGTCGAGCCCAATCGAGGCGCAGCAGGCGGGCGAGCTCGCAGCCAGGCTCGCCGGCGGCGCCGAAAAGATCGTCAATTCGATCGCGGTGCGCGGCCGCGACCAGGTGATGCTGAAGGTGACGGTCGCGGAAGTCGCGCGTTCGATCATCAAGCAGATGGGCATCGATCTTACCGCCAACCTGAACTACGGCACATCCGTCGTGAAGTTCACCAACGCGAACCCCTTCACGGTCACCGGCCAACCGCTGGTTTCAGGCAACAGCGTGACGACATCCTTCGGTGCCGCACCGTCCGTGCAAGCCACGCTGCGGGCGATGGAAAGTGCGGGCGTGATACGAACGCTTGCCGAGCCGAACCTGACGGCGATTTCCGGTGAAGCGGCCACCTTCATCGCAGGTGGCGAATTTCCGATTCCGACCGGCGTGACCTGCCAGACGACGGCGTCCGGAGCGGTCGGGCAGTGCTCGCCGTCCGTTGCATTCAAGAAGTTCGGCATCTCGCTGAATTTCACGCCGATCGTGTTGACCGAGGGCCGGATCAGCCTGCACGTCATGACGGAAGTGTCCGAAGTATCGAACGACAATTCGATCACCATCAGCGGGCTGACCGTGCCCTCGATCAAGACCCGCCGCGCGGAAACGACGCTGGAAATTCCTTCGGGAGGCTCGATGGCCATGGCCGGCTTGATCCAGCAGCAGACCAAGGCGGCGGTCAACGGGATGCCCGGCATGTCGCAATTGCCGGTCCTCGGGGCGCTGTTCCGCAGCCGCGATTTCATCAACAACCAGACCGAGCTGATGGTGCTGGTAACGCCCTACGTGGTTCGGGCGGTGGCGGAAAAGGACCTGTCGCGCCCGGACGACGGATTTGCCTCGGCATCCGATCCGCAGTCCGACCTCCTCGGCTCCATCAATCGCATCTATGGCGCGCCGGGCCGGGTCGAGCCGACGCAGAGCTATAGCGGCAAATACGGCTTTATCACTGACTGATGTGGGATGGAACTTGAACCGATGACAGCCAGAACATCCCTTAAGCGCAATCGCGCGCTGCGCATGGCGGGAACGCTGATCGGCGTCGCCGTCGCGCTCGGCGCCTGCACGCACACCGACAACACGGTAGCGACGGCCAGCATTCCCGAGGATTATCGGATGCGCCACCCGATCGCGATCGAGGAGGCCAACCACTCCATCGTGGTTTTCGTCGGCCAGGGCCGCGGCGGACTTTCCGCCGACCAGCGCGCCGACGTCATGGGGCTGGCCTCGAGCTGGCAACATGAGGCAACCGGCGCCATCACCGCCGACGTGCCGGTCGACACCCCCAACGCGCGGGCGGCCGTGGATTCGTTCCGCGAAATCCAGGCGCTGCTGTCGGCCGCCGGCGTTCCGCCACGCGGGCTCACCATGCGCCGCTATCACCCGGAAGATCCGCGCCAGATGGCGGCGATCCGGCTGAGCTATCCGAAACTGAAGGCGGTGGCCGGCCCCTGCGGCCTGTGGCCGGCGGACCTCGGGCCTTCGGTCAACAACAAGGACTACTACGAAAACAAATCCTACTACAATTTCGGCTGCGCCTATCAGCGCAACATGGCGGCGATGGTCGACAATCCGTCCGACCTGGTGCAGCCGCGCGCCGAAACGCCTCCCTACACGGCACGACGCAGCGAAGCTTTCGAGAAATACCGCAAGGGTCAGCCGACCACGACCACTTATCCTGAAGCCGACAAGGCCAAACTCAGCGACACAGGCAAATGATCAGCTACGCCCGTCAAAATCTAGCAGACACGCCGGAGGGCGCCTCGCCGCAAGCGGAAGATCATATCGCGCCGGCGCCGCGGGTTTCCCTGCAGGCCTTCTGCGACACGGTGGAAACCGCAGCCGCCGTGCAGTCGGCTGGCGAGGACCGCCGGCTCGGCAAGGCGCATATCAAGATCCAGATGGGCGGCATGGCGGCCGCGATCGAGGCCTATCGCTCCGCGCCCACGCCGAACGTGATCGTGCTGGAAACCGACGGCCGTAACGACATCCTCGCCGGCCTCGACCAGCTCGCCAGCGTCTGCGACTCCGGCACCCGCGTCGTGGTGATCGGCCGCGTCAACGACGTCACGCTGTATCGCGAACTGGTGCGCCGCGGCGTCAGCGACTACGTCATCGCGCCGGTCACCGCGATCGACGTGGTGCGCTCGATCTGCAACCTGTTCTCGGCCCCCGAAGCCAAGGCCGTCGGCCGCATCGTCGCGGTTGTTGGCGCGAAGGGCGGCGTCGGCGCCTCCACCATCGCCCATAACGTCGCCTGGGCGATCGCGCGCGACCTCGCGATGGATTCGGTCGTCGTCGACCTCGACCTCGCCTTCGGTACCGCCGGCCTCGACTACAACCAGGACCCGCCGCAGGGCATCGCGGACGCGGTGTTCTCGCCGGACCGCATCGATACAGCGTTCATCGACCGCCTGCTGTCGAAATGCACCGACCATCTGAGCCTGTTGGCGGCGCCGGCGACCCTGGACCGGGTCTACGATTTCGGCGCCGAAGCGTTCGATTCGATCTTCGACACGCTGCGCACCACCATGCCCTGCATCGTGCTCGACATTCCCCATCAATGGTCGGGATGGACCAAGCGCGCACTGGTCGGCGCGGACGATATCCTGATCGTCGCCGCGCCCGATCTCGCCAACCTGCGCAACACCAAGAACATGTTCGACCTGTTGAAAGGTCTGCGGCCGAACGACCGGGCACCGCTCTATTGCTTCAACCAGGTCGGCGTGCCGAAGCGGCCGGAAATCAACGCGGGAGAATTCGCCAAGGCGATTGAAAGCCAGCCGATCGCCGCTATCCCCTTCGATCCGCAAATGTTCGGCTCGGCCGCCAACAACGGTCAGATGATCGCGGAGATTTCCGCCAACCATCGAACCACCGAGATGTTTCTGCAGATCGCCCAGCGGCTGACCGGCCGCAGCGAAACCAAGAAGCCGAAGGGTTCGTTCCTGTCACCCTTGATCGACAAGCTACGGGGCAAGTAAGCCGCCCGTTTGGAGTAGTACTGTGTTTGGTAAGCGTAGCGACGACACCAGGGTGACCAAGCCCGCGGCGAGCGTGCCGGAACCCGTTTCCGGCGCGGCGGCCGCGCCTCCGCGCGCCACGACCGCGCCGACCGTCTCGTCGCCGCCGCTCGCGCCTTCCAAACCGCCTCCGCCGCCGCCCGTCGTCGAGGCGCGGCGCTCAGACAACTACTACCAGGTCAAGGCGACGATCTTCGGCGCCCTGATCGAAGCGATCGACCTCGCCCAACTCGCCAAGCTCGACGGCGAGTCGGCGCGCGAGGAAATCCGCGACATCGTCAACGAGATCATCGCGATCAAGAACATCGTGATGTCGATCGCCGAGCAGGAAGAACTGCTCGACGACATCTGCAACGACGTGCTCGGCTACGGTCCGCTGGAACCTTTGCTGGCGCGCGACGACATCGCCGACATCATGGTCAACGGCGCCGGCACGGTGTTCATCGAAGTCGCCGGCAAGATCCAGCGCACCGGCATCCGCTTCCGCGACAATCAGCAGCTTCTGAATATCTGTCAGCGCATCGTCAGCCAGGTCGGCCGCCGCGTCGACGAATCCTCGCCGATCTGCGACGCCCGCCTCGCCGACGGCTCGCGCGTCAACGCCATCGTGCCGCCGCTGGCGATCGACGGCCCCGCGCTCACCATCCGCAAGTTCAAGAAGGACAAGCTGACGCTCGACCAGTTGGTCAAATTCGGCGCGATCACGCCGGAAGGCGCGGAAATCCTGCAGATCATCGGCCGGGTCCGCTGCAACGTGCTGATCTCCGGCGGTACCGGCTCGGGCAAGACGACGCTTTTGAATTGCCTGACCAATTATATCGAGCATGACGAGCGCGTCATTACCTGCGAGGACGCCGCCGAGTTGCAACTGCAGCAGCCGCATGTGGTGCGCCTGGAAACCCGCCCGCCCAACATCGAAGGCGAAGGCCAGGTCACCATGCGCGAACTGGTGCGAAACTGCCTGCGTATGCGTCCCGAACGCATCATCGTCGGCGAAGTCCGCGGACCCGAAGCGTTCGACCTGTTGCAGGCGATGAACACCGGTCATGACGGATCGATGGGAACGCTGCACGCCAACAATCCCCGCGAGGCGCTGTCGCGCTGCGAATCCATGATCACGATGGGCGGCTTTTCGCTGCCTTCGCGCACCATTCGCGAGATGATCTGCGCCTCGATCGACGTCGTGATCCAGGCCGCGCGCCTGCGCGACGGTTCGCGCCGCATCACCCACATCACCGAGGTGATGGGCATGGAAGGCGACACCATCATCACCCAGGATCTGTTCGTGTTCGATCTGGTCGGCGAGGACGCCAACGGCAAGATTATCGGCCGCCACCGCTCGACCGGCATCGGCCGGCCGCGCTTCTGGGACCGCGCGCGCTATTACGGCGAGGAAAAGCGGCTGGCGGCGGCGATCGACGCCGCTGAAGTGGCAACGGCGAAATAAGGGGAGCAGGCCATGAAAATGCAGACACTCGCGCTGGCTTTTCTTGCCGCCGCGGCCATCGGCGGCATCGCCTGGGTGTTCATCTATCCGCTGTTGTCCGGAGAGAAGAAGGCCGAGAGCCGCCGCGCCTCCGTCGCCAAACCCGAGCCGGCCACCAAGCGTCAGACCGAAAAGAGCCAGCGCTCGCGCCGCGATCAGGTCGAAAGCTCGCTGAAGGACCTCGAGGCGCGCCGGCTGAAAGAAAGCAAGGTTTCGCTCGGCGTCCGCCTGACCCAGGCCGGCCTCGACTGGTCGACCAAGAAATTCATGGTGATTTCCGCCGTTCTTGCCGCCGGCTTCTTCGGAGTCGCGATGTTCGCCGGCGGCGGGCCGTTGGGAGCCACGGGCCTTGCTTTCGCCGCCGGCTTCGGCCTGCCGCGCTGGGCCCTCAGCTTTCTCAAGAAGCGCCGCGAAAAGGCGTTTCTGAAGGCGCTGCCGGACGCCGTCGACGTGATCGTTCGCGGCATCAAGGCCGGCCTGCCGCTGTTCGAATCCATCAAGGTCGTCGCCGCCGACGCGCCGGAGCCGCTGCGCGGCGAATTCCTGGCGATCATCGAAACCCAGGCCATCGGCATGCCGCTTGGCGAGGCCTGCGCGCGGCTGTACGACCGGATGCCGGTGCCGGAAGCAAACTTCTTCGGCATCGTCATCGCGATCCAGCAGAAATCCGGCGGCAACCTTTCGGAAGCGCTCGGCAACCTGTCCAAGGTGCTGCGCGACCGCAAGAAGATGGCCGAGAAGATCCAGGCGATGTCGATGGAAGCCAAGGCGTCGGCGGGGATCATCGGCTCGCTGCCGCCGATCGTGATGCTCCTGGTCTACCTGTCGACCCCCGACTACATCTCGCTGCTGTGGACCCATCCGACCGGGCAGTTGATGCTGGTCGGCTGCGTGGTCTGGATGTCCATCGGCATCTTCGTGATGAAAAGAATGATCAATTTCGACTTCTGACGGTGCTCCATGATCTCTTTACTTGTCGACAAAATCCACGATCCGCACTTCATGACCATGCTGCTCGCCGCTATCGCGGTGAGCGCCACGGCCTATACGCTGATAATCCCGTTTTTCGCCAGCGAGGGTCTCGACAAGCGCATGAAAGCAGTGGCGAACGAACGCGAGCGCATCCGGCAGCGCGAGCGCGACCGCCTCGCCAAGTCCGAAAAGGTCTCGCTGCGGCAGACGCCGAAGCAACTCGTCTCCAGGGTGGTGGAGGATTTCAATCTCACCAAATGGCTGGCGCAGGAATCCGCGCGCGACAAGCTCACCATGGCCGGCTATCGCGGCCAGGCGCCCTACGTCACCTTCCTGTTCGCGCGCCTGGTGACACCGATCGTGTTTTTCCTGGCATCTGTCATCTACGTATTCGTGATCTCGCACCTGGAAAAGTCGATGCCGATCAAGATCGGTATCTGCGTCGGCACCGCCTATCTCGGCCTTCAGACACCGATGCTGTTCCTGAAGAACGCGATCTCCAAGCGCCAGCTCTCGATCAAGCGCGCCTTTCCCGACGCGCTCGACCTGCTCTTGATCTGCATCGAATCCGGCATGTCGATCGAGGTCGCGTTCCGCAAGGTGTCGACCGAGATCGTGACCCAGTCGATCGCGCTGTCGGAAGAGTTCACGCTCACCACCGCCGAGCTGTCCTATCTGCAGGACCGCAAGGTCGCCTATGAGAACCTGGCGCGGCGCACCGGGCTTGAAGGCGTGAAATCGGTCTGCCTCGCGCTGCAGCAGTCCGAGCGTTACGGCACGCCGCTCGGTCAGAGCCTGCGCGTGATGGCGCAGGAAAACCGCGACATGCGCATGAACGAAGCGGAGAAGAAGGCAGCCGCCTTGCCGCCGAAGCTGACGGTCCCGATGATCCTGTTCTTCCTGCCAGTGCTGTTTGTCGTCATTCTCGGGCCGACCTTCATCAAGGTCTCGGCCATGATGTAGGCGCAGATTTCCCGCGAAGCGAAATGCCGCTTCGCAGGTATAAAGCGCTTCAGGCTGGTCAACTTAAGAGAAGCGGCGGGATGGCGGGTCGGTCGGCTTGGCAAGAGCCTTGCGCAGACCGAGATGGCGGCGACTAATCCGGTCGGCTGAGGTCGGCCACCGGGACGGTGCCGCGGCCGGAATGCGCGTTTTGCCTGCCCTTCAGCATTTCCTTCAGGTAGGCGACATTGGCCGCCGC
>Ga0210393_10002768_pt1 | contig 14280 bp, 14 predicted proteins | sample IncBWC27OmetaG_FD_160068 | JGI IMG/M metagenome (GOLD analysis project Ga0210393, IMG submission 160068) | Forest soil microbial communities from Barre Woods Harvard Forest LTER site, Petersham, Massachusetts, United States - Inc-BW-C-27-O ... | reverse complement strand
GGTGTGTGTTCTGTGGCACTTTCCGTCGCGTGCGAGATTCTCGCTCGCGCCCAGGCGTTACCTGGCAGTCTGCCCTATGGAGCCCGGACTTTCCTCGGCGCACCCCAGGGGCGCGTCGCGACCGTCCGACCGGCGGTATTTCTCCCGCAATATAATCAGTCCGGGTTGCTGACGATCGACTGACGGCGCTGGCGACTGTTCGGTGCAAATGCCAACCGATCAAAATTCACCGCCGATTTCGACCATCCTCACGCCCTCCGAACGTTCCTCCGTGGACGCCGCGGGGCAAGGTCTCTACGAAACGCTGCATCGCGATTCGATGGACGACGTCATTCGCGATGTCCGCGAGCGCCGCGTCGCGGCCGTTGTCGTCTCCGTCGCGCGCTGCACGTACGGCGAGACCACGCGCGTCGCGGGACTCATGAAGGAATTCCCGCGAATACCGGCGATCGCGCTCCTCTCCTCCACCGAGCCCGCGGCCTCGCAGGCCGTGCTCTCACTCGGCCGCAGTGGCGTCCGCACGTTGGTAGACGTACGCGCGAAGGACGGCTGGCGCGCGCTGCGCAAGGCGCTGGCGGACAGCTCGCCGACCGAGATCAGCAAGATCGCGTTGGACGCGCTGGCGATCGATCTCAGCGGGGCGCCGGCCGCGTGCTGGCAGTTCTTCGAGGTCATGTTCACGACGGTCCCCGCGATCGTGACCGTAGAAGCCTTCGCGCCGAGGCTCCACCTGCCTTCAGCGACGCTCGCCAGTCGCCTGACCCGATTGGCGCTGCCGACCGCGCGTCACTATCTCAACCTCGCGCGCCTGACGCGCGCCGCGCGGCTCCTCGAAAATCCGGGACTCTCGATCGCCAACGTCTCGAACCGCATGGAGTACTCGTCGCCTCAGGCCTTCGGCCGACACCTCGGCGTCACACTGCAGATAACCGCCTCGACGTTTCGGCGCACGTACGACGGCGAGCGCATGCTCACCCTCTTTCGGCACGAGCTCGTGCTTCCGTACATAGCTGCGCTACGCCGGTTCGACCCGAGCTAGAGTCGTTGGATAATATCGGCCGCGCGGGTGAGCGATAGGACGGCCAGTCCCGTAGCCTCGATGGCTTCTCGTCCGCCTTCCTCGCGATCCACGAGGGCCAGCACGCCGGAGATTCGCCCGCCGGCGTTCTTCACGGCTTCGGCCGCGCGGAGTGCCGAGCCGCCAGTCGTGATGACGTCCTCGACAATGACTACGTGATCGCCGGCATTGTACGGTCCTTCGATGAGCTTCCCGGTCCCGTGCGCTTTCGCCTCTTTGCGCACGGTGAACGCCCGTACGAGCGGTCCGGCGCCGGGCAGCGCGCTCGCGTATGCGATGGCATACGCGATGGGATCGGCGCCGAGCGTGAGGCCACCGGCGGAGTCGACGTCCCACTTGGCGCCGCGAATGGCGCCGAGTGCGAGGGGGCCGATGAGCGCGAGGCCCTCCGGGCTCATCGTCGTGAGCCGCGCATCGATGTAGAGCGTCGACCGCTTGCCGGAGGAGAGCGTGAACTCACCCCGTTTGGCCGACCGTCGCGCGAGCAGGTCGAGGAGTGTATCATGCTGTCCGAACATAGCGCCCGCAGGTTAGACGCTCGGACGAACGACGTCAACGAGATCTTAGCGATGCGTGCACCGGTCCGATTCTCGTCCGTTGCGCTGGCCGCGGTCGCGGTCTTCGCGTTCACGGCGCTGTACGTCTCCGACCGCGAGCTGGCGCGGTCGCCGGCGATGACGACGCTGCGCTATGGACTGTGGGCCATGGGCGCCGCCACGCTGATCGCGCTGACGTTGGCGCTCGTGCATGAGCGCCGCCTGACGCGACGCGTGGCCGAGCGATCGACCGAGCTCGAACGGCTATCGGCGGAGCTCCTCCGGGCAAATCGTGCGAAGAGCGAGTTTCTGGCGAACGTCTCGCACGAGCTGCGGACGCCGCTCAACGCGATCGTCGGGTTCGTCGATCTCCTGCGCGATGGCGTGTACGGCGAGCTGCAGCCACGCCAGGTCGGGCCTGTGCAGCGCATCGAGGCCTCGGCTCTGCATCTCCGGCACCTCGTCGATCAGGTGCTGGATCTCGCGAAGATGACGGCGGGCCGCATGGAGGTGCACACCGAGCGGCTCGACTTGCGCCCGTTCGTCCTCGAGGTCGCGACCGAGGTCGAGCCGCTGGCGAACGAGCGAGGCCTGGCGCTGTCGATGGCGATCCCCGCGTCGCTCCCGCGCCTTCGCACTGACCCCTCGCACCTCCGCCAAGTGCTCGTCAACCTCCTCGGCAACGCGGTCAAGTACACGACCGAGGGGGGCATTGTGGTTCGCGGCCGCATCATGTCTGGCGAGGACGCGGTCGCGCCCAGCCTCCCACCGGACGGGATCTGGGTCGCACTATCGGTGATCGACACCGGCATCGGCATCGCCGTCGATGACCGCGAGCGGATCTTTGACGAGTTCGAGCAAGTGAACGCGGGCCCGCGCGGCGACTCCGTGCGCCGCGGCACTGGTCTCGGTCTCTCGATCTCGCGCCGGCTCGCGCGGCTCTTGGGCGGCGAGATCACTGTCGAGTCAGAGGTCGGGCGCGGCTCGACGTTCACGGTGTGGCTGCCGGTGGATCCCGTCGACGCAAAGGCCGCACTGCTGCGGGCCTCCGGTCAAGTCGCCGCGATTAGCGAGGTCGCTACCGCTTCATCCCGAAGAGACCCTTGACCTTGCCGAGCAAGCCGGCGTCGGCTTGCTGCGCGAGCAGTGCGTCGCGTAGCGCGGCAGCGAACGAGACGACGTCTGGATAACGGCCCGCGGGCTGCTTGGTGAGCGCCTTCGCGATGACTGCCTCGACCGTCGGTGGAAAGATCAGGCCGGCCCGCGCCTTGTTGAGCGGGATTGGTGGCTGCGTCAGCAGCTGCGTGAACATCTCGCGCGGACTGCGCGCCGTGAAGGGGAGCGCGCCCGTCAAGAGAAAATAGGCGATCGTCGCCAGACTGTACTGGTCGGCGGCCGGGGTCACGATCTCGCCCGAGAGTGCTTCCGGGGCGACGTACATGAGTGTGCCGACGAAGAACCCGGCGCGCGTGAGCCGCTCGTCGGTCGCCGGGTCGGTATCAGTCGCGATCCCGAAATCGAGCAACTTCACCAGATTCGTCGCGGGATCGAACATGACGTTCTCGGGCTTGAGATCGCGGTGCACGATGCCGGCGGCGTGCGCCGCCTGCACCGCGCCCGCGATTTGCGTAACAATCTCCGCGACCTGCGCGCTCGGGAGCGGCGCATTCTTCTTCGCGAACTTCTCCAAGAGCTCGCCAGCCGCCCACTCGATGGCGAGAAAATGCGTGGAGTCGACGCCTTGGCCGATCTCGATCGTGCGGACGACGTTGGGATGCTGCACGCGCGTGCCATATCGCGCTTCGCGAAGGAACCGCTCGACGGCGGTCTTGTCCTGCCGCAACTTTTCCCGCAGCACCTTGAGCGCGACGGGGCCGTGTTGTGGATGCTCGGCGCGATACACGGTCGACGTGCCGCCTTCGCCAACGAGGGCGCGGATCGTGTACCCGCCCATCGTTTCTCCGACCAGCGACGCGCGCGTCACGAGGCGAAGGTAATCTTCCCAATCATGCGGGCGCAACTACTAGCTCGATCGTTGATGGTGATGGCGGCTCTGGCATGCGCGAGTGCCCACACCGGCACGCATGCCAGGGACGCATCGGCACTGTCTGACGCCACCCGGACCGCATACGAGCGATACGGGTTCATCGAGCTGCCGTCCGGGGCCGTCGGCCGGTTCTTTTTTCTCGCCAGCACGACGCCCGACACGACCAAGGCGCTGTTTATCGCGGGCGCCGTGCCGCCCGACGGGCTCGACCTGGCGCTGACGCGCGGCGGCGCCATCGTTCATCGGTTCCACATGCCGTCCCCTGGACAATTCCTGGAAGCGATCAGGCTCGCGCCTGGCGTGTACGACCTCACCTCGGGGCCGTACGCTGAATCGGTCGTGGTGCCACGCCTGGGACGCACTGCGCTCACGTCGCTCGCGCAACCGATTCCGATGCGCACTATCGCGATCATCGGCCGCGATTCGACCATCGACGTGTACCTGGAGGCCTATGGCGCCTCCGACGCACCACTCACGCTCTCGGCGCCCGGTTGGTGCGACACGCTCAGGCTCCATCGCAACGGCGACGTGTCCAGCGGTACGGTTCAGGTGCCGCTCACGCGGCTCGCGCCCGGAGCGACGACACTGGTTTTTGCACGTGGGTGGGACAGCGCCAAGTCGCCGGTGTTCGTCGGCTTCTCGTCCCCGGTCTTAGACACGTTCGACAACTCACTCGATGCGCTTCGGTACCTCGCGCCGCCCGAGCGGCTCGATTCGTTGCGGAGCGCGCCCCCAGACCAGAGGCCGCGGGTGTGGGCCACGTTCATGGCCCAGTACGGATCGCGCCTTCCGGAGTATCTCGCCCGCTTGCGCGAGGCGAACAAGCGATACGGCGAGAAGGACACCCCAGGTTGGCAGACCGACCGCGGCAGTGCCTATCTCCAACTGGGCGATCCCGACCAAGTGTTCGTCGAGCCCGACGTCGAGATCTGGGTCTATACCCGGTATTTCGGGCGGCTCAGGTTCGACCATCACCGGCTCGTCCCCGAGAGTCGTCATATGCTCGCGACCCTCGCGGTCCAGGCGCGCTCCGCTCGATGACGTTCGCGCGCGAGCTGACACGAAAAGCGTTGCACTTGGTGTTCGCCGGCGTGCCGGTCGCTCTCGCCGCCGGCGTCCCCCGCGATATTGTCCTCGCCATACTCGGCGGCATGCTCGCGGTGGCCGTCGTGCTGGAAGTCGCGCGAAGGCGCTCCGCGGCCGTCGCGACTACGTTCACGCGGATGGTAGGCCCGTTACTGCGCGAGGAGGAGAGCGGCCGATGGACCGGGGCTACCTGGCTGATTCTGGTGTGCCTGGCCGCGGTCTGGATGCTGCCGCGCGCCGACGCCATCGCTGTCACCTGGGCGGCGGCAGTCGGCGACGCGAGCGCCGCGCTGGTCGGCATCCCAGTCGGCGGCCGTCTGGTCCGGCTCGGCCCGAACGGCGGCCGCGGCAAGTCCATCGAGGGCAGCGCGGCTTGTTTCCTGGTGACACTCGCCGGAGCCTACGCACTCGCTGGGCTCTCGGCGCGGGTCGCGCTCCTGGTGGCCGCGGCAGCCACGGCGGCCGAATGGCCACAGTCACCGGTCGACGACAACGTCCGCGTCGGCGCGGCGACAACCGCGGTGCTGATCCTCGTTAATTTTCGATTGCATGGCTGAAGTCAAACTTCCCAAGGCACCGCGGCTCTTCCTCGTCGACGGCTACGCGCTGATCTATCGCGCGTTCTACGCGCTCCTCTCGCGTCCACTGACGACAAAGCGCGGCGAGAATACCTCGGCCGCCTGGGGCATCGCCACGTTCTTGAAGCTGCTGCGTACCGAGCACGGGTTGGCTCCTGGGGAATACCTCGGCTGGGTCCTCGACTCGGGGCTCTCGTTTCGGCACGAGGAGTACGCGGCGTACAAGGCGACGCGACAGAAGCTGAGCGAGGAGCTGCAGTCGGACTTCGATAGGGGCATGGAGCGTATCACGGCACTGCTCGAGGCGAATCACGTGCCGGTGCTCACCTGTCACGGGTATGAGGCCGACGACGTGATCGGCACGCTCGCCCGGCAGGGCGTCGAGCAAGGCCTCCCGGTCGTGATCGTCTCCGGCGACAAAGACTTTCAGCAGCTCGTTCGCCCGGGCATCTGGTTGCTCAACCCCGGCCGCGGCGGGCCGGCGGATATCAAAGAGCACTGGGTCGGCGTCGAGAACGCCGACGAGCGCCTCGGTGTGCCGCCGTCGTTGGTCACCGACTACTTCTCGATGGTCGGCGATAGCTCGGACAACATCCCGGGTGTGCCGGGGATCGGCGACAAGACGGCCGCCGAGTTGATCCGCCAGTATGGTCCGCTCGAATCGATCCTGGATCATGCGGGCGAGATCACGAAGAAGCGGCCGCGGGAAGCGCTGCTCCAGTACCACGATCAGGCTCGGTTGTCCAAGCGTCTCGTGACGATTCACGACGACGTGCCGGTGACGCTCGATCTGGGATCGATCACGGTGCAGGAGCCGGATCGTGACCGCCTGCGTCAGCTGTACATCGAGCTCGAGTTCAACACGCTGGTCAAGGAGCTCGGGCCGACGAGCTCCACTCCCACATCGGCTGTCTCTGATGCCGGCCACGTCACCGAGGCCGAGCGAGCCGCGGCGCACCCGACGCTCTACGTGACGGTCGAGACGCAGGAAGCGGTCGAGAACATCGTGGCCGAGGCTCGGCAGGCTGGATCGTTCGCGTTCGGCATCGCCACCGCGACAGAGCCCGGCGCCCCGATCGTCGACGATCCGTTGCGGTCGACGATCGTCGGCATCGCGATCTCGCTCGAGCCCTACACGGCGTACTATCTGCCGTTCGGTCACCGCGATTGGCGATCAGATGGGACCGAGTTGGTCATTACCGGGACCAGCATTGCGGCAAAGGCACTCTCCGCGTCAACCGAGTCTCCCCGAAACTTGCCACCGCTCAATTCGGCGGCCATGGCTTCGCTCGCCGGGTTGTTCCAGGATCCCGGCGTGCGCAAGTGGGCGTACGACGCGAAGCGGCAGCGGCTCGTGCTTCGGCGAGCGGGGATCGAGCTACGAGGGGTCGACTTTGATCCGATGATCGCGAGCTATGTGCTCGATCCGGGTCGGCGGTCGCACTCGCTCGATCAGCTGGCGCTCGAGTTTTTGGATCTGACGCGGACGACGGCCGAAGAACTATGCGGGAAGGGCAAGAACGCGATCCCGTTCGACCAGGTGCCTATCGTCTGTGCGCGAGACTACGCGAGTGCGGATGTCGACAGCGTCGGCCGCCTCCGGTCGATCTTCGAGCCACTGCTTGGGGAGTTGGCGCTGGCGCCGTTGTTCAACGATATCGAGATCCCGCTGAGCAACGTGCTGGCCGAGATGGAGTGGGCCGGCATCACGATCGATGTCGGGCGGCTTCGGGCCATGAAAGAACAGTTCGCGGGCGAGCGGGCGACCGTCGAGCAGGCGATCTACGCCGAGGCGGGCGAGCAGTTCAACATCAACTCGAACCCGCAGCTGCGGACGATCCTGTTTGACAAGCTCAAGCTCACGGTTCGCAAGCGCACGGCGACCGGCGCCTCGACCGACGCGAGCGTGCTGCAGGAGTTGGCGGACGAGGGGCACGTGCTGCCGGTCATGCTGCTCTCGTACCGGGAGCTGTTCAAGCTCGAAGGGACGTATCTCGACGCGTTGCCGCTCATGGTGCATCCCGACGATGGGCGGGTGCACACCTCGTTCAGTCAGACGGTCGCGGCGACGGGCCGTCTCTCGTCGAACGACCCGAACTTGCAGAATATCCCAATTCGTGGGGAGCTTGGCCGGCAGATCCGCCGGGCGTTCATCCCGCGACCAGGCTCGATGCTGATCTCGGCCGACTATTCGCAGATCGAGCTGCGGTTGCTCGCGCATCTGTCGCACGATCCGGCGTTCGTCGAGGCGTTCAAGGCTGGCGGTGATATTCATCGGCAGACCGCGTCGATCCTGTTCGACGTCCCGCTCGACCTGGTGTCGCCGGTCATGCGGGGAAGAGCCAAGACGGTCAACTTCGCGACGATTTACGGGCAGGGGCCGCACGCGCTCTCGCGCCAGCTCAAGATCGAGCACGCGGAGGCGAAAGCGTTCATCGCGCGGTACTTCGAGCGTTTTGGCGGCATTCGGGCGTATCTCGATACCACGATCGAACAGGCCAAGTCCCAAGGGTACGTGCAAACGATCTTTGGTCGTCGGCGGTACATTCCCGAGCTACGCGATCGGAACTACAATATTCGGGCGTTCGGCGAGCGCGCGGCGCAGAACTCGCCGATCCAGGGATCGGCGGCTGACCTCATCAAGATCGCGATGATTCGCATCGACCGCCGACTGAGAGCCGAGCACCCGGACGCGAAGATGCTGCTGCAGGTGCACGACGAGCTGGTGTTCGAGGTCCCGGAGCGCGAGCTCGAGCCCGTCGAAGGGCTCGTCAGACACGAGATGGAGCATGCGGCGGAGTTGACCGTGCCCCTCGTCGTCGACATCGGTGTCGGGCACGACTGGCTGGAGACGAAAGAGTGACGGTACGCGCCGCAACGTGTGCCGTTCTTGCACTGGCGCTCGCGGGGTGCGAAAAGCGCGCCTCGGCGCCGGCGAGCCAGCCATCAGGAAATGCGGCGAGCGCGAATGCGGGATCGGCGCTGACGTGGGATGACGCGATCGCGGGCCCGGTTCTCTTTGTCGCTGGCAGCAACGAGACTGAAGCCGCGATTATTTACCCGCACTTCACCGACAGTACCCTCGGCACGGTCTCGACGCTGGACACGGGTGGCATCAGTCGTGGGAAGGCTGACCTGTTCGCGCGCGGTGGGCTTATCGGCACAGCGGTGATTGTGCCGAAGACGGCCGGCGTGCTCGGCGGGGAGTGCACGGCGTGGCCGACCGCGCACGTGCGCTCGCTCGATCGCGCGACTGGGGGTGTTCCCGGGCCTTGGGCCGTCGGCTTCGTCTCGGGCCACGCGGCGGCGGTCACGATGGACTCGATCGCCGTGCTCTCCCCGGTCGACTCGTCGCGCCGTGCGGCCGATATCGCTCGCATCGCATCGTCGCTCACGAACGACACGGCGCCGGCGTTCAAGGGGCTGCCGTTCGAAGTCCAGCGCGGGGCCCGATTCTCGATTGCGCCCGGGATCGACGGGATCGCCGCCGTTCTCGCGCGTCACGTGAACGAGGAAGCGAATCCGCGGGAGGAACACATCTTCCTGATCGCCGAGCGAGACAGCACGCACCAACCACTGGCCTGGGTAGCGGCCTATTCGGAACGCGAGTCGGGCGCCGAGGATGACCTCGAGACGAACGAGGTGCTCGCGACGGTGCGACTCGGTCCCGGGCGCACGCCGACGATCGTGCTGAGTCGTGACTATGGCGATGGCGGCGTGTACTCGCTGATCGAGCGCGCGTCCCCGGGTCAGTGGCGACTGCGCTGGAGTAGCGCGTACACGGGCTGCTGACCCCCTACCGGCGGACCAGCGTGATAGTCGGGCCGGCGAAGGGGAACCCCGGCGGCGGCCCGGATCTCTGAAAGATGCTCAGCGCCAGAGTGTCGGAGGTCGCGGCGATTCCAAACAGGGCGCCCTCGGCGTGAAGCGTATCACCCGACGGGTCGGCGATCGCCAGCGTGACGGGCCGCGTGTACGCGCATGGACACACACAACTGCAACTCGAGATTTCGTTCGAGCCGATTGTGGCGAGCGGACTGCCGCCGAGGGTGCCGGTGCCGGAGACGTGGGTACCGGTCTGTTTCAAGTCGAGCACCATCACGCGCTGCGTCGTGTCTGTCGCGGCCCACTCTCCGGCGACCGACGGGCCCGGCGAGATGATGTTGGACCTCGAGCACGCCGATGCGAGCCATGCCGCACCGGCCAGCGCGATTGCTGCACTGCGCATTGCACGCCCTCCCGGTTTACGCAGACCCGCGCGCGGAGGCCTTGGTCACGGGCGCCGCGGCGCAGGCGTGCCTGAGCCAGCGACGGAAGTAGGCGTCCGCCAAGAGATATGGTAGCGCATACGCGACGCCCCACAAGGCGAGCTGGGAGTCGAGCAGTCGCCCGCGCGCCCAGGCGGGGACGCCGAGAAGGATGAGCATGAGGCTGAGCGATGTTACGAGCAACAAGAGACCGGTGAACTTGAGCTCATAGCGTACTTGCCACGGCTCGCCGGCGTTCGCGCCGATGGTGACGCGGCCCGACGAGATGGCCATGAAGAACTTGGGCCCGCCTTTTTTTAGTGCCCATGCCGGCGGCATCCGAAACCGGAATCCGCCGATCAGCGAATGGTCGACGCGTGCGCCGAGTGCGGCCAGCTCGTGGCCCACGTGAAAGAGGATCTCGCGCGTCTGACGCGCCGTCGGCTGCGGCTCGAGCGGAAGTGATCGGATCACTTGCCGAGGGCCGCCGGCGCCGGGTGGCTGCGCCCAAGTGCGGCGAGTGCCACGAGCGTGAGGAGGTAGGGAAGTCCGAGGAAAAGCTGATACGGCGCGGCCCAGCCCATGGCCTGGAAGAGAAACTGGAGCGCCGACGCGGCGCCAAAGAGGAGCGCGCCGATCGCGGCGCCGAGCGGGTGCCATCGTCCGAGCGCGACGACGGCGATCGCGATGAATCCGCGGCCGGCAGACATGCCCTCGGCGAACGTGCCGACTTGCGCGAGCACGAGCGTGCCGCCGGCCAGGCCGCCCATGATGCCGCCAAAGAGGACGGCGCCGAGCTGCACTCTTCGCGGGTCAATGCCCGCGGCGCGTGCCGCCTCGGGGTTTTCGCCGACGGCACGGAGCGCGAGGCCAAGTCGGGTGCGATAGAGCGCCCACCAGAGGGCCGGCACAATGAGATAGACGAGATACGTGATGGCGGGCTGGGCAAACAACGCTGTTCCTATGATCGGAATCTTGTCGAGCAACGGAATGCCGGTCGCGTGCTGCGTACTCGCGCGGAGCGCGGCACCGGTCACGCCGAAAGCGCGCCGATATAGTGTCCCAGTGAGCCCCAGGCCAAAGAGTGTCACCGCCGTTCCAGTGATGATCTGATCCGCGCGAAGGACGACTGCGAACAACGCAAACAACGCGGCGACGGCCATTCCGGCGAGTGCCGAGGCGACGAAGCCGGTGTAGACCCCAACGGTGATCGATCCGACCAGCCCCGCGAACGCCCCGGCAATGATGATGCCTTCGAGCCCGACGTTAATGACGCCGGCGGATTCGCCGACGGTCTCGCCGAGCGCGGCGAGCGCGAGTGGGGTGGCGGTGCGGACGGTGGCCGCGAGGAAATCAGGCAGTACGTGCACGCGCCTGCGGAATCAGGAATACGAGAATCAGGGTGGCCTCGACGACTGACACGACGACGGAGGGTACGCCGGCATCGCGCTGCATCGCCGCGGCCCCGGCTTCGAGTGCGCCAAAGAGGAGGCCGCTGGCGATGACGGCGTATGGTTCGAGGCCGGCGAGGAGGGCCACGGCAATCGCGGTGTAGCCGTAGCCGGGAGAGATGTCTTCGTACAATGCGTGGGTCACGCCGGTCACTTCGATGGCGCCGGCCAGTCCGGCGAGAGCGCCGCTCACGAGGAAGGCCCGGGTGGCGGTTTTATCGACGTCGATCAGACCGGCGCTCGCCGCTGCGAAGGGGTTCGCTCCAGTGGCTCGCAGCCGAAATCCCGGGGCTGTCTGTCTCAGCATCCAACCGGCAATTGCGGCAGCTATTAGCGCCAGTAGAAAGCCAGCATGGAGCCGACTATTAGCCATTATAGGCGCCAATCGCGGCATATCGAAGACTTTCGACAGCATCGAGGTCTGCGGGTATATATGACTCGGTTCTTGGAGGGGGCCGCGAACGAGCCAGCCTACGGTCTCGAGCGCCAGGAAATTGAGCATGATGGTGCTGATGACTTCCAGCACGCCGAATCTCCGCCGGAGCCACGCCGCGATTCCGGCCCACGCTGCCCCGGCGAGTGCGCCGAGTAAGAGCGCGAGAGGTAGGGCGGCGTGGCCTAAGGCGGATCCGGTCGCGACGCCGAGTGCGGCAGTGGCGGTGGCGCCGGCGAGCAGCTGGCCTTCGGCGCCGATGTTCCAGACGCTGGCGCGGAACGCGATCGCGACCGCGAGGCCGGTGAGGATAAGTGGCGTGGCGCGCACCAGTGTCGTCGAGACGATCACGTATGGCGAGCCGAACGACCCGCGCCAGAGTGCCGCGAGCGCCGGGCCGGGTGCGTAGCCGGTGGCGGTGACGACGAGGCCGACAGCCAGGACGGCCACGGTCGGCCGGAGCAGGACGTCGCGCAGAGCCGACTTACGAAATGCCACTGCCGCCCAATTCCGGCATAGCCGCGGCGCGATAGCGCCGGGTCCAGGTGAGGCGGGCGCCGTCGGTCATCACCACGTGGTAATCGCCGTGGAACCACGGGTGCAGCTCTTTGATCGCGTCGAGTCGGACGATGGCTGAGCGGGAGATCCGCAAGAATTGGTCGGCGTCGAGCCGCCCGGCGAGGGCGCCAATGGCCATACGCACGGTGAAGCTGCGGCCATTGGAATGGAGCCGCACGTAGTTTCCGTCGGCCTCGATGCGATCGACGCGGTCGAGGGCAAGCAAGAAGGCCTTGGTGTCATCGCGCACGAGAATGCGCGCCAAGGGCCTTGGTCGGGCAGGGGCCGCGCTTTGTTCAAGTCGTTCGCGTGCCCGGTCGAGGGCCTCGCGAAGTCGTGCCGGCGTGACGGGCTTGAGCAGATAGTCGAGCGCACGGACCTCGAAGGCGCGGAGCGCGTGCTCGTCGAACGCCGTCACGAAGATGACGTCGGGCGCGTTATCGCGGCCGAGGGCGTCGATGATACCGAAGCCGTTGGGTGGCGGTATTTGGACATCGAGAAAGACGAGATCAGGCGTGAGCCGCCGAATCGCCTCGATCGCCTCGGTTCCCGTCGCGGCTTCGCCGACGATCTCGACGTCCGTCTCGCCGCTCAACAGCCGGCGAATTTTGCGGCGGGCGGGCTCTTCGTCGTCGACGATCAGGACGCGCACGGGCGGAACGGGATGGCGATCGCAACCGCGAACCCGGAACCGCCGCCCGCGTTGCCGGCGCTGAACCGATGGGCGTCGCCGTACAACAATCGTAGGCGCTCTGCCGTTGCGCTCAGGCCCACACCATTGGGTTGGTTGCCTTCGCCTGGCGGCGTGGTCGTGCCGGGTCCGTCGTCGAGCACGTCGATCGTCAGCTGATCGCCGTTACGCCGCGCGCGGACGTCGATCCGGCCTTGACCCAGGAGCGACACGTTGCCGTGGCGCACCGCGTTCTCGACCAGCGGCTGCAAGATGAGCGACGGCACGAGCGCGTCTGCCGCGGCAGGGTCGACCTCGACCGCGACCGCGAGCTTGTCGCCGAACCGTGCCTGCATCAGGGCCGTGTAGTGCGACAGCGACTCGAGCTCCGCGCGCAGGGGGACTTCTTGCGTGTGCACGGTCTTGAGCGACACCCGGAGGAGCTCACTGAGCTCGGCGATCATCGCGTCCGCCGCGGCCGGGTCGTCGTACATGGTGGCCGAGATCGTGTTGAGCGCATTGAACAGGAAATGTGGCTGCAGCTGGAGCCTGAGATTTCGGAGCTCGGCTTGCGCGAGTGAGAGCTCGCGGTCGCGCATGGTGCGATAGTATCGGAACGTCGCGACGACTACCTGGTTGATCAGGTAGAAAATGACGTCGTTCGGGAACTCCATGAGATATCGGAGCGGCATCTGGCCGTAGTCGTAGGCCCCGAGCCCGAACAGCGGATACAGGACGATTCGCGCGCCCCAGTTGAGCGACGTGTGCAGGACAGAGAAGCACAGCAGCGCGACGGCGTGAATCGGGAGCGATTTCCGCCAATGGGTGCGATCGAGCGGGAAGTACCAGCCGATAACGGCCGTGGCGACGACGATCGGCGTGCCGTAGAACGCGCCCGTCCACTCGTCGATCGCCCGCCACACGAAGGTCCCGTGTCGGCCAACGACGACGTCTTCGAGATACCGGTACCAGAAACCCAGGAACGAGACGAGGCTCGCGCCCGCGAATGCCGCGAGCCAGAGCGCAGGCCGCCGAAACGTCGCCCAGTACTCGGATCTCGTCTCGTGTCTCTTCACGTTGCCAATTTAGGCCAATTTAGCGCAATCCGAGCATCGCTCGGCCCACCAGATCGCGATCGAATGGCGGCGGGATCTCATGTACGGCCCGCTGGGCGAGCACGAGAACCCGATCGGCGAGCTCCAGTACTTCGTCGAGGTCACTCGAATAGAGCACGATCGCCGCGCCGGCGTCCCGCGCGGCGAGGAGCCGGTCGTGAATGGCGGCGGTGGCTTGGATGTCCAGCCCGCGCGTGGGGTTGAGCGCGATTAGAGAAGCAGAAGCGGCAGACGCAGCGGCGCCGCCTAGCTCTCGCCCTAGCTCTCGTCCTAGCTCTCGCCCTAGGACAAGGCGTTGCTGGTTGCCGCCAGACAGCGTGCGCGCGCTCACGTCTGGTCCAGCCGCGCGGATGTCGAATCGCTCCAGGAGCGTGGCCGTCGCCTGTCGTTGCGCGGCCCACTGTACGCGTCCGCGCGCGCGGCCCGCGCCGCGGAGATAGACGTTCTCGTACAGCGGAAAGTCTTCGATAAGCGCATCGCG
>Ga0210393_10002765_pt1 | contig 14287 bp, 10 predicted proteins | sample IncBWC27OmetaG_FD_160068 | JGI IMG/M metagenome (GOLD analysis project Ga0210393, IMG submission 160068) | Forest soil microbial communities from Barre Woods Harvard Forest LTER site, Petersham, Massachusetts, United States - Inc-BW-C-27-O ... | reverse complement strand
TGGCACGGAAGCCGCGGACCAGCAGCGAGCCCTGGTTTCGGATCATCGGCGCAAACCAGTCGTCCTTATCGAGCGCGTAGGCGGAGGCGCAGGAGCAGGCTTCCTGGCCGAGCCCGAAATAAACTCCGCCGACGACTTTGCCTTGCTTGTAGAGATTTTCGAGCGCGACCTCCATTTTGCGGTTGAGCAGCATGTAGCGGTAGATCTCGATGCACTGCTTTTTGTCGAGATACTTGGAGTCCCGGATCGGCGCGACGGGGGCGTTCAGGTTGCCCGTGACTTCATAGCGGACGTGTTCGGCGCCGTCTTTGTCTTTCTCTATGGACTGGTGGACGGAGAGGTCGGGATGCTCCAGGCGGGTGTCGGGGATGGAGTAGGTGCGGAGGTCCTTACTTGTTGTTGGAGTAGAGCCAGCGCTGCCGCGCCGGCCGTTGCCGTTAGAATCCGGCTTAGGATTTGATTTCTTTTTCTTGATCGGCATGGTAACCACGGCACGAAAGCCGTAAGTTGATGGTATCGCGGGAGCAGGGCAAAGGGCTAGGGGAGAACCCCGGAGGACGCTCCCGGGGCTTTTACCATTGCTCTCCTCAGTAGTCGGACTTTCTCCGGGAATGGATCGCCCTTCGCGAAAGTCAGTGCTGTCTTGCCCTGATTGTTCTTCGCCATGGGATCGGCTCCCTTGCTCAATAGCAGTTTCACAGAGGCCGGATCGTCAGGACTGCCTGCGGCCATCATGAGGGCAGTTGTGCCGTCACGAGTTGTAGCGTTTACGTCTGCACCCTCCTCCAGCAGGATTTTCATGATGTCATAGGTGCTGTTCATGGTCGCTGCCGCACACGCGCAAGCGGCGGCGATCAAGGGTGTTATGCCTCGTTTGTCTCTAACGTTGATTTTGGCGCCTCGCTCGATGAGGAGCATGAAAGTCTCGGTCTGGCCGTGGGACGCGGCGAGCATCAACGGCGTCGCGCCTTCTTCGTCTCTGGCTTCGATGTTGGCTCCGCCGTCCAGCAGTAATCGCACTTTTGCTACCCAAGGTGGCTCCGGGACGGCCGTTGGAGCTTTCTCATTGTGCTCGCTGGGCGCGGCTGGGGTATCCAGCATGTGAACGACAGCAGGTGCGTTGCAGGTAGCTTCGATCAAGGCAGCGTTCTTATCCTTGATATCCGGATTTCGAGTTAGCAGTATCCGCAGCATCTCTGGATCGAATGATCTCGCAGCCTCGATCAGGGCGGTTTCTTCGTAGTTGTTCCGGGCAGAGATATCCGCGCCCTTTTCGAGCAGCAGTTTCACCATTGCAATATTGTGGCTGCCGATTGCGACGATTAGTGGCGTGTCTCCACGTTCGTCGTGGGCTTCGATACCAGCACCGTTGTCGAGCAGCACGCGCACGGCACCCATATCGCCTTTCGCGAGGGCTTGAAACAACTGCTGGTCGGATGAACGCGATTGACCGGTGCAGGTAGGCTGCCCCGTAAAAATCAGGATGCCCAACGCCGAGAGGAGTAGTTGGCTGACCCTGATGACGATGGCGACCCCAGCGCCTGAATCACTTGACAGTTTGGAAGAGTTCCGCACAGAACGATTATCCAGCGAAAATACTGGACTTCAGAAGTTACGTTAGGCCCAAGTCGAATCGTCCTCGGTGTGAAGCTGGCGGAGTTCGGCAGGCAGCTTCACGGGGACTCCGACTATGCGCCCGAGCAGCGCATCCAGAGTATCGACCCAAAGCATCTGGCTTGAAAACACTGTGCCGAAGTTGCGGGAGATGGATTCGGCGACTGCGTTCAGGTCCAGCGGCTTGCCGAGTTCTTGCTGCATCGACGTGACGGGCTTTGCTGTGATGCCGCACGGGATAATCAGGTTGAAGTAGCTGAGGTCGGTGTGTACGTTGAGGGCGAAGCCGTGCGAGGTGACGAAGCGGGAGATGTGGACTCCGATGGCGGCTAGTTTGGCTTCGGGTCCGTGGTCAGGTGCGCTCGCTTCGCTTCGCTGGGCCGAGGGGGCCGTCCCCACATGGCTTGTGGCAGCGGCGGCAGACAGCGGGTTCCTCGACTCCAGAGAACGATTCTGCGAATCGTTCTCTTCCGCTCGGAATGACAAGTTTGGGGAAGGTCCACTCTGGGGATCGGTCCAAACGCCCGTCAATCCTGCGACTCGCTTTGTCGGGATGGCGAAGTCGGCGCAGGTGCGGATCAGGACTTCTTCCAGGCGGCGGACGAATTCTACGGCACCCAGCGTTTTGCGTTTGCCGTCGGGCATGGCGAATCCGCGCAGATCGAAGATGGGATAACCGACGACCTGGCCGGGCCCGTGAAAAGTGACGTCGCCGCCGCGGTCGCATTCGAAGACTTCGACGCCGCGCTGGGCCAGCATTTCGGGCGAGGCAATTACGTTTGCAGCTTTCGCGTTTCGCCCCAGCGTAATGACGGGTTTATGTTCGAGCAGCAGCAGGACATCGCCAATCTTGTCAGCTTTGCGCAGGTCGACCAGCTGTTGCTGCAGGCGCAGGCCGGCGGCATAGTCAACGGTGCCGAGTTGGACCAGAGAGATCAAATTCTATTCGCCACGGATTCGCGTGGATCAAAATCTTTCACCACGGAGACACGGAGGAAATCCAGATCATTTCTTGATCTTCTCCGTGGCTCCGTGCCTCCGAGGTGAATCATGCGTTTATCGCCATCCCATATACGCTGTTAGCCGCGTCCAGCATGGCTTCGGCCAGTGTCGGGTGCGCGTGGATGGTCCACACTAAATCCTCCACGGTGGCTTCGAGTTCCATCGCTGCGACCGCTTCGGCGATTAGCTCCGTGGCCTGCGGACCGATGATGTGAACCCCGAGAATTTCACCGTAGTCGGCGTCGGAGACGATTTTGATGAAGCCTTCGTGCTGGCCGACGATGGACGCGCGCGAGTTCGCAGTAAAGGGGAACTTGCCGACTTTGATGTTATACCCAGCCTCGCGGGCCCTGGTTTCAGTGAGGCCCACGCTGCCAATTTCCGGATGACAATACGTGGCGCCGGGAATGCGCTCGGGATTGATGGGCTTGCAGGGCTTGCCGGCAATCTTCGCGACGGCCACTAGTGCTTCCATAGCGCCGACGTGGGCAAGTTGCGGCGAACCGAGTACGATGTCGCCCACGGCATAAACGCCGGGTTCGGCGGTATGCATCCATGAATCAACTTGGATAAAGCCACGCTCAGGCTTGATTTTTGTTTTCTCCAAGCCAACGCTTTCCGTCCGGGGTTTACGGCCAACCGCGATCAGGATCTTCTCCGCTTCGATCTTCTGCTGTTTTCCGTCGAGGCTGATCGTCACCGCAATGCCAGACTTTGTTTTGTCGATCTTTTCAACCTTCGCCCCAGTGTGAAACGCGATGTCGCGCTTGCGATAGACACGAGCTAATTCCTTGGATACTTCTTCGTCTTCAACCGGCACGAGTCGCGGCAGCATCTCAATAATCGTGACCTCGCAACCAAAAGAGCGGTATATCGAGGCGAACTCGACCCCAACGGCTCCAGCTCCGACGATCACCAGCGACTTCGGCATTTCCTTCAGGCTCAGAACCTCGATGTTGGTGAGAATGCGGTCATCCGCTTCAAGTCCCGGCAGCATGCGAGCCTCCGAGCCGGTGGCCAGAAGCACGTTCTTCGCCTTGAGTTGGATGGCCTTGCCATCGTTCGTCACTTCCACGTGGAAGATTCCGTTCTGCGCCGAGCCAGTCAGCTTGCCGTAACCCTTCACGGTGTCAACTTTATTTTTCTTCATCAGGAATTCGAGGCCTTTGGCATGCTTGGCGACGATTTTCGATTTCCTGTCCTGGATGGCGGCCCAGTTTAGCTTGCGAGCATCCACGCCCTCGATGCCAAACTCTTTGGCATCTTTAAGATGATCCCAAAGTTCCGCATTGAACAGCAGCGCCTTGGTAGGAATGCATCCCACGTGCAGACAGGTTCCGCCGAGGAACCCATCTTTTTCAATGAGGGCGGTTTTCAGTCCGTACTGGCCGGCGCGAATGGCGGCAGTGTAGCCGGCAGGTCCACTGCCGATGATGACGACGTCATAAATAGTTTCGGGCAAGAAGATAACTCCTTACAGAAGAAGATGTCAGAAGGCAAACGAACGATTCTAGAACAGGCGGAAGAAAGCGCCAAGTGGCGGGCCACAAGGGTAGTGTCTTAACACAGTGTTGCTGCATTTGCATTTTGGCCTCTTGCGAGCAACACGCTAATAAGCCACTACCGCCACAAGGGAAGCCTAGAACGGAAATATATAGATCAAGATCAGCGGATTTTCCCGGCGGCAGCACGGTGGCTCATGGATTCCTTATGGGCTGCCGTCGGCGATCCCGGCATGGGCGAGTTCGAGGAAGATGATTGCGGGCGTGCGTTTCCAGACTTCCGAAGAGTGAACTGACCGAAGATTTTTTCCAGGTCAATGGCCATCGCCGAAAGTTCGTCGCAGGCTTTCGCCGACTCCAGCGCACCGTTAGACGATTCCTCCGCGAGGCGGGCAATCTCGCCGACGTTTTTGCTAACTTCCGCAGAGGTGGAAGATTGCTCTGCCGTGGTGGCAGCGATCTGATTGATCATGTCGCGGACGAGGTCATTAGTGCGGATGATCTCCTGCAATGATTCACCCGTGCGCTCGGTTTTCTTGACGCCTTCTTCCACCTGCGCTGTACCCGCTTCAATAGCCTGAACTACCGTCTTGGTTTCCGTCTGGATGGTTTGAATGCGGGTGGCAATTTCTTTGGTGGCGATGGTGGTGCGTTCGGCGAGTTTACGGACTTCATCGGCGACCACGGCAAAGCCCCGGCCCTGATCGCCAGCACGGGCGGCTTCGATGGCCGCGTTGAGGGCAAGAAGGTTGGTCTGGTCGGCGATGTCTTCGATGACCGCGACGATCTCGCCGATCTGGTTGGAACTCTTGCCCAATTCGCGAATCTTTGCTGCCGTTGCGCTGACGGATGTGGCAATGGAACGCATATTGCTCGCGGATTGTTCCACGACTCGCTCGCCCTCATGTGCCGTTTCAGTGGCTTTTTCGGCAGCTTGCGCAGCCTGCCTGGCGGATTCAGAAACCTGGTTCACGGTCGATGACATTTCGTGCATCGCAGTCGCGACCTGCATCGTGCGATCGGTTTGGGCACTCGCCGCCGTTGATTGTTGCGAAGACGTCGATGCCAATTCGTGACCCGCGCTGGCGATGCGTTCCGCCGTGGCCGCTATGTTTTCTACCATCCTATGCAAGTTGTTTTTCATGCTGTTCAGGGCGATGACAGCTTGTCCAACCTCGTCTCCGGAGACCACTTCGATGTCCTCGACCGACAGATTATTTTGTGCGATCTCCCGCGCCAGTTCCGCCGAAGCGGTGATGGGCCGAATCACCAACCGGCGCATTACCGAGAACACAACTCCAACTTCGGGCAGCAGCGTGCACAGGGTGACCAGCAAGAGCGCCACACTGTTAGCCCTGGCGGTTTTCGTTAGCTCGTCCAGCGGCACCGTGACTACAAATGCACCCTTTAAGTCGCCCGTCTTCATGCCTTCCTTCTGATAGCCAAATGGATCCTTGACGCCAATTGGATCTCCATGGCAGAACAAGCAGTCTTCAGTCAGGCGCACCGGTTGCGCATACCGCATCACTGCTTTCCCATCGGCCGTATCGCGCCGGTAGTACTCCTGCAGCGCAGGATTCCGAGTAAAAGCCTGTAGCGCCTCAGCCTCGAAACTGTTGGGCACATTCTTAGGGTTTCGCGGCACCAGCGACGGCGTGGAAAATTTCATACCCTGGGTCTCAGCGTATTCGCGTGCCACCGTCCACGCGACCACCACCGGAACCTGAGAGATTCTCTTGAAGTTGTGCCGGGGAACGTAGTTTTCTATATTCACGGAAAAATAAGTTCGGACTTCGGCGGCCATTCCGTCGGTCTTTCGTAGCCTGTCGACCAATGATTCTTCCGCCTGCGCGTTGAGCCGGCGCTCAGTGATGAGAAAGCCTATTCCGGATGTGACGGCTAAAGTCAATAGAATCAGTCCGGCGATCTTGGCCGTCAGCTTTAGCTTTCCTAATCCCACGAAATACGTCGGCATGGCTTATCCTCAATCGTCCATGTTGGATATCGGCCAGGGAGATACGAACTTGAATTGTCCGAGGTTTTGAGGATTGCCCGGGATCCAGGCGTGTGTCAAAATCGCATCGTCTTCGAACGGCAGAAATAAAAAAGCCGCCTTACGGCGGCTCTTGCAGGCCTTGCCAATGTCCAGTCAGTTGTTTTCGTTGCTGGCGCGCTTCCACGAAATCAATTCGCCGATGGTGGAACTGGTACTCGACACCGGTTGTTTATAGGCTTCCACTTCGGAGCGCGAGGCCTCTTCGCCGACCGCGCGAATGCTCAGGCCGACTTTCTTATCTTCCGCACTCATCTTGATGATTTTGAAGTCGTGCTCCACTCCAGGTTCAAGATGCAGCGGCTGACCATTTCCGTCGACCGCCTCAGACTTGTGGCACAAACCTTCCACGCCTTCCGCGATTTCCACGAACGCACCAAAAGCCGCTACCCGCAGCACTTTGCCATGAACCACGTCTCCGACGTGATGGGTCTCGAAGAAAGTCTCCCATACATCGGGCTGAAGCTGTTTCACTCCCAGCGACAATCGACGCTTATCCGGTTCAATCGCCAGCACCACCGCCTTTACGCGGTCCCCCTTCTTCAGCACTTCCGAGGGATGCTTCACCCGCTTGGTCCAGCTCAAGTTGCTGACGTGGACCAGGCCATCAATTCCATCCTCGATTTCGATGAACGCACCGAAATCAGTCAGGTTTCGGACCCGGCCTTCCACCGTCATGCCCACGGGATACTTATCATGCAACGCATCCCAAGGATTCGTCGCCAGTTGCCGCATTCCCAGAGATATTCGCCGCTCGGTAGGATTTACGTTGAGCACAACGCAATCCACCTGATCGCCGACGTTCACTAACTTCGATGGATGTTTCATCCGCTTCGACCACGTCATTTCGCTGACGTGGACGAGCCCTTCAATACCCTGTTCGAGCTCCACAAAAGCGCCGTAGTCGGTCACGCTGATCACCCGCCCCGAAACATGCGCGCCCACCGGATAGCGGTGCTCCGCATCGAGCCAAGGATCGGGCGTCAACTGCTTGAAGCCCAGCGATACGCGCTGCTTGTCTTTGTCGTACTTCAGCACCTTCACCTGAATTTGGTCGCCCACATTCACCAGATCCCGCGGGTGCGTGAGCCGTCCCCATGACATATCGGTGATGTGCAGCAGACCGTCGAGGCCTCCGAGATCCACGAAAGCTCCGTACTCGGTCAGGTTCTTCACCACTCCCGTGAGCACCGAACCCTCTTCCAGATGTTCCAAGGTCTTGCTGCGTTTTTCGGTCTGCTCGCCTTCCAGCAATTCCTTACGCGAGACCACAATGTTGCCACGCTTCTTGTTGAGCTTGATTACCGTGACTTCAAGCGTCTGGCCCTTCATGCCCTCAAGATTGCGGATGGGCCGCAGATCCACTTGTGAGCCCGGCAGAAAAGCTCTGGCTCCCAGAATGTCGACCGTGAGGCCACCCTTGGTCCGCTCTATCACTGTCGCCTGAATCGGGCGCTTTTCGTTGTGCGCCTTTTCCACTTCGTCCCAGGCATGAATACGCGCGGCCTTCTGGTGCGAGAGGTTGATGTAGCCTTCCTCGGTGTGGCCCTTCTCGCGCATCACGTCAATTTCGTCGCCCGGTTTTACCTTCGGCTTGCCTTCGTGATCCAACACTTCCGAGAGCGGCAGCATGCCTTCCGACTTGGCGCCCACATCCACGACTACGTGGGTCGAGGTCAGCTTGAGCACCGTGCCCTTGATCACTCGATCGTCCCCCACGGCTTCCTCAGTCTCCGTGGTGAAGCTTTCGAGGGCGGAGGCAAAATCTTCGCCGGCGTGTTTATCATCGGACGCAACGGAGTGGGCCGCTTCTGCAACGGAGGGCGTTGAAGCCTGTTGCGGCTCACTCTCGCCCTGCCGGCTCATGTTCGGCTCGTTCGCGTTCTGGTCAGTCATTTGTTGTTCGGTTAAGGTTTGTTCGGATGCCGTTGGTTCGGTCTCTGTTACAACGGCGCTGGTTGAGTCGGAGTGGTGAGCGGTGGTGTGGTCGGACAAGGTCATGCCTCTCTGCTGAAACCTCGCACTGGGTGCGGGGAAGATGCGGGGCCTGCTTGGCGGACTGCTGGAGTGAGTCGTTTGGTTGTGGTGGGCTCACCCTGGCGAGTGAGCTTGGACAATCCCAGCTGCCGGACGTTTTTACAGAAACCCGCGTCCAAAGGGAACTCCTCGACTATAGCAACGCCTCGCAAACAGTGTCAAACGCAAATCTCGCGTACCTGCTTCTTCCCTTCAAAACCGGACTCCTAATCTACTTAATTTCTAAAAACCTGACCTACCCTTCTTCGTGGTTTGCATCAAAGAATGGCAATAATGGGGTCAAAAAAGCCCAGTGAGCTCTAACTTGAACATACCGTTTCTGCTCCTTCGTCGATCAATCGGAGTGGGAATTACTGGAGCCTTGCTTTCCATCTCCGCTGTCGGTCAGGACGCAACCTCCGGTCCACAATTGCTTCCAGCGTCTCAAGCCGGGGAAATCATTCTAGCGCATAACTTCCGAGTAGCCGCCTTCCGGTTGGATGCCGTCGACCCAAACGGGAATGACGGCGCGCGCGACGCGGCGTCAAATACTTCTACTGCCACCGAACCCCGGGAAGGGCTCGTCAAGCGAAGTGTCAAGCGGATTGCAGTCGACCAAAAGCGCCTCTACCTCGCTCCGTTCGAACCCCATAACCTCAAATGGGATGCCCTAGTGCTAGTCGGTACCGGCGCCCTCCTCGCTGCCGACCGCCATATTGAAAATAATATCCCGCACTCACACTTCACCCTTTATCAGGCCACTTCCGACATTGCAATCGCTGGACTGGCCGGCTCGCTGGCGGGAGTGTACATTTACGGCTTTAAGACCGAGCACCGCCATGCCAGAGAGACCGGCGAACTCGAACTTGAAACCCTGGTCAACACGTTCCTCATCTATACGCCGATGCAGTTGATCGCTGGCAGGCAGCGTCCCGACGAGGGCAACGGCCACGGCGACTTTTTCAAGCACCACGCTGTGAACACATCTTTTCCCGGCGGACATGCCATGTTTACCTGGGCCATGGCCTCGGTGCTGGCCGACGAATATCCCAAGCCTTGGGCCCGGGCCCTGAGTTACGGCGCGGCATTCACGGTGACCTTCACCCGCTTCATGGCCCGCGACCACTGGTCTTCCGACATGTTCATAGGCACGGGACTGGGCATTGCGATCGCAGAGAATACCTTCCATGCCCGCTGCGATCCGCAGTTCGAATCACAGTGCAAGCACCATCAGCGCTGGTGGAAGCCGATGAAGACGGACGTTCAAAAGGATGTTCAATAGCAGGTTAAAAAGAGACAGCCCACCGTACCCGCGCGAGCCCGTCATCTGCTACCCTGCCTTGTAATGGACTACCTCTGGACCCCTTGGCGGTATGCCTACGTCTCCACCGCGGAGAAAGCAGCGGGATGCGTCTTCTGCGATGCCGTGAAGGCTGGCGACGACAAGAAAACCTTGATCGTCCATCGTGGCCAGCACTGTTTCGTAATCTTGAACGCTTTTCCTTACACCCCCGGCCACGTCATGATCGTCCCCTACGCCCACGTGGACGAACTTCAGAAGCTGCCACCCGAAGCCGCCAGCGAAATGATGGCGCTCTCCCAGCGTATGGAGTCCGTCTTGCGCGGTCTCTACAGCCCCGACGGCATCAATCTCGGTATGAATATCGGCAAAGCGGCCGGCGCCGGCATCGCCGGACATATCCACATGCACGTTCTTCCCCGCTGGGTCGCCGATGCGAACTTTGTGTCGGTCGTCTGCGAGACGCGAATTCTTCCCGAAAGCCTGGAACAGACCTGGAAAAGAATGACCGCTGCCATGCGGCAGCAATCGTGACGAGTCCGCAGGATCGTTTGCTCCGTCTGCAACAGGTCTATTTGCTCGGGCACTGAGCCGGAGGCTTGTTCCCAGTAGCGGCAGGTCCTGGATTCTTACACTTCGCTGCGTCGCGAGATGTCTTTCCTGTGGCCTGGACTGCCTGTTGATTGCTGGCCTTCTTGATCCACTGATCGTAAGCAATCCAGGCAGCGGGGTCATTGCTATTTACGTCGCAATTGGCAGGATCAGTAGTAGCGCAGACCTCTAACCGATACACGGGATGGATTTCCCATAATGAACTTCGAAATGGAGCTTCATCGCCCGCAGCCTTGGTCAGCCCCGCGCACGGCTTGTGCGCATTGTCGAAAAACAGCGGTCCGGTTACGCGCACCACGTTCTTTACCGGCGTTTTCATATCTAATTGGGACCAAGACGCGGGGCGAAAATGGGGACTCATCTCCGCGGTCACACTGGCACACTCATCCTGACTGCGCCCTTGCGCGACGGTTGGGTCCAACAACGGAATATGAAGATCGTTGCTGATGAATCCCGGCTGTTCGCAATTTACGCTCTCGCCTGAAGGGCAGTCGGAGATGTGGGCGTCCAGTAGCCATGCTTTCAAACGTACTACGCTCCCCTCTCCGATGTTCTTGCCGTTCAATTTGAAAAAGCCCTGCAGCATGTCACGCTTCGGCAAGTCCACGATGACCCAGCCACTCGCCTTCGAGCTCGCCTGCATTTTGCGCAGGGTGGCGAAATCGATCGCTGTCACGTCCGAGGTGTCGGCGCAAAAGTCGTTCTTGGCCTGGCTCTGCAGTGCTTTGGGTTGCGCCACTTTCGGATCGGCCGGGACCACGCCGCAATTTCCACACTGGACGACGGGGTCAGGCTTGGTTGCAATCGCGTCGAAAGGCAACTTGCAGCCTGACGGAAGCTGGAATTCATTGGTCTGCGCCGTGGCCAGCAAGCCACTCAACAAACAAAACAGAATTCCAATGATAGGGAAAGTTGTTTTGCGGCAGAGAAGAGCGTCTGACATAGACCACCCTTTTGATCGGATCTGACTGCAGGGGCCCAAGTTTCAGCCGATTGTAGTTCGGCGCTCAATCGTGTCAAGGGGAAATGCGGGCTTGTTACGAAATCCGAACAAGCTCTTAGTCTCTTGATTGCAGTCCGAGTCCGATCGCAAGAGCCTCTCCATCGTTCTTTCGCACTTTCGTACCATGAATATCCCGCATTGAGTGCGGGATATTTATGGTGCGTAAATTACTAACCCCTACGGCTGCATCTTTAACTCAAAAGCTGATCCAGTTCTCCTTCGCCGATGACTTTCACCCCCAGATCCTTCGCCTTATCCAGCTTCGATCCGGCGTCCGTCCCGGCCACTACGTAATCCGTCTTCTTACTGACCGAGCCGGTAACTTTCCCGCCCGCATCTTCAATCTTCTTCTTAGCTTCATCGCGCGTGAAGTGTGCTAGAGTTCCAGTCAGCACAAATGTCTTCCCCTCGAGCGTGGTCCCTCGGTGCTTCCTATGGCCTGTTAAAATAAGGTCAGCCGTGCGTAATCCTTCCACGAGTTCGAGGTTCTTCGGATCCTGGAAAAACTGCACGACGCTCTTCGCTATGCGTGGACCGACCTCGCTCACCTGCTGGAGATCTTCGTCGGTCGCTCTCATCAGGGAATCTAGCGACCCGAAGTGCTCAGCCAGGAATTGTGCCGTCCGCTCGCCCACGAACCGGATCCCCAGACCGAAGATCACTCGATCCAATGGCCTCTTTTTCGACGCCTCAATCTGATCGAGTACATTCTGGGCCGACTTCTCCCCCATGCGCTCGAGAGACAGCAGATTTGCTTTCGTCAGCTTGTAAATGTCAGAGGCATTTCTTACTAGGCCCGAATCGACAAGCTGCCTCACAAGCGCATCGCCCATGCCGTCAATGTTCATAACTTTGCGCGATGCGAAGTATAAGATGCTTTCCCGCAATTTGGCTGGGCAGTTCTCGTTGGGGCAGCGATAGTCAACTTCGCCTTCGATCCGCACGATCTTTGTTCCACACTCGGGGCATTCGGTTGGCATCTTGAATGGGCGGCGAACCACCGTCTCGCCAAAGAGTGAGCCCGAAGTTGGCTCCGGTTCGACCACCTCAACTATCTTGGGAATCACGTCCCCCCCCCGCTCTACCCGCACCCAATCACCAATTTGAAGTTTAAGGCGAGCTATTTCATCGGCGTTATGAAGGGTTACGCTTTTTACCGTCGTCCCGCCAATCAAGACCGGCGCGATCTCTGCCACTGGGGTTAGCTTTCCTGTCCTTCCGACCTGAACGGAGATGTTTAGTACTTGTGATTTGCCATAATTCGCTTCGAACTTGTAGGCAATCGCCCATCGAGGAAATTTCCCTGTGTATCCGAGTTCTTGCTGCAGGCCCACGTCGTTGACCTTCACTACCACCCCGTCGATTTGGTATTTGAGTTCTCGGCTTGCCCGTCGTCTTTTGCCCGGGTTCCCAATAAGCCGAAGGAGGCCCCCAGTATTTTCGGCCTGGGCACCTACCCCGTCCGCTATTCCGTCGACTAGTTCCGGCCCTTGTGTTGCCCTACGCTTCTTACCCCATTTCTCAATAAATCGAAGAATGTCCTCAAAGGTCTTAGCCAACGAATGCTCGACAACCATGAATCGCGCGACTTTCAGGGCATCGAGAGTAGCTGCCTGAGTCTTAAAATATGTTGCACCATTGACGAGGAGACTGTAAGCGATGAAATCAAGTCGACGCTTTGAGACTACCGCGGGATCCAGCGTGCGCATCGTGCCAGCGGCTGCATTCCTGGGGTTTGCGAAGGGTGACAGACCTTGTTGTTCACGGTCAACGTTCAGACCTGCGAAAGTGCGGCTGGGGAAGATAACCTCGCCGCGCACTTCGAAGTCATCTGGGAGTTTGGATCTTGTTCGAAGGGCTTTCTCTACCGCGAGAGGAACGCTTCGAATCGTTCTGAAGTTGCTCGTCACGTCTTCTCCACTTGAACCATCACCTCTGGTCACTCCTCGCGTGAGCTTGCCGCCTGCGTAGGTAACGGCCGCCGACATTCCATCCATTTTCAATTCGCAGGAGTATTCGATATCCCTCCGTCCGGTCAGCGAATGGACACGCCGTTCCCAGTCGCGAAGTTCTTCTTCGCTGTAAGCGTTGTCGAGCGATAACATCGGCGAAGAGTGCAGGACACTGACGAACCCCTCACCTGGCTTGCCACCCACACGCTGCGTCGGCGAATCTGGGGTGACCATGCTCGGATAGTCGGCCTCGATCTTCTTAAGGTCATTCATTAGCTGGTCAAACTGGGCATCGGTGAGCTCCGGCTTGTCGAGCACGTAATACAAATGCTCAGCCCGCCGGATCTTCTCACGAAGCGATTCGATCTTTTTTTCGAGGTCGTTGTTTGAGGAAACCATCGGGCAGATTATAGTCGGAGCTTGGGCCGTGGAAGGAATTTTGCAACAGCCCTGCCTGAAAAACACGTGCAAATACCATGCAAATCCTCGACACTCCACGCTTGATCCTTCGCGAGTTTGTGGCCCTCGATGTAGACGCCCTGGCTCGGGTCCTCTCCGACCCGCAAACCATGCGCTTCTACCCGGCCCCGTTTGATCGCAGCGCCGTCGAAGACTGGATCGCCCGCAACCAGCGCCGCTACACAAAGGACGGTCATGGCCTCTGGGCAATGATTCTGAAGTCATCCGGCGAACTGATCGGGGATTGCGGCTTAACAGTTCAGGAGGTGGCCGGTACAAACGAGATCGAGATCGGCTACCACGTCCGCCGCGATCATTGGAACCAAGGCTTGGCCACCGAATCCGCGCGCGCCTGCCGCGACTTCGCATTCGCCAAGTTCCCGGCGGAGCGCCTGGTCTCGATCATACGTCCAGAAAACTTGCCTTCGCGGCGCGTAGCAGAAAGAACTGGCATGGAAATATGGAAAGAAGTAACGCGGGTGAACCTCCCGCACCTGGTTTACTCGATTGCAAGAGTGAAGCAATAAAGAGGGCCGGCCATCAGCCTGCCCCGCAAATATCGTGATCCAAACTCACACCAAGTCTTCGACTTTCAACTCCCCACTTCCGCCCTTCCACGACGCCTCAAACTCTTTTTGAATGAATCCCGCATCGTACCCGCGCTTCTGTTGCATCAACGCTTGATGCAGCCCCCACAGCGACCGCGGGTTTCGCAAGTTGCGGTCCAGATCCTCACGGAATACTCTTTCCGCTCCGGTCGCGTCTCCATTCATA
>Ga0210393_10002764_pt1 | contig 14288 bp, 16 predicted proteins | sample IncBWC27OmetaG_FD_160068 | JGI IMG/M metagenome (GOLD analysis project Ga0210393, IMG submission 160068) | Forest soil microbial communities from Barre Woods Harvard Forest LTER site, Petersham, Massachusetts, United States - Inc-BW-C-27-O ... | reverse complement strand
GAAATCAAACGAACTCACGTAACAGAGTAAGCGTGCCCTCGCTACCGCTGCACTTCGACCACCATGCTGCGCATGGTCCGCGTGTGCAGAGCCATTCCAACAGCGTGATATCTCCACCCTCGAGCTTCGCTGTCGGATGGCTGTCAATGCCGTCAAGGCTGGGCAGGTCGCACACCGGGCCTGGCGCGCGGCGCAGCGCCGCGCGCCAGGTCTGCGAGCCTCGACTCGAGCGCGGCCTGTAGAGCTGGGTGCCCGCCTGCGACCCACAACCCCCACACGGCGGGGTATTGGTTAAGTTAAATTGCCTGCAACAGCGCGCGCCCCCGACCTGGTTCAGCGGCGCCATAGCGGCCTTGGACGTCGCTGGATCAGGCTCCCGCTACCGCTGGCTCGGGGCAATGTCTGCATATTAGACCGCAGGGGCTCGATTGCCCGAGTCTAGTTTCCCGCGCTTTTCAGAGCGTATTCGTGTTCACTCCGAGCGCTCCAGCGATACAGATCTTCATCCCCACAATGGGGGCATTTGATCGCCGTCAATTGATCGTCGAATTCGCGCACGGCCACTTTGCCTGCCGCTGGTGGGAGTGCAACGGCAATCAGGGCTCCGCATGAGCGGTTCTTGCACAACCACCCCACGTAACGATTCCCGGGAACCATCTGCGGCTTCGACATGACGTCGACATGGCGCACGGCAACCGAGGTCACTGGCTTACGTGACGGCGTACCCCGGCTCTTGGTCGAACGTTTGATCGCCATTGATCTCTCTCCGCTTGAGAACTTCCGCGAGCCTGCATTAGGGTACTCGCTACCATCTGAGTTTGCGTCGCGGTCTTGCGGCGTCGCTGCATCAGCCCGGAGTTAACCCGAAGCCGCCGGACACGGCTTCCGAGAGCGTCCAGCGGGAATCGGCTAAGCTAACAGCGGTTGCCGGTGTTTTGGCAAGGTAGGACATCGGCCGCCGGGGGGAAGCCATGTCGGCGGCGCTGGTGATCGTCTATGCCTGTCTCGCAGCCGTCGAGATCGCCGTCGTCGTCGCCTGGGTGGTCGCGACGCGCAAGCACCGCTGGCCAGTGCGCCCCTCGACCGGCGATGCCGTGATCGGCGGAGTGACGAGCTTCCTGGACACGCTTGGCATCGGGAACTACGCGCAGATCACGGCGTTGTTCAAGCTGCGCGGGTACCCGCCGGACGAACTGATCCCGGGGACGCTGAACGTCGGTAATGCCGTGGGGATCCTCTTCAGCGCGGCGCTCTTCATCACGGCGGTCCAGGTCGAACCCACGCTCCTGATGGCGATGGTCATCAGTGCCGGGGCGGGCGCCTGGATCGGTGCCGGTATCGTCAGCCGAATGCGTCGCCGCGTGATCCAGGTGTTCATGGGCGTGGCTCTGCTACTGGCCGCCGGGTTCTTCACGATGACCAACCTCGGCGTCATCCCGCCAACCGGTTCGGCGATGGGGCTCGCGGGCTGGCGGTTCACCTTTGCGGTGGTGGCAAATTTCGTCCTCGGCGCGCTCATGTGCGTCGGCATCGGCAACTATGCGCCTTCGATGGCGCTGCTCGCATTCCTCGGAATGCACCCGCTCGCCGCCTATCCGATCATGATCGCGAGCGACGGCGTGTTGATCCCGGTGGCGAGTCTCGGATTCCTGCGCTCCGGCCGCTTTGCACCCGCGGTCGCGGTCGGGCTCACGCTCGGCGGAATCGTCGGCACGATCGCCGCTTTCCCGCTCGTGAAGATGCTCGGCGATCACCTCACCCTGATGCGCTGGGTCGTCACGGGTGTCATCGCGTATGCGGCCGTCGCCATGCTGCGCTCCGCCCGCGGATCCCAGCCCGATGCGCCAGTGCCCACCGTGCCCGAATAACATTCGACGACTGCCGCGGACGCGTAACGACTCTGACGCATTAGCCCCCCACCGTAAGAACGGCTCACTCTCCTGGTCGCTGCGATAGTCCATGGCATCATTGGCGCAACGTGTGGCAAGCGGAATCAGGGGTGGACGCATGGGAACGCATGCTGTCGCGGTAGCCGCGGGGCGATGCGCTTTGATGGGGACGGCCGCGCTCGGCAGCGCGCTCTACGCGTGGAGCGCACAACTCGCGAAGCACCCCATTGTAACGGCCGTGCACCATCAGAGTTGTGCGGCAGCCGTCAGGCTGATCAGCCCGGAAGTTCGCGACAACGATGCACCGACGGCCTTTCTGGCCGGACGCATGCTCGATGAAGGACTCTGTGTGCAGCGCGACCCGGAACTGGCGGCGCATTTCTTTGCACACGCCGCCGAGCTCGGCGAGCGCGCGGCGGCGCTCGACTACGCCGCGAAGGTCGGCCTGGGCGTAGGCACTGAGCAGGATTACGCGCGGGCGGGCGAATTGTGTCGCGCCGCCGGCGTGGATGACCAGAAGCAGCTGTCGGCGGCCGCACTGGGCTATGCCTGTACGGTAGGCAGCATTACCGGTCGACTGCTGCGGGAAAGGCTCCCCGCCGGGGCGTTTACGCCGGTAGCGGGTGCCGCGGTAAAGATCGGGTTCATTCCTGCGAGCAGCACCCTGCAGATCACCGCCATGCCGCCAGTCGGCCGCAGGCAGCCAGTTACCGGTTCATTCATCGGACAACCTGTGATCGATGCAAATGAGGAGATCGACAAAGCCTGGCGCGAAGCCCTCCAGATGGTGCCCGTGCCCGCGGCAGCGCGTGCCGAAACGCACTCTGCGGCCTTGGCGATCGATGTCGATATGACCCTGGAACAGGGACGCGAAAGGCTGCCCCAGAGCTTGCAGCGACTGCTGCCCGGAGAAGTTCATCCGACCACTATCCAGTCGCACTAATCGCGCGGGCAGCCTGCAGGACGGATCGGCGTTCGAGAAATCCGGCGCCGGATCTGGGTATACAATTATCCGACCAGCGGCACATGACGGGATTGCCACGACGCACAGCGCTAACGCCAGGTGCGTTGGTCGACGCGATCAGTGAGCACACCGCAGGCAACATCTGCGGTGACATGGTTGTTCAGGGGCCGATAACGTGCAGACTGATTCTTTCGCTGGAATGTTCGATCAGAACGCAGACCAGTGGGCCCGCCAGGAGCCCATGATCCTCTCGGACTTCACGGCCAGACCGCTCGTACTGCAGGAGCTTGCGCCCCTGACAGGCAAGCATGTGCTGGATCTGGGGTGCGGAGAAGGATATGTAGCCCGTCTGGTAGCGCAGGCAGGCGCTCAGTCGGTATTCGGCATCGATATCTCCAGCGAGATGGTCGCTCGTGCACGACAGGCTGTCGCGAGCGGTGCGCCGTGCCCGATGACCTTCAAGAGCGGCAATGCCACTAATTTTCGGGAATTTCCGCGGGAGCAATTCGACCGGGTGATCGCCATATTCATGGTCAGCTATTTGAGCTGTGCTGAAATGACCGAGGTATTGCGGACGGTGCGTTCGCGCCTCGCTCCGGGCGGGCGTTTCATTTTCACGGTTCCGCACCCATTTCTGCCTTATATCCGCCGCCCCCAGGAGAAGCCCGTTTACTTTGATTCAAAGGGACGAGACTACTTTGCCGGAGTGGATGAATCCTATGAAGGGTACATCTGGAGACGCGACGGCAAGGCGGTTCCGGTAAGTTACATGCACAAGACTTTTGCCGACTATTTCAACGCGCTGGCCGCTGCCGGGTTCCAGACACTCCCCAAAATCATTGAACTGAAGGTAAGCGAGGAGCATCTGGCTCTGGACCGTGCGTTTTTCGAAGGTGCCGCGGGTTATCCACTGCAGGTACTGTTTCGCATCGATGCGCAGTAAGCGTCTGTACGTGGGCCTCTAGCTTGGCGCTTCAGCGCTCGCGCCATGCGCCGTCACGGTGCCACGAGTTGCAAGCCACGAGCCGAGCAGAATAAGCCCGAATGCTGTAAAGCCGCCGATTCCCAGATGCTCGTGCAATAGCAACACTCCCAGGAGTGTTGCTACGGCCGGGTTGATGTAGGTAATGACAGACGCACGTGCTGCGCCCGCGTGGCTGACGAGATAGAACATCAGAAGCATCGCCAGCGCGGTGCAAACCACGCCGAGAGCCGCAATTGACGCAAGCGCGATGGCCGTCGGCATGTGCCGGGGAAGGGTCATAATCGCGGGCGGCAGCAAAATGATGCTGGCGACCAGCAGACTCGCCGCAAGCGGGCCAATCGCGTCGGGCCCACTGAGATACCGCTGAATGATCAGGGCTCCGATCGCGTAGCCGAGGGTCGCGAGCAGCACACAGGCGACGCCAATCCATCCGCGCGGGCCGGAAATCGTGCCGAAGCCTACCAACACCACGACACCGATCAGACCGAGCGCGAGGCCCAGCAGGCGCCCTGCTCCAAGCCGGTCATGCACGCCAAAGAAGCGGGAGATCAGGGTAATGGTCAGTGGCACGGCAGCGATGAGAATCCCGGTGACCGAGGAATCGATCCAACGCTCACCTATCGAGATGGTTGAGAATGGGATGATGAACTCAACCATCGCAAAGATGCAGACTGCCACCTTGTGCGTGCCCAACGAGCGCAATGCGCCACGATGCCAGGCGATCGGCAATAGTATCGCCGCGGCAAGCACGATGCGGCCCCAGGCGACGACAAAAGGTGAGAGCTCCTGGACTGCCAACTTGATGAAAAAGTATGGCAATCCCCAGATAACTCCCAGCGCCGCAAACGCAAACCACCCTCGCCAACTCACAAAAGTTGATCCTTCTGAAGCGAAATCAGGGGAGTGGATCTAAAGGCGATGCTAGCAGGAAATCGCCGGCTCTTCGGCGACCGCTCCACGTGGGGCGGCCAACTACGGGGCTCGTCTCTTTACGACTTCCGTCAGATACGCAATGTGCAACGCTGCGACGTCGATGCATTTTTTCGCGTCGGCGGCACTAGCCCTCAACACGCCCCGGTGCGCTATGTCATGGCGCTGTCGGCGGCTCCAGATCCAATCTTCCCACCATGATTGGCGATCGGGGTTTTCGCCCGTTAGGTCATGGAAGGCCGTTCGCACCCGGTCTCCCTCAAAGGACCAGGTAACCAGCAATCTCTCCGACATGTCTATGAGGTCGCGGACACTCTTACTGTGGTCCTTCGCCGCATCCATCAGTCTCTCGAGCACAAATTCGGTGGCCCATTCTCCGGCGGCGGCCGCGATGATGATGGCAATTGCGTGCTGCCCAACAGATGAGAGTGAGCGGGCTTCTGCAAGTAATTGGTCCCACTCCGGCCCCAACAGGGCGAGCGGTGTATTCGCGTAGAGGTTGGCGGTCGTGTCATGCACGTGTTGCTCCGGCATCCCGCCTGTTACCAAGGTGCCGAGAGGCGACCCCGGCGGTAGCGGGTTCACCTTTGCTGACGCCTTCCTACGCCGTCCCGCCATGGGCGCTTGAGTCTTAGTGCGTCTCTCGCGCACGTTTCCAGATTGCTCCCGTTCGATGGATCAACCAATGCGCGTTGCCATGACCGTATTGCACGTTAGGGAACGATCGTCAAGGCGACTCGACAAAGAGCATTTCTGCGACCAGATTCTCGACCCGGGTTCTTGGACGGCCCTGGCCGGAATCGTCACGCATTGCCAGGCTGCAGGTGCGATTGCCGATTATCCGCCAGCCTCCCCAACGCCAGCCAGTCGCGATAGTCCGCCGAGGGTGGTCAATTCCAGCCGGTCCGGGCGGTCCCCGCTCGCCCCGGAAGCCGCCCCTCGAGCGCCCGTTGGCGCGACGCCGTCGGCAGGTACGTCCCGAGTCAATGCAACTCCCGCCCGTGTTTCCCATGCCAACGACTACTCCATCCGTTCGTCCGTCGCTTCCAACACCATTACATACCGTTCAGCGCGAACCCGAGCGCCGCAGTCCGGTTTGTTGCTTGCTTGACGCGCCTGCACCATGCTCAGCGCCCATGACCGATTACCGCCCCCGGGGGTAGCGATGATTCGCCTATTCTCAGTGACACTGATCCTCATGGCGGCGACGTTGGTCGCCTGCCGTGCTGCTCCTGCGCCTCCAACCCGCGCTGAGCTGCTCGAGAAACTGCAGCAATGTCGCGATGAGATGAGCAAAGAGCGGCCGACAGGCCGGATGCCCGCCTGCGCGAAAATTGACCCGTTGCCGCTGAACGGGATCTCACGCGCTGAACTCAGGGCAGCTCTCGGCTCGCCGACCTTTTGCATCGGACTGAGTGAGCGCGGCTCCCCTCGCGGACCTGATTGTCCGCCCGAGTTAAACCCAGGGTGGTCATTCTACGAAATTGGCGGCACCGGTCTGGAGCTTACCTGCGAGACGGATGAGAAGCAGCGCTGTGAGGTCTTGCGCTGGAATGACCTTCGAAGTGAGCGATAGCCGACCCCGGCACGGCGGGCGCTGTTCGCACGCCGTGCGGGGTGGCGAGTACCGCACTCAGTCCTGCGGGGATGAGTAACTCTTTACCTGCTTGTCACAGTACGCCTGGATGTCTTTCGCGGGCACGTTCGGGTTGGCGGCTTGAACCTGCGTCAGGCAATCCTTCATCAGCGCCTGCTTGTCGGCCGCGCCGCTCGTGCGTGCGCTCGGGTCTGATGGTGGAGTTGTCTGCTCCTGGGAAGTAGCACTTGCCGGCGGTTGCGCGGGAGTCGGTGGGGTTGCCTGCTGCGCCAAGGCGACGGTTGCGGCAGCGATCGCGGTCAAAGCGAATAGTGCGGACGTTCGTTTCACGGGATACTCCTTTCGCGAATGCACAGCCGGCAGGCTAGACCTCCCAACGACTGAAGCTATCTCCCCACCACCGATATCGTTCGTCGGCGACGACCTACGCTTGGATTTCAGTCAGCCCGTGTTGGCCAGTCTCAACATCGCCAGCTGCGAGCTGTTCGCTTTTGGCGACAAAGTGCGAGGCGGCGCGGAGCCACTCTTTCGCAGCCGACACTCGTGCAACAATAACCCTGGGAATGCGGCATCACATGGTGGAACACTTGTGAGAAGCCGGGACGCAATCAACTGGTCCGGTGCCGCTTCCTCGGCCCGGGCACCAGGTATGCGCGAGTGAAAGAAACATGAGTCTACGCGAGGTTCCCAATCTCCAGGCGAGGAAGCCTGCCGCCGGCACTCGGCTCATTGTCGTGTCGAACCGACTTCCTCTGACCTTGAAGAAAACCGAGCAAGGCTGGGACACAGTGCGAAGCTCGGGGGGATTGGCTAGCGCTATGAACCCACTGCTCGGCAAGACTGGTGGGGAGTGGATCGGGTGGGCTGGAGATAGCGGCGACGAGCACGATCAGGAGCGTCAGGCAATTCTCTCTGAGTGGGCCAAAACCGACCACTGTTTCGCGGTCGATCTGCCGAAGGATGTGGCGGCAGGATTCTACGAAGGCTACGCCAATCAAACCCTGTGGCCGGTCTTTCACAATTTTCCCTCTCGATTGAAATTTGACGCCAAGCACTGGGATTCCTATGTCGCAGCGAACCGCATCTTCTGTGAGGCGGTCGTCGATCACTACCGACCGAACGATCTGATCTGGGTTCACGATTACCAATTGATGCTCCTGCCGCAGATGTTGCGCGAGCGACTTCCGGACGCTGCGGTCGGTTTCTTTCTGCACATCCCTTTCCCCTCCTCAGAGGTCTTTCCCGTCTTGCCACGGCGCGAAGAACTGCTGGAAGGCCTTCTGGGAGCCGATCTGCTTGCCTTCCAGACGCACACCCATTTGCAGCAATTCCGTGCCGCGCTGCTTCGGGTGCTCGGCATGGAGAGCAGGATCGCCGAGGTAGCGCTCGGAAGTCGTCCTGTGCGTTTGGAAGCACTTCCTATCGGCATTGCGCCCGAGGAATATTCCGGTCTGTTGAACAGCGATGCGAAGACAGCAAAGCACTACTCAGACTGGCTACAGCGTTACCGCGGGCGAAAGGTGCTTCTTGCGGTCGACCGACTGGATTACACAAAAGGGGTTCCTGAGCGGCTGCGGGCCTATGCGCACTTGCTGCACTCCGCCTCCGAGCTCAAGGAGAAGGTCGTTCTGATCCAGATTGCGGTTCCCACGCGTGAAGGCATTGACACATACCAGGAATTGCGAACCGAAGTAAATCGGCTTGTCGGTGAAATCAACGGCCAACTCGGAACGCCCGATTGGACGCCGCTCGTCTACATTAACCGCTCGATCGAGCGCAGCGAGCTGGTGGCGTTGTACAAGCTGGCAGATGTGCTTTGGGTCGGCTCACTCCGCGATGGCATGAACCTGGTCGCCAAGGAGTACGTGGCCTGCAAGCCCGACGGTGATGGCGTTCTGGTCTTGAGCGAGTTTGCCGGCGCCGCCGCCGAGATGGGTGAGGCGCTGCTGATCAATCCCTTTGACGACGAGCGAACCGCCGTCACGATCAACCGCGCTCTCGACATGGACGAGCCGGAGCGTAACCTGCGCATGACGGCCCTTCATAATCGCGTGGTCCGCAATGATGTCTTCCACTGGGGAGAGCGGTTTCTCGCGGCGCTCGAAGATGCTGTCTCGGACCGCGGCCGGTACATCGACACACAACCCAAGAAGCTGCGATCAGGCGAGATCCGCGATGCTTACCTCCGCAGCGTCCGCCGTTTGGTGGTTCTCGACTACGACGGCACCCTTGTGCCGTTTGCAAAACGGCCGCAGCAAGCGGTTCCACCTCAAGTCGTACTCGATCTCCTGACTGCGCTGGCAGCGGATCCCAAAAACCTCGTGGCTCTAATGTCAGGTAGATCGTCTGAGAACCTGGAGCGCTGGTTCGGCAAGATCTCGCAGCTCTGCCTCGTAGCTGAACACGGCGCCGAGCTCAAGACTCAATCCGCCTCGACATGGGAATCTCTGCGCCCGCACGCATCGACTGTTTGGAAGCCTACGGTCATGCCCATTCTCGAGCACTTCGTGGATCGCACGCCCGGCAGTTTCGTCGAAGAAAAGAAATATGCTCTGGTATGGCACTATCGAATGGCGGAGCCGGAATTCGGCGAGTGGCTCGCAAATGAATTAGTGTCGATGTTAGAAGCCATGCTCGCCGAGACTGAGCTCAGGGCGTTTCGCGGCGAAAAGATCGTGGAAGTCAAGCCGGTCTGGGCCAACAAAGGCGAAGCCCTCGAACGACTGCTGAGAGATTTTCCCGGTCCTGATTTCATTTTGGCAGCCGGTGACGATCGCACTGATGAGGATCTTTTCGAGCGGGCGCCAGGTAACGCATGGACCGTGCATATCGGCCCCGGACCCACGCGCGCCTCCTACGTGGTGACGGATCTCCAGGTCTTGCGGGGAGTATTGGAATTGTTGGCCACAGCCGGCGCTGCTCGTCACGAGGCGAGGACTTGAGTTTCGTTGCAGGTCCGCAGAGTGCCAACCACGGCCCGCAGGTCCCAGGCGGCCGTTCTGGGTTAAAATCGGCCCCTGAGGGCAGCGGCGCTCCGCGGCGGCTGCCGCGGAGGGTTTGCCAATGAAATTCTGGATTCGGGTGTACCTGATGGCCGGTGCGGCGCTGGCGTGGACTGCCGCGCAGGCCGACGTTGCGTCGCGGCCGCTGGTCGTCGAGCTCTTCACCGCGCAGGGATGCAGCTCCTGCCCTCCGGCGGACGCCTACCTTGGCCAGCTTAGCGCGCGGCCTGACGTTGTGGCGCTGGCGTTCCATGTGGACTACTGGGACAGCTCCGGATGGCGCGACCGCTTTGAGCTTCGGCAGAGCGTCGAGCGCCAGAACGTATACTCGCGCAACTTCCACCGCTCCTCCGTCTTCACACCGCAGTTCGTCATCGACGGACGCAAAGACGCCATGGACACGAGCAGCATCGTACAGGCCTTGCAGGAGCCCCGTGAAGCCGTGCCGGTGACCCTCGCGGTGCGCGACGGTCAGGTCGTCGTCGATGTCGGCGAGAAACAGGGCGAGCGTCCGAGTGACGTCGTGCTGGTGGCGTTCCTGCGCCATGCGGTGTCCAACGTCGGCCGCGGCGAGAACGCCGGCAAGGCTCTCGAGGAGTTCAACATTGTGCGCAGCATCCGCACACTGGGTGACTGGAAAGGCGCGACCGCGAACTACAAGGTGAGTGTGTCCTCGTTGCCGTCGGATGCGACCGACGTCGCGGTGCTGGTGCAGTCGCGGGGCGCCGGGCCGATCTTGGGCGCGGCGGCTCAGTCGCTGCGCTGAAGCCTCCCGTCGACGCCGTGCGTGACGCGGAGTCGAGTGTCGTCAGTGAGCAGCGGTTTCTGCCTACAGCGTTGCGTGGCGGGAGCACTCGGTGCTCTCCTGCTTCTGTCCGGCTCATCGTGGCCAACATCCGCCGCCGACCCGAAGCCTCTAACTGCAATCCTCCTCATTGCGCGAGATGATCTGCCCGATTCCCAATTCGCGGACTCGGTTGTGCTCGTGATGAACAACCTCGGTCCCGCCCCGGTCGGCATCATCATCAATAGGCCGATGCCAATTTCTGTCTCGCAACTCCTTGCCGATCTTGAGCACCTCGCGCAAGTGCGCGACAAGGTGTACTTCGGCGGACCCGTTTCATTCGGGTCCGTGTGGTTCCTGTTTCGCGCCCGCACCCCACCGGAGCATGCGATCCAAGCTTGTGACGGCGTCTACCTGAGCGCGGACCGTAAGTTGCTGCTCCAGCTGCTCGGCCGCCACAAGCCCATGGACGGTCTGCGGATCTTCCTCGGTCACGCTGGCTGGGCTCCGGGTCAGCTTGAGGCCGAGATCGCACACGGCGACTGGACTCTCAAGCACGCCGACCCGGAGGCGATCTTCAACGGCAGGTCCGAGCACCCCTGGCCCTCGTCGCAGGCCCCAAAGCCCAGCACGTGACGATCCCGCGTGCTTAAGGGTTAGGGGCCGTTGCCGAGCCTGATGCGGGCGGTCTCACCCGTGACCTCGATTGAGGTGCCGAATGGCGCCGAGAGTGCCGCCAGGCGTTCGAGAATGTAGCGCGCCTTGGCGCCGACCGCGACGGATGGCAGCCCGCGCGTGTCGAGGAATTCATTGTTCGCGTGTGGGTCGTGCGCGTCCGGCTGCCCCTCCCCGATCGCATTCAGGACGATCGGGCTGAGAGTGAGCGCGTGTAGCGCCTTGCCGCGATACTCAAGGCGCGCCACCACGCTCTCCCAAGCCATGGGCTCATCGATGTAGGTAATCGTCGGCGGCAGGTTGTAGATGAAGTTGCCGAGATCGTAAAAGATCGGGCGGCCGTGGTACATCTCAATTCCATGCAGGAGCGGAGCGCCATGCATCACCACGACATCCGCGCCGGCGTCCACCTCTGCATGCGTCCAGCTGCGCAGCCACTCGTTCGGGGCCAGCCGCTCCGCCATGCCCTCGGAGAAGATCGTCGCGAAGGAGCGGTTCCCAAACACGTGGTTGTGCTGGTAGACGATCACGAGGTCGGACTGCCGCCGCGCCGCGCGGATGCTCGTCAGGATGCGCTGTGCGTCCTGCGGATCGGGCGTGTTGGCGTCCGTCCCCGCCAGATCGGCGGTGGCCTCGTTGGCCTGCCCGCCCGCGCGGATCTGCAGCTCGTTGACGCCCGACCGGTCCGCAGTCGCGTTGCCGCCCGGGACGATGAGACCCGAGGCGCTCGCTACCAGCGCGACGTTAAGCTTCGGCAGGTGCAGGTAGGCAGGCGCCGCCGCCTCGGTCAGGTTGGCACCGGTGCCAGCGCGCACGATGCCGCGCCGATGAGTCTCGGCGAGTGTGTTCGCGATTCCCAGTGCCTTGAGATCGAAGGCGTGATTGTCTGCGAGCGCGAGCAGGTTGAACCCAAGTGCCTGGAGCGCATCGAGCGCCTGCGGCGGGGTGAGAAACCCGCGACCCTCCTCAGCGGATTCACCGGGCTCGGCGACGGTGCCTTCGAGATTGGTAAAGACGACGTCGCCGCCCTGCAGCAGCGGCTGGATTTTCTCGAGCGCCGCCGGAGCGTGCGCGCGCAGGTCCGACCGGATCATCGACTGGCCGGTGAGGATCACGGTCAGCCGCGACTGGGCCTCGACCGGCGCGCCCATCGGCACGGTCACCGCGACCAGCACGCTCGTCAAAAGCCTCAGGGCCGCTGCAAATCCCGGCCTTCCCTTCATGCGTCTCAGGTCTCGCTCTGCGGGTCGATATTGTCGGGGTTGGCTGCAGATTGTAAGCGCAAACTGCACGCCGCGTGTCCCAGGGAATGATAACTCGCACGAACCTCGCCATTGACCCGGAGCTGGCGCCGGCGAGCGGTTGCTTTGTGGTCGCCCGGCTTGTCGCTGCGATGACGGGACGCCACAGGCTTGCCGGGTGGACATGATACGATCGATCGCATTCCCGAACCCCTCTGTCAACGGGCTACCCTGTCATGTCGAGTGCGTTGACGATTTGGTGGTCGGGTCTTTGCGCCGCGGCGGCGATCAACATCGTAGCGTGGGTGCTCGCTGCATGGCACCTGCAGCGTCTAAAGGCAGGCACGCCCGTCGCTATCCACGCCGTGCGCGTGCGACTTCTATGGCTCGCGGCTATTTATGTGCTGGGTTGTGGATTCCGCTCAGTTTTCCCGATGCTCGACGTGCCGCGTATCTGCTTGCACGATACCTGGATCTCTCGAATCATCATCGGTCGCTCCGTCGCGACAATCGCTGAGCTCAGCTTCGCCGCACAGCTGGCGCTGCTACTGCGTGTAGCAAGTGTGGCTCCGGGCGGGGGAATCGCCGTGGTGGCATCCCGGCTTGTCGTTCCATTCGTCCTCTTGGCTGAACTGTTCTGCTGGACGGCCGTGCTGCGGGAGAACTACCTGATGCACGCGTTCGAGAACTCCCTGTGGACGCTGATGGCCGTGCTGGCATCTGCCGCCTTCCTTGCCCTTCGGTTGCGCGCTGCGGACCAGCGCAGACGATTTTTCGGGCTTGCCATTGCGTGTGCGACCGGCTATGTCGCATACATGGTGTTCCTCGACGTGCCGATGTACGTGTCGCGGTGGCACACCGACCTCGCGACTCACCATCAATACCTCTCATTGAGCGCTGGATTTGGCGAGATTCTGCAACGGTGCACGGTGATGCGCGAATGGTCAGCGTGGCGGCACGACGTACCGTGGCTGTCGCTGTATTTCACGGTCGCCGTCTGGATCAGCATTGCGCTCGTTCACGCCCCGCTCGGCGGCGCGAGCCAGGTCACTAACTCAGAGCTTGCACACTCGTCGGCAGCCACGACAAGATGACGCGGACGCGCTGCGCAGCTTGTTAGATGCGGGGACCGCGCAACCAGCGCAACTGAGAGCCGCGCGGCTTCGCTTTCTTGTCATTGAAAACTGTGAGGTAGCCGGCGTGCGTCGGCAGCCGCGACGCTAAATCCCAACGAGCGAGGTCGCGCACAAATAAAGAATAGGATTCGCAGGCGAGCAGCTCGACTTCACAGCGTGCGCGGAAAGGGCAAGCGTCGCACGGCGCCGGCCCGAGGAGCAGGCCTGGGCTGAGCGACGCCAGGGAATCGAGCGGCTTCTGCATATCATATTTAATCCGCTGTAGATCGACTTGGTGCCAGGCGGGGCACAGGGTTTGACCGTGCGAGGCACCGCCTGGCAGCGGAATAGCCGAAATCGTCAGCAGATCTGCGACGCAATTGACGAAGTCTCGGGTAGCGCCGCATCACCGGTGCCGCCGCTCCCCGAATGTGACGCACCGCTCAAAACTCCAATCCATTGCCCACGGCGCGGGTACCTGTGTGTGTCACCGTACATAACGCTGTATGCGAAGCGTGTTCGAATTATGACACGACCCGGTGATTGCGAGGCTACCCCGTGCCGCAACGCATACTTCTGATTCAGAGCGATGCAGCCGCTGCCAAGACCATCGTCGACGCGCTGCATCACTGCAACGATCAGTCCTTCCACGTTGAATGGGTTGAGCGCTGCTCTGACGGGCTGAAACGCCTGGACGGCATCGAGGCGATATTGCTCGACCTCTACCTGTCCGACACCAACGGCATAGACACCTTTGACTGTCTGTTTCGCGCGGCACCCAACATTCCGATCATGTTGTTGATTGATCCGCAACACGAGGAAACCGCCAGGTTGGCGGTACAGTGTGGCGCACAGGACTACCTCTTTAAGGACCGCCTCGACCCTTACCTGTTACCCAAGACCCTCGCGACCATGATCGAGCGGGGCGCATATGCCGAAGCGCTGTGGGAGGAACGGGAGCGCGCACAGGTCACGCTCAACTCGATCGGGGACGCAGTCGTGAGTACGGATGTTTCCGGTCGAGTCACCTACCTCAACGTGGTCGCGGAAGGCCTGACGGGTTGGTCGCAGCACGAAGCGGCAGGTCATCCCCTTGAAGAGGTTCT
>Ga0210393_10002762_pt1 | contig 14302 bp, 10 predicted proteins | sample IncBWC27OmetaG_FD_160068 | JGI IMG/M metagenome (GOLD analysis project Ga0210393, IMG submission 160068) | Forest soil microbial communities from Barre Woods Harvard Forest LTER site, Petersham, Massachusetts, United States - Inc-BW-C-27-O ... | reverse complement strand
TGGCCCGACCACAAGGATACTGTCGCTGTCTGGATCGCGGCCCATCAATATGCGGCGGTCGTGCGGACCTCGTTTCGCCGGTGGAACGAGGCCCAGGCTCCGGTGATCTACGCGATTGTTGATGACTCGACGACGGCCGATGTACATGTCACGTGGGCACAGACGCTCCCATTTCCAGGAGAGCTCGGCACCACGTTTCGGCTCACCGACAATGATGGCCGCATCCTCGTCGCGCACGTGCTGCTGCTGTCCACGGCGCCCATCGAGGGTATCCAGAACGCCGCGTTGCACGAGGCGGGTCATGCCCTCGGTCTCGACCACTCGCCGAACCCGGACGACATCATGTCGAGCGCGGGGAACGGCAAGAAGTGGCAGTTGAGCGACGCCGACCTCAAGACGCTGCGCGTCCTGTACGAGATCCCGTTTTAGCGCAGCGTCGCCGCCAGCTTCTTGGGCGCGGCTCGCTTGTGGGCGGTGCGCAAGAGCTCCGTGACGACCTTCCAGTTCGGCCTCTTATCGAGCCAGACACCGATCCAGCCGTAGGGCCCGACGTACGGCGGCACGAAAAACCGGCGCGGGTTCGACTGGACCAGATATTCCTGATCCATGTGCGAGCCCTTGCACCACACGGCCGGGTGGCCCTGGCCGTGATGGGTCTGCGCCGACGCGTACATGGCGAAGATCTTGTTGCGCACCCGAAACGTGGGCTCGCCCCACGCCTTGACCTCGTGCGCTTCAGGGAGCTTGAGGCAGATCGCGCGGAGCCGCGCCAACGGAGTTATTGGCGCAGCCCCGTGAGCATGACCTCCTGCTTGACCGGACACGAGCCCGCGAGCGCTGGACGGAACCGGAACGCCGGCAGCACGCGAGCCGCGGAGGCAAGGGCGTCCGGTGAGGACGCGGCCGTGAAGAGCGTCGAGGGAACGGCGCGGCCCTGCTCGTCGACGACAAACTCGAACTTGCCACTCACCGACAAGCCCGGTTGTGTCGAGTCCGGATCGAGCGCCGCGGTGCGGGCGAGGGACATGACCGAGGCCGCAAGGCGCGCGAAGAGGATCGTGGCTGGCGCGTCGGGTGATGGTGTCGCTGATGAGAGGGATAACGTGTAGCGCCCCGCTTTGAGCGCGCGGAACACGTGCGCCGCGTCGGCGCTCTTGATCGCGTCGACAATGCTGCCGTCGATCGATGGCGAGAGCGATGTCGCCGTCACCGCGATGCCCGTCGCGTGTCCAGTGGCGTCGAGCATGAACGCCACCTGGGCGGTCAACGTCTGCGCCGCCTTGGAACCGGTGGCGTAGCCGTACACGGGAAGCGCGAAGTCATTCGGCATGTGGAACAACGGCCGGACCTTCGCCAGCACATCGCTGGCGCGAGCGTCCGACGCACCGGGGCCGCCGAGCGTGCCGTAAATGAGCACGTCGGCCGTCTCAAAGGACGGGGGCATGGTGCAGGCGACGTTGACGACAAACCCCGAGCTCCGACCAGGCGCGTGCGCCTGGCCCTGGGAGCCAATCGTGTCGGCGATGAACGTGTGGTCGAGCACGAGATCCTGCTGAATGGACACCCGCTGCTCCGATTTACCAGAGATGCCCTGGAATCCACCGACGTTCTTGGCGCCCTGATCCGCGAGAGACCCCACCGATTGCAGGCCACCAGTGGTGACGTTCGCGAGCGGCTGCTCCGTGCGCGACGACACGAGCATCGGAACGAACGGCACCACCTCACGGAAGGTCGACGTCACTTTGACATACGCCGCCGCCCCGCCAGTGGCGCCAACGTGCGTCAACGTGAAGACCGCGCGCTTGATGACATACCTCGCGTCATCGAGGTAGATCGATCCGGTGACATCGGGCGCCTTGATCACGTCCGCCGGACGAAAGTCGATGCGCAGCTCGTGGGCCGCATCGCCCACATACGCGTAGCAATGCGCGCTCGCAAATGCCGGGTCGGCGAGATCGCTCAGCGTCGGGATGAACATCATCATGCGCTTCCCGCCGCTCACCGATCGCTGCTCGTAGATGACCGAGCCGATGCTATACTGATGCCGCTGCCGACTGTCATATGCCGCCGTGTCGAGCGCGATCACGCTGTCCGTCTCGTCCCTGGTGTGGACGGCGAGCTGAATCGCCCGGCTTTCCTCCAACCGATAGTTGAACGGATACTGATCGAGGAGAATCCGGTACCGCTCGGCGTTCTGTCGCACCAGCGGCAGTATCATTGCGGCCCCGGGCGAAGCGCCCGACTCGGCCAACTTCGGCGCAGCGCACCCGTGCTGCGACTCGCCCGGGACGTTCGCGAGACGAACGGGGAGAGGTTGGAGTCGCAGCACCAGCTGCTGAGACCCGCCGCCGCTCAGCGTCGTATCCAGCGCCAGAAACCCGATCTGCTGGACGCGCAGACGATAGGTGCCAGTGGCCGGAGTGCCCAGCGAGAACCGGCCGGTGACGTCGGCGAACCGCCCCTCCGCCGTGTCCCCGAGGCTGATCGTGCTGTACGGCACGGGCTGGCCATCGGCAGCCGAAAGTACGGTACCGCTCACGACCTGCGCCCCGAGGTCAAACGGCACTGCGAAGAGCGCAAGGGTTGCCGCGCAGGCGGCTTGGAATCGTCCGTTTAGTATTGACGTAGGCCTCCAAACTACGTCCTCCGCACGCGGCGTCAACAATTCGCTGTCAATTCTATGACGCCCAGCTTGAACCTTACGTGAGCCTGTCACACACTGTGTCTACCATGAAGCGATTACTACTGCTGACGTTGCTCGGCGCCTGGTCCACCGCGGCTCCAATCCCGGAAAAGATACAGGAAGAGCACGGAGCGCTTCTCGACGGCAAGATCTACATCGCCGGCGGATTCGACTCGACCGATACGCAAACCAATCGGGCGTATCGATACGATCCGAGCCACGATACCTGGGAGCGCATCGCGGACCTACCCGCGCCGCGGCACCACATGCCGCTCATCGTGCTGAATGACACGATGTACGCCGTTGGCGGTCTCCAGGGCGACACGGCGTTCGACGCCGTCGCGACCATGTGGATGTATCGCGTCGACCGGAACCGGTGGGAAGAACGAGCGCCGTTGCCCAAGCCGCGGGGCGCTTCGGCGGCTGGGGTAGTCGACGGCAAGATCGTCGTCGTCGGTGGCTTCGGGACCAAGTACAAGCTGCTCGACTCCATCACGGTCTACGATCCCACGACGAATCGCTGGACCAACCGGGCGCCGATCCCAACCGTCAGGGATCACCTCACGGCAGAAGTGGTCCATGGCGTGCTGTATGCCATCGGCGGCCGGCCGCTCGATCCCGCCAAGAACTATGATGTCGTCGAGGCCTACGACCTCGCGACGAATCAGTGGACAAAGAAAGCGAACATGCCCAGTAAGCGCGGCGGACTCGGCTCGGCCGTCATTGCCGGAAAGATTCACACATTCGGCGGCGAGACCCGAAACTCCGTCTTCGCGAATCACGAGGTATACGACCCCGCGCACGATACGTGGAGCGACGCGGAACCCATGCCGACCGCGCGGCATGGGCTAGCGGTCGTCGCGGTCGACGACCGAATCTATGTGATCGGTGGCGGACCAAAAGCCGGGAGCGGACAGACGAACGTGGTCGAAGTCTGGCGCTGAGCATGCGGCGATACGCGTGCAGGTTCCTGCACGTGACGGTCGCGACGGCAGTAGTGGCCGCGACCGGTGGGGCGCAGACTGCCACGGAAGCCCGGAGCGTCGTCCGTCAGGCGCGGCACGCGTACGAAGTCGACAGCTCCGCGGCGTTCGACCAACGATGGACTCGCGCGCTCGCACAGGACTCTGCTGACAGACTCGCCGCGCTCGGCCTCGCTTCGCTCGCCTGGCTCAATGCGCGGTACGACGAGGCCGACCGCCGGTACGGTTCGCTGCTGCAACCGCACGACGCGGTCAGCGTGTACGCCCAACTCGGGCTGGCCCAAGTGCAGTTCGCGGAGAGCGCGCCTGGACCCGCGGATACCGCATATAGTAAGGCAGCCACCGCCGCGCGCGCCGCCAAAGACTCCGCCGCGCTGGTCGAAGCCCTGCTCGGCTGGGCCGTGATGAGAGCGCACAGTCGATCAGCGGCCGAGGGGGTGGCACTACTCACCGGCGTCGACCGGCTCATCCCGCACGGAGACGATGGTCTCCAGGCGAACTATCAGTGCACACGCGTCGCGCTCGGCCTGCTCCCTCGCGGCGTCGACCCGGGGCCGACGCTGCACCGCGGCGCCGCGCTCGCCAAGGCGGCCGGTGAGCGAGATATCGAGGGATTCTGCTGGTTCGTCCTCGGCACGGGGCTCGAACGCTTCGGCGACATGGCCGGCGCGATCGCGGTCTTCGACACACTCGAGCGACAAGTGCTCGCGCCCGGCGATTTCGCCAATCGCGCCCGCGTGCGCCAGCACCGCGCGTACTGTGAGCAATCGATCGGCGACTACGGCGGCGCACTGCGCTCGGCGCGCATGGCGATCGCCGACGGCGAGCGCTCTCACAGCCTCGCGGTTATTGCGTATGCGCGAATGACCCAAGGGAAGGTGTATCTCGGTCTCGGCGATATCACGGCCGCGGCACGCGCCTCCGACAGCGCCGCGGCCGTCTTCTCCCAGGTCGGCGACGTGATCGGTCGGCTCAACGCGATAACGACCGTGGGACAGGTCGCCTTGGCCGGCGACGATACGGCGGCGGCACGCCAGGCATTCGCGTCCGAATTTCAGCTCGCGACCAGTATCAAGGATCCGAACTACGTGGCCGACGCGCAGGCGTGGCTGGCCGATGTCGCGATGCACGAAGAGCGATGGGACGAGGCGGGTCGGTGGTTCGACGCCGAGCACGTCACCATCCAGCGCGGCCGCCTCCAGGGATGGGCCTCGACCGAGGAATTCGATCGGGCCGTACTGGCGCTGCGCTCCGGACACTGGCGCGACGCCGAGCGCCGGATGGAGATCGCGTCGCGCGCGATCGATTCGACCCAACACCGCGACCGATACGAGATCGGCGCCTTTCTCGCCGAGATCCACCTCGCGCTCGGCGATACCACCCGCGCGGAACGCGAGCTGACCGCCGCGAGCGATGCGTTCGATCAGTGGCGCGCGACGCTCGACGACCGCGAAGCCCGGGTGCTGGCGTTTCAGTTCCATTCACTCGTTGGTGGCCCCGACCCCGGCGTCGCCAAGGTCATCGCCGCCGTCGCGCACGCCGGGCGTATTGGCGCGGCATTCGAGCTGGCCGAGCGCCGTCGGGCACGGGATCTCTCCGATCACCTCGTGCAGGCCGGATCGTCCGCGCGAACCGCCGCGGCTCCCGCCAACGTACTCGAGACGATCCAGCATGCACTGCCGGATGACGCAACCGCGCTCTTCGAGTATGTCACCGGACCCGCCGATGCGCCGACGACGCTGTTCGTCGTCACGCGACAGCGTGCGCGCGCGTACCTGCTGCCACCAAACGACAGCCTGGCCGCCAACGTCAGCCGACTCGCCGCGTTCGTCGAAAATGGCATCCGGACGAACGCTCCCGCTGACGCGTTGGGCTCGGCGCTCATTACTCCGGCGCTCGCGGATCTGCCCGCCGGCGTCACACGGGTTGTGGTCGTGCCGGATGGCGTCGTGCACCACGTGCCATTTGGAGCCCTGCGCGTGAACGGCCGGTATCTCGTCCAGACGTACGCGACCGCACTGGCACCGTCGGCGGCCGTGCAGGCGTGGCTGTGGGGGCGCCGCCAGGACCACCACAAGTCGGCCACGGTCCTGGCCCTCGGCGACCCCAAGTTCGCGAAAGAGAAATCAGGCGACCCCGAGACGGAGACGTTTCGATCGGCGTTCGATGAGACGGGCGGACTGCCGCGGCTCAGAGGATCGGCGGCCGAGGCCGAGCTCGTGGGGCGGTTCGGCGCGAGGAGCATCGTGCGACTGCGCGATAGCGCCAGCGCCTGGTTCTTCAAGCACACCGCGCTCGACAAGTTCCGGGTGATTCATCTCGCGACGCACGCGGTCGTCGATGACCGCGCCGCGACGCGCACCGCGCTGGCGCTCGCGCCGGGATCTGGCGAGAGCGGGTTCGTGACGCCGACCGACCTGGCGGCGCTGCATCTCAAGGCCGATCTCGTGATGCTCTCCGCGTGCCGGACCGCGGGCGGGCGCATCATCGCCGGCGAGGGCGTGCGCGGGCTCACCGCGCCGCTGCTGGCCGCCGGAGCGCACGCGGTCGTCGCGTCGTACTGGGAGATCGGCGATCAGCAGACGGTGAGGCTCGTGCACGACTTCTATCGGGCGATGGCCGAGGGTCACCCGGCGGCTGACGCGCTCAGGCTCGCCGAGGTCGCCGCACTCGATCGCGGGGCGCCGCCGCGGGAGTGGGCCGCGTTTGCGCTCAGCGGTGACCCGATGGTGCGGGTCCCGGTGACGGTGCCGGCGTTCGACTGGTGGTGGCGGTTGTTCCACTAGTGTCGGTCAACGCGCCGAGAAACGCGATCAGCGCACGCCGGTCGTCAGCGCTCAAATCCAGACGGCGAACCGAGAGCGTCTGGTTCGCCAAGCGCGCGCCGATGCCTTCGCCACCGCCGCGATTGTAGAAGTCGATGACCTGGTCGAGGGTGCGATACACGCCGTTGTGCATGTAGGGCGCCGTGACCGCGACATTGCGCAGGGACGGAACGCGGAATGCGTGGAGATCACGGCCGTCGCGGCTGATGGTGTATCGCCCCGGATCGAGATCGGGAGAGGCGTGCACGGTATCGGCGGCGCGCGGAACGCCGAGGACCTCGACCTCGCTGCGATCGAAGTTGGGCGGGGCCATGCCGTTGAAGAGCGGCAGCATGTGACAGAAGCCGCACTGACCTTTCGCCATAAAGACGGTGAACCCCCGTCGCTCCGTCGCCGAGAGCGCGGTCGAGTCGCCACGGACCGCGCGGTCGAAGCGGCTGTCCAGGCGCACGAGCGTGCGGACGTATGCGGCGAGCGCGCGCTGGATGCGCGTTGCCGGGATCTGGACGCGAGCGGCAATGCTGTCGATCGGCAGGCCTGACATCTCGCGCGGGTTGGCGATCACATCGGCCACCTGGGCCTCGAGCGTCGGCGCGCGCAGATCCGCGAACAGATCGTGCTCGAGGGCGGCATTGATGAGCGTCGGCGCGTTGCGGGTCGGATGCACGGCCTGGCCATCGGTGAACGCGCGCGCGGGCTGATGGCACGTCACGCACGCGTGGCCAGAGCGTCCACCGAGTCGCGGGTCGTTGAACAAGGATTGGCCGAGGGCGACCTCGCTCGGCGTCGGCGCGGGTGCATCGGCGGGCGCGAACGCCCACACATCAAATGCAGCCGAGTCGAAGAGCGACGCGGTGCGCCAGAACGCCTCGCCCGACGGCCGCTGCAGTGCGCGGGCAACGCCAGAGGCCTCGCGGGCGAGAAACCGAAGTCGATCGAATGTCGTGTCGTTCGCTGACCTGAGCGCGAGCGCAGCGGCGCCGAGGCTGGAGTCGAGCGTTGGTGCGCCGATCAACGCAACGACCCGCTCGAGGCCCTCGAGGGCGGCGGCGCTTTCGTGCAGGCCGGCGTGGGCGAGTCGCGAGTCGCCGTTGGCGAGGCCGATCGCCTCGACGCGCGCGAGCTCTTGCCGCGCGGCATCGAGGATCGCCTCTCGTGTCCACGACGTGCCGAAGGTGGACACGCGGAGCCGATCGACCGCGCTGAGCATGGCGCCAACCGGCGCGGTCGCGCCTGGCAGCACGGTGGGATAGAGACGGAGCTCAACGGCCTGAAAGCCCACGGGATCCACGAACTGCACGCCCGCGGCGGCGACTTCCGCTGAATCGTCGGAGTCGTCCGCTTCGTCGTTCCCGCCCTCGATGTCCTGTGCATTGAGCGCGGCCGCGACTGGCGGGGCGGAGTAGGCGAGCCACCACTCGGCGTGCTTATACGCGCTGCGCGCGCGCGTAAACGCTGCGCGCACTAAGGCGGTATCGATCCCCGAGGTGGCAGACAGAGCTTCGAGCGACAGGCGCAGGGTGTCGAGCTGCGCCGCATACACGACCCGAGCCGCGTCGAGGTCGGCACGGCCGGGCGCTCGGACTTCGCCGGTATTCATATTGGACGCGCCGGTGGTCGCGCCGCACAACACGGCGGCAACGATCCACCGGCCACGCCCGGTCACGCTATGGCGATCCCGCCGGCGAGCGTCCACCAGAGCGAACCGCCAGCGTCTTGCCTGGCTTTGCGGCAATCGTCGGCACGGGCTTCGTGATCGTGAAGTGATCGATCAACGAGCCGTCGGCGCCGACCTGCCGGAACGTGATCGTCCGGCCTTTGACATCGATCGCACTCAGCGAATGCTGCGTGGCCTCGAACGCATAGGTGAACGCCTGCCAACTGCCCCGGTCTCCTGTCTGCTCGGGGTTGTAGAGCTCCGCGCCACCGCCGCCCGTGACGATGTAGATGACGCCCTTGGGCACGGTGCGCTTCACGCCATCGAACTCATGGTCGAACCGGTAGTCGCCGTCGATGGTGAACGGCAGACGCCCATTGGTGCGATACCAGTCCGGCGCGTGCAACGTTCCATCGATCCCCGTCTTGGGATCGCCCGCCAACTTCGGGAGAAAGGTCATCGGGTACGAGCGCTGGTAGTTGTGCACGTGCCCCATCAGCACGAGATCGACGTTGCCGGCTTCGAACACGTCGGACATGAGCCGCATCTGCTGCTCGGTGAAATGCTCACGCGACGAGTTGAATCCCGGTTGATGGAACATCACGAACCGCCACGTCGCACCGGCCGCGTGCGCCAGATCCTGTGCGACCCAGTTCCGCAGGACGGGGTCCGTCCAGTCCATGTACGGGTCGGCATCGAGCACCGTCCAGTGCGTATTCCCGTAGTCGAACGAGTAATTCGCCATCCGCGGGTAGTTGTGCCCGTAGCTCCGCGCGAGCACGGCCGCGACCGTCGAATCGGTCGCCATGAGCGGCGCGTTGTGCCCCGGCTTGGTGGTCGGGCCGTTGAGCGGCATCGACCAGAAGGCGAAAAACCCGCCGTAGTCCGCCATCGAGTCGTTCACGTTCCGGGCATAGCTCGCATCGTGATTGCCGATGGCCGCGACGAACGGAATCGATCGCGTGAGCGGCGCACCGTTCGCCGGCGACGCGCTGTCCGCGTTATAGATCGGAAAGAATTTCGTGCGGTATTCGCTCATCCGGCCGGACCCGTACACGATGTCACCGGGGATCGCCACGAAATCCGGGTGCTCGAGGTACGCGCGGTACGCGACGGCCCGTTGCCCGGGCGTATTCTGGCCGCAGTCGCCGAACACGACCACGCGATACGGCTCGCTCGCGGTTTTGCGCGAGAGTCCCGAACTTGTGAAGACGACGGCGCCATTGCGCTTGACGCGGTACTGGAACGTCGATCCCGGCGCGAGATCGCCGAGCGTCCCGTGAAAGACGTCGTACGGCTCGAGACCCGGGACATCGATGCGCGACGGATAGAACGTCCGCTGCGGCTTCCACGCGGTTGCTCCCGCCGGCTTGAGATCGACCTCCCAGTCGGCGCTCGTCGTGTCCGAGTGCCAGAGGAGGGCCATCGTCACCGTCTCGCCGGCAGTGGGAGCGTCGCCGAGCTGGAGATAGGGCTGGACGATAAATGGCGGCGGCGAGGTCGCGACGGCTGCGGCCGCGAGGGCCTGCACCAGCATCATGTGGAACATGTGACTCAGTGGGTAGGCGGCAGAGTGAAATTTCACACAATCCCGCCCATTAAGACATGGAGGTCGTGTAACAACCTACCCTAACGCCGGACTCGACCGAGTGCGATTTTCTTGGGCCATGAACGCATCGTATCGCCTCATCCTGATCGGCATCCTCGCCGCCGCGCCGCTGCCGGCGCAGAGTGTCGCCGACTCATCGCCATTCCGGCCCCTTGGGCTCCCCACGCCGAATGAATACCGGAACGCCGCGGGCCGGCCTGGGCCCCGGTATTGGCAGCAGCGCGTCGACTATCGGATTCGCGCCGCGCTCGATCCCGCGAACAACGAGGTGCGGGGGCGCGAGACCATCCATTACGTCAATCGGTCGCCCGACGCACTGCCATACCTCTGGATGTTTTTGGAGCAGAACATCTGCGCGCCATCGAGCATCACGAACGTGCTCGATCAACCGCCGCTCGTGTTCCTCGGATCGACGTTCGACTTTTCATGCCAAGGGTTCGCGGGCGGACTCACGCTCGACTCGGTCCGGGTCGGCGGCAAGCCAGCCCAAAAGTCGATCTACGGAACGACTATGCGCATCGACCTTCTGCGTCCTCTCGCGCCAGGCGACACGATCAATCTCGATCTCGCGTGGGTCTTCCACGTGCCCGAGCAGGGGGCTGGGCGCATGGGGCACGATGGGACTTTGTACGAGATCGCCCAGTGGTATCCGCGCATGGCGGTCTACGACGACGTGCATGGATGGAACCATGAGCCGTATATCGGCGCCGGGGAGTTCTATCTGGAGTACGGTCACTTCGACGCGCTCATCACCGTGCCTGCGTCCTACATCGTCGCGGCGACCGGTCGGCTACAGAATCCCGACGTCGTACTCACGGAAGGGGAACGCACGCGCCTTCGGCGCGCGTTGGCGTCGGACACGGCGATTGCCGTAATCAGCAAGCAGGAGGCCGGCGATGCCAGACGGACGAGACCAACAGCCAACGGCACGCTGACCTGGCATTTCGTGGCCGACAGCGTGCGCGACCTGGCCTTCGCGGCCGCGCCGAACTTCCGGTGGGATGCGAGCGGATACCGGGGCATCCTGATTGAGACGCTCTACAGACCATCCGCCGACAAGTGGGAAGAGGCGAACCGGATGGCCCGGGGAGCGATCCAGTATTTCAGCGAGCAATGGTTCCCGTATCCCTACTCGCACGCAACGACGATCGAGGGCCCTATCGAAGGCATGGAATACCCGATGCTGACGTTCGTGCCGAACAGCCCGAGCCGCGAGGAGCAGCAGTGGGTCCTCGCGCACGAGTTCGGGCACGAGTGGTTCCCGATGGTCGTCGGGTCGAACGAGCGGCTATACCCCTGGATGGACGAGGGCTTCAATACGTTCATCGACCTCGGCAACGCCGCGAAGTATTTCGCGGGCACGCCGTATGGCGACACGATCGAGGTGCATCCGCTGCACCTCTATCCGGACCACGCGGTGCCCGGCGCCGAACAGCCGATTATCACGAAGCCCACCGAGGTGCGAGATCTCTTCTGGGGCGCGTACCAAAAACCGGCGCTCATGATGCAAGAGCTCAGATATGAGGTGCTCGGCAAGGAACGATTTGATCCCGCGTTCCGGGCCTACATTCGGGCATGGCAGTTCAAGCATCCGACACCCGCGGATTTCTTTCGCATGATGCGCGACGAGTCCGGCATGGACCTGGACTGGTTCTGGCGCGGATGGATCTACACGACGGCCCGGCTCGACCAGGCGATCGATTCCGTCAGCGGGAGCAAAGTTTATCTTTCGAATCGTGGGACGATGATTATGCCGGCCGAGCTCGCCGTCACGTTCGAAGACGGGACGCACATAGTGGCGCGATTGCCGATCGAGATGTGGAACCTGGGATCGCGGTTCACGTATCACGTGGCCGGGACGAAGCGCATAACCCGCGCTGAGCTCGATCCACGCAAATCACTCCCGGATGTCGACCACGCCAATAACATCTGGCCGCGACAATGAGAGATCGACCATGATCGTGCGCGTTTGGCACGGACGAGCCGCGTTGGCGAATCCGTCCGGGTACCCTCGCCATTTTATCGACACGGTGCTGCCGCAACTGCAACGCCTCGAGGGATTCGCCGGGGCTACGCTGCTGCGCCAGCACCGCGCGCACGACATCGAGTACGTCGTCGAGTCGCGCTGGACGTCACTGGACGCGGTCCGCGCGTTCGCCGGCGCGAACATCGACCGCGCGGTGGTCGAACCCGAAGGCCAGGCCGCTCTCATCGACTACGACCAGCGCGTCGTGCACTACGAGATCATCTACGAGGACTGAGCACGATACATCGCGCGAAACTGCGCGATGTCCTCGTCGGGGAATGCGCGCAGCATGGTGAAGATCTCGGCCGCGAATTCGACAGCGCCAAGACCTGAGGCCGAGATGATGCCGCGGTCGGCGACCGCGAGCGACCCATCGATATACATCGCCGGCGTTTCGTAATCCGGGGCGTAGTGCGAGAGAAAATCGCGGCCGTTGCTCGTATGCCGGCGGTCGCGGAAGAGGCCCGCGCGCGCCAGCGCTACGGTCGCCGCGCAGATTCCGGCGATGGGTATCGAGTTGGCCGCGAGATCGCGCAGAATGGGATCCAGGCGATCAGCCGGGTATCCCTGTTCCCACATCTCGCCGCCCGGCAGGAGGAGCAACTCCGGCGCGTCGAGATCTTCGAGTACACGGTCCGGCGTGACGCGTAGCCCGCCCATCGACGTGATGGGGGACAGGTCGTACCCGTACGTCGTGACCGACCGCTTTCCCCAGCGCCGAAGCCCGGTTAATGCATAGGAGGGTTCCCAATCGGCGAACCCCTCGAAGACCAGAACTGCCGTACTCGGGCTCGTCATGTGTATGTTTGGGTGATGCGTGACCGAGTGAACTTGGACTATAGCCTGCGAGGCGGCCAGATCTTTGTGACGTATCCGCCGAGTTACACCGGCGGATTTCCGATCGGCGAGTATCCCGCGTGGTACGAGACGGACCCACCCAACGAGATCACCCGCGAACGCGTGGCGATCTGGCGTGAGTTGAGGAGCCAGCTATGAAAGTTGTGTTCTCGATGACCATCGCCCTCGCGGTGCTCAGTGTCGCCGCGGCCGCGCAGGATCAGGATCCACCCACCCGCGCCGGCCGGCTGGGCTACATCTCCGGCACCGTCTCGCTCCGACCCGCGGGTGACACGGAGTGGGCCGCGGCCCAGCCGAACCGCGCACTCACCACCGGTGATCGCGTCTGGGTGGACTCGAACGGCCGAGCCGAGGTACAGATTGGACAGACCCGGATCCGCTTGGCGGGCGGGACGGAGCTCGACATCGCCAACCTCGACGACAACACGATCCAGGCGAGCGTCACGCAGGGCACGGCGACGGTCAGCGTGCGACACTTGAACGATGGCGAGTCCGAAGAGTTCGACACGCCGAACGCCGCGATCGGGGTCGGCCAGGCCGGCGACTATCGCATCGACGTGTCGCCAGACGGCAGCCAGTCGACCGTGAAAGTGTGGGCCGGCCAAGTGGCCGTCACCGCGGCCGGCTCACCGTTCACCGTCAACGCGAAACAGTCGGCGACGGTGAACGGCACCGACGCGCCGACCTACGATGTGGTCGACATCGGACCCGAAGACAGCTGGGACCAATGGAGCGACGACCGCGATCATCGCGAACAAGCCTCGGCCTCCTCGCGCTACGTCTCGGCCGACATCTCGGGATACGACGATCTCGATGGGAACGGCGATTGGCGCGACGATCCGACGTACGGCGCGGTGTGGACGCCGACGACCGTCGTCGCGGGATGGAGCCCGTATCACTACGGCCACTGGGTGTGGGAAGGACCCTATGGATGGACGTGGGTCGATGACGCGCCATGGGGATGGGCGCCGTTCCACTACGGCCGTTGGGTGTACGCCGAAGACCACTGGGGTTGGTGCCCGGGCCGCGTCTACGAGCGGCCAGTGTGGGCGCCGGCGCTGGTGGCGTTCGTCGGTGGCCGTGGATGGAACGCCGGCGTGTCATTCGGTGGCGGAGTCGGGGTCGGCTGGTTCCCGCTCGCGCCCGAGGAGGCGTACTACCCCTCGTACCACGTGAGCAACACGTACGTCCGGAACGTGAACATCACGAACGTCACCAACGTGACGAATATCACGAACGTCACCAACGTCACCAACATCACCTATCGCAACCGCGAGGTGGCGGGCGCCGTGACGGTCGTTCCGGACAACGCGTTCCGGAACGGACAGCCGGTCTCCCGCTACGCCGTGCGCGTCCCAGCGGGCGCGATCAACCAGGCGCCGAGGCTCGGATCGGCGCCATTCGTGCCGACGCAACGCAGCATCGCGCCAATCGCGTCCGAGCATCGTCCGCCCGCCGCGATCAACAACCGGGCCGTCGTCGCGGTGCGGCAGCCACCCCGGGCCCCCCCGTCGTTCGCTGACCAGGCGAAGCTGTTGGCCGCGCACCCCGGCCGTCCGGCGGCGGCATCCGAGCTCGCGACAATTAAACGGCCCGCCCAGCCGGTGGAGGCGATACGGCCCGCCAATCAACCGGTGCGGCCCGGCGTGACGCTCAAGCCC
>Ga0210393_10002761_pt1 | contig 14302 bp, 8 predicted proteins | sample IncBWC27OmetaG_FD_160068 | JGI IMG/M metagenome (GOLD analysis project Ga0210393, IMG submission 160068) | Forest soil microbial communities from Barre Woods Harvard Forest LTER site, Petersham, Massachusetts, United States - Inc-BW-C-27-O ... | reverse complement strand
GTTCGCCTGTCCCTCGAGTTCGAGCGTCACGCCTTTGGCGAGGAAGGCCCCGAAGCTTTGCCCCGCGGTGCCTTTGAATTTGACGTGGATGGCTTCATCGCGCAGTCCGGCGTTCCCGTGTCGCGTAGCGATGACGCCCGACAACATGGCTCCGGTCGACCGATCAGCGTTGCGGATGGAAAGGTCCAGACGCACATGCTTGCCGCGTTCGATGGCGTCTTTCGTATCGGCGATGAGGCGGCGGTCGAGCACGTTCTCGAGCCCGTGATCCTGAGCGACGCTATGGTGAATGGTGTCTTCCGGCCAGGGCGTCGGCTTGAAGAACAGGTTCGAAAAGTCGAGCCCATGCGACTTGGCGTGCTCGTTGAGCTTTTTCTGGTCCAGCATTTGCCGCTGGCCGACCATCTCATCGAACGTGCGGTAGCCAAGCTCGGCCATCAGCGCGCGCACCTCTTCGGCGACGAAGAAGAAATAATTGATGACATGCTCCGGCTTGCCGGCAAAGCGCTTGCGCAGAACCGGGTCCTGCGTCGCGACGCCGACCGGGCAAGTGTTCAGATGGCATTTGCGCATCATGATGCAGCCGGCGGCAATCAGCGGCGCGGTGGCGAAACCGAACTCGTCCGCGCCCAGAAGCGCCCCGATCACCACGTCGCGGCCGGTGCGCACGCCGCCGTCGACTTGTACGGCGATCCGGGATCTGAGGCCGTTCATCACCAGCGTCTGATGTGTCTCCGCGAGACCGATCTCCCATGGGCTCCCGGCATGTTTGATCGAGGTTAGCGGAGAGGCGCCGGTCCCGCCCTCGAAGCCAGAGATCGTGACGTGGTCGGCCCTGCACTTGGCGACGCCCGCTGCGACCGTGCCGACGCCGACCTCTGACACCAGCTTTACTGAAACAAGCGCCTCTGGATTGACGTTCTTCAGGTCGTAGACGAGCTGCTTTAAGTCTTCGATCGAATAGATGTCGTGGTGCGGGGGCGGCGAGATGAGGCCCACGCCCTGGGTGGAGTGACGCACCTTGGCGATCACCGCGTCGACCTTATGGCCGGGCAATTGTCCGCCTTCGCCAGGCTTTGCGCCTTGTGCCATCTTGATCTGCATCATGTCGGAGTTGACGAGGTATTCCGCCGTCACCCCGAAGCGACCGGAGGCGACCTGCTTGATGGCGCTGCGCATCGAGTCGCCATTGGCCATCCGCTTGTAGCGATCGGACTCCTCACCGCCTTCGCCGGTGTTTGACTTGCCGCCGATCCGGTTCATTGCGATGGCGAGCGTGGTGTGCGCCTCGCGCGAAATCGAACCGTACGACATCGCCCCAGTCGAAAAGCGCTTGACGATCGAAACGGCTGGCTCAACTTCGTCGATCGGTACGGACGTTCGTGCGTTGTCCTCCGCGGTCTTGATCCGGAAGAGACCGCGAATCGTCAACAATTGGGCGCTCTGCTCATTGAGCAGTTTGGCGAAGGCGTCGTAGCGTTCGCGGGCGTTGCCGCGAACGGCGTGCTGCAGCAGGGAGACCGTCTCCGGTGTCCAACTGTGGGTCTCTCCGCGCACCCGATAAGCGTATTCGCCGCCGACTTCGAGCGCAGTGCTCAGGACTGGAGACATGCCGAATGCATCCGCATGGCGGCGCTGTGTCTCCTGCGCGATTTCGGCCAGGCCGGCGCCCTCGATCGAGGTCGCGGTGCCGAAGAAGAATTCGTCGATGAACGCGCGCGAAAGGCCGACGGCGTCGACAATCTGCGCGCCGCAATAAGACTGGTATGTAGAAATGCCCATTTTCGACATGACCTTGAGAAGGCCCTTGTCGACCGATTTTATGAAGCGCTTTACCGCCTCATAGCCGCTGATCGGCTCCGGCAAATCCTTCGCCATTGCCGTCAGAGTCTCGAACGCGAGGTAGGGATTGATCGCTTCGGCGCCGTAGCCCGCCAGGCAAGCGAAGTGATGGATTTCGCGCGCTTCGCCCGTTTCGACGACGAGGCCGACGGAGGTTCGAAGTCCCTTGCGAATGAGATGATGATGAACGGCGGCGGTCGCCAGAAGGGCCGGAATCGGGATCCGATCCGGACCGATCATGCGATCGGATAGGATGATGATGTTATAGCGTCCATGGACCGCCGATTCTGCTCGCTCGCAAAGCCGCCGCAGCGCTTCGCTCATGCCGGCTGCGCCCTTCTTCACCGGATAGGTGATGTCAAGGGTCCTGGTGTCGAACGAATCCTCGAAGTGACCGATGCACCGGATCTTCTCGAGGTCCTCATTGGTCAAGATCGGCTGGCGCACTTCGAGGCGTTTGCGTCTGGCCGCGCCGTCAAGGTCGAACAGATTGGGCCGCGGCCCGATGAAGGAGACTAGGCTCATGACCAGCTCTTCACGGATCGGATCGATCGGCGGGTTGGTCACCTGAGCGAAGTTCTGCTTGAAGTAGGTGTAAAGCAGCTTCGACTTCGAGGACAGCGCCGAAATCGGCGTGTCCGTGCCCATCGATCCGACTGCTTCCTGGCCGGTCGCCGCCATCGGGGCGAGCAGGATCGTCAGATCTTCCTGGGTGTAACCGAAAGCCTGCTGGCGATCGAGCAGCGGCACGTCAGTGCGTAACGTGCGCGGCTCGACGGGGTTGAGGTCCTCAAGAACGATCTGGCCTTCGCGAAGCCAAGGGCTGTACGGCTGGGCGCGCGACAGCGTCTGCTTGATTTCCCTATCCGAGACGATGCGGTGCTGCTCGAGATCCACCAGCAGCATCTTTCCCGGCTGCAGGCGCCACTTGGCGATGATCGTTTCTTCCGGCACCGGCAGCACGCCCATTTCGGACGCCAGAACGACGACGTCGTCGTCGGTGACGAAATAGCGGGCGGGCCTTAGCCCATTGCGATCGAGAGTCGCGCCGATCTGGCGTCCGTCCGTGAACGCCATCGCCGCCGGACCGTCCCACGGCTCCATCAGTGCGGCATGATACTCGTAGAAAGCGCGTCGCTCCTCGTCCATCAGCGGATTTCCGGCCCAGGCCTCCGGAATGAGCGTCATCATCGCGTGGCTGAGCGAATAACCACCCTGAACGAGGAACTCGAGCGCATTGTCGAAGCAGGCGGTGTCCGACTGGCCTTCATAAGAAATCGGCCAGAGCTTCGAGATGTCAGCGCCGAAGAGTTCCGAGGCGACGCTCGCCTGACGCGCCGCCATCCAGTTGACGTTGCCCCGCAACGTGTTGATTTCGCCGTTGTGCGCGACCATCCGATAAGGGTGCGCGAGACGCCACGATGGAAACGTATTGGTCGCAAACCGCTGATGGACTAGCGCCAGGGCGGTCTCGTAACGCGGGTCCAGTAGGTCGCGGTAGTAAGGCGCAAGCTGGCGCACCAGCACCATGCCCTTGTAGACAATGGTTCGGGCGGACATCGAGACCGGGTAATATTCGAGGACCTCCGGCGTCCCGATCGCGACCACGCGATTGGAGACAACCTTGCGCACGACATAGAGCCGCCGCTCAAAATCGTCCTCGGCGGCAATGTCTGCGGGCCGCCCGATGAAAATCTGCTGCATCACAGGCTCGACCGCCTTGACGCGTTCGCCAAGCGCGGAATTGTCGACTGGCACATCGCGCCAGCCCAGCAGGTTCAGGCCCTCGGCCGCCACGACCTCTTCGACGATCGTCTGCACCTGCTTGCGGGCCTCGCTTCGCCGCGGCATGAAAAACTGACCGATCGCGTAATGGCCTTGCGCTGGCAAGTCGAAGCCGAGCTTCGCGCATTCCGGCGCGAAGAACGCATGCGGGATTTGGGTCAGCACGCCGCAGCCGTCGCCGAGCGACGGATCCGCGCCCACCGCGCCGCGGTGGTCGAGGTTGATCAGAATCTGCAGGCCCTTTTCGAGGATATCGTGAGACTTGCGGTTCTTCATGTCGGCCACGAAGCCAACGCCACACGAGTCATGCTCTTTGGATGGGTCGTACAGCCCCTGCGCCGGCGGCGTCAGCGGGTCCCGGCCTGGGTTGGCCTTCGCGAACCCGTCGCGCAACTCATCGAACGTCGCTCGAGTTGTGGCGTTCATCTTTCCGCTCCCGGGGCGGTCGCGCACCTTGTGCGACCGTTATTGCAAATTTTCAGACGTATAGTGGACAAAGGCGGCTGCTAACGCGCAGCTCGGGAGCGTCACGCGTCGGATTTTTTTCGATCCGTCTTTGTCGTTCGATCCGACAACGCTTGAGCCCCGCTCTTCTGTTGGCGCCGAAGTCTCAGCCTCACCGCACAAAAAATGGTCAGCACAACTGTCCTATTTTTCGACCATGACAGAAACGGAACGCCGACACAAGCGGCTTGACAAAATTTTTTGCCGCTTCACCCCAGCGCGAGAGCGAATTGCCAGGGCGGCGAAATCTGACGCAGATTGTCTGCTCAAATCAGACGGAGCGAGCATGAAATTCGCCAGTGATAACGGCGCCGGAGTGGCGCCCCAGATTCTGGATGCGATTGTGGCGTCCTCTCGTGTCAACGCGCCGGCCTACGGCGCCGATGACTATACCGCGCGGGCGCAAGAGCTTCTCAGCGAAGTATTTGAGACAAGGGTCGCCGCTTTCCTGGTCGTCTCAGGGACGGCGGCGAACGCCCTGGCGCTTTCCGCGCTCGTCGACCCTTGGGACGCGGTTTTCTGCCACGAGGAAGCGCATATCCATGACGATGAATGCGGCGCCCCGGAGCTGTTTACCGCCGGAGCCAAGCTGGTTGGAATCGCGGGAGAAGGCGGCAAGATCACTCCCGAAGGCCTGCGGGAGACCTTGGAGAGGTTTCCGCGCGGGCTGGTCAAGTCTGCGCAACCAGGGTCGCTCTCACAGGCTACAGAAGCGGGGACGATCTATGGCGTGAGCGAGGTTTCGGAGCTGAGCTCGATCGCTCACCGCAACGGGATCAGCGTGCATATGGACGGCGCGCGCTTCGCCAACGCGCTCATTTCCGCCAAGGCGACGCCGGCCGACATGACTTGGCGCGCCGGGGTCGACATTCTGACGCTTGGCGCAACGAAGAATGGCGCGCTTGCTTGCGAAGCCGTCGTGTTTTTCGATTCCGCGCGCGCGGCGAATTTCGCCTTTCAGCGCAAGCGGGGCGGCCAGACCTTGTCCAAAGGGCGCTTCCTTGGCGCGCAAATGGAGGCTTACCTTACGGATGGGCTCTGGTTGCGGCTGGCCGAACAAGCAAACGCCTCGGCGCGTCGGCTTGCTCGCGGCCTTGCGGGGACGCCGGGCGTGCGCCTCGCATGGCCGGCGGAGGCGAACGAAGTCTTTGTCGTGGCGCCAAAAGCAATGGTCGAGCGATGGCGCGCCGCTGGGGTAGTGTTCCACGATTGGAGCACCCGATCGCTTGCGCCGGAGCGCGCCCCTCGAAAGGGCGAAACATTGGTCAGGTTGGTGGCCTCGTTCGAAACCGAATCAAGAGAAATTGATCGGCTCATGAGCATTTGCGCTGACGTTACGGACTCGGCCGCGGCGACGCCGTAACCGCGCCGCATTCGGCGCCTCAGGATCGCCTTAGACGATACCTTGGAGCGATCAGCATGACGATCAAATTGAACGGAGCGCTGGGCCGTTGCTTGGCGGGCTCAGCGCTCGGCGCGCTCGTCGCCGTCGCCTTCGTTCCTACCGCGGCGGCCCAATGGATGCCGCCTTGGGGAGCCGCGTTTCCCGGCGAGATCGAACGGAGTCTCGAGGCGCAAGGATATGTTTTGACAGCGCCGCTTATGCGCCGGCCGGGGGTCTATCTCGCCGACGTCAGCGCCGGTCCCGCGGGCCATCAGCGTCTCATCATCGACGCCAGAAGCGGACAAATCCTTGAGCACTTCACCGCCCCTGGTCGAAATTGGGGACCCGCGCTGGCCGCCCGCGACGGAGAGTTTGGCGAGCCTCAACCGGGTGGCGTAGGACCGCCGCTGGGCCCGGGCTTCGCCGTCCCGCCCGCAGCAGCCGCGACGGCGAGATCGGCTTACGGCGTTCCAGCGAACGTCCATATTCCCGCGGCCGTCAGCCCTTACGGCGTCGGGGAAACGCGGAGCGGAACGAAGGCCAAGCCGAAGGCCGCCTCGACGGAAGGCAAGGCGACCCTCAACCCGCCTCTGCCGCCTCCAGCTCCACGCGAAACGGCGAGAGTGGACGGATCAGGCTCGACGGCGTCCCAGCCGACGGAGGCCCATGATTCCGAGGAGCCACGTATGCACTCCCCTGCGGTCGAGACCGGCAACGGCCCCCCGGCCTCCGCGCCCACGACTCAAGGCCCGTCCACCGAGGCGAGCGACAAACCGAAGGTGAGCATCGTTCCCCCGGCGTTGTTCCAATAGACGAAAAAGGGCGCCCCGACCGGGACGCCCAATTTCCTTGCGCTGGATCTGCTTGGGTTCAAGCAGCCTGGGCGGTCGGCGCTTTGACGCTTTGGATGGTCTTGGCGCCCTTGTTGATCGCAATGGTGCGCGGCTTCTGCGCTTCGGGAACCTCGCGAACGAGGTCGATGTGTAAGAGACCGTTCTCGCTGGCGGCGCCCGTTACGACGACGTGGTCGGCAAGCTGGAAGCGGCGCTCGAAGGCGCGGGCGGCAATGCCCTGGTAGAGCATGTCACGCTTCTCGTCCTTCTGAACGGTTTCCTTAGATCCGCGCACAGTCAGCGTGCTCTCGCGGGTCTCGACCGACAATTCGTCCTCGGCGAACCCAGCCACCGCGAGCGTTATCCGGTAAGCATTCTCGCCGGTCCGCTCGATGTTGTAGGGCGGGTAGGTGGGTGCATTCTGCTCGCCTCCAGCCACCCGGTCGAGCATCGAAAAGAGACGATCGAAACCGACGGTGGAACGGTGAAACGGTGAAAGATCGTAATTTGACATGGATCACATCCTCTGTGGTGAGCGATATGACGGCTAGCGCCCCAGACATTGGCTGCGCCGCCGCGGTGAAGCCCTTGGCCTCAGGCTCAATAATTTTTGGTTGGACAGCCTAATTTCAAGGGGCAGGCTGTAGCTTTCGCCACAAAAAATGCTAGCTCTGGGGTCAGAGGAGTTCTCGCGATATCGCCGAGCAGGGAATTCTTCAAAGAGGGGCCGTCGCCTCCGGATATCGAGGTCCAACACACATGCTGAAATCAATCTCGATTGTTGCCGCCGTCGCCGCGGCCCTGTGTTTCGCCACCACGGTTTACGCTGCCGGGCAGAAGGGTCCGCAAAGCGAAGGAGACGACACGCCCAAGCCCCTGCCGCCGCTGCAGAAGAATTTTCCGCTCGACCAGACCTGGTCGCTTCGGGAGCTGAACGGCAAGCCAGTGCCACCCGGATTGGACATCAGCCTTAAAATCGACGGGACGCTGCGCGGTTCAGGCTTCACGGGCTGCAATTCGTGGTCGGCGACGCTGTACCCGGTCAAGGACCAGCATCTCGCCGTTGGTCCCTATGCGCTAACCAAAAAGCAGTGCTCCAAGGACGTTATGCAGGTCGAACTGGGCTTCCTGTCAGCGCTGGTCGGCAACCCAGTGTGGGACTTGGTCAACGGCGATCTCGTCATCAAGGGACCGCGCGGCGCGCTGCGGCTCGCCCGCTCGCTTTGAGCCTATGGCGCTTCGCCTTTGGTAAGGAGCCGGTTTGGCTACTTCTCGGCTGCGGGCCGCGCCATGGGTCCGGTCGCTCCCCGTTTGGATTTTCTTGGCTCGTGGCCGTTTCGCTGCGAGGGCCCCCGCTCATGAGCGTTGGATTTCCTTGGATTTCCTTGGATTCTCTCGTCCGAATCGAGACTTTTCAATGGGTTACGCAGCTTGAAGCGGGAATACTTTTTCTCGGCCCTTTTCCCTGGCGTTCGCAGCGCCGGGACGGGAGCCTGTGGTCGAGGCCATGCGGACGCGCAGGATTGCTCATGGGGCAAGCTTAACCTAATTTCTGATTTTCCGCAAGAGATTGTCGTCCGAGCCGTTCCCTTTCGGCCGCCTCAATCCAAAAGCAGCCCGCGCTAGGCTGCAATCATGTCGCCGGCTCTGGCTCGGCGCTGACCGTAGCGGGGCCTCCGTCCTGGGTTTCGAATGTGATTCGCCGCTTGTGAAATTGGTTTATCGTCGCCTGATGGCCAATCGAGACGAGCGTCGTGCGCGGTAGTGTTTCGACGATCGCGCGGTAGAGATTGGCCTCACTCTTCTCGTCGAGCGAGGCGGTCGATTCGTCGAGGAACAGCCAGTCCGGTTGGGCCAATAGCGCGCGCGCAACGGCGAGCCGCTGCTGCTCGCCGCCGGACAGGCGCATCTGCCAATTCTCATTGTCATCAAGACGGTTCGCAAGCGCCGGCAGGCCGACCTTAACCAGCGTCTCTGTCAGCTGCTGGTCAGAAAAATCAGCGCTTGCCCCCGGATAGGCGAGCGCCTCACGCAACGGCCCGATCGGAATGTAGGGCCGCTGCGGCAATAGCATAAGCTTGGCATAGGCCGGCTGATGGATCTCGCCTGAGCCGTACGGCCACAAGCCCGCGATGGCGCGAAAGAGCGTCGACTTGCCGACCCCAGAGGGTCCCACGAGCATCGTGGGCTCCTGCGGGACCAACACTAAATCGGCAACATGGGCCAGTTTTCGGCCATCAGGCAACGCGAGCTCGACGTTGTTCAGCGCGAGGGTAGGGGCCTGCGATGGCTCCGCCGTCAGGCGCGGCGTCTTTTTCTCGTCCGCGAACGTGCGGTCGAAGGCGTCCTCGAATGAAGTCAGACGTTCGATCGTGGCGCGGAAGTCGGCGAGGCCGATGTAGCGGTCGACGAAGAAGTTCATCGCGCCGTTCACGTTGCCGAATGCGTCAGCCGACTGATTGAAGCGACCGAAGTCCACAATTTTCGCGAAGTAGAACGGCGCGACGACCACATAGGGAATGATAACGGAAATCTGGCTGTAGAACTGGTTGAAGGCGATCAGCCACGTGCGAACATGAATGATGCGACGAACAGTTCGCACCACCTCGCCAAACACGGTGCCGGCGCGGTCGATCTCGCGATCCTCGCCCTTGAGAAGCGTAATCTGTTCGCTGTATTCGCGGATGCGCGCAAGATCGAAGCGGAAGTTCGCCTCGACCGCCTGCTGGCGGAAGTAAAGTCTTGAAAGGCTCCGGCCGATGAGCTGGGTGATGCCTGTCGCGAGGCAGGCATATAGGACCGCGACCCAAAACAGAAAGCCAGGGATGCGCAGCCCGAAGATCGGTGCGTTGAGGGAGTTGGAGATCCCCCACAGGATGATCGAGAACGAGACCAGATTGGTTGCCGAGGCAATCGCCTGGATCGTGTAGTTGTAGATGCCGACGTTGCCGGAATTGATGCCCGTACCAGTGCCGTTGATGAAACCGCCGATGTCTTGCGAGATACGTTGATCGGGGTTGTCGGTTGGGACGTGCTGATCCGGGAACTCTTCCGACGGCTGTTGATGCGGATTATCGGCGGCGCTGGCGCCAAGCGCCAGCTTGTAATGCATCGAATGCGTCAGCCAGCGTGAGGTGAAAGAGGCCGTCATCCATCGGCGCCATTGCAGCACGAAATTCGAGGCGACGAAGAACTCGACGATGCCAGCGACAATGGCGATCGTCGCCAGCGGTATAAAGACGACCATGAGCTGGTACCAGAACGCGACCCGGTGGGCTTCGTCGGCGACTTGAATGGCGTTGCCGAAATCTCGCTGGAAGAAGTTGAAGCGCAGCGCCAGCGCGACCTGAAATTGATTGATCAGGATGAGGAAGTAGACGTTGATGCGGGCGTAGAGATCCTGCCGCAGGATGAGGGGCCCAGAAGGCAAGGGCCGGATCGAGATCGGGGTCCGCGCAGCGAAGAACGGATCGGCGATCGTCATCATTCTACGCACCAGTCGAAAATGCGAGACGGCGAAGATGGCAAGAATAAATAGCGCTGTCGCCAGCGGCAGATAGGTGGGCAGTTGATATTCCTCGAGGCTCGGCGGCCAATAGCCTGTGAGCGCGACAAGATCGGCCAAGCCGAACAGCACCGTTTCGATCGCGAAAAGATCACAGAGGAGAGTGAGGAAGGTCGACATCCTCCAGCGGGGCAGGGAAGCGACCGCGGCCAGCCCCGATGCGAGGCCGATCAGGAGGGTCATCCCGTTTTCTTCGTAGGCGCCGATGACGAGGGCGAGGACGGCGAAGAGCGCGAGGCTCAACATGCGCATGGGGCAGAACCTTGAACGGGCGGCAAGAAAGGAGAATGCGCACTAGCAGACCGACCCGAGCATTAGAAGGGCGACGCACAGCGCTCAGCATGAATTGTTGGCAATGTCGGCGTCGCGCTTGAGCCGAGACGTCGCACGTGAGAGCTGGCCGCGGTCAGCCGGTTAAGCGGCCGCGCACTTTTGCGCGCGGCTCAATGCTTTCAAGCGCTTAAGATCTCCTTTGCGCAACTCGAACAAGGTTCAGCTTTTGCCTACGGCAAGCCATCCGCATTGCGCTTCGAACCGCCCGCTCCATGTGGTCAGTCAGAGGAGGCGCTCGCAGCCTTAAAGGCATACATTATATGTATTACTGATACAACTCTTGAGTTCAAGCCGCCGGCCATGCCGCGCGAGTCTCGCCAACCTGCCTCGCGCCTGAGCACGAGAGACGAACTCGGTCGTGTGCCAGGTCTCCGGCTAGCCTTCTTCTCGGGCTGGTCCTGCGACGGATCTTTGGGCGCTATCGTTTGATCATGATCGCGTGGCCGTTGAGGTTGTGCAAAACGATCCGGTCTTTGAGCGTCAGTTGCGCGTCGACATAGCGGGCGATGCCCGGAGTCGTATCACCGCCATAGTCGTCGTAGACGATCATCCCGCAGGGGACCAGCCGTTCCCAGATCCATTCCGTCACGTCCTTGGCCGACTGATAGACGTCGACGTCGATATGGCAGAGCCTGAACTTGAGATTCTCGACCTGGTCGCCAGTATCTTCGGGGAAGGTTCCGGCAAGAATCTCAATATTATCGAGTTTAAACGTCTGGTAGAAGAGTTCCTCAACTGAGTGTCGACTAGTGTCGGCATGCTCGCCCCCGACGTAGTCCGGATCCTCGTCTCCGGCTTTCACGACGCCAGAGAACGTATCGCAGGCATAGACTTTGTCGCGGAGTCCCAGATTTCTCGCCTGGGTCGCGATCAGCGCGGCCGTGCCCCCGCGCCATACGCCGACCTCGATCAGAGCGCCGCTTTCGAGTTTAGTGCACTGCTCGACGAGCCTCCACAGCTCGAAGCAACGGTATTTGTCGACAAGCGTGGCGCCTTTGACCTGCGAATAGGCCGCTATGAAGGCCTCGTCGAGGTTCCACGGGCTATACGTCGCGTTGGGTAGCACAACTTCGTAATCGGGGCCCTTGTTTATAAGCCGGGGCATATAGCGAACATGGACACCATAATTCCGCGCCACGTTCTTGAGCGTCGATTTTACGAGATGGTTCACGATACCATCCTCCGCTGCGCCAAATAAAAGGCCACAAGTTAACGCTGGAGGACAGAATGCCATATTCAGATAGTAAATGAAACCTCCGCGTATAATCTCTTAAAGCTCCGCGTATAATCTACTTAAGTGCTTCGGGATGGTGCTACTGGCGCAAGGGACGCGGAGTCTGGTTCCCGCTACCGGGAGCAACCGCGGTCGGTTCGCGGAGAGCGAAGTCGGAGCCGATCGGTCGCCCAGCGAACTGGGCCGCGACCCTTCGACCTGCGTTGATCCCCGGAACCTCAATCAGAGAATACATCGCGCGAGCGGCGATCAGCGACAATACGGGGGCGATCAAAACCGCCGCCGCTATTCCGATTTTCGGCTGGAGCCAATACGTCATCGCAAACAAGATCGGCAAATGGATAAGATAGAGACTGTAGGAGGCACGCCCTAGGAAAAGGAATGGCCGCCGGCGTAGCAGCGTGTCGAACCAGCCCCCCAGACAAACACAGAAAATAATTGCGGCGAACACGAACTCGCGCAAGATGTCCGAGTTTACGGCCAGACCCAGGGCTAGCGAGAAAGCCACAATACCGGTTTTAACCCAATTCGAGCGCGGCCAAAATCTATACCCGACACGCTTATGGAGGAGGTCGGCGACCAGCATGCCGAGGATGAAGCTTGGGAGGTAAAACAGGGTCACGCCGGCGGTGCCGGCAAGCGAGTCGCCCATCAGAAAAGGTTCGCGGTAACCAAGCGTTGCGAGCAAATAAGCGCCGCCCAAGTAGGCAGCCACGCCAACTCCGAAAATGACGATCCAACTCCTTTGGCAGAGGGCCGCGAGCAACATGAACACAATCGAGAAACGCATCTCGATGAAGAGGCTCCAAAGAACAGGGTTGAATAGATTATCCTCGGGGCGCAATCCCAGGAGCGACATTATTCGGAGCGTCCCGCCGACGGTTAGCTCATGGCACCAGCACGACGCCACCCAGGGGTCGTACGTAGAACAGTTCCGCGGAGATTGAAGCCAATGGAGCAGCGCGGCGCCGGCGACGGCAACGATCAGCGCCGGGTAAAGTCGAAATACCCGGCGCGACAAAAACGACCGGTACGACCTATCATGACCTCGCAAGAAGCTTACGTATAATACAAATCCGCTAAGAACAAAGAATAAAAGGACAGCTGGATGACCCAGCCGCGCCAACGCGTGTAGTATTGGCGTCAAATGTGACGTGTTTCGAGTCTCGGTATCAAGATAAACGTTCGCCGAGTGATGGATTACAACAGCCAGCGCCGCGGCTCCGCGAAGTCCGTCAAGCGACTCGAAGTGACCCTGACTGCGTACCGTTGTCATTGCACACACCCGACTATCGAGAGCCTGAAAAGCATTGGTGAGCGGGGCCCATGGCGAACGAGGAAACCATGATTGCGCGCCGGCTTCTTTAGCGTCAATTGTGCGAAGTTGTTCAAGCTAATCCTCGGTTCGCCAAATAGAGGCTTGGATGGGTGACGCCGGAGAGGGGTATATAGCGTATTCAGACAGTGAATGGAGGACGCCCGCTTTCTGTTGCAAGTGTCATTCCGAGATGGCGCCACTACGACAGTCGCGTTCGCGGCCGGCCCGGCGTTCCCGTTCCCTGTGATTTGGACCTCGCTTGAAATTCCGCAACGGGTCAGGTACGGCGCCCACGGGCAAGTAAGGCTGGTGGGGCAATGCAATGAGCATTCTTCTTATCTGCATACTGATTTTCGTCTTGTTCATGGTCGCCGGCTATGCCGGGCTCGCGCTGCAAACGCGGCTCGTGGATGAGCACAAGACGGGCGACACCAAAGCCGTGGTCGGCCAGGTGTCGGGGCTGGTCAGCCTTCTTCTCGCTCTGGTTCTGGGGACGCTCATTGGCGTCAGCTGGGGCTATTTCTCGGCTCAGCGGACGAACCTCGAGAATTTCTCCGCCCAGATTCTGAGGCTCGATCAGGCGCTCGGGCAATTTGGGCCCGAGACCAAGCCGATGCGCGACCAACTCAAAGCGGGAATCGAAAAAGCCTATGGGTCGATATGGGGCGGCGGGACCATTGACCCAGCATTGCTAACGGTCGGCCCGCCCCTCGCCAATGCGCAAGCCGTCAGCGACTTTCTCGCGACGCTTCAACCCAAAACTGACGCGCAGAAGGCGGCGCTGGCGACCGCCAACCAATACGCCAGCCTGGTCGAACAATCGCGGCTCTTGATTTCTCTCCAGATCGCGAGCGGGCCGGTGTCGTGGATTCTGATCGCGATTCTGGTCTTTTGGACAGCTGCGCTCTTTTTCGCCATGGGCTTATACGCCCCGAGCAACGCCCTGGTCACCGCGGCCCTTACTTTCGGCGCGCTGTCCATCGCGTTTGCGATCTTTCTCATCCTCGAACTCGGCATGCCCTATACCGGCATGTTCAGGGTCTCGCCCGCCGCGCTCGAGCAAACGATCGAGTTCATCGACAAGTAGCCGGTTTAGGCGGCGGCTAGAGGCTGTTCAGCTGCGCGCGGACGGCGCGACGCATGTGTGGACCTCGGTGGTCACCGCGTCGATCCTTTCGACAAGGGTCCTGATCGTTTCCGTGAGTTCAGTGTTCTGCTTGAGCAGGGTTTCCACCCGCTCGGTAAGCGCCGTGTTCTGCTGCAGCATTTCGACCAGCATGCCGGCTTGCTCGCGCATTTGCGCCTGGCGCTGCTCGCTGATCTGGTGGAGCTCCTCGCGATGCTGGGCGTCGGCGAGGCTCGTCACCTTGTCGCGGTCGGCCTGACGGGTCTGCGCCAGCAAAATCAACGGCGCGGCATAGGCGGCCTGGGTCGAGAAGGCGAGATTGAGCAGAATGAAGGGATAGACGTCGAACTGGGTCCAGCCGGCGGCGTTGACCCAGAT
>Ga0210393_10002758_pt1 | contig 14315 bp, 15 predicted proteins | sample IncBWC27OmetaG_FD_160068 | JGI IMG/M metagenome (GOLD analysis project Ga0210393, IMG submission 160068) | Forest soil microbial communities from Barre Woods Harvard Forest LTER site, Petersham, Massachusetts, United States - Inc-BW-C-27-O ... | reverse complement strand
CGAAGCATTCCAAAACCCCGAGTTCCAGCGGGGCTTGAAAATGTTCCTCTCACCCGACGGCAAGTCCGCTCGCTTCTTCATCACCCACCAGGAAGATCCGATGACCCCGCAGGGAATCGCGCGTGTCGACGCGGAGAGAAAAGCCGCCCAGGACGGGCTGAAAATGTCCTCCCTGTCGGACGCCAAAATCTATCTGGGTGGTACCGCTGCCACCTTCAAAGACATGCACGACGGCGCCAAATATGACCTCATGATCGTGGTGGTGTCCTCGCTCACGCTGATCTTCATGATCATGCTGATCCTCACCCGAGCCCTGGTTGCCGCGGCCGTCATCGTCGGCACCGCGGCCAGCTCCATTGCGGCATCCTTCGGGCTCTCGGTGCTCATCTGGCAGGACCTTTTCGGCGTGAAAATCCACTGGCTGGTGATGCTGATGTCGGTCATCATCCTGTTAGCGGTCGGATCGGACTACAACCTGCTGCTGGTCTCCCGGATCCGGGACGAGATCCACGCCGGACTCAAGACCGGAATGATCCGGTCCATGGCCGGCACGGGTGGCGTGGTGACCTCTGCGGGCCTGGTGTTCGCCGTCACCATGGCCTCCATGCTCGGAAGCAGTCTGATCATTGTCGCTCAGCTGGGTTCCACCATCGCCATCGGCCTCCTGCTCGACACCCTGATCGTGCGCTCGCTGCTGATGCCCTCGATCGCCACCCTCCTCGGACGGTGGTTCTGGTGGCCGCAAGTTGTTTACCCCCGCGGCGACCATAACCGGCCCCGGATTCAGCAGCCGACCGACGAGACGGCCACGACCCAGCCGCTCCGCGTGCATGCGATGAGTCACGAAGGACCGCAATGAGATTAGCGAAGCTCTCAGTGCCGACGCTGGTCACGGCGGCCATGGTTGCTCTGGCCGCCTCGGCGCACGCCGACCCGGATGCCGATTTCGCCAATCAGCTTCACGGCTACGGCATCTACGGCCCCCTCGACTACAACGCCTGGCTGGGCAAGACCACCTGCGAACGAGTGCACAACGGCCTAGACACCACTGCCGACAAGTCCGCCCACTTCGCGTTGGTCAACCTGCCGCGCGGTACCACGCCCGGGCAAAGCTACCAATTCCTTGCCGCCGCAATTGGCACCTACTGCCCCGACCAGGTGCCGATCCTGACCGCGGCCGCGGCACGTCACCAATGATGGTGCAGCCCAATCCGCGACGCCAACCCGCCGCATTGAGAAAACAGGAGATACCGATGCAAGCACCGAGGCGCCCGCGAGCGCGCTGGGTTCGGCGCGCCGGGATCGCCGCGCTGTCCGCCACGGTCGCGATATCGGTGTTGCCCGCCACCGCGGTGGCCGACTCCACCGACGATTACCCGATCCCGCACCGGATGATCGTCACCACCTGCACCGCCGAGCAGATCCTCGCCGCCGCACGCGATTTCACGCCGATCTATTATGAGCGCTACATGATCGACAAGCACAACAAGTCGCCCCAGGTTCAACAGGCCGCCATCGACAGTGCGCACTACTTCTATTCGCTTAACCCTGCCGATCGCAGGGCCTACTCCGAACAAATGGTCACCAACTTTGCCGATCCCATGGCGGCCGCGTGGCCCAACTGGGCGAAGACCTTCTTCAACAACAAGGGCGTTACCGCCAAAGAAACCGACCACTGCGCCGACTACCCACCCGATGACCAATCCGTATGGGACTGGTCACCCGCCCGATGACGAACCGAAAACCACTCCGCTGCAATTACTTAGTCGTACCGGCGCGTGCCGACGTCGATACCCGCTACGCCAATCAGCCCCACACGTAATACATCTCCGGGCGCCGAAAAGGAGCGCACATGCACCCATCCATGCGGGAGTACGACCTTGTCGTCCTCGGTTCAGGCCCCGGCGGACAGAAGGCGGCCATCGCCGCGGCAAAACTCGGCAAAACGGTGGCGGTCATCGAACGCGACGGGATGCTGGGCGGTGTGTGCACCAACACCGGCACCATCCCGTCAAAGACACTGCGCGAGGCGGTGCTCTACCTGACTGGCATCACTCAGCGCGAACTCTACGGCGCGAGTTACCGAGTCAAAGAACAAATCACCCCCGCCGACCTGTTCGCCCGCACCCAGCACGTCATTGGCAAGGAGCAGGAAGTGGTGCGCTCGCAGCTGATCCGCAACCGCATCCAGCTCTACACCGGCCGCGGCCGCTTTATCGACGAGCACACCGTGCTAGTCGAGGACCAGCACCGTGGCGAGCAGGTCGCCGTCAGCGGGCACTACATCGTCATCGCCACCGGTACCAAGCCGGCGCAACCACCGGGCGTCGAGTTCGACGAACAGCGGGTGCTGGACTCCGACGGGATCCTCAACCTGAAGTTCGTGCCGGCATCCATGGTGGTAGTCGGCGCCGGGGTGGTCGGCATCGAGTACGCGTCGATGTTCGCCGCCCTCGGCACGAGGGTGACCGTCGTCGAAAAACGGCACACCATGCTGGATTTCTGTGATCCCGAGATCGTCGAGGCCCTGCAGTTTTACCTGCGCGAGCTGGCGGTCACGTTCCGGTTCGGCGAGGAGGTGACCGCTGTCGACGTCGGCGCCGCCGGCACGCTCACCACCCTGGCCAGCGGCAAGCAGATCCCCGCCGAGGCGGTGATGTATTCGGCTGGTCGGCAGGGCCAGACCGACCATCTGGACCTGGCCAACGCCGGGTTGGAAACCGACAGCCGCGGACGGATTTTCGTCGACGGCGAGTTCCGCACCAAAGTCGACCACATCTATGCCGTCGGCGACGTGATCGGGTTCCCGGCGCTGGCCGCCACGTCGATGGAGCAGGGTCGGCTGGCCGCCTACCACGCCTTCGGCGAACCGACAGACGGCATGATCGAGCTGCAGCCGATCGGCATCTACACAATCCCGGAGCTGTCCTACGTCGGCGCCACCGAAGTCGAGCTCACCAACGACTCGATCGCCTACGAGGTCGGCGTGTCCCGCTACCGAGAACTGGCCCGCGGCCAAATCACCGGCGCCTCCCACGGCATGCTCAAATTGCTGGTCTCCCCCGACGATCTGAAGCTGCTGGGTGTGCACATCGTCGGCACCAACGCCACCGAACTCGTGCACATCGGCCAGGCGGTGATGGGCTGTGGTGGCACCATCGAGTACCTGGTGGATGCAGTGTTCAACTACCCGACGTTCGCGGAGGCCTACAAGGTCGCCGCGTTGGACGTGATGAACAAGATGCGCACACTCACCCGGTTCCGCGCCTGATGCCCACCAGGCCAGGGCTCATCGCATGGGCGCTGGCGCGGAAAGCGATCGTTCGGCGGATCGCGTCGTTGATCACGTGCGGCGCCTCCTGGGGAAGCATGTGTCCGGCGTAGCGAACGCGTACGTGCTCTGCGTCGCAGATGCCGGCGGTCAGGTCGGCGGCGTGCGAGGGCGGGGTCAACGGGTCTGCGCCGCCGCTGATTACGACGGTGCGCGCGCGAATCGATGCGAGGGTGGCGTATTGGTTGTAGGTCCGCAGGCTGGGCAGAAATCCAATTGCGGTGGCCATTGGCGTGGTGGTCAACGCAGCGACTACCGTCGCCGCCAGAGTTGCGCTTTGGCCATGTCCGTGCCAGCGGCTCAGAGTCGCGCACACCGGCCCCACCAGTGCGCGCAGTGCGCGCGCGGGGGTGCGCTCGATGAGCCCGACCAGCGCCACAGGAGCGGGGGTTGCTAGTAGCCGGGCCAGCCCGCGCTCGGCGAGCTTGCCGGCGGCGGCGGCGACCAGGACCAGCCCGTGCGGGTCGATGGGACGCTCGGCGGCGGGCCGGGCGAGGTAGGCCAGCGCCGTCATCCCGCCCATCGAGTGCCCGACTAGGGTAAGCGGCCCAGTCACGTCGAGGGCAGTGAGCACCTGGGCGAGGTCGTCAGCGAGTTGGTCGATTCGGTAGGTACTCATAGGCGCCGCTGCGGACCTGCCGTGGCCACGGTGGTCGTAGCTGATGACGCGCACGGATCGGCCGTATCGGCGCAGCAAGTAGGTAATTTGACGGTCCCACGAAGTGTGATTGAGACAGAGCCCGTGTAGGAAGACGACGGTGTGTTCGGCGGTACGGGGGCCGGTGTCGCAAACGGCCAGGCGCACCCCGTCACTGGTCCTGACCACTCGATGCTTGCGAGAGGGCCGGTCAATTATGTGGCTGAAGCGAACAAGGGCAGGGTCGACCGCCGGTGCGGCCTCGTTCAGGAAGTTGCGCGGGACCCTGTCTGGCGCGGTGATGACGCGCCGTGCCGTCTCGGCCGGGACTAGGCGCAAGGCAGGGCGAGTGAAGTCGTTAGGCTTGGAAAGTGTTTGTCCGCTTAGCATCTGGCGGTTCCCTTCACTCTCCGCCGGCCGGCGCCAAGGTTCGGCAATCCGCCTGTTCGCCAGGTCGAGCGTATGACTGACAAATTACGTTATTTGTCAGTATGTTGCTTCGGCCAGCGATATGTCAATAGATCAAGCATGATTACTTCGTAGAGTGTGTTTGACATCTGACGAATCATGTAATATGACGTCATGCCAGGAGGATCACGCAGTCAGCCAACGGCACCTGAGAGCACAGATGATGCACGCGAGCGCATCCTGGCCGCTGCTGAACGCTGCATCGATCGCCACGGAATCCGGAAGACCACGATGGACGACATTGCGTCCGAGGCTGGACTATCGCGGCCCAGCGTTTACCGCTACTTCGCTGATCGCGACGATCTGCTCATCGAGCTGATAACACGGCACGCGCGGGCGCTGCTCGACCTGGCACACAAGTCCACGTGGCGGCAGAGCAGCCTTGCGGACCAGATCATCGAGAGTCTGCTCTACATCGCTGACCATGGCCGCCGGGACCCCTTGACCCGCTACTTGATCGACCCCGACGGCACGAGTCTTGGTCGACAAATGATCGCGTCGGGCGCGTCGGAAATGCGCAGAGCGGAACTCTGGGATTCCTGCCTGGACGCCGCCCTGGCCGCCAATGAACTGCCACCCGGGGTCACCCGGTCGGACATCTACTTGTGGATGGGCAATGTCGTTAAGATCCTGATGCGTGGTCTCGAGGAGGGCGACGGCGACCTCAAGCGCTACCGGTCCATACTCCGTCGCTTTGTCGCGCCTGCCTTCACCACCGCAACGCGTGAGTGAGCGCCTGATCAACGACAAGCAGCAGATCGTCCTAGCTGCCCGCGATCCAGGCTTGTTCTTGACCGGGCTCGGGCAGGACACGTCCGCCTTCGACGGCGAAACTAGCCGGGCTGCTTTCGAAAACCACAAGCACCCTGTCGGCGGAGACACCTGCTATCCGGGCTACGGCAGCGGCAATTTCGGTGGCAAGGCGCGTGACTTCGGCCTTTGGGTGGCCCTCGCGTATCCACCCGCTGACCAAGACCGGACTGGCCGGCACACCGTCGGTGTAGACGTCGTCAGCGGGCAGTTCGTGGAAAACCACGTTGACGTACGTGCTGGGCACATGATTGATCTCCGAGTGGATGCTCGCAATCTCACGCGCCAACGCCTCCTTGACAGGGCCGGGCAGCGTTGATTCTGTCGTCGTACAGGTGTAGATCGGCATGATCGTTCCTTTAGGTGAACGCGCTCAGTCCGGTGATCGCACGCCCCACGATGAGCGTGTTCATCTCGCGGGTGCCCTCGTAGGAATAGATCGCCTCCGCGTCAGCGACGAAGCGACCCACGTTGTGCTCCAACAGGATTCCGTTGCCGCCAAGCAATTCCCGGGCATATCCCACGGTTTCTCGCATCCGGACGGTGCACCACGATTTGGCCAGCGAGGAGTGCCGATCCTCCGCGCGGCCTTCATCCTGCAGCTGCGACAGGCGCGCACACAGCGCCCACGACGACGTGATATTGCCCAGCATCCGCACCAGGAGATCTTGCACCAGCTGAAAGCCCGCAATGGGGCGGCCGAATTGTTCCCGCGACAACGCATAGGCCAACGCGTTGTCGTAAGCCCCACGCGCGCACCCCACCGCCATCCAGGCCACACCTGCACGCGTCATCCGCAACACCTCGGCGGTGTCTCGGAACGAATTCGCCTGCTGCAGCCTGTCGGCCTCAGTGACCCGTACATCGTCGAGCGTAATCACCGCGTTCTGCACGATTCGTAATGCGATCTTGTCCTCTAACTTGGTCGTCGAGAACCCGGGCGTGTCGTTGGCCACGAGGAAGCCCTTGACCTGGCCGTCGGCCACGTCTTTGGCCCACACCACAGTGAGGTCACCAAACGTGGCGTTACCAATCCATTTCTTCTGTCCGTTGAGGATCCACGAATCACCGTGACGGCGCGCGGTGGTCTTGAGGCCGCCCGATGCACCGGAGCCGACGTCGGGCTCGGTGAGCCCGAATGCCCCGATCTTTTCAAAACGCGCCATTGCGGGCAGGTAGCGCTGCTTTTGTTCCTCGCTCCCGCACAAGTAGATCGAGCCCATCGAGAGCCCGCCATGGACTCCGGAAAAGGTGGCGATGGACGGGTCGGTGCGGGCCAGTTCCATCGCGACCATACCGTCGAGCAGGAAAGACTTTCCTGGACAACCGAATCCATGGTAAGGCAGGCCAGCCAGCCCCAACTGGCGGAAGCCGGGGACGATCTCGAACGGGAAGCTGCCGCGCTGCCAGTGCCGATTCACCGTCGGCTCGACCTCGGACTTCATGAAGTCGCGAACACTGTGTAGATATTCCTGCTCGTCGGCGTCGAGCAGGGCCTCGAGCTCATAGAAATCGGCGTAGTCGGTAGCCGTGCGAGTGCTCATCGAGGTGTCCTCACATCCGGTCTGGCTGTCATGGGTACAACACAACCACATCGGCCACACAGGCCGGGCGGTCTTGGCCCTCGATTTCGTAGGTGAGGCTGAACACAGCCTCCACACCGGAGGTTTTCTGACGAGCACTCATCAGCGCCACAGTGGCGCGAACCTGCGATCCGACCCGCAGCGGAGCGGGGAACCGCACCTTGTCGACGCCGTAATTCAGCGCAGCGGTCAGCTCGCGGATCTCAAGGATTTGTGAAATCACCACCGGTGCAAGTGACAGCGTCAGGTAGCCGTGCGCGACGGTGCCCTTGAACGGGCCGTTGATCGCCCGCGCGGGGTCGGTATGGATCCACTGATGATCCCCCGTCGCATCTGCGAACAGGTTCACCTGCTCCTGGGTGATCTCCATCCAGTCGGTGCTGCCGAGCGGCTTCCCGACGAGGCTGAGCAGATCGTCCGGCTGGTCAAGAACGGTATTCATAGAAGGCCTCTGGGTGTACGCCGCGGTGGCCTTCAATCGTCGCGCCGATCCGGCTCGTCGTCGTTGTGCTGGGAAACAACATCGAGTGTCCCGTCATGTGGCGCGACACACCGCTGGCGAAGTTATTTAGCAGGCAAGCATGTTCAAGCGGTGAGGCGGTGATCCGGTTGCATGAGCCGGCGTTGCACCTCGAAGGCGAGACACAACTCGGCCACATCGCGCGGCTTGGACAAGGAACGCCCGGTGCGTTGCTCGATGCGATGCAATCGGTACCGCACGGTATTGGGATGGCAGAACAGCAACTCCCCCACGGCGCGCGTCGACCCGTCGTTATCCACCCATGCCTGGAACGTGTCGAACAGGGTGTCGCGCTCTTGATCGGATAGCCCGGCAAAGCAATCCAACGTCGGCGCGACGGTCTTGACGAGTACCTCGGGTGCGCTGACGGCCGCGCTTGCCAGAATCGAGCCGTCGAACAGCGACACCAGCAGCCCCGGCTCCAGGCGTGCTCGCAGCGACACCCGCGCAAAACGCAGTGCCTGAGCGGTGTCGCGCAAGTCATCGAAGCGCGCGCTCACCCCTACCCTGGCGGTGGCAATCCGGGAAACCAATGCCAGCACATCGCCAAGGTGCTTGTCGTTCTTGATATGAACGATGCCTACCTGCAGGTCAGGAAGCAGCCGCCAGGCGGAGAACACATCCAGGCTGCGCAGCTTTGACTCGATCTGGGGCAATGCCTCCTCGCCCGCGCTTTCCGCTTCGGCGGCGATCACCACGTACGGCCCCACAGTGGGTAACCGGAGGCAGTCGGCGGCCTCCCACAGGCTGCATTCTTCGATGACTCGCCCATGCAACAGCGCATCGATGAGCATCGCGCGCTGGGCCTCGTCGCTGCGCAGTCTGCGGGTCTGTTCGGCGCGATGCCCGATAGCCATTGCGTCGGTATAGGCCGCTTGTGCGGCCCACAGTCTGTCCGTCAAGTCACGCAATGCAGCGCCGTTGACGCCCGGGCGACTGGTCGATTCGGTCACCACCGCATCCCAGAGACGGCGGAATCCCACTCGGTACGCCTCCATAACGGACGACAGGGGCACCCCGCCGCGGGCGCGCTCTACGCCCAATTCGGTCGCCGCCGTGGTATCGAAGGCGGTGTCGGCGGCGATGGCGGTGCAGATCGGTCGAATGTTGGCCGCGCAGCCGGCGACGACCACATCGAATTCCAGCGGAATCGCGGCCCGGTATAGCTCTACCTCGCACCTGATCGTTTGGGCAAGCATCACCGCAAGCTCGTCGGTGCGCCGGCCAACTGCCTCCGCCACGTCCGAGACCTGCCGTTGCACCCCATTACTGTTCATGCGCTGCAGATTAGGCACGCAGCGGACGGCCGGCTTGTGCCGGCGAAACGAAAATCCGCGTCATCTTTGTTACCGACACAATGACCGGCGGCTAGGAGTCACTCGGCCGCAGAACCGCGGCGCCGTACCAGTGGCAGACAAGCAAGGCCACTTCCACATCCAGCCGGTCGGCGGCTCACTAGCGCGCCGTATCGACGGCGGGTCGTGGCTCGGCGGCGAGGACACGTTCGCGGATCTCGGTCGGATAGAGATTGTCGAACGTCGCCGGGAGCGCTCGCCCGTCCCCTACCGGAGGAAGCAATCCGTCGTGCACCACAATCGGCCCATGCCCGCTGTGCCGTTCCTCCTCGGTGTAGCACTGATACCACGGCAGGATTGGCACCGCCCAATGCTCTTGGCGCAGATTCGGATGTATGCGGGTACCGAGCGCCCACAGCACATCCGAGATGTTCGATGGGTCGATATCGTCATCGAGCACATAGCTGACCGGACACATGTGACCGACCCGGCTGCAACTCATCAACTCCCCGATCCGGTGCACGAACTCGGTAGTGCTGGTTTCAGGTAGCACATCGCGCCAGTGCCGCGGGACGGTGATGATCATCCAGTGACAGGCCGTGTCCACCAGCAGCCAAGCCGTGGTGATAGGCAGGCCCGCGTTGCGCAGCAGCGCCAGCACCTCAGCCGATACCCCGACCGCAGGAGCGATCTGCGAATCGTCGGGTGGGCGGCCAGTGGCACTGACCGGCCAGATCGGGTCGTCGCGGTAGGTGATCGCTTCGATCGTGTATATCGGCTCTGGTGAGGTCTCTGGAAGCGCGTACCCATGGAATTCGGCATAGGGACCTTCGGTGGCGTCACGGGTGATCGAAACATGGCCTTCGATGACGACTTCGGCGCCCGCGGGCACCTCAAGATCGACCGTCTCGCACTTGACGACCTCGAGGGGTTCGCCGTAGAGGGTGCCCAGGAACGTTCCTTCATCCATCTCGGATGGAATGGGCATCCCGCCGATCATCGGCACGCCGGGATCACCGCCCTGCACAACGGCGAACGGCATTGGCTTACCGATCTTCTCCCATTCCGCCCAGATCATCCCGATGTGCTGCTGAGGCAAAAACAAGCCAGTCATGTGGCGGTTATCAATCATCATGATCCGCGAGATCGACCAGTTGGTCCACCGTCCGTCGGGGGTTCGCGCGACAATGACACCCCAGGTATTGGGGTAGCGGCCGCCATCATCAACGTGCACCAGCGGAATCGGAAACCGATCCAGGGTCGCGTCGGCGCCCAGCAGAATGTTCTGCTTGCAGGGCGCCGAATCCGCCGAGATCAGCTTCGGCGGAATCGGAGTCTTTGCATGTGCCGCCACCAGGTGCTCGACCAATTCCCGTGGTGTCACGTCGTGGGACAGACCGAGCGAAAGCGCAACGCGCGCCAAGGGATAGCGTCGATCACTGGACAACGCACCTGGCGCTCCAAGCATGCGGAACCCGGGCCCTGCTTCGGCGACGTTGTCGAACAACGGCGCCGGCCATCCCTGCTCGGTTGACCGTCGCGTGATCGCCGCCGCCTCCAGCACCGCGCTGACGGGGCGATCGATATGCACGACATCGTCGAGCGATTCCAGCGCGCGCAGGTACTCCCGGAGATCGGTGATCCTAGCCATCAGTGATTCACCACCTTGAGACTCGAGGCTTTCGCATCTGGCACACCGCTCCACCGTTGTGCGGCGGGCGATTCGATATCGAACTGGTCCAGAATCCGGGTCACGATGTGATCGACGATGTCGCCGACGGACGCCGGATGGTTGTAGAACGCCGGCATCGGCGGGACGATACGGGCGCCCATGCGGGCCAAAGTCAGCATGTTGTCCAGATGAATCTCACTCAGCGGAGTTTCACGGGGCACCAGAACGAGTCGGCGGTGCTCCTTCAACGTCACATCCGCCGCACGGGCGATCAAGCCGTCGGCGTAGCCCATCCGGATCGCCGCAAGAGTCTTCATGCTGCAGGGGGCGATCACCATTCCCTCTACCCGGAAAGAACCCGACGAGATCGCCGCAGCCTGCTCGTCCCATGAATGGACAACGTCGGCGAGTCCCTCGACATCGCGCGACGACAACTCCGTCTCGATGTGAATGGTTGCCCGCGCCCACCGGGACAGCACCAGGTGCGTCTCTATATCGGGACACTGTTGCAGTCGGCGGAGCAGCTCGATGCCGAGCACTGCGCCTGTGGCGCCAGTCATGCCCACGACGATCCGTCTCATTCAACTCACTTCCAATCACTACTCGATATCCGGTTACGGTTCCGACGACGCCGCTTCATGCGGGCGGTGTGCCTGTTGACTTAGGTTCTCGGCCATTCGATTGGATCGTTAGCCGAACGGAGCGCACTTGTCGAGGTGCCTGCCGACAATGCTGCGCCTCTCTTAATATCCCGCGAAACAAAATCGCGACGCCCACCGGCTAGCGGGTGAGCGTCACGAACCCGTTGGAGTTGCGCAGTCGGGCGACGAGATGGAACGCGGTCACCAGAGCTGGGATCAGCACCGGGGACAAGATCAGTACCAGTATCAAGACCACTATCAAGATTGAAGGGAGCATCGTTTGACCTACATTTCTTCCGCGAAGCGGATCGCTGCATTTGTTTTTCTGAACGCCGCGCGACGCTGCGCGATACTCGCCCGGTAGCGAGAGCGATAGTTGGTGGGGCAACCATCGAGAAGATCGACACATTCTTTTCCAGTCACCACCACTGCTTGATCTGTCCGTACACCTCGTCGTTGGTGCCGATAACCCGTTGTTTGACAACAAGGTTGGGTCCGTATCTGCTCGCGACCCATTGGCCCGCGATGATGTCAATCCGCAATAAGCAACCGTCGCTGGCGAATACATGACCGGTCGCATTAGGCATGACCATGATGTCCTCCCTGGTGTAATCGGTACGTCTCATGCAATCACCGCAGGCCGGTGGGGGTTAGACCCGAAGGGGTCGTTTTTCTCCCCCGAAGGGGGAAACGAATTGCGCTCAGCCGCGGACGGGGGACGGCCCCGAGTCCCGCCGGGCGCGCGTGGTTGGTTTTCTCCCCCCATGTGGGCATTTCATCGCCGAACCGATTGACCCGTGCACACAGCTGACAGACGCTGAGACCAGATGCGTTACAGCCAACGCACTTTCAATATCAGCACTACTAGCACGAGGTGAACAAATGCAGGCAACGGCCACACTACTCAACGACTCCACGATCAGCGCCGAGGATTTTCGGTTCGCGATGCGCCGGCTGGCAGGCGGGGTCAGCATCATCTCCGGTGCCGGCCCCGACGGCCCGTTGGGCGTCACCGCAACCGCGGTGACGTCGCTGACGGCGGAGCCGCCCAGCGTCCTGTGCTGCTTGAACCGCTCCCTGGAGTTGGAGACCGCCGTCAAACAGACCGGCAGGTTCGCAGTGAACATGCTGCGCGCCGATCACCACGATCTGGCGAAACGCTTCGCCGGCATGCACGGGGTGCGTGGTTCTGCGAAGTTCGAGCAGGGCGACTGGACGATCCTGCCCAGCGATGTCCCCGCGCTCTTCGACAGTCTGGTTACCTTCGACTGCCGCGTCGACGACATCGTCGAGGTGGGAACGCATTCCGTCTTCGTCGGCCTGATCACCCAAGCCCATTTCGGCGAGTCAGGCGACCCGTTGGTGTACTGCGACGGCGCCTTCGCCAGCCTGGCGCCGCTGTGAGCGTTGGCCTCCACTCGGAGTCGCCGACGTAGGTCGCTAGTTTGGAAAGGAAATTGCAATGACCTCTGTACTGATCGTGGTTTCTGCCGCGAACCAATGGACTCTCAACGACGGCACCAGCCATCCCACTGGATATTGGGCCGAGGAGCTGGCCCAACCGCACCAAATATTCACGGCGGCGGGCTGGGACATCACCATCGCCACTCCCGGCGGGGTGGCGCCGACGGTGGACCGGCTCAGCCTGGGACTGGCCGGCGGCCTGCCGCCAAAGACCCGGGCGGTGGCGGACTATCTGCGCCAACTTGATTCGGCACTGACCCATCCAAAGGTGCTGGCCGATATCGACCCGAATGACTATGACGTGGTGTTCTACCCGGGAGGACACGGCCCGATGGAAGACCTGGCCGTTGACGCTGACTCGGGCCGGGTCCTGACCGCTGTGCTGGAATCCGGTCGCCCGCTGGCCTTGCTGTGCCACGGGCCCGCGGCCACCTTGGCGGCGCGGCGCGAGGACGGGACGTGGCCGTTTGAGGGCTATCGAATGACTGCGCTGTCCAACGCCGAGGAGCGACTCAACCCGTTTGCCCGCAAGGCCGCGTGGCTGCTGCAAGACCGCCTCGTGGAGTCCGGGGCCATTTATTCCAAAGGCCGATTTCCGCTGCGGCCTTACCTAGTGGTGGACCGCAATCTGTACACCGGACAGAATCCGGCGTCCTCGGCGATGCTGGCGCACAAACTGGTGACCGACCAGAGCTCGCCGGCGCTACACGTCTCGGTCAGCCGGGTGATCCCCGCCGATCCCCTGACGGTCTATGACGTAATCAGCGATATCACCACTATCGGGCAACGTAGCCCCGAAACCCATGCCGCCAAGTGGATCACCCACGGCAAGAAATTCAAGGGTTACAACCACATCGGCCCGTTGTACCGGTGGAGCACCGTGTGCAAGGTCACCGAGGACACGCCAGGACGGGCGTTCGCGTTCGACGTTGCGTGGCCATCGAAGACCGGGTGGCGCTACGACCTTGCCGCCACGGACGACGGAACCGAGGTCACGTTGACGATGACCAAAATGCAGCCCCAGGCCGCGCCGGTTCTCGCGATTCAGCGCATGGTCGGGGTCCACGACCGCGCCGGACACCTCCGCGCCGGCATGCAGCAGACGCTCAAAGGCTTGGCAGAGCAGGCCCGGCACAAGAGTGCCGCTGAAGGTAAGGCTGCGCGGTGACACTCACAGGAAAGACCATGTTCATCTCCGGCGCTAGCCGCGGTATCGGGCTGTCGATCGCCAAGCGGGTCGCGGCCGACGGCGCGAACATCGCACTGGTCGCCAAGACTGCTGAACCCCATCCCAAGCTTCCGGGCACCATCTACACCGCGGCCAAGGAGATCGAGGAGGCCGGGGGCCAGGCGCTCCCGATGGTCGGCGACGTGCGTGACGGTGACTCGGTGGCCGAGGCGGTGGCCAAGGCCGTTGACCAGTTCGGCGGTATCGACATCTGCGTCAACAACGCTTCGGCGATCAACCTCGGCTCGATCGAGGAGGTCCCGCTCAAGCGCTTCGATCTGATGAATGGAATCCAGATCCGCGGCACTTACGCGGTGTCACAGGCCTGCATCCCGCACATGAAGGGCCGGGAAAACCCGCATATCCTGACACTGTCACCGCCGATTCTGCTGGAATCCGAGTGGCTCAAACCGACCGCCTACATGATGGCGAAGTTCGGAATGACGTTGTGCGCATTAGGCATTGCCGAAGAACTTCGCGATGCGGGCATTGCCTCGAACACGCTGTGGCCGCGCACCCGGGTGGCCACGGCGGTGGTGCAGAACCTGCTTGGTGGCGACGAGGCGATGGCCCGCGCCCGCAAGCCAGAGGTGTATTCCGACGCGGCATACGCGATCCTGACCAAGCCCGCGACGTCATACACCGGGCAGAGCCTGCTGTGCGAGG
>Ga0210393_10002757_pt1 | contig 14320 bp, 8 predicted proteins | sample IncBWC27OmetaG_FD_160068 | JGI IMG/M metagenome (GOLD analysis project Ga0210393, IMG submission 160068) | Forest soil microbial communities from Barre Woods Harvard Forest LTER site, Petersham, Massachusetts, United States - Inc-BW-C-27-O ... | reverse complement strand
ATAATCATCCAGGTGAGGTACGCGGCAAGGCTGAGTAGCAAAGATAAAGCGCCTATCGCTACAAAAAATGAATCCAACCGGAGAAACCGTGGACTATCTATTCCTACGGTCCGAAGACCTGCGATAACGATGCTGGCTTTAATATTCGCGTCCAGGTCTATGTCTGAATGCGAGCTTGCCAGACCTATTACGTAAGCTCCCAAAATAATATTGGTGATAGCGGCAGACAGGGCAGCGGCTGCGTCGCCAATGCGAAAAAATTCGTATAGCACAAAAAGAAGGACGATGGCGGAATACGCAGCAGCCACGCAGCTTGCTGAATGCTTTAGTCTGGCATCGTGCGTTGCGTCATTATCGGAAGACCAAATTAGAAACCGATGTGAGCTAACTGGTGCAACAAGGATGGAAATATAAGTCCAATACCATAGCTGAAGTGCAAAGATTGCAGCCGAAAAGACCGCAAGCATTGAACTGTATTTCAATGTTCCTTGCTGCGATAAAGATAGCTCCTTTCCTTGTCCGATTGACAGAAGCCCGATAATCAAAAGAACCATCGAGAGCTGAATACGTGAGCTCCAGATCGCGTTCAGAATAATTCGAACTCGATCTGTCACTCAAATCTCCGTAATGAACAGTGGTTTACTAACTGGAGCGTTGACGATAAAGAGCCGCACATAGCAGGAGCGCTAAAGACCCAAGGCTTTGAGAAAGTAGCGGCGTGATGCTTTCCTGAAGCGGAACTGATACGCCAAAAGTCATCCACGAAGAGAACGGTGCGATAATAAATCGCAAGGGAAGCACGTAGGAAAAAACTGATAATACCGAATTCGAATCTTTTAAGTCGTCAATGTAGCCCGACAATACAAACAGTATGAGGAAATAAAACGATGCGATAGCATAGGCGCTAACTTCGTTGCGAACAACCAAGGCAACGACCAGCCCAAGCATTGCCGAAGACAAAGCGCCAAGAGCAATCGGTAATAAATTCGGAATCAGTCCAGGTTTTATCGCGATATCGAATTGGATGTTAGAAAACTCCAACAATCCGATCACGAGGACTAGAACAAACGATACCGTCACAACTAGTTTGGCCACTATCAGGCGTCGCGCATCCCCGTGCGTGATTGCTAAAATTACTGGCCAGGTATTGTTTCTCGTTTCTTGCATCAGGCTTCGGCAACAAACCACAAAGGCGACGAAGACCGACAACAAACAAATTGTTCGAGGAATGAATACTCTAGTATGGCTCTGAGGGGAGCCGAACAGGCTGACTACGGAGCCGAGAGTAGGCGCATCGGGTACTGTGCAAAGACCAACTGACCGCTCGGAATCCACTAGGGTTGGGTCGCAGAATTTTTTGAGACGAAAATCAAAACCGAGCGCGTCGTTCAACACCGTGCCGCGACTATTTTGGCAGGGTATAACCGTTTTGTCGTCGAACGGATAAGCTGTGGCGGGCGTGTAAGAGGAGGGAAGACTGCAAAGAGCTTTGAATTGCGTATCGCCAACAGCTTTGAGTGTCGAGCAAACTCTCTCTCCGATTTCGCAGGCTGTTCTGCCGTAATCCATACGAGAGACTGAATCGGCGCTGATTACGGTTTCCCACGGTGTGAGATGATTGATTATCGCAGCAAGCCCGAACCCAATTCGCGCCAAACGCCGATGATCTAAAATCGATCTTGGCCGAAGACTAGCTTGCCAAGTATCGGAGAGTTTTAAAATAATTATATCGGCCTTCGTCTCATCAATCACGGCATCCAAATTCGTAGGAGCCCGTCGCAGAACGGATTCGACGCCAGAAAGTTCGCCAACCAACGCCTTGACGCGTAGTCCCTGCGATTGAGTGTCGTCATTATCGATGATTAAGACCCTTACAATGTTTTGGTCCAGCGCGAGTTCGTCTAGCCCTGCTAGCACGACTATCGAAACGACGACTATTCCGAGCCAATGTAATGGTCGGGCCAGCAGTTCAATGGCCTCTATCCATAAGTAGCGTAAAAACATGGCTCAGGACATTTCTATTTTCCGTTTCGCAACTTTGATCAACTCCTCCGAATGATCAGCGAACACAATCGCCAGGTATTGTTCACTTGATTTGGCTAAAATATTCGCCACTGCACCGACATAGGACGGGTGCAGATCGGAGCTAGGCTCGTCCAGAATAAGTATCTCGGCCTTAATCGCCAAAGATGCCGCGATCATTGCCAATTTTTGATAGCCCCCTGATAGCTTCGCAATCTGCACATTGACGGCGTCGCCAAGTGCGGTCGTTTCTACAAGCTCTTCGAAATTACCATTTGTGCTTCTCCCCCAAACTCGCCTGGACAAATAGGTTACATTTTCCGCCAAAGTGAGGTCGCCGTACAGACCGCCGCTTTGAGGGCAGTAAGCTATTCTTCCTCGTCTCCAATCTGAGGTCGTTTCCAGCCGACCAGCGGACAGCTTGGTGAGCCCACAAAGAACACGGAGCAAGGTAGATTTTCCGGAACCGTTCCTGCCGTATACAGCCAAACAATCGTTCCTTAAAATCTCTAGATTGTTCATCTGTAAAGCAACCCGACTTCCGTAAAGGCGCTGGCCTTCTTTTAAGGAGGCGATGACGGCTGTCATTCTTGCTTTTCCTTTGTCGTCAGTCTCGTCAAATTGAGAGATATTACGACGCCACTCTGTTGTCCCGATAACCCAAGATATCCGACGCCCAGTGGCAGTAGCGGGCCCTCGCGCTTAGCGTCACGCCAGCGTTCGGCTTGTTGTGCTTTCTTTTCGTCCGGCCAAAGGTCGAGTATCGATTGGACAGTGTTGTCGCCGCTTGCATAAAAACGGATTCGCTCGTGACTTGAGAGCATGTCTGAAGTCCTGAACTGGCTATAGGCAGTTTGTTCAGCCGCGTTCTTGAGGGCATCTAAGCCACTGGCTATGTAAAGTAATCGCCGTTCTTCGTCGATGAATCCGACGGTGCGCTGATTATTGTTTGATATGTCTTTTGATATCCTCTGCGCATTTAGGAGCGTTAGTTCTCGCTGAGTCCGTATGGTCGCAATCGCCTGACTAACATTGCTTCGGCTAGATGCTAGTTTTACGCCGTTATCTTCAAGGGAGGTGCGAAGCGACCCGTCGTCTAAATCATTTTTCACGTCCGCGACCGTGGTCCAGTCGGAAAATGTTTGCTCAATCCCTGAATCGTCCAAAGCGGCTTTCAATTCGGAGGCGTCGTGACGCAGCGATTCTGAAACAGATTGAGCGGAAGGGGCGGAATGAATATCACGAACAATTCGGGCAAGGAGATCTAGTGCGAGCTTATTAGCAGTGATGCTTTCATCTAGCGCCTTCAAGCCGTCGGTTGCCTCCTTTAGCTGAGAGTCTAGTGCTGCCGACCGATCATTAGCATCGTTGATCAAATCGTTTATTCTGTAAAAAAACTTCTCGGAATTTCCAGTTACGGCGGGTGAAAGGTAGTAGATGTCACGTGCTTTGTTACCGATGACCGAGGATAAGTTCGGCTGACATCGCTGATGGTCGATGCTGTAAGGAGAAGTTGTTGATACCTTTACTCTCGAAAGAAACGGGTCAACTTCATAATTTGCTTCATATCGAGTCCAATCGTCTGACCCTAAAAGAGATTGCATTTTTTCTTTCAGCGCTTTTTTGTAGTCGTCTAGATCGTCTGGTGCCTCGGTCCTATTTTTGGCAACGCGGGCAGTATTCAATAGTATTCGATTGTCAACGTTGCGCTGTATTTCGGCGGGTTCGTCGCAAAGGAACGATTGAGCTGCCGCAAAGGTCTGAAATTTTACAGCGACGGCAATAGACGGTGCCCACGCATTCGGAGGGTCGTCTAGCAAGATTATCTGAATGGGCTGGTCTGCCATTGATTGAGTCAAGCCTAGCGCGGAGTCATCTCTTACGCCGATCTTATATAAGACGTATCTAATAAAATTCGTCTTCAGGGTTCGGTTCGGATCTTGGATATCTAAGCTGGAAAGTCCCTCTACGAGACGATGTAGGATGAATTGATCGGCGAAAGAAACGTATTGTCTGACTCGGTTGTCTCCAATTCGGATGCTAGCAGACCCCGCGGAGGCGTTGATGGGGATATCGCCTTCGGCGGGTGAATAGTCTCTACTGATGTCTTGTAGAATTGTCGCATCGAGAGGTTCAAAGTTAATCGATACTTTGACGGAGAACGCCTGGGGCTTGATTGAACCGGCGAAGACGATTGGGAGCGAAACGAGTTTGTTGAAGAAGGTTTGGCTTGAATAGGCATCGGGGCGCACGGAACCAAAGAATGCTGACGGTTCTGCTTCTGTACGCTTATACAAGCTGACGAACGAATCGTCTCGGATCACACTGGCGGAGAGAGCATCTCGAGTGCCGACAGGCTCTCCATCTAGAGTGCTCTGAGTGCTGATAATGATGGTGCTGTCTGCCCAGCGGACTGTTATTTCATCGGATCCAAGTAGCTCTCCGAGGATCGGAAGATTGAGCGCTGTATAAGATGAAATTCTACCGCCGTGGCGGATCGTGTCGGCAATAGATTTTCTAGGATTTAACTTACCGAGTTGTCTTCCCACAGTGCTGCAGTCACCTAAAGCAGTGACGCTTCCGTCATTGGCGCGATCTAACACCTCGCAGCCGCATGAAGTCTTGGTTCCTGACGTTAGGTAGCTGCAGATCAATTCAAAAGAAGATTGATCCGTTAGTGGGACAGAAGGATCGAGGGTCAAGTAGGTATGTGCGGTCTTCAACTCTAGCGTTGAACCGGTCGATATCTTTTCTATTCCTCCATGTTCTCTGCAAAGCCGAAAGTCGGCGCTATTCCACGTTTCAATATTGACCTGGTGCGGGTTTAAACCGTTCGATTCGGGAATCGTTAAGTCGATCAAATACCGAGCTGTGGAGTTAGCCAGAAATGCCGAGAAGCGACTTTCTTCGACAGGGCCCACCACGAATACGGGTGATGCATCAGTTTGCCGTCTAACGTAGGCCGCAGCCGAAGTCGTGTTGAGAAGACCAATTGTGCTTCTGTCTTCCGCATTTGCGAAGTCGATGCAGCCATTGGCAACAAAGTGCTTTTCATCACGTATAGTAACATTTAGTGCCGATTTGAATTGAGATAATCGCGAGTCAAGCTCGTCTGGCTTAACGCTCAGCGCATTCGAGAGCCTCGCGAGGTCTATCGCGTTAGAGCTGCTTTCGAAGTAATTTTTGGTAGCTGCCAGAAACGATGCAAGGTTAGGGATTACCAAATACGCTTGAGCGGTTAGGGGCACTTGCTGTGCCGAAACACCCGCCGCCAGCGAGCTTTGAGTCTTTCCAAAAAGCAAGATATTCCCGCCTAGGGCGATTGCCAAAAGGCCGCTAACTATTCCCAAATTTCTCGTGAATCGCGTCCTGATCGCCAAGGAGTATGGTGTACCCCTGGTCGGATAGTTTTTGACGAATAAGAAGTTCAATAGTAGCGCGGCAGCGATGATCAGTAGACCGATTGCGATGGAATTCAGTGTAAAAGGTAGTCCGTGCGAAATCGTCACATTGTCTTTCGTGAACGGGACTAGTCGATCAGTAGGCGGTGGGGCGTTCCCAATCGCCGTGCTGGGTTTTCGGCCAGTTCTGTTTCGTCCGTCGATTGCGGCTCGAGCAGTCTGGTCGAGAGCCAACGCACGGCCATAGTCGGATCTCGCCGCATCAACATCACCCAATAGCTCGTATGAGGCAGCCCGCTTTATGAGGAGCGACGTAACAATATTTGAACTAAACGTACTGTCTCCCAATAGACGTGTACAAGCGGAAACGGCGTCAGGAGACGCAGAGCCGGAACATGCCGCCAGATCGTTCTCCTTTGCCTGTGACGGCGGCTGAGCTTGATCAGCGGCAGTCGGGTCGGGCGGGAGGGCAGCAGTCGGCGGAATAGAAATAGGAGGAACGGCAGGAGGGAGAGCGGCAACGGGAGGAGCGGGCTCGACGGCAGAAGGAGGAGGAGCGGCGGTAGAAGGAGGAGTGACGGAAGGAACAGCGGGACGAGCAAGAGTAGGAATGTCCAGACGATCTGCCTTTGTTGAAGTTGACACGGGCTCTCCGGTCAGCTTTTCAACTTGAATCTGTTCAGATTGCCGGAAAAGTTGCTGGCGTTGATCGACGGTAAGAAAGCCTGACTGAGCAAAATGGTTTTTAGATTGAAAAGTCTTTATGGCTGTGCGCGTTTGCCTTCCAAATACACCTTCTGATTTGCCTTTTAGAAAACCTAGGACACCCAGCGCATCTTGTATTTGCTTATGTCTTTGAGGAGAGAAATTTGCTTCAGCCAAGGCGTCGCCGACGAGTTTTGTTCGGTAGGCGTTTGATCTATTTCGGTACGCAGCAACAACGCATGTAATCTGCGCCGCCGATGGGCGATATTGCGCTGCAACGGTCGGTAGTCCGCAACTTTGCGTCAAAGACTTGAAAAAATCATCGTGAGATCGAGCGAACCCCGCCTGATTTGCTGGCTCAAGCGAGAAGTATGACGCCCAATATGCTGAAGACAGCTCCCAATCAGCCGAGGCCGCGAGCTGGCTAGTACAGAGAAGAACAGGAAGAGGCGCACTAACTTTGCTGCAGTCGAAAGTCGGTACGGCGGCGCTTTGATTAGGCACTTCTGCCAAACAGGTCGTGTTCTGGGCCTGGAAAAATAGAACGCAGCCTGCAACCGCTAGCCGAATATGGATCATGCAAATTTGCTCCGCGACCTGGGCCACGACCAATCCGAATGCTGTAAGTCCTTAAAATGTCCCCGTGCGCCGGTCTACCGAGGCGCGTACACATGCTCGCATACCGATAGCAAATTTGGAATACAATTTTAAGAGGGCATAGGACGTTTTTGGGAGCAAAACGTGCCGCTACGGAGATTATAGCTCTGTGCGGGGCTGCACCAAAACAGCGACCTTCTCCACTTAATACTCAATGATGAAAAGTTATCGAGTTGGTCTGTTGAGAGTTGCGCGCTAGGCCGCGTCGACATCTCCCTTATGCTCATTGTCGATGGTAGCGGAGGGGAGCTGGCGCGGAGCCACCGGCATAGCTCAGCGCCAGATCCCGCCGCAGGTTGCAGGCGAAGGTGAACTCGGATGTTTTTTTCGCTGGCCGCCCTATATGCGCGGAGCGGGCGGCTCCATCTCTTGGATGATCTCGCGGACCCGCTGCTCAGTCATCCGACCCGTCTGGTCGTACTCCGCGAGGATCGCGTGCACCACGTCGTCACTCAGGTCAGCAATGTCGATCTTGATGCCAAGTTTCTCGAAGAGTCTTCTCAAACGATCTCGTGCTGACATTTCTTCCTCATGTGCCCCGGACGGCAGAGCGTGTCGACGATATTGCTTGCAACGACCGGCGTTCGCGCCTTTGAATGATCCTTGAGTTCTCTTAGATCGGTTTTTGTCCATCCGCGGCGCTTCACGGTCGTCCTAGCGGCCCTAGCTTTCTTCAAGTCAATCGCTCCTGTAGATCATGAAGGCTGGTTGTTACTACGATAAACGGCAGCGGCAAGTACATGATCGACGGCCTAGAGCCGGAGACTATGAACACAATAGTGATTGCGCGCTTTATTGGCGCTTGAGAAAGAGGTGTTGCATCGCAGTGTAGATTGGAACTCAAGGAGCTTTGGGCGAAGGTTGCCATCGAGTGATTGCAGAGAACTGGCGACGAAGCCCGCGCTATCCGAGAAGCGAATGCCGTGGTCGCGCGCCCGGTCGATTAGAACTAGCAGGCATATCTAACATCCGCTTTGTTCAGGGGATGCGCTTCAATACGTTCCGCAGAGATCATCCATCCGCGACATGAGCATCTTCAATGATCGTATCGTAGGAATACTTGCGCCATGTTGAAACGCGGAGCGGAGCCGCACTTATCAGAATTCCTTCGAAGTTGCGCGCGTCGCTTTTAGGAATATTGATCCGCTTTCCGACTGATAGCTTGACATCAAGAGCTTCTTTTCGCTTCGTCAGGGTCAGAGGACTGCCATCACTGCCATCGATCCGTTTTCCGTGAATTTGACGGACTAGTTCAATCTGAGCATCGTCAAATTTGCCGCGATCAAAACTGCCGCGTATAATCCGATGCAGCGCGATGGCTGGCCCCGGGCTTGGTCCACCACGCCCGTTCAACTGCCTTATCAAAATCCCCGCTTGAATCTGCTCGTCTAAACTGCCCGACGTGATATCGATGCGCCAATATTGTTGGCCCTTCTTTTGCCTAACGTACCAGGTACCTCGTCGATACTGTTCGTAGCTGGCGATATCGTCTCGGTCAGTGGCAGAATCCCACCAGATGTCTCGCCCATTATGTAACTTCAGATACAGTTCCAAAGACGTTGGTGCGAATTCATTGTTTCCGAATTTGAGACTGTGCTCCCGCATGATAGTTTGAGCCGAACGAACAAACCGCCTTTGAATGTCGGAAAACGTCTGAGCATTTCGAAAGTCTGGTATTACTTCAGCTTCAACCGACATGGGACATTGTCTTGCCTTGAGTTGCTGCGAACACCATTGCAGCTTTCCAGCGCGGACCTAGCTTAATTGGCTTTGTCAGGCAGCGTTGGCAGTGAACATACCGGACGGGTTACTTCGAACTAGCGAATGGTGTCGGCCTTCCTCGCGGGGCACGGAAAAACAGTTCCAGTTCGATGTGCGAGGGATTCGTTTGGAGGCGTTCGGCTACCCTGTGGGCAGCTAAGATGAACGGACCATAGGTCCGCTCCTGGATAGTCCGAGGATAAGCTCTGTGCCTTCCATCAGGATGCTGGCACGTTCCGAGCTCTCTTGCCAGTTCCTGAAATTCAGGTTCGGGAGCAAGCGAGATCGCCCTCATAACCATCTGATCGAAGATCAGGCAGCCGCCCTCGCGGCACTCGATCCCAGCGAAATGCGCGATTTTGGTGTAAGTTGACGGCCCCATCCCTACTATTGTGCCAAGGGAATTGCAGACATCCATTGCGGAGGGTGAACTCGACTTCAGCTTCACAATCGTGGTCGCTAACACCGCGCAGTTTGCAAATACTGGTCTGAAGCTCTTTCCGCCGGGGAGCCTACCTTTCGGATATCCCCACATCACGGCTGACACCACGCCGTAAGCAAGGCTATGACGGAAGGCCTCTCTAACATGACCTCGTCGTAATTGACCCTCGGAATCCGCCCGCGCTATCGCACAAATGGAACTGATATAATCCTTCACGTCCGAGCATAGAGCAGGATCATTGAGGTATTTCGCCCAATTTTTTGATCGATGCGGCGAGCCCACATCATCCAAGTTCCTGATTACCATTATCGTCGCTCCAAACCCAACGGAATCAGCCAACAGCCTGTCGTTGATGGCTTGTTCAGCTATAGAGCAAAACTGCTAGTGGGGGTGGGCTGGACGACTTGTCTCCCAACGGAAATTTCAGCGCTTTGGTTGTCGGTAAGGATCCTATGAAAAACTTATCGTTTGCAGCCGACTTAGTTGGCGAGTCGATGTCTGCTCCAACATGCCCATCGACCTCTCGATGTGTAATGTCACTGCTATAGCGCTTGTGTCCAAGGTCATTGGCATCCACTCGTCGGATCATTTTTGGGAGCCTTTGTGTTCCTCCACAAGGAACACGACGTATCGCTCCTAACTTGGATAGCTATGACGCCGCTGGCTGCGGACGAACAGTGCGGCGAGCTTGTTCTCAGGAGCTGCTGGCTCGCAGCTTGTAGTTCATGCGTCCGCGTCAAATTGCTGCGAAGCAGAATTTGTCACTTCGTCAGTCCCTCGGACAATTGAGTTAATGCATAGACCCCTCCCAAGTCATCCATCAAATTTAGGGTTATTCGAGCTTCCATCCGCTGCCATGCAAATTTCATTGGGACCGGATGCCTAAATACGAGGTGGCCCTCGATCTTTGGCGCGTTGATCGCGACATACGCAGCAATCTCTTTTGGGTGAGCCGTGATAACTTCAATTCGCCTCAAGTGCCGCAAAAGGTGATCAGGCTTTCCGTCCGACCGCAACTCGCCTCTGAAATCTGCAAGCTGCTCGGCTATTTCACCTTCGATCTTTCGGTGCTGAACGTCCTTGCACTCCATTAGCAGGACACGGCCGAGTTCCTTATTCCAAGCTAAAACATCGATATCACCATAATTTTGATCAAAGCCCTTTCTCAGAAGTTTTGTTACCGGTACTTCCGTCTCGACGTTCCAGCCGAGCTCTCGCATCCGGGCGGCGACCTCTTGGCAAAACTCATGACCAATCCGATCACGAGAACGACCAGACCATACCCGCATCTTCGGCTTCAACTGCCACAGCGGGAAATCGCCCCGATGGTAGTTCCGCACCATATATACGTAGGCGTCTCGCGCGATCCCCGGAGATACGATGAGGTCCGGATCATCGCTGCCGTCCCCCAATTGCAAGAACGGCTTGCGCAGGATTGTCAGTCGCCGACGAAATCGCCAGGGGAAACGGTCGCGCTCATCATAGCCACTTGGCACATCTCGCCAGCTAGGTCGGCTCTCGAAAGTCAGAAACTCAACTAGCCGCGACGCGTCCTCGGACACTATTCCATCCTGCGCCTTTGCAAGGTCAATTAGCTCGCCCTTCTTGATAGTGAAGATTGCGTTGCCGCGCCTAATACCCAAATCCTCGACCAGATCGAGAAATTTGCGCGAGGCATCAAATGATGCGCCGCATTCCTCTTGGAGAGCGTCCCAGAATTCTTTTGGAAATGCACTTTCATCTGTCGGCTTCGGAACGGGTTGCTCAAGGTTTTTAGCGTAATTCTTTACGGCCTCTCCGACAGTCAAATCACTGCCCGCACGGGCATAGGGCGCCAGAACCTCGTCTTGGAAGCTGACATTGGCGTGAATATCGCCAAGTGGCGTGATGCGCACGCGCGGCTCCATGGCGTCCCAGTGGATAGCGGAGGACCAGCCGCCCAGGTTGGATAGAGTTAGCATCTTGGCCATCAACCGTGACATGTCCAAACGGCCCGGCTTGCGACCTCCGCTGAGTGGGCATTCACAAATCGCAAACTCCACAATCAGGCGCGAACCGAGGAAAATCGCGTTGAGCTCAAAGTCGTGTTCAGCGATCGTTCGTAGTGTCGCCTCTTTGTCGGAATGAAGGGCGAGCACCGCCGAGGACGTGCGACGCCAGTTATCCCGATCGTTGATCGCGGCCTCGTGATTGTTCAAGGCAAACATGATCACGGAACGACGATCTAAGGCCCGAAGATCGGCGCATATCTCGTCCTCAAGTTCTCTCACAACCGCATTCAAGTAAGTCGTACAATTCTCCTTGCCTTGAATATCTCCCCCTTCTTCTCTTGAACGTTTTCGCCACCCGAGGCCTAGCTTGAGCCAGGCGGAATCATCCTCGTCTACCTTGATTGGATTTCCCCAAACGGACTCACGTACATAGTCTCGGAAACGCCGGGCCATAAATCCGTGCGATTGACGCGCACTTGCGTCTTGCACAATCTGTTGAACTGCCGCGCAAACCTGTTCCTCGGTAAAGGGAGTGCCGCCCAGCCGGGCGAACGCTTCAACTGATCGAGTAACGAGCGCGCGTTCCGCTATATTCTCAGGGTGGTAAATCGCTTTCTCAAAATCCGGTCCGGCAGCCAGTACGACGGTCCGGCCATCGCCCGGAAGAGAAATCGAGATCGCGGCCTGTGCCGCATCGAACGTTAAGAACTCCCGTTTGCCTGCCCCTTCGACATCTCCAATTTTTCCTGAAAACTCCACACGCCACAGGAGAGCCCCGCGGGGCAACTCTGGGAGGATGCTCTCAAAAACGGGCGCCATGCGGCAAATCCACGTCTTCAGCATTAACGAGCGCTGGTAAGCCCAATGGCCGCTTGTGTCGCTGGTGGTAACGAGCTGCATCCACCACGATCTTGTGTCGGTTTCATAGACACCGCGAGGCCAGCGTTCGCCAGCAACTCTCTCCTCTGTCACATAAAATGGCGTATCGTTATCTTCAGCAAATAGCGCGCGGCCATCCCGCCGTACGTTGATCCATCTTCCATCTACGCCCTGCGCGGCATGCGGGTTCCAGTGAGCAACGACTTCATGGCGAACGTCCTTGATGGCGTTTTGCTGCACCATGACAAACGCTGGAACTCCGCTCATGCCAAAATCATCTGGCATGTCGCCGTGAGGAATAAGATGACCACCCAGAGAACGCGCCCAGCCGACGATGTTCAAAAGACCGTTGATATTTTGCAGCATCACACCGAGTTGGGACAGTCGTTCGCGGGAGTCCATAAGACGCCACAGTGAAAGGGCCTTAAAATCCTCTAGCCAACTCAATGTCACGAGGTCGGGCGCGCCGATGAACTCCAGTCGCCAATTCTCACGGTGTTTTTGCGGCTTGTAGACCGAGATTGCGCGGCCTATGCCGCAGCCGACCAAGATCGTTATGCATTCACGAAAATCGGGCTCCTTGACTGCCGCGTTGTAAGCCTCATCAATCCAACGCTCGATGAGTTGATCGAGCTTCGAAGCGTCGCCGGGCGGATAGACGCCCATCATTCCTTCGCGTTCAAAATCCTCCAATGTGTCGGCGAAGAACACAAAACTTATGTAGAGGCCTCGATCGGCGGTCGTCATGGCACCCGCAAGCAGACCGTCATCCGTCTGCCTAAACTCGATGGGTGCGCCCGATTCCATCCCCAGTAATGATGTCTCGGAAAACAGTTGCGCGTGCTCATGTGCCAACGTTGCAGCGAACACAGCCGTAAGGCCCTTGCGTCTCATTTCTTCTACGAGAAAACGGCGTATAGCGACGCTTATCGCCGTGGGCAGCAGAAGAACGCACTCTCCATTTCGGTATGCTACGGGAAACCTCTCCAGGAACGAATTTCCAACACGTTCGTTGGCAAGCTCTGCGCGTCTGCTTGGATCAAATCCGAATTCGGTAAGGGCATCCATCGAAATGCCGAGGTCGGCGAGGTCATTATCGCTAAACCGCACAATCCGCCGCAGGCTACTCAGCGAACCGACTATTTTGCTTGGAAGTGAATCCTGCGGAATCTCGTTTCCTAATTGATAGCGCTCCAGTTTAGCGCGGGCACAGACCGCCTCGGAAAGCCGCAACAACGCGTAGACAGCGTTGCGCAATTGATCGAACTGGGGTCGTGCGGGTGTACGCTCAAGGGCGTTCAACACGCGTTGCAGATCAAATCCCGCTGATTCCCACGTGCCTTCCAAGATACGGAAATTCCCACGCGGCGAGCGTATCAGGGAAACGAATACGTCTTCTGCGGGGTCTTCCTGACGGCCCAACCTTCCTGTTCCAAATTCATGAAACAACCGTGCGACGACTTTGTCGACCGGCTTGCGGCGACCTTGTCCAACCGCCAGAGAAATATGCACCAGGGCTTCTAAGCGAATACAGTTCGATTGAAGTTCGGGAACTGTGAGGAGCCCGGCGAACGTCGCAGCAAGCCGTAGAGGATCAAAATCAGCCACATTCGCAAGAGCTTCACAGTGCTCTTCAATGACCATCGCAACGGGCACAGCACCGACGCTCGCCGCAATCGCGCGCATTAGCTCTTCTAGATCTGGCTCGTCATCGTTCAAATCCGACACCTTTGATGGCTAATCAAAAAAGAACTCTCGCCGGATCGATAGTTCATACTCACCGTAGTCTGTCTTGCGGCTCCAGAGACGCAACTGAGCAACCCACCCAAGGCGCAAGCCATGCCGCGCAGAAGCTTGCTCCAAAGCGGATTTATCCATCTCTGTCAGCACTCCGCAACGTGTGTTGCCGTCGTCTTGAGCGTAGAGAGGCGTCCACTGGTCGTGCCAAATGGAAAGCTTCGCCACAATCGAACCATCCGCGTACACCGAAATTCCAGCTTCGTCGCAAGCGACGTCAGGAGGCGTCGGGAAGAGATAGGAGGCAGGCAGCGCGTACCCTGCGACAAGATAGTCAGATAGCCAGTAGCCGTACGGCATAGGGAACATATCCAGACAAGTAGGCAAGCAACGTCCCAACTTCCCGTCGACGGCGTAGCGTTCAGTATCCTCCTCGTCTAACTTTCCCTCGAAGGTAATTGAATCCGGCAAAGGCCATCTCGCTCCGGGGGAAAAGTACGGTTCCTTCATGTCAGGCGGCACAAAGTCATCAGTCGCGAGTACCGCAGCAACGGTCAGGTCGCCAAATTCACATAGGCTCGCTTTAATCGGGGTTAGCAAGCTCACGAACTGCATATCTGAACCATTGGCGTTCGCCGCGATGAGCTTCCGCGCGCTTGCTTCGAGCGAAGCTCCTTCGGCACAACACTCTTCCGGGATGTCCGCCAACCATGCAGGGCGATCGA
>Ga0210393_10002756_pt1 | contig 14323 bp, 10 predicted proteins | sample IncBWC27OmetaG_FD_160068 | JGI IMG/M metagenome (GOLD analysis project Ga0210393, IMG submission 160068) | Forest soil microbial communities from Barre Woods Harvard Forest LTER site, Petersham, Massachusetts, United States - Inc-BW-C-27-O ... | reverse complement strand
TTCCCGGCATGACTTTTTCGCCGCGCTTTTCGCCGGACGGCCAGCGCGTGATCATGAGCCTGCAGCAGGGCGGCAACTCGAACCTGTTCGTGATGGATTTGCGGTCGAAGTCGACCACCCGTCTGACAGACACGCCGGCGATCGATACCTCGCCGTCCTATGCGCCCGATGGAAGCCGAATCTGCTTCGAGTCCGATCGCGGCGGAAAGCCGCAGATCTACGTGATGCCGGCAACCGGCGGACCCGCCCAACGCATTTCGTTCGGCGACGGCAGCTATTCCACGCCAGTGTGGTCGCCACGCGGCGACTACATTGCCTTCACCAAGCAGGGCAGCGGACAATTCGCCATCGGCATCATGAAGCCCGATGGCTCTGGCGAGCGGATTCTCACCTCGGGATTCCACAACGAAGGCCCAACCTTTGCGCCCAACGGTCGCGTGGTGATGTTCTTCCGCGATCCCGGCGGCAATGGTGGGCCCTCGCTGTTCACCGTGGATATTTCCGGCCGCAACGAACAGCGGGTTCCAACCCCCGGATTCGCGTCCGATCCGGCGTGGTCGCCGCTGCTTTCCTGACGCTGGCCCGGCCTTGCCGACGCCCTGCCGGTCAAACTCGGCAAACCTTGCCTAGCTTGCTGATTTAGCGAGCATATTCTCGTTTTCCCGGGCAAAAGAAAACGACCCGGTAACGATGTTCCCTCAGAAAGACTTCATCAGCGGCAGGTAAGACTTTTGCCGGCGGAGGACGCGCGCACATTATGCAGTTAGCGAACCACCCAACCGAGACCAAAAAAAAGATGTCGCCGGCAATCAACGCGGCGCTGGTGGACTCGCTGTTCATGAATCCGGCGCCGATGGTTTTCGGCGCCTTCGGGCCCGCGATTGCCGGCTCGCTCATCGCCGCGGTCACCGGCGATATTTTGAGCTGGCTCTGCGTGCCGCTGTTCATCGTGGTCGGCGTTGCGCGTGCGCTGCAGATGTATCGCTACAAGCAGCGCAATGCTCCGCTTACCACGACGGAAGCGGTGATCTGGGAAGAGCGCTACAAGCTTGGCGCCTTCGCCTACGGCATCGTTCTCGGCTTGTGGGTCTGCGTCGTGCTGCTGCGCACTTCCGATCCGGCCGCGCACATGCTCTGCATCACCACGGTGGTCGCCTACACCTCGGCCGGCGTCGGGCGCACCTTCGGCCGGCCGCGAATTTTCCACGTGATGCTGGTGCTGGCCTGCGGACCCCTGATCGCGACGTTGATGTTCGTCGGCGGGGTCTACCACGTCGCGATGGCGCTTCTGAGCCTGGTCTTCTTCGTCGCGCTGCGCAGCATTACCACCAGTCTGCAGCGCATTTACATCAACGCCTGGATTGCCAGGGAGCGCGAGGCCGCGCTCGCAGGCCAATTCGACACCGCGCTGAACAACATGCCGCACGGCCTGTGCATGTTTACCGCCGATGGGCGCCTTGCGGTGATGAACCATCGCTTCAGCTCGATGATGCACCTGCCGGACGATCTGATGCACAGCCGTGCCGGCGCGTCCGACGTCGTCGATGCCTGTGTCGGCGCCGGATCAGTCTCGGCGGCGAGCGGAAAAATCATCCTGGCTGAAATCGAGAATTCGCAGGCAAAGGACATCATCACGACCGATCCCGATGTCGCGCGGGGTCGATCGCTGTCATGGACGTTCCAGCCGATGGCCGGCGGCGGCGCGGTCGTGCTTCTGGAGGACATCACCGAACGGCGCAACGCCGAAGCCAGGATCACGCATCTGGCGCGATTCGACGAATTGACCGGACTTCCGAACCGGGTGAACTTCCGCGACGAGATCGAGCATCTGCTGGCTGCCCCGCACAATGGCGAGCAATTGTCGGCACTGTTGTTCGTCGACCTCGATCAGTTCAAGCAGGTCAACGACACGCTCGGCCACCCCTGCGGCGATCAGTTGCTGTGCGCGGTCGCCGAACGATTGCGCGCCATGCTGCGCCCAGAGGACTTCGTCGCGCGGTTCGGCGGCGACGAGTTCGTGGTATTCCAGCAGAACATCAAATCGCCGGACGAGGCCGCCGCTCTTGCCCGGCGCATCGTCGATCAGCTGAGCGAGCGCTACAAGATCGACAATCACCTGGTCGAAATCGGCGCCAGCGTCGGCATTGCAATGACGATGCCGACGGGTATCAGCGCCGACACGCTTCTGAAGAACGCCGATATGGCGCTCTATCGCGCCAAGGCGGATGGCCGCGGCACGTTCTGCTTCTTCCGCGACGAAATGGCGCAAACCGTGGAGGCTCGGCGCATCCTCGAACTCGACCTGCGCAAGGCGCTGGCGAACGAGGAGTTCGAGCTGTTCTATCAACCGCTCGTCAATCTGCAGTCGGGAAAGATTTCAACCTGCGAAGCCCTGCTGCGCTGGAACCATCCGGTACGCGGCACGGTTTCCCCGATCGACATCATTCCTGTCGCCGAGGACATGGGCATGATCGTCGACCTCGGCCGCTGGATCCTGCGCAAGGCGTGCATGGAATGCATGCAGTGGCCGGGGGCCGTCAGCGTCGCGGTCAACTTCTCGCCGCAGCAGTTCCATCAGCGCGACGTTCTCAACGAAGTCCGTTATGCGCTCGAGGTTTCCGGGCTGCCCGCCAACCGGCTCGAGATCGAGATCACCGAATCGTCGCTGTTGCGCAACACGCAACTGACCCACGACGTGCTGGCACAGCTGCGTTCGCTTGGCGTGCGCATCTCGCTGGACGATTTCGGCACCGGCTATTCAAGCCTGAGCTATTTGCACAATTTCCCGCTGCAGAAGGTGAAGATCGATCGCTCGTTCCTGGAAGGAATCGATACCGATCGTCCCTTGCGGCTGTTGCGCGGCGTGGCGCGGCTGAGCGCAGATCTCGGAATGTCGGTCGTGGTCGAGGGCATCGAGACCAACGAGCAGCTCGAACTGATCAACGCCGACGGCACGGTGACCGAAGCCCAAGGGTATCTCTTCAGCCGCCCGGTGCCGACGGCGCGGGTTCGTCAGTTGCTGAACGCGTCCCATGGCCGTCGGGCGGAAGAAGAAATTCTTCCCACGCGATCGATCGCCTGAAGATCCGTTCGTTCGCGCCGACTCCGCACAGCGTATTCATTCCCTCACGAACAAACAAATCTTCTTTACTCTTTTCGATTAACCCTAATTGATCGATTGTTTTGCACTTGCGATAGTAAACAATTAACCTTGTGGTTGTTTTGGGGACCGCGCAGGCCGCGCGCGTGGGAGGCGTAGTTGAGTTCAATCCAGGAAACAAGAAACGGGCCTCTGGAACGCAAAATCGAAGTACTGGACCAGGTCGACTATCGACTCGCGGAAACCGAGGAAGACAAGGACGAGATTTACCGGCTGCGCTATCGCGCCTACCTCAACGAAGGTACGATCGAAACCAATCGCGATCGCAGGGTTACCGATCGCTTTGACGATCTGCCGAACACCTGGATCTTTGGCGTCTATCTGGACGGCATGCTCGCGAGCTCGCTGCGGATCAGCATCGCGTCTCCCGAATGGCCTGATACACCCTCGGTGAGTGTCTTTCCGGAAATCCTGCGGCCGGAACTCGCCAGAGGCAAGGTCATGGTCGACCCCACCCGTTTTGTCGCCGATCCCTTGCGTGCCAGGCGGATTCCGGAATTGCCCTATGTGACGTTGCGGCTGGCCTATGTCGCCTGCGAATATTTCCACGCCGATCTTGGCCTCGCCTCAGTGCGGGCGGAACATCAGGCGTTCTACAAGCGGGTTTTTCTCCACACCATTTCGCCGCCGCGGGTCTACCCGACCCTGACCAAGCCGATTTGCCTGATGGCGATCGATTTTCCGAGCATGCGCGAAAAGGTCTTTACCCGGTATCCCTTCCTGCGTTCGAGCTATTTCGAGCGGCGCATGCTGTTTGAACGAAGCTCCGAGCGACTGCCCCCGACGGTAAGCATGCCGGAGTTCCCCTGCGAGCGAGCGTCGATCATACCCCGTTCCTGATGTCGAGGGAGGCGGCGGAAACGGCTTTTTCCGAGGGAAGACGAACGAAGACGAGCAAAGATCTGGCTCTTGCACCGGCGGTTGCCCCGGAATTGCGCGAGTTTCTTGGGCAAAACCTGTCGGGATCATGCTGAAAAGCCGGCATAATCGCCGGGGACCGGCTTGCCTTCACCCTCGTGCCACATTTACAACCCATTAACTACCGCGGTTGCTTTTCGCCGTTTAGTGGCATTTGAGGGGGTCGGGAAATCTTCCATCAAGGTTGACGGAACGTTCGCTTAACCATCGCCCTGTAGACCGGATGACGGTCGAAAAACGTGAGCGTGGAGGCTCCGGAATGAAACATCCTAAGCTTATCCTCCAGGGATTGAAGCTTGCCGCGGTTCTCGCGGTGGCGCTGTCGATGGGCGCCTGTGCGAAGAACCCGCTTACTGATGGTGCGATGGCAAGCTCGGCCACGCCGGGCAGCCAGCAGGACTTCGTTGTCAATGTTGGGGACCGCGTGTTCTTCGAGAGCGACCAGACCGACTTGTCACCGCAGGCGATTGCGACCCTTGAGAAGCAGGCGCAGTGGCTGCAGACCTATAATCGTTATGCCTTCACCATCGAGGGGCATGCCGACGAACGCGGCACGCGCGAATACAACATCGCGCTCGGGGCGCGCCGCGCCCAGTCCGTGCGTACCTTCCTGGCCTCGCGCGGCATCGATCCCTCGCGGATGCGGACGATCTCCTACGGCAAGGAACGGCCGGTCGCGGTTTGCAACGATATCTCCTGCTGGTCGCAGAATCGTCGCGCAGTCACGGTGTTGAACGCGAGTTCCTGAAGTCGTTCATCTTTGAGCTGGATCGCCGGCGTCTTCGTTCAGGCGCCGGTTCTGTTTTGTGACCATCCGCTGCAGGTTTTATCGCCGTCTGTCCGATTGTCTCAGTCACATTTTTGGCGTACTCCGTCTCTCAAGGTGATGGGTGTTCACGCTCACGTCGATTCCGTTCGCTAGGCCAGAATGTCATCCAGATTTCAAAATGTTGCGCGCGCCGCGGCGTTGTCCGCGATGTTTGGTTTTGGCATGCAGGCAGCGGCCTTGGCGCAGTACCAGGCGCAGTCCGATGAGGTCGACCCGGAGGTGCGGATTCAGCAGCTTGAAAATCAGTTGCGCCAGCTCACCGGGCAGAACGAGGAACTGCAATATCGCAATCGCCAGCTCGAAGAGCGTCTGAGATCGCTTCAGGGAGGTGGCCAGGCAGCGACTGGCGGCACCCCGGGCACCAGTCAGCCCAACATCGCTCAACCCAATCCGGGCGCGTTGCCGCCCGCACAGCCGAACCCGAATAATCAGGCGGCTGCCGTCGCTCCGATCGCCCCAATCGCTCAGGAGCCCGCGGGAGGGCAGGGCCGCCGGCGCGGCGATGCCTTCGATCCCACCCTCAATCCGAATGCCCCCGGCGCGCCGCGTGCGCTGGGTGGCGGCCAGCTTCCAGTCCAGGCCGAGACGGCAATCGGTGCGCCCGGCGGAAGGGGCCCAGGCGAACCGCTGGATCTTGCCCATACCGGCGGCCCCAATCCCGCAGGGGCCCTGCCGCCGCCACCACCGCGCAATACCAACGCCACGGGTGCGCTCACCACCTTGCCGCCATCGGCAACGCCGAAGGACGAGTTCGATCTCGGCATCGGCTACATCCAGCGCAGGGACTACGCGCTCGCCGAAGAAACCATGCGCAACTTCGTGAAGAAATTCCCGAGCGATCCCATGATCTCCGATGCGCAATTCTGGCTCGGCGAAAGTTTCTTCCAGCGCCAGCAGTATCGTGATGCAGCCGAGTCCTTCCTTGCCGTGACGACCAAGTTCGACAAGTCGGCGAAAGCGCCGGATGCCCTGCTGCGGCTCGGCCAGTCGCTCGCGGCCCTGAAGGAGAAGGAAGCCGCCTGTGCGGCCTTTGGGGAAGTGGCACGGAAATATCCACACGCCTTGGGCAGCATCAAGCAGGCCGTGGACCGCGAGCAGAAGCGCGTCAAATGCTGAGGCAAACTGCGCGGACATGAGAGGCGCGCCTTCGGATCTCGAGGCGCGGACCGGCCGGATACCGGCAAACCATCCGGCTGGAGGCGGATTTGCCGACGGCGGTGCATTGTTGCTAAAGTCCGTCGCGGCGCTTTCGAGCGAGTTTTTAACGGTTCGCAAAAAGGGAGCGCCTCAAAAAGGGTTCGAGTCTCGGCTCTGATTAAATCAGCACCGATCTGATCAAGTCAGAACCGAAGCGGTTCTCAGCCTCCGATATCAGCCGGCTGCATCATGCCCGAGGATGACAACTCCCCGATCTCGGCACGGCATGCGAAAGATCTGTTCGCGGACTGGAAGCGTGCACCAGCCCTCGTTCTCGCTGTTTCGGGCGGCCCCGATTCCATCGCGTTGATGTGGCTTGCGGCCCGCTGGCGCCACGCGCTTTTGCGCGGGCCCCGCCTCGTCGCTGTCACGGTCGATCATGGCTTGCGTGCCGAGGCGGCGCGCGAGGCCCGCGATGTCAAGCGTCTGGCGCGCGCGCTGGAACTGGAACATCGCACGATGCGCTGGAGTGGCGTCAAGCCCGGATCGGGGCTGCCGGCCGCGGCACGGGCCGCGCGCTACCGCCTGCTCGCGAAAGCGGCACGCGAAAGTGGCGCCACGCATATCCTCACCGCGCACACCCGCGACGATCAGGCCGAAACCCTGCTGATGCGCATGTTTCGCGGCAGCGGCATTGCCGGTCTTGCTGCGATGGCGCGGGAAACCGAGCGAGAAGGCGTGCGCCTTGCCCGTCCATTTCTGAATGTCTCGAAATCGCAGCTCGTCGCAACGCTGAAGAAGGCCAGACTTGCTTTTGCCGACGATCCGACCAACCGCGATTTGAATTTTACCCGGCCCCGCATCCGCGCCGTGATGCCGATGCTTGCGGCCGAAGGTGGCGATGCACGCAATCTGGCACGGCTTGCCTCGCGGCTTGGCAGGGCCAATGGAGCGATCGAGATACTGGTCGACGGTGCCGATCGGTATCTCGCGCTAAGGGATCGCCAGGCCGCCTCGCTCCAGGGCAAAACGGTATCCTCTGCCGAAACGCCCGGTGGCAAGACTTTCGACGCGCAGGCGTTTGCAGCGCTGCCGGAGGAAATCCGGCTGCGGCTCCTGTTGCGTGCGATCGATCGATTTGGCCATGAGGGTCCACCGGAGCTGGGAAAAGTCGAGGCTTTGCTATCGGCGCTTGACCGGGCCTTGCCGAAGAGCACCCGCGGCCGCCGCGGGCGGCTGAAACAGACCCTTGCCGGCGCGCTGATCAGTCTGACCGGTGAGCGGATAAGCATCGCACCCGCACCGCCCCGGCGCCGCAGGCCTGATTGAGCGCAAGCAAACCGTCATAATCCCGCCTCCGGTCCCTTAACCACCTCGCGAAACGCCGGTTTTGGCGTCATGATTTGCGCTGGGAACGAGCTAGGATGGGTTAAATTGTCCTGTGCAGTTCCCTTGGCAGCGACCGCCTCGGCACCTAGATTGTAGCGTAGTCGCCTGGGGATTCCCTTGCGCCTGCGCCCAAGGAAATAAGGCCGCGATCCGCGCGACCACGAAGGAAGATCGATGAACGCCAATCTGCGCAATTTCGCCCTCTGGGTCATCATTGTTCTATTGCTGTTGGCATTGTTCACGCTCTTCCAGAATCCCGGTCAGCGTACCTCCTCGCAAGATATTTCCTTTTCGCAATTGCTGACCGAGGTCGATCAGAATCACGTTCGGGACGTGGTGATCCAGGGGCCGGAGATCCACGGCACCTTCACCAACGGCTCGAGCTTCCAGACCTACGCGCCGAACGATCCGACGCTGGTTTCACGCCTTTATAACGGCAAGGTCTCGATCACCGCGAAGCCGCCCGGCGACAACGTGCCGTGGTTCGTGTCGCTGCTGGTTTCGTGGCTGCCCTTCATCGCCCTGATCGGGGTATGGATTTTCCTGTCGCGGCAGATGCAGGGCGGTGCCGGCAAGGCGATGGGGTTTGGCAAATCGCGCGCCAAGATGCTGACGGAAGCGCATGGCCGCGTGACCTTCGAGGATGTCGCAGGCGTCGACGAGGCCAAGCAGGATTTGCAGGAGATCGTCGAGTTCCTGCGCGACCCCGGCAAATACCAGCGGCTTGGCGGACGGATTCCGCGCGGCGTGCTGCTGGTCGGTCCTCCCGGCACCGGCAAGACGCTGATCGCGCGCGCGGTCGCCGGCGAAGCCAACGTTCCCTTCTTCACGATCTCGGGCTCGGACTTCGTCGAGATGTTCGTCGGCGTGGGCGCCTCGCGTGTCCGCGACATGTTCGAACAGGCCAAGAAGAACGCGCCCTGCATCATCTTCATCGACGAAATCGATGCGGTGGGCCGTCACCGCGGCGCCGGTCTCGGCGGCGGCAATGACGAGCGCGAGCAGACGTTGAACCAGTTGCTGGTCGAAATGGACGGCTTCGAGGCCAACGAAGGCGTGATCCTGATTGCGGCAACCAACCGGCCGGACGTGCTCGACCCCGCGCTGCTGCGCCCGGGCCGTTTCGACCGCCAGGTCGTGGTCCCCAATCCGGACGTCGTCGGTCGCGAACAGATCCTCAAGGTTCACGTCCGCAAGGTGCCGTTGGCGCCGGATATCAACTTGAAGACCATCGCCCGCGGCACGCCCGGATTCTCCGGGGCCGACCTGATGAACCTCGTCAACGAAGCCGCTCTCACCGCGGCGCGTCGCAACAAGCGCATGGTGACGCAGGCCGAATTCGAGGAGGCCAAGGACAAGGTCATGATGGGCGCCGAGCGCAAGTCGCTGGTCATGACCGAGGAAGAGAAGATGCTGACCGCCTATCACGAAGGCGGCCACGCCATCGTCGGCCTCAACGTGATCGCGACCGATCCGATCCACAAGGCCACCATCATTCCGCGCGGCCGCGCGCTTGGCATGGTGATGCAGCTGCCGGAACGCGACAAGCTGTCGATGTCGCTGGAGCAGATGACCTCGCGCCTTGCCATCATGATGGGCGGTCGTGTCGCCGAAGAGCTGGTGTTCGGCCGCGAGAAGGTCACCTCCGGCGCTGCTTCGGATATCGAGCAGGCAACGCGGCTGGCACGAATGATGGTGACGCGCTGGGGCCTCTCCGAAGAGCTCGGCACCGTGTCCTATGGCGAGAACCAGGACGAGGTGTTTTTAGGCATGTCGGTGTCGCGCACCCAGAACGCCTCCGAGGCAACGGTGCAGAAGATCGACAGCGAGATCCGCCGCCTGGTCGAGGAGGGCTACCGGCAGGCGACCCGCATCCTGACCGAAAAGCGCGCCGATCTCGAGGTTCTGGCAAAGGGCCTCTTGGAATACGAGACGCTGACGGGTGATGAGATTCAGGACCTGCTGAAGGGCAAGAAACCGAATCGCGAGTCGGTGCTGGAGCCGACCACGCCGCGCGCCTCGGCGGTGCCTCCCGCTGGTAAGCCGCGACCGCGCCCCGATCCCGATCCAGGACTGGAGCCGCAGCCGCAGGCGTAAGCCCGATCACGGCCATGGCCGGTTATTCCGACAAGGCGGTTATGCAGAAGCTCGGCGTCAAGCCGGGCTTTCGCATTTTTGTCGACGGCGCGCCTTCCGCCTATCGAAAAATCGTCGGCTCGCTTCCGGCCGATGTGACGGTAAAGTCTGCGCTTAAACCCCCCGTCGACATGGTTCATGTCTTTGTCGAGCAAACAGCCGGGCTCGCGGGCAAGCTGCGGCGCTACCGCGCTGCCATCGTACCAAACGGAATGATCTGGGTGTCATGGCCCAAGAAATCTTCAGGCCTTGCCACCGATCTGAGTGACGTTGTGATCCGCGGCACCGCGCTTCCGCTGGGCCTTGTCGATACCAAGATCTGCGCAATCGACGACATCTGGTCCGGATTGAAGTTCGTGATCCCAAAAAACCAGCGAGAGGACGGGTTTCCGGCCCGGAAGGAATGACGGACAACCTCTTGGCGCGGGACTTGCTTAAAATAGTCTGTCAGTCTTGCGTTGCCGAGCACAGGAGCCGCCGATGTCAGGTCACCCGAATACCTCGCCCGCAATTGCCATTCCAGCTGCTGATCCACGGCTCTACAATCACGATCTGGCGCCGGTTGCGCCGGAGGGGAGAACCTGGGGTGCCTTCAGCATCTTCGCGATGTGGATGTCGGACGTGCACTCGGTCGGCGGCTATACCTTCGCCGCGAGCCTGTTCTTTCTCGGACTGACGGGTTGGGAAGTGTTGCTGGCGATGGTTGCGGGCATCACCGCGGTCTATTTCCTGATGAATCTGATCGGGCGTCCCTCGCTGAAATACGGCACGCCTTTCCCGGTCGTGGCGCGGATGTCGTTTGGCGTGATGGGCGCCAACATCGCCGCGAGCCTGCGCGGTATCGTCGGCATCGTGTGGTATGGCGTGCAAACCTATTTCGCGTCCAAGGCGGTGCAGGCGCTGGTGCTGACGTTTTATCCTTCCGCCGAAGCGCTCACGCATTCGGACTTTTTCGGACTGTCGGCATTGGGATGGTTTTCGTTCCTGTTCATGTGGATCTTCCAGCTTCTGATCTTTCTCAACGGAATGGAGACGATCCGCAAATTCATCGATTTCTGCGGCCCAGCCGTCTACATCGTGATGTTCGCGCTGGCGATCTGGATCCTGGCGCAAACCGGCATATCCAGCCTGTCGCTTCAGTTAAGTCCCCGCGTGGAAGGTTCGGTAATCGGTCACATGGCCAATGCGGCGATGCTGATCGTGGCCTATTTCGCGGCCCTCCTGCTCAATTTCGGCGACTTCGCGCGCTTCGCAAAAGGCGAAAGGGCGATGAAGGCTGGCAATTTCCTCGGGCTTCCGGTCAATTTCGTCGTCTTTGCCATCGTTACCGTCATCGTCACCGCCGGCACCGTCGACGTTTTCGGCGAAGCGATCATGGACCCCGTCGCCATCGTCAAGCGCATCGGCAATCCCTGGGTGGTGGCGATCGGCGCCATCACCTTCATCATCGCCACCATGGGCATCAATATCGTCGCCAATTTCGTTTCTCCAGCCTACGACATTTCCAACCTCTATCCGGAAAAGATCGACTTCCGGCTTGGCGGACTGATCACATCGATCCTCTCGGTGCTGGTGTGCCCATGGATATTCGTCTCGAGCCCGCACGCGATCACGATTTTCGTCAGCATCTTCGGCGCAGCGTTGGGGCCGATGTTCGGCATTATGGTTTCCGATTACTACCTGGTGAAGCGGCAGCACATCGTCCTGGAAGATCTCTATACGATGTCGCCGGATGGCTCGCTGCATTACGAGAATGGCTGGAACCGGATGGCGCTGATTGCGCTTGCGGTCGCCGGCTCGATCTCGATCGGCTTGTCACTGCTGGGCGCCTACGGCGCAATCATCAATGTCGGTGACTGGGGATGGCTGATCGGCGCCACCCTCGCCGCCTTGTTGTACACGGCGCTGATGCGCCGCCGCGAGGCGCCAGCTCTGTCGCGGTCGAGTGCCGCTGCCTGACCGAAGTGGCTGAATCGAAATGGAGGGCGAACGCTGTTACCTTCTCCCCGCTCACCGGGAGAGGGAGGGCAGTTTCATTGCGGCTGCAGCTCAAACCAATCTCATCGAGCGGCGGCTTGGGAAATTCCGGTACGGGCCACAGCGGTATTTAACATTTCCTCAAGCCTGCCCGGCCTATTGATTGGCCTGCGCGCCGCAATGCTGCGCGAAGGAAAAGTCGCATGGCCATGCCAACACTCGTCTCGACGCCTGCACCGACGGTTGCTCCGATTTTCTCTCGAGAGCGCGGCACGATCCCGCCGGCGCTGCTGTTGATGTGCTTTGTGCTCTGCCTGGTCAATGCATCGCTGCTTCAGACCGGCTTTTTCTCCCATTGGTGGATCTTCGACGAAAACGGTTTGGGCATCCCGACCGATTTCGTCAACGTCTGGTCCGCCGGCCGCCTCGTGCTCGATGGCCATCCTGCGCTCGCCTATGACTGGGATCTCCAGAAACAGGTTCAGGTCGCCGTCCTGGGTCAGAGCTATGAGGGCAACTTCGCCTGGCACTACCCGCCGCCTTTTCTGTTCGTTGCCGGCGTGCTGGCGCATTTTCCATATGGCGTCGCATATGCCGGCTGGGCCGCCGTCAGCTTCGTTCCTTATCTTGTCGTCATGCGCGCGATCGTCGGGCGCTCCTTCGGCCTGTTGCTCGCGGCGGCGTTTCCGGTGGTCTTCACTAATGCGCTGGTCGGCCAGAACGGCTTTCTCACCGCATCCCTGATCGGCGGCACGCTATATCTGATGCCAGGGAGGCCGGTGCTTTCGGGCATTTGTCTTGGGCTGCTGAGCTACAAGCCGCAATACGCATTGCTGTTTCCGATCGCGCTGATTGCGGCGTCGCAGTGGAAAGTGTTTTTCACCGCTGGCGCGGTTGCGGTCTTGATAGCCTCGCTGTCATGGATCGCCTTCGGCACCGAAAGCTGGCAGGCATTCTTTCACTGGATGCCGATGTTCAGTCAGGCCTTCCTGACCGAGGGACGCGCCCCCTGGGGCAAGATGCAAAGCATCTTCGCGTTGGTTCGTTATTTCGGTGGCACCGAGCCGTTGGCCTGGGTCTTCCAATGGATGATGAGTGGGGCGGTCGCCGTCGTGCTCGCGTTGATATGGCGCAGCCGCAGCGTCAGCTATCCGCTGAAGGCCGCAAGCCTGGCTGCGGGCGCGCTGCTGGTCACGCCCTATCTGTTTCTTTACGACCTGATGGTGTTGGCGATTGCCTTGGCATTTCTGGTGCGCGTCGGGTTGGATGAAGGCTTCACGAAATATGAGCTGCCGGCACTCAGTCTCGTCGCCGCGCTGCTGATGGTCTATCCGCTGCTGGGGGCGCCGACCGGTTTCGGCGCAACGCTGGTTGTGACGGCCTTGATCGGATGTCGCGTGGGCCCGTGGTGGCGCGACGACCGCGCACAATCACTGGTGGCAGAGACGGCCCGCTGATGGGCCGACCAGGCCCATCCGGCTCATTTGCTCATTTGCTGCTTGTTATTTGAGCTGAACTATTGTTCAGTTCTTGGAGCGATTTGCCTTCGATCGCCAAAAACTGAACGCGCGCACAGCAAGCCATTGTAAGCCTCTGAGGCGTGCCCGGGACAAGAAACGCGCCATGGTCTACCGGCGGACCCATCAGGTCGTAAAGCGCCTTGCGGCGCGCCGCAGCGCGATCCTCGCGGCCGCACGGGATGCCGCCACCGAAGGCGGCATGGCCGCGGTGCAGATCGCGCCGATCGCGGTACGCGCCAATGTCGCCGCCGGTACCGTCTACCGGTATTTCCCCTCCAAGGCGGACCTGATTTCCGAATTGATCGCCGAAGTCTCGCGCGATGAACTCGCCGCGATCCGCCGCGCCGCGGACGCAGCGCCCGGCCCATCGTCGGCGCTTGCGGCAGCGGTCACAACGGTCGCGGTGCAGGTGCTCTCGCAGCGCAGGCTTGCCTGGGGCATATTGGCGGAACCTGTCGATGTCGATGTCACGGCATCGCGGCTTGCAAGCCGGCGCGAGATCGCGGGCGAGATTGCGAGCCGCATTGATGCGGCCGTGCGCGCCGGACATTTGCCCAAGCAGGACACCGCACTGGCTGCAACCGCTCTGCTCGGCGCGCTGCATGGAGCTCTGGTTGGGCCGCTGGCGCCCGACAACATGGATGATCCGGCCCGGCTGCGCGACGCCGTGCAGACCGTCACGCTGCTGGCGCTGCGCGCGGTCGGTGTGATGGACGCGCGCGCACGCGGGCTCGTGGTGCAGGCGGTGCTCCCTGCGAAGGCTCTGGTGGGAGCATGAGGCGCTGACGGTATCGGAGGCTTGCGCGCCGGGTTCCATGTTGCGCGCGTGAGTTGACATATTCGTTCCGCAACATTGAATGCCTGGAAAGCTTCAATCGTTCACCCCAACCCGTGGAGTCTCGAATGACAGCGACATACGGATCGGCCAGATGGCAAGGCGGCATCAAGGACGGCAAGGGCGCGATTTCGACCAAGAGCGGCGCCTTGAAAGATTACCCATACGGCTTCGCCAGCCGTTTTGAGGGAAAGCCGGGGTCTAATCCGGAGGAGCTGATCGGCGCAGCCCACGCCGCCTGCTTCACCATGGCGTTGTCGCTGATCCTCGGCGAAGCCAAGCTCACCGCCGAGCAGATGGAGACGAAGGCCGACGTCACGCTCGATAAGGTCGGCGATGGCTTTGCCATCACCTCCGTGCATCTGACGCTGAATGCAAAGGTGCCCGGCGCCGACAATGCAAAATTCCAGGAACTTGCGGCT
>Ga0210393_10002754_pt1 | contig 14325 bp, 10 predicted proteins | sample IncBWC27OmetaG_FD_160068 | JGI IMG/M metagenome (GOLD analysis project Ga0210393, IMG submission 160068) | Forest soil microbial communities from Barre Woods Harvard Forest LTER site, Petersham, Massachusetts, United States - Inc-BW-C-27-O ... | reverse complement strand
GACTCGATCTGAAGACCAGCCAAAAACTGCAGCTCGCCGCGAGCGATACCGGCCTGCCGCTCTTTCTCATCCGGCCGGCGCAGACGCTCGAAGCCAGCGCCGCGTCGACGCGCTGGCGCGTCGGTGTGGCGGAAGCCGTGCGCGACCGTTTCGGGCTTATCGCGCGACCGCGCTGGCACTTGCAGCTTGAACGCTGCCGCAACGGACGTCCTGGGGAATGGAAGGTGGAGTACGATCATGTCACGCATCGTTTCAGTTTGGCTGCCGCGCTGGCCGATCACGCGTTTTCTGGCGGCGCAGGCGCTCGCTCCTACAAGCAAGCCGGTCGATCCTGACCGGCCCTTCGTCCTCGCTATTGCTGCGAGCGGCGGCCTGCATATCGCGGCCTTGAACGCGGCTGCGGAAGCCGCGGGCCTTACGGCCGGCGAATCCTTGGCCGATGCGCGGGCCAAAGCCGAAAGGCTGCAAGTGCGCGAAGTCGACGCCGCAGCCGACGATGCCGCGCTGCGCCGCATTGCCTTATGGGCGACGCGCTATACGCCGACCGCTTCGCCGTGGAACGAAGAGAACGGCGCCGACGGCTTCTTCCTCGACATCGAAGGCGCGGCGCATCTGTTCGGCGGCGAGGACAAATTGATCGCCGATCTCGCCGCGCGGCTGGAAAATTTCGGCCTGCCGGCCCGGCTTGCGGTTGCCGCAACACCCGGCACGGCCTGGGCGTTGTCGCACTTTCATAACTCGCATTTGTTTGTCTTGCCGACGGGCGATGAAGCTTCGGCGCTCGCCGACATGCCGGTCGAAGCGCTGCGGCTTACGCCGGACATCCGCGCCACGCTGCGGCGGCTCGGCTTCAAAACCGTTGGCGCCCTGCTCGACCAGCCGCGGGCGCCCTTTGCCGCGCGCTTTGCCGAACAACTCTTGCGCCGGCTCGACCAGGCGCGCGGCCTCCTCGACGAGCCGCTCGCGCCGATTGTCGCGCCGCCGGTCTATCACAGCCTGCATTATCTGCCCGAGCCGATCTTCACCCAGGAGGCTGTGATCGCGCGGGCAAGCCGCCTGATGCAGACGCTGGCCAATGTGCTGGCGCGCGACGATGCCGGCGCGCGGGCGCTACGGCTGTCGCTCTACCGCGTCGACGGCGCGGTCGAGACCGTCGATATCGGGCTCACTTTGTCGACGCGCAACGTGTCGCATGTGGTGCGACTTTTCGATCTGAAACTCGCGACGCTTGCGGCCACGCATGATGCGGATTTCAGCTCGGGCTTGGGCGCGGAATTCGGTTACGAGGCGATTGGCCTTGCCATTACGCGCGCCGAGCCGATGCCGGCGCGGCAAATCGAGAGCAGTTCCGCCTCCCCCTCCCATCCCTCCCCCGCTTGCGGGGGAGGGTCAGGGTGGGGGGAAAGCAACGCCGCGGAAGATTACGCGGCCTTAATCGATACGCTGCGTGGGCGGCTCGGCCCGCAACGCGTGCGGCGCTTCGAGCCTGTGGCGAGCCACATTCCCGAGCAGGCTGAAATCCTGGCGCCGGTCGACGGCGAAACAGAATCCATAGGACCCATTTGGCCGCAGGCCGAAGACAGAACGCGCCCGCTCCTGCTGTTACCGCAGGCCGAGCCGACGGAAGTCACCGCGCTTGTGCCTGACGGACCGCCGCGGCGGTTTTGCTGGCGTGGCGTGACCTATTACATCGCCGGCTCCCAAGGCCCCGAACGCATCGGCGCGCAGTGGTGGCGCACGCCGCACGGCGAGACCAGGCCAACGCGCGATTATTACCTCGTCGAGGATTTCGGCGGTCATCGTTTCTGGCTTTACCGCGAAGGTCTTTACGGCCGCGAGACGATGCAGGCGCAGTGGTACGTGCACGGTCTGTTTGCGTGAGCTGTAACGTGAGTTGAACAATGAGTGCCTATGCCGAACTCGCCGTCACGACGAATTTCTCTTTCCTGCGCGGCGCGGCGCATCCGCAGGAAATGGTGGCAACGGCCGATGAGCTCGGACTCACTGCCATCGGCATCGCCGACCGCAATTCCTTTGCCGGCGTGGTGCGCGCCTATGACGAAGCGAGAAAAAGAAACATAAAGCTTCTCGTCGGCACCCGCCTGGTAACGGTCGACGGTTTCGAAGCGCTGACCTATCCGACCGATCGCGACGCTTACGGACGGCTGTGCCGGCTTCTGACCACAGGCAATCGCAAAGCCGATAAGGGTGAATGCCATCTCGCTTGCGAAGACATTTTGGCGGCAAGCGAGGGACAGATCTTTATTGTGCTGCCGCCGACGGCACTGTTTGCAAATTCCAAGCAAACAAACGCCTTCACTGAACGGCTCGCAACATTAGCCCATACCGCGCCGCGCCGCACGTTTCTCGCCGGCATTCATTATCATTGCGGCGATGAGCCGCGCCGGCTCGGCCTCTTGGCGGAGCTCGGCGAACGCACCGGCGCCCCGCTCGTCGCTGTCAACGACGTGCTCTATCACAAACCGGAACGCCGGCCGCTTGCCGACATCGTCACTTGCGTGCGGGAAAAATGCACGCTCGCCGAGGCCGGCTTGAGACTCACCATCAATGCCGAACGCCATATCAAACCGCCGGAGGAAATGGCGCGGCTGTTCAGAAATTTTCCCAATGCCGTCGCCCGCACCACCGCGATCGCGCAAGCCTGCAGTTTCTCGCTCGATCAACTTAGATACGAATATCCCGACGAGCCGGTGCCGCCCGGCAAAACCGCGCAACAGCATCTGACCGACTTGACCTGGGCGGGCGCGGCGCGGCGCTATCCCAAGGCGCATTTTCCGGCCGGCATTCCGCAAGACGTCATAGAGCGGCTGAATGACGAACTGGCGCTGATCGAACAGCTCAACTACGCGCATTATTTTCTCACCGTGCATGACGTGGTTGCCTATGCACGGAACGAAAAAAATATTCTCTGTCAGGGCCGCGGCTCCGCCGCCAACAGCGCGGTGTGTTTTTGTCTCGGCATCACCGAGGTCAATCCGAACGAGAGCCAGTTGCTGTTCGCCCGCTTCATCTCGGCAAACCGCGGCGAGCCGCCCGATATTGACGTCGACTTCGAGCACGAGCGGCGCGAGGAAGTCATCCAATATATTTACGGGCGCTACGGCCGCCACCGCGCGGCGATCTGCGCCACCGTCATCCACTACCGCTCGCGCCGCGCCATCCGCGAAGTCGGCAAAGTTCTGGGATTAACGGAAGACGTCACCTCGGCGCTGGCGAAAACAGTGTGGGGCTATAGCGACGGCGATTTACCCGACGACCATATCCGCCAAGCCGGCCTCGACCCGGAAAATCCCGTGATCCGGCAGGCTGTCGAGCTCGCGAACCAACTGATCGGCTTCCCGCGTCACCTCTCGCAACATGTCGGCGGCTTCGTGCTCACGCGCGGACCGCTCGACGAACTGGTGCCCATCGGCAATGCCGCCATGGCCGAGCGCACCTTCATCGAATGGGACAAGGACGACATCGATACGCTCGGCCTGATGAAGGTCGACGTGCTCGCGCTCGGCATGCTGAGCTGCCTGCGCCGCGGGCTCGATCTCATGCAGCGGCACTACGGCACCGATTTCACGCTCGCCACGCTGCCGCAGGGCGACCGCGGCGTCTACGACATGTTGTCGCGCGCCGACTCGATCGGCGTGTTCCAGGTCGAAAGCCGCGCGCAGATGTCGATGCTGCCGCGGCTCAAGCCGCAAAGTTTCTACGATCTCGTCATCGAAGTCGCGATCGTGCGACCGGGGCCGATTCAAGGCGACATGGTCCATCCCTATCTGCGCCGCCGCGACGGCATCGAGAAGCCGCACTATCCCTCGCCGGATCCGCAGCATGGACCAGCCAGCGAATTAGAAGAGGTGCTCAAACGCACCCTCGGCGTGCCGCTGTTCCAGGAACAGGCGATGCAGATCGCGATTACGGCGGCAAAGTTCACGCCCGACGAAGCCGACGGCCTGCGCCGCGCCATGGCGACGTTCCGGCATACCGGGAAGGTCCATCTGTTCCGCGACAAATTCATCAACGGCATGGCCAGGCGCGGCTACGATCGTAGCTTCGCCGAACACTGTTTCGGCCAGATCGAAGGCTTTGGCGAATACGGATTCCCAGAAAGTCACGCGGCGAGCTTTGCGCTTTTGGTCTATGCCTCGGCCTTCATCAAGTGCCATTACCCCGATGTGTTCTGCGCCGCCATCCTCAACAGCCAGCCGATGGGTTTTTATCAGCCGGCGCAGCTCGTGCGCGACGCCCGCGCACACAACGTCGAAATCCGTCCCGTCGATGTTAATTACAGCGATTGGGACTGCACGCTCGAACCGGCAGCGGAAGGCAGGCACGCAGTACGCCTGGGCTTCCGTCAGGTTCACGGCCTCAACCAAGACGAATTGGAAGCGCTCGTCGTAGCGCGCGGCAACGGCTTTGCCTCAGTCGAGCGGCTCGCGGCCACCGCCGGCATTTCGCGCTTCACCATCGAACGGCTTGCCGAAGCCGATGCGTTCGGTTCGTTGAATCTCGACCGCCGCCGCGCTTTATGGGCGGCGCGGCGGCTCGACATGATCGGCGCCCGGCCGCGCCGCAAAGCTTCGAATAAAGCTCCGAACAACGAAACCGCCGTCAGCGCGGAGGACACGCTGCCGCTGCTCACGCCGCATCTGAGCGACGAGCTTTTCCCCGAGCCGGAAGTCGCGCTCACCGCCATGCCGCTCTCCGAGCATGTCGTCGAGGACTACGTAGCGACCGGCCTGTCGCTGAAAGCGCACCCGGTGCGGTTTTTCCGCAACCGCCTCACGGCCCTTGGCGCCGTCCACAATATGCAATTGCGCAGCGACGCATTGCCGCAGGATTCGGCCGTCACCGTCGCTGGTCTTGTCCTGGTGCGGCAACGGCCCGGCACGTCGAAAGGCGTCGTGTTCATGACGCTCGAAGACGAGACCGACATCGCCAACATCATCGTCTGGCCCAAGGTCTTCGAAAGCAACCGCCGCACGGTGATGACGTCGCGTTTTCTTGCGGTGCGCGGACGTCTGCAGCGCGCCGGCCTCGTCGTTCATGTGGTCGCGGAGAGCTTTATCGATCTCTCCGCCGAACTGCCCATGCTGCGCGACGGCGAGCTGTCACTGCCTGCGGTGTCGTGTCCGTCTCACCAGGAAGGCTCATGGCGGCAAGAAAGTTCATGGCAGCAAGAAAGTTCATGGCAGCAAGAAAGTTCATGGCGCGACGCGGGGCGCGACTCCCAACGCATGCTCAAGAGCCGCGACTTTCACTGAGGGAAAGGTCAGGGAGCCTCGTCATGTGCGATCGCGCCAAGCTTCCCGAGGACGTTTCCGAAATCAAACTCGATCTGAAGATCGACTGGGAGGAGATCGGCACCTACCAGCCGCGATGGAATGCGGCACCGACGGCCAAACTTCCGGTTGTCGTATCGCGCCGCGGCGAACGCGTGCTCACCATGATGCGTTGGGGCTTGGTGCCGGGTTCGACCCGTTCCTGGGCGGAAGCCGGCAAGATCGGGCGCAAAACCTTCAATGCCCGCGCCGAAGCCATCGACACCTGCCCGGCCTTCCGCACCGCCTGGGCGAACGGGCGCCGCTGCCTTGTCATCGCCGATGGCTATTACGAGTGGCGCGACGCCGACAAGCAACCTTTCGCTGTGGCCTTAAGTAACCACGGTCCGATGACGTTGGCCGGCTTGTGGGACAACTGGACCGCGCCGGGCGGCGATATCATCAAATCCTTCACCATCATCACGACGACCGCCAATATGCTTTTGCAACCCTTGCATGCCCGCATGCCGGCATTGATGTCACAAGACAATTGGGCCGGCTGGCTCGGCGAAATCGCGGTCCAGGACGCCGAACTCAAGACCATGCTCAAGCCTTATCCCAGCGCCGGCATGGTCATTTGGCCGGTCGACCGGCGCGTCGGCAATGCACGCAACAACAGTCCGGATCTGTTCGCGCCGCTCGGGCAAGATAAGCTCAGACATCATAAATTGGGCCCCGCCGGGGTTATTACTTGCCGATAGCGCACCGATTGGAATAAACCGGCCGGCCATTAAATATAGTCAGAGCCTATCGGCCGGCATCATCGTGCCGTCATACATAGGAGTTGCACGCCCGTGCGGTGACCTATATCTTTTGGTACCTGCCGAATGCAGGGTCTCCACCGTGCCGAAAACCACGGCAGGGGGAAAACGGGCGGGAGACCCCGACCGAGACTGTCGCGACAGCTGAACTTTGACAGCTGACTATTGCGACACCTCGTCGCTTCGGAACATCTCGCTACTTGTTGTAGTTCCTCGTTTCGAACAATATCGGGGCGAGATTGATTAAAGGCCCCGAAGACGGCGCCGGGAGGAAAAATTGCGGCCTTCCACCAGCCATCTCCGCGCGCTCATTGGCAAGCGGGATTTCTATGCTGGCGGCTTGATGGTGTTGCTCGGCCTGGGCGTTGCGCTCAAGGGCACGAGCTACCGCGCCGGCACGCTCATGCATATGGGACCGGGATTTCTGCCGACCGCGCTCGGCGTCCTCCTGGTTCTGCTCGGCATCGCCATCGCTGCCGCCGGAATGGCGCCGTCCACGGACGGCCAAGCGGAAGACCAGAGCCTGTTGCCGGAGAACCCGCAATGGTGGGCTTGGTTCTGCATCCTCATGAGCCCGATCTGCTTCATCTTCTTCGGGCGTTATTTCGGCATGATCCCTGCGACATTCACCTGCGTCTTTATCGCCGCGCTCGGCGATAAGACCGCGACGTGGCTGGGTACCTTCGTCCTCGCCACCGTCGTCACCATTTTCGGCGTCGCCCTCTTCTCCTATTTCCTCCAGGTGCCGATGCCGATCCTCATGTGGAGGGGCGACCTGTGATCGGAACCGCGCTGCAGGATCTCTGGGGCGGCTTCCACGTCGCCCTCGAGCCGCACAATCTGATGTTCTGCTTCATCGGCGTGCTCGTCGGCAACATGGTCGGCGTGCTGCCGGGCATGGGTCCGCTCGCCACCATCTCGATCCTTCTGCCGCTGACCTTCGGCATGAAGCCGGTCGCCGCCATTCTGATGCTCGGCGGCGTGATGTACGGCGCGCAATACGGCGGCGCCATCTGTTCGATCCTGCTCAATTTGCCATGCCATCCGCCACATGCGGTGACCTGCCTCGACGGCTTCCCGATGACCAAGCAAGGCCGCGGCGGCGTAGCGCTTGGCCTCACTGTGTTCGCTTCCTTCGTCGGCGCCTCCTGGGGCATCACCGAAATGATCTTCCTGTCGCCGCTCCTCGTAAGGGCGGCGCTGCAATTCGGCCCGGCTGAAGTCTGTACGCTAATGCTGCTCGGCTTGCTCGCCGGCTCGACGCTGGCGCGCGGCTCGCCGATCAAGGGCGTGGCAATGACCGTGCTTGGGCTGTTCCTCGGCTCGGTCGGCACCGACCTCGAAACCGGCTCGGAGCGCTATACGTTCGGCATGACCGAACTCGATGACGGTATCGAACTGATCGCGCTCGCGCTCGGCCTGTTCGGCATCGCCGAGTTCATGAACAGCGTCAATCAGGTCGCGCCGATCAACACCAAATATACCCATGTCGGCCTCAAGGATATGCGGCCGACCAAGGCCGATCTGAAACAGGCCTTCTTCCCGATGTGGCGCGGCACCATCATCGGCAGCCTGTGTGCGCTTATACCCGGCACCGGGCCGACCATCGCCTCCTTCGTCGCCTATGCGACCGAGAAGAAGATTTCCAAACATCCGGAGAAATTCGGCACCGGCCTGATCGAAGGCGTGGTCTGCCCCGAAGCGGCGACGCACTCCTCGGTGCAGGGCGACTTCATCCCGACCATGAGTCTCGGCATTCCCGGCGACGCGGTGATGGCGCTGCTGCTCGGCGCCTTAATGATCCAGGGCATCGTGCCTGGCCCGCAGCTCATCTCGCAGCATCCCGACATTTTCTGGGGACTGGTGGCGAGCTTCTGGATCGGCAACATCATGCTGGTGCTGCTCAACGTGCCCTTGATCGGCATCTGGGTGAAGATGCTGGCGATCCCGTACAGGTATCTGTACCCGAGCGCCATGTTTTTCGTCTGTATCGGCGTCTACGCCGCCAACAACGACTTCTTCCAGGTCGGCGAAGTCGTATGCATCGGCTTGTTCGGCTACATCCTGCTGCGCCTCGGCTTCCACCCGGCGCCGATCCTGCTCGGCTTCGTGCTTGGCCCGCGGTTCGAGGAGAACTTCCGTCGCGCCATGCTGATCTCGCGCGGCGACATGACGGTCTTCATCCAGCGCCCGATCAGCGCGGTCTTCGTCGCGCTGTGCGTGATCCTGATCGGCTCGCAGATCTACTTCCGGATCAAAGGCACGAAGCCCCCGATCGAACCGTCGCTGCAGCCGCACGGCGACGGTGCGCCGGTTGCCGCCGAGCTTCGCACGCCGGCGGAATAAATCGAGCCGCAGAACGCAATCAGGGCATGATCTCGAAAGAGGTCATGCCCTTTTTGATTCCCACGCCCTTTTTGATTCCCACGCCCTTTTTGATTCCTATGTGCCTTTTAGCCGCCGGCGCCGTTCAGGAACTGCGCAGGCTACGCTCGAGCACGCGCGCCAGCCGGTCGGAGAACAATTTGGCATCGGCCAGGCGGTCGCCTTCGAGGAGCCGCGCCTCGTCGAACAACAGATGCGCGGCGTCCTCCTTGAACCCCTGCTCGCCCGCGCCGAGCGCTGCCAGCGCGACCACGAGCTTGTGGTGCGGATTGACCTCGAGGATCGGCTTCGAGGCCGAAGCGAGCCGCCCGGCGCTGGCCAGAATCTTTTCCAGCGCGCGATCCGGACCGGCTTCGGCCGCCACCAGGCAGACCGCGCTGTCGGTGAGCCGTTCCGACGCCCTCACCTCCGCGACCTGGTCGCCAAGCGTCGATTTCAGGAATACCAGAAACTGTTTGACCGTTTCGGCGATGTCGGGCGCCGCCGCCGCTGCGGCATCGAGCGGCGGAATGAGCGCAAGATCAGCCGCGCCTTGCGTCACCGATTTGAACGGCTTGCCGTCGAACGATACGCCCGGCATGACCCAGAATGTATCGACCGGATCGGGTAACAGCAGCACCTCGATGCCGCGGGCGCGAAAGCCTTCGAGATGCGGCGAGGATTTCAGCCGCTCGATTTCATCGCCGGCGAGATAATAGATCGCGGTCTGGTTGGTCTTCAGGCCGGCGATATATTCGGCAAGGCTCCGCCACGCGTCGCCGGCCGCGGTGGTCTTGAACCGTGCAAGCTTCAGGAGCGCGTCACGACGCTCGAAATCCTCGTAAATGCCTTCCTTGAGCACCGCACCGAACACGTCCCAGATCTTGGCATAGGTCTCCCGCTCCTTGTCGGCGAGCCGTTCGAGCTCGGACAAAACGCGGCCGGTCACGCCCTTCCGGATCGCGGCCAGAAGCGGGCTCTCCTGGATTTTCTCGCGCGACACGTTCAGCGGCAGATCGGCCGAGTCGACGAGCCCACGCACGAAGCGCAAATAGCGCGGCAGGATATCCGCGTCGTCGGTGATGAAAACGCGCTTGACGTAGAGCTTGATGCGGCCCTTGCGGTCCGGATCGAAAAGATCGAACGGCCGCGAACCGGGCACGAAAAGCAACGCTGTGTAATCCTGCCGCCCCTCGGCGCGAAAATGGACGGTCAGCGCCGGTTCGTCGAAAGCGCCGGCGATGCTGCGATAGAAGTCGGTGTAGTCGGCCGGCTTGATCTCGGATTTCGGCTTGGCCCAGAGCGCCGCACCGTCGGTGATCTCCTTGGCTTCGGCGCCCGGCTTCTCGATCACCGTTATCGGCACCGGCACATGGCCGGATTGCGCGTGCACGAGTTGTTCGATGGTTGCGCGCTCGGCATAGATCTTGGCGTCGTCCGACAGGTGCAGCACGACGCGGGTGCCGCGGCGCGGCGCGGCATCGAGCGGCAGCGGCGACACTGCATATTCGCCCTTGCCGTCCGAGCTCCATTGCCAGGCCGCGTCGCTGCCGGCGCGGCGGGAGAGCACGTCGACCCGTTCAGCCACCATAAAGGCCGAATAGAAGCCGACGCCGAACCGCCCGATCAGCGGGCTTCCCTCACCTGCCTTTTCGCTTTGCTTGTCCTTGCCCGCGTCCTCGCCGCCCTCACCGCTCTGCGCCGCTTCGATCTTGTCCAGGAACGCCTTGGTTCCCGACCGCGCGATGGTGCCAAGCGCCTCGATCATCTCATCGCGGCTCATGCCGATGCCGTTATCCTCGATCGCAAGCAGCTTCGCCTCAGGATCGAGGGCAACGGTGATCGCGAGTTTGGCATCGCTATCGGCACCGTGCCCAAGCAGCGCGGGATCCGAGAGCGCCTCGTAGCGCAAGCGCTCGCAGGCGTCCGCGGCATTGGCGATCAGTTCGCGCAAGAATACCGATTTGTCGGAATAGACCGAGTGCACCATCAGGTGCAGGAGCTTGGCGACGTCGGCCTCGAACGGCCGGCTCTCGATTTTCTCTTCCATTCCAGGTCTTTCCGTATTTGGCTTCTTGCCTATGCTCTTGGGGCAGCAGCCAAAGCGGCAGCGATTTCCCGGCACCGAAATGGCGGGAAATGCGATTTCTTTCAAGGCCTAATTGGATCAGTTGGCGACCGCAGCAATCGGTCCGGGCAGCCAGTCATTGCCGAGAAGCGGCTTGACCTCGACCGGATAAATCAGCCCGAGCTCGAGCGTCGGGTCGAAATACCGCATCGTCTGTTCGGCAAAGTCGATGATGCGGCCGGGTTCGAGTGGCCCGACATCGTTGATTTTGACGACTGCCTGCTTATCGCCGCTGGCGACGAGAGCGAAACTTGGCTGGTAATCCTTGCCGTAGCGCACGCCGCCGAACCAGTCACGCAACTCGATCTTGATCGCGGCATTCCAGCCAGCCGGATCGTAGGTCTCGCCGGATGCTGTTTCGGTGCCGCCGGAGCGAAAGCCGGGCCGGAACGGATTGTAGGTCGAGGCCGTGCCCAAAATCGTCACGCCGCTCGCGGCCGCATTCAATTTCTTGCGCTCGAGTAACGCCGATTGCGTCGGCCACGGCTCGGCCGCGGCGACGCCGCGTATGGCGTTGCGCACGGCATGGTCCGACTTGATGACTGACGACGAGGAGTAAGCAAACAGAATTGCGACGACGCAAAGCGCGGCGCCCAAGCGCACCACCATTCAGACTCTCCCGGATGGTCCCCAACGAAGGGGGCGCATAGATAAGCGTCGCGTGGTGCAATTAAGGCGAGAGTTGGATTATTTACGGATCGCGCGCGATGGCTGTGAGCAACACATCGCCGATTTGTTTGGAACTCGGCGTGAAGTGTTTGAAACACCGTACCGATTTATTTGGAACCGGCGCGCGCAGACCGCGATCAAATATTACATCGTTAATATAGCGCGCGACCAAATATCACACCGGCACGCGGACATTGGCGCGCAAGCCGCCGAGCGGTGAATCGCCGAGCGTGATGTCGCCGCCGTGCGAGCGCGCGATATCGCGGGCGATGGCGAGGCCGAGCCCGGTGCCGCCCTCGTCCTGATTGCGCGCATCATCGAGACGCAGGAACGGCTTGAACACGTCGTCACGCAAATGCACGGGAATGCCGGGCCCGTCATCGTCCACCGTCACATTGAGCCAGCGGTGATCGCGGTGGCCGGTGATGGCCACGGTCGAGCCGAAACGTCCGGCATTGGTGACGAGATTGGCGAGGCAGCGCTTGAACGCCGCCGGCCGCACGGTGACTTCGGGCGGGCCGTAGAAATTGGCGCTCGCCCGATGGCCGTGGCGCTCGGTGTCAAGCTTGAGCTCTTCGAGAAGCGCCGCGATATCGGTCGGCGCCGACTGCTCGCCCATGTCGCCGCGTGCGAAGGCAAGGTAAGCCTCGAGCATGGCTGCCATTTCGTCGACGTCTTTTTTCATGGCGTCGATTTCCGGCGTGTCGCCGAAAAGCGCCAGTTCGAGCTTGAAACGCGTCAGGATGGTGCGCAGGTCGTGCGAGACGCCGGCAAGCATCGTGGTGCGCTGCTCGATGGCACGCTCGACACGGCCCTTCATTTCCAGAAACGCCGCGGCGGCCCGGCGGACTTCGCGCGCACCGCGGGGCCGGAAATTCTGCGCCTCGCGCCCCTTGCCGAAGGCCTCCGCCGCGTCGGCAAGCCGCACGATCGGCCGGATCTGGTTGCGCAGGAAGGCGATCGCGATGGCGAGCACGACGAGCGAGGTCGCCACCATCCAGACCAGGAAGATCCAGGAATTTGGATCGTAGACATCGGCGCGCTTGGCGAAGACGCGCATGATCGTGTCGTCGAGCTTGATGCGGATTTCCACGATCGAGGAGCGGCCGACCGTGTCGATCCAGAACGGCAACCCGATCTGCTTGCTGATCTCTTCCGACAGCGCCTCGTCGAGCTGGGAGAAGAACGGCTTGGGGCCGGGCGGTGGCAATTGCGCGCCGGGCAGAAAATCGACGACGAGGCCGAGACGATCCTGCGCGATGCGGCGCAGTTGCGCGTGATCGGGATCCTGAGGATATGTCTTATAGACGTCGATCAGGGTCGCGATCTCCTGCGTCACCGCCGACGACAGATAAGTGGTTACCAGGTTCCAATGTCGCTCCATGAACAGGAAGGCGACCACCGATTGCAGCACCACCATCGGCACGATGATGATCAGAAGCGACCGGGCATAGAGCCCCTTCGGCATCACCGATTTGAGGAAGCGTCCGAGGCGATCCCAATTGCCGGCAATCGGTCCGACGATCGGCCGCAGCGCGACAGCGAAGACCCCGGCAACGGCATTCACCGCGTCGGCCAATTGGCCGGCGGCATTGCGCAAGCGTCCGATACCGTCGTCTAAGCTTGCCATGCGGAGCCCGTCATGATGCCGCTCAGACCGTCGCGACCAGCCGGTAGCCGACCCCGCGCACCGTCTGCACGATCAAGGGATTGCTGGGATCGCGTTCGATCTTGCGGCGCAGCCTGTTGACCTGCACGTCGACGGTGCGTTCGCTTACCGCTTCGCCCGAGCCGGCGAGCGCCTGGCGCGGCACCGTCTCGCCGACGCTCGTGGTCAAGACACGCAGCATATCGCGCTCGCGGTCGGTGAGCCGGATCACCTCCTCGCCCTTGCGCAATTCGCCGCGCGCCAGGTGATAGACAAACGGCCCAAAGCGGACTGATTCAGCCGGCGCCGCGCTCGGCGGCCGCGCCCGCTTGAGAATATTAGCGACGCGCAATGCCAGCTCACGCGGCTCAAATGGCTTCGCCAGATAATCGTCGGCGCCGATCTCGAGCCCCTTGATGCGGCTCTCCTTCTCGTCCCGCGCCGTCAGCATCAGGATCGGCACCGTCGAGGTGGCGCGGATGGTGCGCGCGAAATCAAACCCGCTCTCGCCCGGCATCATGACGTCGAGAATGAGCAGATCGAATTTCAAGCCGGCAAGCTTGGCCCGCGCGTCGGCGGCGGTCTCAGCAGTCGAGACGCGGTAGCCCTCGCCGAGCAGGAAGCGCGACAACAGCGCGCGGATGCGCCGGTCGTCGTCAACAACAAGGAGATGCCGGGCATCGTCAGCCGGATTCGACGCCGCTTCCGGTTTTACGTCCGTGCTGCTCATGACACGTTATCTTCGCCGCGGGCGCGCCGGGCAAAAGAATCCGCGCGCGCGATCAGACCCAGCACGCGTTCGCGATCCTCGGCGTCGATCATGCCGGCGAGAAAGCGCCGTGCCGCCTCGCGCGAATCCGGGCCGAGATCGGCCAGCACGCGCTGAATGCGTACGGCCTGCAAGCCGGCAAGCTTCATCGCCAGCGCCTCGCCCGCGGCGCTGGCATAAAGGAGCCGTTGCCGCCGGTCATTGGCGCCGGCCTTCTGCACTACATAGCCTTCATCGATCAGTTGCTTGAGCACGCGGCCGAGCGATTGCTTGGTGATTTTCAGAACGACGAGCAACTCGGCGACCTTCATGCCGGGATTGCGGTTGACGAAATGCAGCACGCGATGGTGCGCCCGCCCGAACCCGAGCTTTTCCAGAACTTCATCGGGATCGCCGACGAAGTCGCGATAGGCGAAAAACAACAATTCGATGAGATCGAAATAAGGTTCCGCCGCGCTTTGCGCGTGGGCTTGTGCGGTATCTTGCACGGCGCTTTGCGCAGCGTCTTGCGCGGCGTCGATTGCTGCTGCTGCGGAACGGGGTGTGCTCACGACGGTGATATCGGCCATTTAGGTCAGCTATATTGACATATTTCCGGTGAATTGTTAATCTCGAAAACACGATATCGTTTCGTAACCGGGCCGCCCCGGACG
>Ga0210393_10002752_pt1 | contig 14327 bp, 10 predicted proteins | sample IncBWC27OmetaG_FD_160068 | JGI IMG/M metagenome (GOLD analysis project Ga0210393, IMG submission 160068) | Forest soil microbial communities from Barre Woods Harvard Forest LTER site, Petersham, Massachusetts, United States - Inc-BW-C-27-O ... | reverse complement strand
TAGTGAATGCCGGTATCAATCTTGGCGTCGGCGAGATGCTTCTGCAGGCCATCGCGGTCCGCCACACGCACGACGTAGAGGTGATACACCGGACGCGACCACGAGGGGCGGTGAGGAGCAACGACACCTTCAACGGACGACAGCAGCTGGTCGTAACGATCCGCCACTTCCTGCCGCTTCTGGTTCCAGTCCGCTAGGTGACGAAGCTTCACGCTCAGCAGTCCCGCTTGCAATGAATCCAGCCGGCCGTTGTAGCCTTCGATACTGTGGTAATACTTTTTCAATTGGCCATGATCGCGCAACATACGCATCCGGCGCGCCATCTCTTCGCTGTTGGTCGTGACGGCGCCGGCTTCTCCGCAGGCGCCAAGGTTCTTGCCCGGATAAAAGCTAAAAGCTGCAGCGTGGCCCATCGAGCCAGCTTTTCTCCAGCGATTTTCTTTCTGGGAAAAATATTCCGCGCCATGAGCCTGGCAGGCGTCTTCGACGACAATCAGGTTGTAGCGTCGCGCCAGCTCCAGGATTGGATCCATGTCTGCGCATTGCCCGTAGATGTGCACCGGCACAATGGCGGTTACCGGTGCGCGAAATTTCCTGTGATACGGCTTTCCCGTCTCACGGTCGACGTAGCATTCCCGTTCGAGATATTCCCGCAGATTCGCAACGTCCATTGAATACGTCTGCTCGTCTATATCAACAAAATCGGGTCGCGCGCCCGCTTGACTGATCGCCTCCGTAGTGGCGATAAAGGTATGCGGGACCGTAACGACGATGTCGCCAGGCTGCACTCCTGCCGCCATTAAGGCAAATCGAACGGCGTCAGTTCCGTTGGCCACACCGACGCAGTACTTCGCGTCACAAAATGCGGCGAATTCAGTTTCGAAATTTTCGACCATTGCGCCGCCCACAAAACCAGCGGTGCCCAGCACCTTCTGAAATACAGCAGTGAGCTCGGGCTCGAGCTCCTGGTGTGGTGTGATCAAATCCAGGAACGGAATCTTTTCGGTAAGGGACATTATGCAATCCTCGACTCTTCGGTAATGTAGCGCAACAGCTTGGCGGGGTTTCCTGCGACAACGGCGTTCGCCGGCACGTCTTTGGTTACAACGCTTCCGGCGCCGACGATCGCATTTTCGCCGATCGTGACGTTCGCCAGTATCGTCGAGCCGGATCCGATGGAAGCGCCTTTTCTTACGACTGTCTTTTCGACCTTCCAGTCTGCCTCTGTCTGCAATTGGCCGTCCGCGGCGGTCGCGCGCGGATAGGAATCGTTGATGAAAGTCACGCTGTGGCCGAGGAAGACGCCGTCCTCGATCGTGACACCTTCACAGATGAACGTGTGACTGGAAACCTTGCAGTTGTTGCCGACTGCGGCGTTCTTTTGAATCTCGACAAACGCGCCAATCTTGGTGTCGTCGCCCACCGTGCATCCATACAAATTGATGAATTTTGATAGCTTTACGTTTTTCCCGAGCTTTACATCGGGAGCGATCGAAACAAATTCGTTCATAGCTGCACGACTTTCCCCTTCTGCTGGAGTGACAGATCCGCCGCCTCGAGCATGCGCACGACGTGCAGGCCGGCTACTCCGTCGTTGAACGGCGTCTTGTCGTTCATGACGCAGTCGACAAAGTACGCCGCCTCGACTTTCAACGCTTCGACCTGCTCGACGCGCGGAGACCACATATCTCCCGTACGGTAGCTGACCAGCGTTTGATAGACGGCTTCGCCGCTCGTCATCTGAACGCCTTTGTCATATATCTTCAGCTTTTCGTCAGCTTCCAGGTCGTTCCAAACCAACATTTTCTTTTCACCGCCGATCAAAGTGGTGCGCACCTTCACCGGCGAAAGCCAGTTGACGTTGATGTGTCCGATCATGTTGCCCGGGTAATAAAGCGTCATGAACGCGATGTCCGCGACGCCATTGAGATGGCGCTCGCCGGTCGCTACCACTGCTTCCGGCTTTTCCTTGATCAAATAATCCATGATGGAAAGATCGTGCGGGGCCAGATCCCACAGCACATTCACATCGTGCTGGAATAGGCCCAAGTTCACGCGCGTCGAATCGTAGTAGTACAGATCGCCCAGCGTGCCATCGTCGATCATTTCCTTCATGCGCTTCACCGCGCCGGTGAATAGGAAAGTATGGTCCACCATAATCTTCAGGTGCTTGCGCTCCGCCAGCTCGATTAATTCCTCCCCTTGGGCCGCGGTGCAGGTGAAGGGTTTCTCGACAAATACATGCTTGCCATTCTCTAAGGCGATTTTGGCAAGCTCGAAGTGTGTCCACACCGGTGTGACCACGGCCACGGCATCAATGTCGGGCGAGGTCAATAATTCCCGGCAGTCTCTGGTCGTGCGCATATCAGGAAAGGCGTGCCGCACTCGCTCAAGCGATTTTGCGCTTTGATCACAAACAGCGACCACGCGCGAGCGTTCCTGTGCATGAAAGTTCCGCACGATGTTCGGTCCCCAGTAGCCGTAACCGATCACGCCAACCTTGAGCACGCTGTCGGACGACGTATTTGGGGTGGCAACCTTCGATTGCGACTGGATGCCTAGGCTAATCGCCATTTTTCTCCACCTTGAGAGGTAAAACCTGAAAAACACGCAGCCGCAACACTTGGGGAGCCGGTCGAACCCGCGGCCAAACGATTACTTGGAGCTACTGGCTGGCCATGCCGTCTGACATTGGCGCCGCGACACACCGCAGAACCACCACGGACTTGACTGGTTTAGTAGGCGCCATCGCCAGAAAGGACCGCGCGAGGCGTTTGTAGCAGGATCTTCACATCCAGCATAGGGGACCACATTCTCGAGTACTGCAAGTCCAAACGAACCATCTCGTCAAAGGTCGTTCTGCTTCGACCGTGTACTTGCCAGAGGCCGGTGATCCCAGGCCGCGATTCGAGCAGGCGGCGTCGATGCCAAATGTCGTAGGTCTCAAGCTCGTACGGAATCGGAGGGCGAGGTCCGACAAGGGACATCTGTCCCTCCAAAACGTTCCAGAACTGGGGAATTTCATCCAGGCTGGTGCGGCGCATGATCTTGCCGATCCAGGTGACCCGAGGGTCGTTGGTGATCTTGTAGGTCACCTTTGCGTCTGGATTGCTTCCTGACGGCGTCGTTTTGCCGGCGATGAATTTCTTGACATATTCCCTGTGGATCGCTGCGTCGGTGGAAACATGCATCGAACGAAACTTCAGAAACTCGAAGGGAACACCGTACCTGCCGACGCGCTGCTGGCGGAAAAATACCGGACCATTGGAGGTCAGTTTTATCACCAGGGCCAGCAGCAAAAACACAGGCGACAAGAGCACCAGAGCAACAGCCGCACCCAGAACATCCATCACCCGTTTTAGCAACAGAGATAGCTTCTTCCTTTTCTCTACCTCGAAGAGATCCGGGTAGAACTCGGCGTCCACAGGTTTTGCTGCGCCGTTGCCGTTCCAGCCGTCGGGAAACGAGTAAAAGGAAATTTGAAAGCTGCCGAGTTGGCTCGCTCGAAACGCACGCTGCAGTTCCGCAGTCATTTTCGCTTCGATAATCTTTACGGCCGTACTGACTTCGCATTCTCCAAACTCGGTGAAAATCACACCGAACACAGCGCTGGCTTCAAACCATCCAGCCACGTCTGTCTCGCGGACGCTCGCTCCTAGCACCACGGCAATCTGCTCGAGCAGCGCGTCTGTTTTCTTGTTCTTTGGACCTTTGCCGTCAATGAGCATCAGCACGAAGTGCTTGCGCGAGCGCTCGGAACGCTTGCGTTCCCGGCTCAGCATTCTGCGGAAATGTTCCTGGGAAAGAAAAGCTCCCAGCGCCGTCGAGCCGTTCGCAAAGGCAACGGCTGACTTCTTCGCTTCCGGTTCGACTCTGGATCGTACGTTCGATGCATCACTCACGAGAGGTCCTCTTTGGCCGATGGTTACGGCAGCCATGCATTGCGCGGCGTTCAACTCAAACAGCAACAAGCACGTGTTTGTCTTGGGAATTCGATTTCTCTGCCTGACGGGGCCGAGTCGGGTTAATGGCTGAGATCAGGGCTGAATCGATTTCGACCGCCACGGAGCGCTGCAGCAGCGTGACCGATAGAACGAGGCGATGACTCCGTTTTACGTCGACCAGGATTCCTTCCAGCCCAAGCAACGGACCGGATTCAATTCTGACGCGATCACCCGCCGCCAAAAATGGCCACGGTTGATGCGGCACACCTGCTGTGACCAGCGTTTCTATGGATTGGATTTCAGATTCATCGACAGCGGCTGGGCCATTGTTGAATCCAACAATCTGTATCACGCCCGGCGTCTTCAATATGGGAAGCCGGTCCTGCGGATTGAAGCGGCAGAACAGATATCCCGGGAACAACGGCGCATCAACTTCTTTGATTCGGTCCGACCAGCGCTTCCTTAACTTGTATAGGGGCAGAAATCGCTCGTAGCCCTGTCCGCCGAGCTGCTGAGAGACTCCCATTTCCTGCCTCGTGCGTACTTGCAGTGCAAACCAAGGAAATACGTCGCGAGTCTCCCGCTTGGGGTCGGAAACTTCAGATTCGAGTTTTGGGTGTACGGTCATTATCAAGATACGCTACCGCCATGAGAGTCACATTCAGACTCTCCCACTCATGATGTCGTTTTGCACGACTGTTGCCACTGCGCCGCAGTGTCTCTAAATTCCTAAATGTATGAACTCAAACGCCTTAATTGTGGTATTCCACCGAAACCTGCGACTGCTGGTAGCCTTGAGTCGCAAATCTATGAACATTGCTATCCCAGAGTTGCAATTGTTTTCCTCGCCGTAAGATGCTCAAAACAAGAGCATTATCAATTCCTATCGCGATTCTGTCCGTTCCTGGCAATTTTCGGCTCTCCGTCGCCTGGTGCGTTGCCGCACGACGTGCAATCAGGATTGAGCTGGATTTGGGTCAACGCTATGTCCATAGCCATATCCGTATCCGTAACTCGATGAATAATAAGCCCCATAGGCGTGCTGCGGCCCCACCGCGTTGAGGACGACTCCCACTATGTTTCGTCCCTGCAACTCTTGGCACGCCCTTTGTGCCGTTTCGACAGGAGTTTGCCCAGCCCGTACGACCAGTAGTACGCCATCGACCAGATCCGCAAGCAGGCTCGAGTCCGCCACGGGAAGAAGCGGCGCAGAATCCAGGATTACCCAATCGAAGACAGGCATTACACGATCCAGTAAAACCTTCATGCGGCCGTTCGACAGCAGTTCACTTGGATTCGTTACAGCATTTCCTCCGGGAATGAAACACAGATTTCCCTCCAGTCCGTGTTGAATGATCGCCAATTCATCAACTTCGCCCCTCAAATAATCGGTCAAACCAGGCGACGCGGGAGCTCCCAGCGGTACATGCAAACGAGAGCAGCGCAAGTCCGCATCGATAATGAGCGCTCGGCGGTCCGGCTGCCGCACGATCGCCTGAGCAAGATTGTTGGTGACGAACGTTTTTCCCTCGGCCGGCACGGAGCTGGTGACTAGCAGCGTACGCAGTTGCTGCGAACTCCGCATTTGGTACAGGCGCGAACGCAGAGTGCGAAATTGCTCCGAACCGTGCGCCGTCAAGACGGAGTTGATAAAAACGTTCACGTTTGGATCCAAATGCCACTGTGGGTGCGCGCAATGTTTTCGCAGGTCATCGAACCGCAGATAGCCGGCGGAATGCGCAATCAACTCTTCGGTTGGAAGGGAACGCCCTCCTTCGCTGTCCGGTCTGGCGATGCTTGGTGTCGCTGGGCTCGCGGTCGGCGCGGCTGTCAACACACCCGCGCTGGTTGCTTGCACGGCGGACCTTTCTTGTTCGGCTTTTTTTAGAGCTTCGTGAATACGACTCATGGTTTCCTTTCGCGCAGGGAAGAAGAAGGCACGATGTTGGCCTCGCGCAACCGGCCGAGCAGTTCATCGAGATTCTGGAGTAAGGCTTGCGTGTCTAGGGTTTGGCTGCTCGCATTCGCGCTCTGAGCCCCCAAGACTGGTTCGATCTCATCGAGTTGGAATTCACGCGCCACTTCCTCAACCAAATGAGCCGGAACGGGCCGCAGGTGATCCACGTACGCGTTAATCAGCGCATGCTCACATAGCAAGTTCACAACACGCGGAATGCCGCGTGAATATAGGTTGACGGTTTCAATGGCTTCCTTCGAGAAAATGGGTTCACCATTGGCTCCCGCGATGCGTAATCTTTCGGCGATATAACCATAAGTTTCTTCCAAGGTGAGCGGTGTGGTGCGGCAGCGCAGCGTAATTCGCTGGCGAAGCTGGCGCAGCTGGGGAAGTTTCAGTTTCTCTTCGAGTTCCGGCTGGCCCGTTAGCACGATCTGCAACAGCTTTTCCGTTGATGTCTCAAGGTTCGTGAGCAGACGTATTTCTTCCAGTACCTGCAGCGAGAGATTTTGCGCTTCATCAACGATCAAGACTGCCGTCTCGCCCGCGCGGTATCTCTCCAGCAGCCAGTGATTTAGCTTCAAAAGTACCTGGCTCTTATGACGAGATTCGACCGGAATCTCGAAGTCGGCCATCATGAAATCGAACAGCTGACTCACATTGACCTGAGAATTGAAGACAAACGCAGTCTTGACGCGCTGGCCGTGCAGCCAATCGAGCAACCGGTTGAGCAGCGTCGTTTTGCCGGTGCCCACTTCGCCGGTCAACAGAATGAAGCCCTTACGATTCTGTATGCCGTAGGTCAGACCAGCCAGCGCTTCCTGAATCTGTTTTGTCAGGAACAGATAGCGCGGATCCGGATTGACGTTGAACGGGCTTTCCCGTAAACCAAAGAATTTCTGGTACATGATTGCTCAGGCCCTCGCCCCGACTTCTATCTCCGCGTTCGCCGATTTCTGATTCCCAGCCCGCGTTCCTTTCTTCTCCGACGCAGGTTCGATCTCCGGTACCATCGCCAGCACCGGCAGATGCAAAGCAAATTCCACGTCCCGCTCGGTCTTGACCGACGTGTCCTTCATCTCCAAAAGAAAGGCCAAACCAAGACCGAGCGCGAGTCCACCGCCCAGTCCGCCCAAGGCAAAAAGTGGGCGATTCGGAAAGGACGGCTTGTCCGGCAAATTGGCAGGATCCAGCACGCTGAATTGTTCGCCTTCCTGTTTACGTTCCAGATTCGTCGCCATTTCAGAGTTGTCACGTTTTTTCTGCAATTCGTTGTAGGACTCGAGCGCCGTCTGATATCCGCGCGTCAATTCTTTGTACTGTTGTTCGACCGCCGGACTAGACTGTACGCGCCCCTGAAACAAACCAATCTGCTTCCGGATTTGCTCCTGTTCCTTTGTTTTCGCTGCAATCATCGAGTCATCACTGTGGACCTGGGCTCGCAGCTGCTGGATCTGGGCCGGCTCGATCGAGGCCTTCGAGCCTTTGCTGCCGCCCGGTGCGCCGTTCACTCCTTCACTGTCGGCGATTTTCTTTTGCAGAACGGCGATGTCATGCTTCGCCCTGATCACGTCTGGATGATCTTCCGTATAGGCGGACTGCAAATTGGACAGACGCACCTGCAAAGCTACGAGTTGTTGTTCGAGCGTCTCGGGATTCTGCCCGGTCTGAGATGCTTGCCACGCTGCGACCTGCTGAGAAAGAAGCGATTCCGTGAAGGTCTTGTCCTGTTGCGCCCTTGCTAGCGCCTGCGTCGAGGCATCCAGTTGCGAGGTCAGCCCAGTCAGCAGATTTAGGTTAGTCTGTTCGTCATCGGGGAGCTCGCCAATGTGACGGCTCTTGAATTCTGCAAGTTTCGCGTCTTGCTCGTCCAAACTCGCCTTGGCACTCGCCAGCTCCTGGGCTAAGAATTGCGTCGTCACTTCGGAGTGTTCTGTACGCTGGCGAAGATTCTGCTCGATGAACAGCGATGTGATGGCTGTGCAAACTTCCTGCGCGTTACGGGCGTTATCGAGCGTCACGGCAATGTAGAATCCAGGTAGTTGTTGGGTGCGCGTCTCGGACATCGGCGCAATCGGTGTCACTTCGATTGTTTTTTGCAGACGCGCGACCAGCTCATCCATGGACCTGCGGTTCACATCCTGGGGATACAGATTGAACTGCCGGATGATGGGTTCCAGCCGCGACCGGCTCAGAATTTGCTGCTGCATGCTGGAAAGCCGCTGGTTGATATCGGAGGTATCCAAGGATTCCACGATCTTATTAGAGACCGTAGGTTGTTCAATCAAGACGAGAGTCTGCGACCGGTATTTTTCGGGGAGCACTCGCGAAACAGCATAGGCGAGCGGCGGTCCCACGAGTGCCAACACCAAGATCAAAACCCAACGGCGGCGAAGCATCGCCATGTAGTCTGCAGCAGTCAATTCGCGCTCTGTCATTCCATCCTCATTCGCCGGTCTCCGGCGAGGTAGCCATCTCTTAAAATGGTATCGGCTGCTTATGCAAATTCACACCAAACATGATCTGATGGCGGGTTACGTTCGTCGAACACGCGCTGCCAACGCAGCCGCTCGTACCGCTATTTTGATATTGAAACTGGTAATTCATGAACATATCGAGCGACCGGCCGAACGGGTGGGTCACGTTCACGCCGCTAAACCAGTATGAAAACGTTTGCTCCGCTGCTCCGGCCGATCCTGCGATCCCTTGATTGCGCGAATATCCCGCGGTCAGACCGACGTTAAACGTGCGCGAAACCTGCTGATTGAATGAGCCCGAGGCTATGTCGGTCTCCGCTCCTGCCAATACGCCCGATCCGCCAGTGACACCGTGATTGTAGGTAGCACTGATTTGGGCGCGCCTCAGCTGGTATTGGAGTTGTGCATTTAGAGTCCAATACAGCTGCGACGATGAAGTCGTTGCTGAGGTTGTTGAAGAGGTTGAGCTCGTAATGGGAAAGCGAGAAGACAAGAATTGAGGACCTGCGGCAATCTGAAACGCCAGCCGGCCCGTAATCCGCCGGGCGTAGGAAGCCTGGATCGTATTCAGATTCAGCGATTGATCAACATTGCTATACCGAAACGCGCTGAAGTTGTAAGAGACTGCGACTGTATCCTTGCGGGTGAGTTGGTAGTTGTAACCCGCTTGAAAGCTCGCGTCACCGAAATTCAAGAGATTGTCGTCGAAATAGTGGATTAAGGAATAGCCGCCCACGAGGGTGAATGAGGTCCTCGACGTAAGCTTGGTGTCCAGTTCCACATCAAAAGCGTTCGAAAGATTCTGGCCTTCGGGCGTCAGGATTGATTGACCGGGTGTGAAGCCCGACCCTATACCACCGCCTGTGGCAACGCCCGGCAAGCCAGCCCCAGCCGTGCCCGCGAACCCGAAAGATGATTCGGGCAAGTAATTTAGTTGGTCAAATACGGACAAGGTTGAACGGCGAAGTGAGTACGTACCTTTGAAGCTAAGCTCTTGGACGACCCCATTTGATGCATTCGAACTGCCAGTGGAGAACATACCCCCGCCGGTGTAACTCACGAACAGCTCGGATTGCCCTGAGATTTTATGAATGTCCACTCCGCCCAAGAGCGACGTCCACGTGCCCCAAGAGCCGTTTCCTGCTGTGGAGGATCCGGGGTTGGAGTCCACAGTTTCTGCTAAAGCCACGCGCGGCTGCCAATAGCTATGCCCGAGCGCCATCGTCCCGAGCGACAAATCCTCGACGCCCGTTAGCGAACGCGTGTCGGGTTGCATTTGTTGCGGATTGGGCGCTTCGCCCTGGTCGCCATTGTCAGCTGCGGAAGCTAGCGGAGAACGGATTGCCGGGATCGGCTGGTTCGTTTGCTGCCCTGGCTGCTGATCCTGAGGGGTATCAGCAGGCTGCTGCGCACGCGCCGGAGCGCAGCTCAGCAGCAGCGCCCAAATCCCACCCATCGTAAGGTATTTCAAGGTAGTCATGAGTTTCGCTACGGCACCACAATTGTGTCGCCGGCTTTTAGTAAAATATCTTGCTCGGGTCTCTTGCCGTTGATCACGTCCTTGTAATTGAATGGGTATTTCGATTCCCTACCGTCTTCGACACGGCGAACAAAAATATTCTTTACCTTCGCGAACTGGGTGAATCCACCGGCGCTGGAAAGGGCTTGCAGCACCGACATGCCAGGGAGCAGCGGGAAAGCTCCCGGACGGGTAACTTCGCCCAGAATGTACACGCGCTGGCTATTGATCGTCGCTACGATCACGGTCACCTGCGGGTTAGTCACATACTTCTTCAAGCTCTCCGTTAGTTGTGCGGCGAGTTGGACTGGTGTAAGACCTGCGGCTTGCACATCGTTCAGGAGCGGCAGCGAAATCTTTCCGTCCGGCCGGACAGGCACCATCCTTGAAACGTCCGGCTCCTTCCACACGCTGATGTCCAATACGTCTTGCGCGCCGATGATGTAGTTAGGATCAGCGGTTGCGGATTTTTTGGTAGTGTCACCGGCCATTGCTGGGACGGCCGATTGCGTCGTGTGGCTGGAACCGGTCGTCTCTTGAGTTTTCGCCGGGACGACAGCTAGCACTACTAAGACTGCCAGATAAAATTGCCTTCCTCTGAACATCGCGTCTCCTGCCCTGCTAACTGAGTTCGGAATCCAGCACGCCGATCTGTTTCAATTTGTAAAGCAGCGATTTATAGCTGATCTGCAATTCCTGCGCGGCGCGCTTGCGATTCCAGCGCGTGTGCGCGAGCGCTCTTAAGATCATCTCTCGCTCCGCTTCGCGTGATGCCGCCCGCGAGGCGGCCTTCAGCGAATAACCCCGAGACACCGGAACTTCGGTGCGGGGTTCGGGCGGCGCCAGGGTCAACTCCGACACCGCGATCTGCTCATCGCCGAGCGCGATGATTTTCTTCACCACATTTTCCAGCTCACGAATATTTCCCGGCCAGGAATGCTCCATTAGCATACGCACCGTCCGCGGGCTCAGCGACGGACGCGGGCGGCCAAATTGCGCGGCATGCTTGCTCAAAAAAGATTCGACGAGAATCGGAATATCTTCCCGGCGATCTCGCAATGCCGGCAGGCGCAAACAGACTCCGTTAATCCGGTAGTAGAGTTCTGTGCGAAAACGGCCCGCACGCATTTCATCGTCCAGATTCTGGCTCGTTGTCGAGATCACCCGCGCCTCCAGCGTTCCCCGTCTCGACTCGGCGTGACCATCGGGAAGCGCGTATAGCAGGTTGCGCTGGCATGCGGAATCGAGTTCGCTGATCTCATCGAAAATTATGCTGCCTGCGGCTCCAAGCCTGGGATCCTCATCGCGCACCACGTTCAGACGAAGTTCGCTCGAAAGCTGGGCCGGATTCATTGCGGCGCAGGAGAGTGTCACGACGGGTTCTGCGGAGCGCGCAGACAACCGATGAACTCTTCGCGCGAACATCGCTTTGCCCGTGCCACTTTCCCCTACAAAGAGAACCGGGATACTGGTTGGCGCAATCTCCGCGACGACGTTTTCCAGCGTTTGCATCGCCGGGCAGATTCCCGTCACGAAACCCCAATCCTCGCTGACCAGCACGCTCTGAGATTCGTTGGTAGTCATCAATTCATAGCCTTCGCCCACTCATTGTTCGCCACGTCGTCGCCCAGACCGATAGTACTCCCGACTATGGAGCTGAGACTGCAATGCGCTTGCCACGGATGTCTCCCGCAATCGGTATCTGTTAATATGTTTCTAACTCTTTTATTTACAATAGATAAGGAGAAATCAGCGAGCTTCCGCCGCTTTCCCGAGCAGTTTCTCTGTTGTGGAAATCCCAGCGATATTCCATGAATGGGCAAAATACTTTCCATTAGTTCCCTTCCACCGAGAGATCTCTCGCTGTCTGCTGCAAATCGGTCGACTCGAAGTACAATGAAGTGTAACTATCCTATTATCAATGTATTAAGGTAATATTCCGATCTAACGCACTACACCACAAGCTCAGTTTCGGCACAGCCCGAGCTCGACTGTCTGCAAAAGTCGGCCAACTGCCTTCAACATGAATCCAAGGTGCTTATTCCTAATAACTTGGAATGGTTCCTATCGAGCAATCCCGAGTCGCTGCGAGCTCTGGATTGCTCAGGCTCAAAGGTGTAGGATTTGCTGGTTGTTACGGGCAGTCTCCACCAAGCGAGCGTGCGATGAACCTTACGAAGCGCCGTTCTATTTGGGCCGCCGCACTAGTTGCGGCCATCATTTTGGCGGGGTGTACCCGAGACCCCAACGTCCTAAAGCAAAAGCACTTCGCCAAAGGTGAATCCTATTTCCAACGCGGTCAATACCGCGAAGCCGTTATCGAGTTTCAGAATGCGATCCAGATTGATTCCAGGTTCTCTCAAGCGCATTACCAACTCGCGCAAAGTTATTTAAAACAGGCCGACTGGTTACACGCATATCAGGAGCTGACGAAGACTGTCGAAATTAGCCCCGACAATCTGAAAGCCCAGCTCGATTTGGCCGACTTGCTCCTGGCAGCAGGCAAGATTCCCGAAGCTCGAAAGCACGCCGCGCTCGTGCTGCAGAGCGAACCGCAAAATGCTCAGGCACAAACCATCGTTTCCCGCGCGGACGCCGCGCAGGGTGATCTCGTCAACGCCCTCAGCGAAGCGCAAAAAGCAGTCCAGATGGATCCGAATCGTCCGGAGACTCTTCTGAACCTTGCAGTTATTCAGGAGAAGTCCAAGGATGAAAACGGCGCGGAACAAAGCTATCTGAAAGCCGTTTCATTGAACCCGAAATCCTTGCCTGCGCTGCTCTCACTGGGAACTTTTTACCAACGGCAGAAACGCTGGGCGGACGCGGAAAAGCAGTTTCAAGCCGCGATCGCTTTGGATCCCAAAAGCCCCTCGCCTCGCGCGTCATTGGCAGAGCTCTACATGAACGAAGGCAAAATGGACGCCGCGGAGAAGGTTTTGCAGGACGCCAAAAGCGCTCTTGCGGACAATCCTTCGGGTTACCGGATGCTCGCCGAATTCTATTTGGGTCGCAGGCAGTGGGACAAAGCGCTCGCGGAACTGAGCGCTCTTTATTCCGAGCATCCCAAGGACTCGATTGTCGGAAAAATGTACGCTGAACTCCTGTTCCAGCAAAATCGCCTGGATGATGCAACGAAGGTCGCTGACGCACTCCTGAAAAATTCACCCTCCGATCCGGGAGCGATGACGCTGCGCGGTCAGATCTTAATCCGCCAGGGAAAAGCCACGGATGCCGTGCATGTTCTGGAGCAGGTCGTCAAGGATTCTCCGGATAACGCGATGGCTCACTTTCAACTTGGCTTGGCCTATGCCGGAACACACAATCTCGGCCAAGCCGAATCCGAGTGGCGACAGGCCTCCAAGCTCCAGCCAGGAATGGTGGAACCGCTGCGCGCGCTGGCTTCCCTGGCGATGCGTCGGGGAGATGAGTCGCTACTCGAAGAGACCGGCGGAAGGCTCATGATGCTCGATCCACACTCTCCGGAAGGCTACGTTCTGCATGGTCAAGCTCTCCTGATGAAGAAAGATCAGGTTGGGGCGGAAGCCGACCTTAAAAGAGCGATTAGCGTGGCGCCAGACAATGCCGCAGGCTATGCCCGGATGGGCGATCTGCGCGCCGTTCAAAAAAAGTACGACGAAGCCCAAAAGTATTATTCCGAAGCGTTACAGCGAAACCCATCCGCGCTCGACGCGCTCACCGGTCTCGTAAATGTCGCTCTCGAGCAGAAACAGCTGCCAACCGCCTTGCGTGTCGTCCAGGACCAGATTGCAAAAGTCCCCGGTAGCAGCGGTTTCTACGTTCTGCTCGGCCAAGTCGAGCTTCGCAATCAGGATTCCGCTAAAGCTGAGCAGGCCTTCCAGAAAGCTGCGGACCTCGACAAGAACAACGTAAACGCATTCCTGCTGCTTTCCAGCTTGCAGATTTCCCGTGGCTCCGTGGATCAGGCGATTGCTGGTTACCGCAGCGCGCTGCAATCCAATCCTCGCGACATCCGAATCTACGTCGCATTGGGTAGCTTGCTGGAAACGCGCAACCAATGGGAAGAGGCCGAAGATCTGTATAAAAAGGCGCTGGAGATTCAGCCCGATTATGCTCTCGCCGCGAACAATCTGGCTTACCTGATGCTGGAACATGGTGGCAACGTCAACGTGGCGCTCTCGTGGGCGCAAATCGGCCGCAAAGGAATGCCCGATTCGCCGAATTCCGCCGACACGCTGGGCTGGGCGTATTACCAGCAGGGTGTTTATAACGCCGCGATAGATCTGTTCCAGGAGGCCATCAAATCCCAGGAAGCAGTGAAGGGCAACCCGGAAAACGCTACCTATCACTATCACCTCGGAATGGCCTATCTGAAGTCCAACAATCTCGACATGGCCAAGAAACAGTTGCAGTACGCCTTGCAAATCAATCCAAATTACAGCCAAGCCGGA
>Ga0210393_10002750_pt1 | contig 14331 bp, 11 predicted proteins | sample IncBWC27OmetaG_FD_160068 | JGI IMG/M metagenome (GOLD analysis project Ga0210393, IMG submission 160068) | Forest soil microbial communities from Barre Woods Harvard Forest LTER site, Petersham, Massachusetts, United States - Inc-BW-C-27-O ... | reverse complement strand
TCCAGCAAGACAACAGAATATGGGCGGCGACGCACGGCTTCTGTTAGCACGCCGCCCTCGCCGTAGCCTACATATCCCGGAGGCGAGCCCTTGAGGGTCGAGACGGTGTGCGCTTCTTGAAACTCCGACATATTGATAGCGATCAGATTGCGCTCGCCGCCGTACAGGAGATCCGATAACGCAAGCGCGGTTTCTGTTTTGCCCACGCCGCTTGGCCCGACCAGCATGAAGACGCCGACCGGCTTGCCGGGATCGTCAAGACGGGCCCGAGAGGTGATGATGCGCTGCGCGATGGCGGCGAGCGCGTGATCCTGTCCGATGACGCGCTTGCGCAGATGGCCGTCCAATTCAAGCACGGCGGCGATTTCATCCTTCACCATCTTGCCCAGGGGAATGCCGGTCCACGCGGAGATAACTTCGCCGACGATGCGTTCATCAACACACACGTGCATCAGTGGATTTTCACCCTGGACTTTCTCGAGCTCATCTTCGAGCGCCTGCAGGGCCTCTATGGATGGCTTGGGCTCGGGAGAATCGCCTTCCGTCTTGACGGTTTCCGCACCGGATTCGAGGGCTTCGCGCATGGCGCGGATGCGCTTGACGAGGCTGACTTCCTGCTCCCACTGTGTGTTCAGTTTGGCTAGATTTGCTTCTGTGGCGGCGAGCTGTTCCTCGATCGAGGCGAGACGTTCGGCGTGGTCTTCGCCCACAGCCGTTTCCCGTTCGAGAATCTGCTTCTGCACCTTGAGGTCGTCGATGCGGCGGGTCGCGTCTTCTACCGCGGGAGGAATTGTATTCTGGCCAAGCGAGAGCCGTGCACAAGCGGTATCGAGAACACTGACAGCTTTATCGGGCAACTGCCGTCCGGCCAGATAGCGGTGCGAAAGTTTCACTGTCGAGGTGACGGCTTCGTCAAGAATGCGCAGCTGGTGATGCTTTTCGAGAGCGGCGATGATGCCACGGAGCATGGTGCCGCACTGGTCTTCACTCGGTTCTTCTACCTTAACCACCTGGAAGCGCCGCGCGAGGGCGGCATCTTTTTCGAAAAACTTCTTGTACTCGGACCATGTAGTGGCAGCGATCGTGCGCAACTCGCCGCGTGCCAGCGCCGGCTTGAGAAGGTTAGCAGCGTCATTCTGACCCGCCTGTCCGCCGGCTCCGATCATGGTGTGCGCTTCGTCGATAAAAAGAATAATCGGATGCGGAGAGGACTTGACCTCGTTGATGAGTCCTTTCAAGCGGTTCTCAAATTCGCCTTTGACGCCTGCGCCAGCCTGTAGCAGCGCAAGATCCAGACTGTGCAGCTGAACATTGCGCAGAGAGGGCGGCACATCGCCCTGGCTGAGTCTCAGCGCAAAACCCTCAACCACAGCAGTCTTTCCGACTCCCGCTTCGCCGGTGAGGATGGGGTTGTTCTGGCGGCGGCGCATGAGAATGTCCACAACCTGACGGATCTCCTGGTCGCGGCCGAGGACGGGGTCTATCTTGCCCGCTTTGGCGTTGGCGGTGAGGTTGACGGCGTACTGATCGAGATGCGGAGTCTTTCCCGAACCAGCTGGCCGCGGGGCCTCACCCGCGCCTGGCGCCGACGCAGGCACGGCGGATACCGACTCCTCGCGCGACTTTTCCGTGATGGTGAAAAAATCTTTGCGCAGCGCCTCGGGCGGGATGAGTTGCAATTCCTTGCTGACGTCGCGGACCAGGCGCGACAACTCTTCGCTCGAGAGCAACGCCAGAAGAGTAAAGCCTGTGCGAATCTGCGCCGCGTCGTACTCGATGGTTGCAACGGTCCATGCTTCGGTGAGCATTTTCACCAGCAGCGGACTGAAGGCGGGGCTGCGCGCGTTACCGGTCTTTAACCGGTCGAGACTGCGCTGCAATTCCGTAGTAAGGCGCGAGCGGTCTACACCATACTGCTTCAGGATGAAGGCGATATCATTGTCGGAGCTATCGATCGCCTTCAGAAGATAGTGCTCGATCTCGATGTCGTAGTGAGTGCGTGAAAGGCAGAGGCCGGCTGCGGCCTCCAAGGCACCCCGTGTTGCATCATCCAATTTGCCGATCAGCGACTTCAGGTTCAGGCTCATCTGTCTAGCTCCCGAGGGTATGAATAATGCTGCTTAGGACAACCGGTACGTTGCCTCGTCCGGATCACGATGCAAGGGCCGGTTTTTGATCCAGCTCACCAGCCCTAGCCGCGAGGCCCGGATGCTTTCCTCACCTAGTTCCATACCGGGCGTTTCTTCGCGCTCAAGTACTAGCTGGATAATGAAATCGAATTCCCGGTTCGCATACAGTCGAAGCCATGCATGCAATTCATGGCAGGCGTTGGCACCTGGAAGAAATTGCTGATAACGCGCGAAGCTCATCGGCCCGAGACGGATCGTGACGGTGCCATGCTGGTCCCATACTTCGTCACCAACAATGGTTCCCATGCCCAGGCGCTCACAGAATGCGCCAGTATCGCGCAGGAAAGTGAGATTGCCAGGCGGCAGACGGTTCCAGGTGCCGGTGAATTGCTCCACTGAAACGGGAACATCGAAGTAATCTTCCAAGAGCTGACTCAGCCCTTGGGCAGTTGGACGCCGTTGTGACAGAAGTCCGGCATAGTAGAGGCAGGCTTCGTCCTCGATATCCATCCGATGAGTCAGACCCCGAGTTCCGAGGCCAATCAGATCCAGGAGTCTTGCGCTGATGACGTCGTCACTCGCACCGGTACGCTCATATGCGATATAGAAACGATATTTCTGCCAGCCGCGGTAGAAGAGCGCAATGATGCGGTGGTTGAAAATGTCGAAGAATTCGCCGGGGACGCGGTCTTTTGCACGAACCCGTTCGAGGAGGAATTCCGTATAAGGATGCGGCAGCGCGCCAGTTGCGGCGCAGAGTCCCATAAAGTTGACGAAGAGCTTCGGCTGGCCGTTCTCGCCGGTCTGCAGATCTTGTATCTCGCTGGCGGGAAAACTAAGGGTGGGGACCGAAGAAAACTGAACGACCTCCGAAGACGGCGATACGAAGAGTCCAACGGGATTGCGCTCCGGATAGAGGCGCTCGAGCAGACGCACGGCCTGGAAGAACTGGACGCAGTACGGCTCCCGCTCGAGCATGGCACGCATCGACTCAAATTTCGAATCCACCTTGCGATCCGAATTCGGATCCGCGTTCAGATCAGAGGTTTGTTGCCCGCTTTGGGTGGCCATTCGCCCAGCAACTCCTTTCTCTGATTTGTGCGTGCTGCCAACTGGCAGAAGCTGTTGATGGAGGTGTAGGAGCCGAGAAATCTGTCCAGCACATTGGCGAAGAGATATACACCGCCGCCTACAAACTGGCGCTCGTCGAATTCAATCTCTACACGGGTGCCGCGCGCCGGCACGTTGCCATAAATGGATTGCATGATGGCAAAGTGCGGCTTCGAAGACATGGCGAGGATGCCGCCGATCTGGTTTTCCAGGTATGACGAATCAGTGAAATTGTGCAGGCGCAGAATTTCCTGCAGCGAGGTTACACCCTCTTCCACCAGCGAGAGGTAATTGAGTGAAAGCTGTGAAACCAGTCGCCACAGCTGACCTTTGGCAGTAGGCGGATCATAAGTGGGCGACGGCCTGCGCAGGGCCGTGATCTGCTTCACCACGGGAAACTCTTCCGCCGTGAAGTCCCCATCCTCGAGGCCGAAAGGAAGTCGCGATGGCAGGTCAAAGTTCGAGCAGGAACAACGCACTGTCAGTACTTCGGCATCCGGCTCAGTCATAATGCCGTCAACATCGACCAGCGAAAGGTGAAGTGTAGAGGGCTCGCGTTCGCCAAGCACGTTCATGCGACGCACCGCGTGCCAATAAGCGCGGCCGGATTCCTTCCTCGCCTGAAATCGATAGGAATAGAGCGGGTCAAGTTGAATACTCTCCCGGCGAGTGGTGTTGGACGCCATCACTTCATCGATCGAGAAGACTTCTGTCGTTTCCTGGTGACGTACATCGGGAATGACGCGGTATTCGTGCTTGGTGTGGGTAACGAGGATGGGTTCGGCGACATGCGAAAACAAGTTGATAACGGGCGTGCATCCCAGCCGCAGCGTGCGTGCCGAAACGCCTATTTCAAGGTCCTGATGCCGCTCCGGACGGTCGAAACGGGAGAAGCAGAACAGGATTTCTGCCTGTTCTGCGCAACCCGCTTCGGCAATGGCACTCAGGCCGCCTAATTCGAAGAAGAGAAACTTTTCGGAAAAGCTGAAGTACTCCTGCAGCAGACGGTAGCCGTCAAACGACCGCTTGGGATATGGCAGCAACGCCTCGCCTTCTTCAAAACCCATGGGGCGCAACTGCGAGGGAGAGATGTTTACTAACTTGCTGCCGCGCTGATGGGGATTGCGCACCAGAATGGAAATGCAGTTCCGGCAGAGCAATTCATACAAAATGTGCACCACATTGGTCTCGCCTGTAAGGTGAAAGGCCAGCTTACCGATCTTGAACTGATTGAAGGAGACGTCCCGCGCGCACAGCAGACGCATGCGGATAACACCCACCGCTCCGGACACCCGTACAGGCTCCGACAGACGCTCGGGCTGACGCCACTCGCACTCACCCACGGTGAGTGGCCATAGTTCGACCGGATATGCGGTTTGAAAGCGGCATGGCAGGCCGTCCACTGTACGTTTTGTGGCCATTGGGGTTTTGGCGGGAAGACGCAATCCTGCTGTTTGCTTGCCCTGCTCCGGGTCAAGCTGGCATTCCACGATCGACATCGAAGGAATGGGGCGCAGGTAGTGCGGTTGAACGATCCCGAGCAGCGCCGAGGTAACCTCGGGAAAGTCGTCGTCGACACGCAGATGAACGCGAGCAGCCATGAAGGCAAAAGCCTCCAACAGGCGTTCGACGTGGGGATCATCGCAGCGATCGGCTTCAAGCAGCAGGCGGCTGGCTACGCGCGGATACTTCTCGGCGAATTGTCCTCCGAGCTGTCGAAGATGCGCGAGTTCGCGTTCGTAATATTCCAGAAGTTCTTCGCGCATAGCTCACTTCACCTTGTACTCACCGCTTGAAAGCTCAAGCACGGTATCGAAGGAAATCTCTTCCGGCGCGGGATCGAGCTTCATATTTCCCTCGATATGAAAACGCAGACGCCGGTCTGTCATGTCGGAGCCCTCGAGGGTGACCCGGACGTCCATTAGCCGCGGTTCAAAGTTGCGCAGGCAGACCTCAATGGCCTTGCGGAGGCGGCCGTGATCTGACGCGGAAGAGAGGCCGAGCGAGGTGATATCCGGCAGCCCAAAGTTAATGACAGAGGCCTTGGCCAGCGGGTATTCAACAAGCTCCGGAATTGGAGGCTGGCGTGTATTCAGCAGCCATTCCAGATCGCGCTTGAGTGCCTCCTTGTAATAGCGCAGGGATTGCGAACGTGTGGTTGGCCATTCGTCGACGGCCATGAGCCTGTCGAGGACGGATTGTGTCACCAGGGTTTCTGTGGCTGAACGCGCCAAGCTTGCAGGCTCCTTTTATTTCAGTGCGAAACATCCATCGCCGCAGTGGGATCGATGCGGCACAGCTTGGCAAAGAGCGCTTCCCTGACGCCATTGCTGCTTGAGGGATCGAGGCACTTCAGCAGTAATGCCATAGGAGGCGCAATCATCTCGCTTGCTTCCCATTCTTCAAGACGGCGCTGATCAATCTCCTTCACCAATTCTTCGAGAACCGGATGTGCCACCTTGCTTTGTCCGGCGCTCACGCAGAGCTGCGCAACCTGCAACCTGCGCTGGAAGCGCGCACGCCCGCTGGGCTGCTGGGCTGCATCGCGCACGAGAAGCTGGATGGCCTGCGGCAATTGTCCGCGACGGATCATATCCTTTGCGAGTTCCAAAACGTCCGGCGGGGCATCTTCACCCGCCTCCTCCGGCTCATGAACCGTGGCGTACACAGGCTCGGATGGCCCCGCTTCCTGTACAACAACCGGCTCTGGCGGCTTGGGAATCACTATCTCTTCCAGCCATCGTTGCGTTTCGGGATTAGCCGTGGGTGTGTCGTCATTGAGGGTCCAGGTGGACAGCTCGGGGATGTCCTTCAACAAGGATTGCACTGTGGCGATAACACTTGCCGAAATCGCGCTGTACCCGGCTTCATAACTCGCTTTCCAGATGTAACGATGGACATCCAGCCAGGCCCGCCCGCAAGGCTCGCCGACGGCTGCGACGGCGGCGTTGAGCAGATCTTCCCAGCTCGATTCGGATGCCAGTTTCTTCAGATTTTGCCGTGTTTCGGTAGGAGGCGATACCAGGAAGTCGTATGAAGCGTAGTTTCCCTGCTCGCGCATCTCTCCGAGCCGCACGGATGCCTGCAACAGATAGGCAACTGGACTGGCGGGGCGATCTTTCTGGAGGAATTGCGCACAGGCCTGGACGCGGCTGATGGCGTCATCCCAGTCGGCAGGTTCGGCAGAGACGGACTTCCCTTTTTTGGCTTTTGCAGCCGTAACAGTTTCGGCGACGGATTCGACTTCGGCGGCCACTTCCGGTTCGGACTCAGGCTCCTCTTCGGCAACTGCGACGACCGCATCGGGTTCGAGCTTGCGCTTCTCATTGAGGAGACTGCCGATAACCTGACCGACTTCTTCGAGGGACGAGCGCAGCTTGCCAAATGCGGGGCCATCGTCGCCGTATTTCTCTTCGCAGAAGATCTGGAGCGTTTCCAGCATTTCCGTCGAGGACTGAATCGCCTCCTCGAGGTTTACGTAAAATGATTTGGGCGTGGAGGCGAAGGCCTTATCAAACTCCTCAGCCGTCGGCTTACCATCCTTGATTGCTCGTTCGCGGGCTTCGCGTTTCGCGTCGTTATATTCTGTGTCGGCCTCATAGCCGACGGCGCGCGAGTCCTTGTACTGGTAATAATTGAGGCCATCACGCGTGACAGGAGCTTCGCGGAGAATCGCCGCAACACGATTGGCTGCAAACTCGACGGGAACAGCGCGCATACCTGCGTCGCCATCCTCGATCTCCGGGTAGAGGGTGTCCCAGAATTGCTCCTGCAAATCCTGCATGAGCTTGAAGCAGGGTGCGATCAGGCCAATGCCTTCGCGCTTAACGTAGGCTTCCGTCAGCCACGCGGCAAGTTGCAGGTCTTTGCTTTTTGTAGCGAGCGCTTCGCCGGCAAGCTTGATAACGAGGGCATAGTCCGCTCGCTTGACCGTGCGCTGCCAGTCTCCGCTGGGTATGCTCTCGTCTTCCTCAATTCGCGCTTCCTTGATCTGATCGTAGATGCGCTCGTACCTCAGGCTTACACCCGAGGGATTTTCGCCCGGAACCGGATTCAGCAGATCATCACGTAGTGGCACTTTCAGCCGTCTCCCCGGCGTGGTGGAAGATTAAGTTCCGCAGTTGCAGGAACGGCTCCTCTTCATCCCCGCACAGCAACAATTTTTGTCCGAAAGGCACTTCGCCGTACTTCGCGTCCTCTTCCCAGACGGTTGCGCGGCCAAGGCGAACGTTATCATCGGGATGCTTCCAGGAAAGGGGTGAAATCACTGGCAACAGAACCTCGCCGAGGTCCTGCAGTCGGAAATCCGAGGTCGTCTGCAGAATGGCAGGCATCCAAAGCAGATCGCGCAGCTTTTTCGGCGGCTCCACTTCAATCGATTCCACATACACAAACGGAATCCAGGTGTAGCTCCCTGCGATGAACGTTTCCAGGTGAGCTCCGATGCGAGGATCGGCATCCGACAGCTCGGCAAAGTCAGCGCCATTCCACTGTCCAGCGGGTGATGGATGCACGGTCCCGAGCGGGAGTTCATCTTTGGCGAACATCTCCTGCCTTGTTCTCTCTGCGTGCAATGCAGCACGGTAGAGCATGGCCCCTGCAGCTGCCTCCTTGTTAGCGTCCGATAGTATGTCCAGCTGCTTGCTGGCGCGATCATACTCGCCGGCAAAGCAAAGCAATTCAAACAAAAAAGTACGGCGCTTGGTGTCGAGTGGCTGTTTTTTTAACTCGTCACCAAGCGCATCGATTGCAGGCTTTAACTGACCGGCACGGTAGAGCGAGAGCGCGTCCATGAGAGGGGTCGCCTTACGTGAGCTTGTTTTCCTTCGTGTTATACGTGATCGGACCCGTGCTCTTTAGGTTGCCGTTCTCGTCTTGCACAGAATAGTCAATCTTGATTTCGTTATAGGTGAACGAGAGGCTGACAGTCGGAATTTCGCTGGAACCTGAAATCTGCAAACTGCTGACAAAGAGCTCCTTGAAGTCGACCTTCAAATAGGGCTTGCCATCCGCGCCGGACTTAATCGCGCTCATCGTGCCTGTCTTGATGTGGGTGCCCAGGCCGATCGACTTGAAGAACTTCGGCGTTGCCTTGTCGAAATAGGTCATGATGCTGAAGTCGCTCAGGTCGGCCTTGCCGGCGCCTGACCCGCCCGTGCCGGCAACGGAGGACACCTGGGAGGCGCCCCAGCTCCAGCTCATAAGTTGTATTTCACTTTTGTGGTTTGAGTCCGAGGATTCACCTTCAATCCCATCAGAGAGCTTCAGAAAATAATCAACTGCCATATCCTGACTCCTTTTCCTGGTTAGCTAATGCGATACTGGTCTACCGTGCCGTAGTCAGGGGGGCGACGTCCGGCCATGTCCTGGCTATGCTACTTGCGCGCCGACGCCGGCAAATCGGCCACCAGACGAAGCGAAACGGAGAGCTCGTCGAGCTGGAAATGTGGCTTGAGGAATGCGACCGCGCGATAGGCACCTGGCTTGCCCGGAATTTCGGAAACCTGGATGGCGGCTTCCCGCAAAGGCAGTTTCGCCTTTGCAGCTTGGGTGGCGTTATCATCCGCGCAAACATAGTTGCTGATCCATTGGTTAAGAAACTTCTCACAGTCCTGGCGGGTCATGAAGCTGCCGATCTTGTCGCGCATCATAGCCTTGAGATAATGAGCGAAACGCGACATAGCCAGGATGTACGGCAATTGCGCCGAGAGACGCGCATTCGCATTTGCCGCGTCCTTGTCATACAGCTTCGGCTTGTTCGCCGTCTGGACACTGAAAAAGGCCGCGTAGTCCGTTCCCTTGCAATGGACCAGAGGTACCAGACCCTGATCGGCGAGTTCCTTCTCGCGACGATCAGTAATCGCGACTTCCGTTGGGCACTTCAGGGCCACATCACCCTCGTCGGTGCGGAAGGTGTGAGCCGGCAGACCTTCGACCAGTCCTCCACCTTCCACGCCGCGGATTGAGGCACACCAGCCGTATCTTGCAAAGGAATTGGTAAGCCGTGCAGCCAGACCGTAAGCCGCATTTCCCCATAGGTACTTCGAGTGATCGCTGCCATCGACCGCTTCTTCATAGTCGAAGGCATCGACCTGCTTGGTGTCTTTGCCATAAGGCAGGCGCATGAGAATGTGCGGTAGCGTAAGAGCAACGTAGCGGGAATCTTCCGACTGCCGGAAGGACTTCCACTTGGCGTACTCGGTGGAGTCGAAAATCTTGCCGATGTCGCGCGGCGCGCCGAGCTGGGTATAGCTGGTCAGGTTGAGCAGATCCGAAGAGGCCGCACTCATAAAGGGCGCATGCGCCGCGGATGCGACATTAGAAATCCGCTCCAGCAGTTCGATATCCTCGGGGCCGCGACCGAATTCGTAATCGCCAAGAAGCGCGGCAAAAGGCGCACCGCCGAAGACGCCGAATTCTTCCTCATAGACCTTTTTGAATAGGGCGCTTTGATCGAACTCGGGGGCGCGTTGCAGATCCTTCAGCAATTCGCGCTTGGAGGCGTTGAGCACCTTGATCTTGAGCATGTCGTTGGTTTCCGACTGGTCAATGAGGTACTTAATGCCACGCCAAGTTCCTTCAAGCTTCTGAAAGGCGGGATAGTGCAGAACTTCGTTCAGCTGGAGAGAGATAAGCCGGTCGATCTGCGCGATACGCGCCTGGATAGACGCTTCCGCATCGCGCGTGAGGGTCATTTGACCCTGGAGAACCTGGTTCACGAACTCCTTGACCATGTCACGGCCCCGCTCGAGAGTAGCGGGGTCGCGATTAAAGCGGCCCTGAGAAACTATCTGATCGAGCAGGTTCTGTTCTGAGGCCTGCTGCTCAACTGTTTCGCCTGCGACGGAAGCTGCCGTCTTTGTTGTACTCATTCCGCACCCCCGGTCTTACCTAGTTCTGTACGAAGTTTTTCGCGCGACTCCGTGTTGGAAACGGCTTCGAACAACGCTTCATCAAGCTTGTCGTTGCCCTGCAAGCTGCCACGGAGGTCGGAGAGCCGCGTGCGAAGATCGAACAGCTCCTTCAGCGGGCCAACCTGCTTGGCTACGTTTTCCGGCGAAAAGTCATCGAGGCTCTCAAACTTGAGGTTGACGCCAATCTGTCCCGCATTGGGGTCGTCGCTCAATTTGTTCGGAACAGAGAAGGCCAGGTGAGGCTGCATGCCTTTGAGGACAGTATCGAAATTGTCCGGATTAATCTCAACGAATTTGCGATCCTTCAGAGCGGCGAGCGGTTGTTCGGGTTGGCCGGTCAGGTCTCCCAGAACGCCCATGACGAAGGGCAATTCCTTGAGCTCAATCGCGTCGCCGATTTCCACGTCGTAGGTAATGTGCACACGCGGCGAGCGGACACGATCCAGTTTATGCTGCGTACTTTCTTTAGCCATACTCTTTATCCTCGAGAGGCGCGCGCGGAGGAACCGCTCGCCCTGGGTTCAATCAGCGACACAACGATACGTCTGAATGGAAACATCCTCGGCTGCTCTTTTATATCCCACTTTTATCGCCACTTTGTTAACGATTCTGTTTGGGACCATTACTTGCGTTCATGCCGAGAGCGGGCCAATTATTAACTTCCTCATGGTGCATGTCAAGCTGAAAGCGTTACAACTAAGGTAGTAGCTGCGGCGGCAGCAGCTACATCGCTGGGGCGCTCGTCGGCGCGATGTGCCGCTGTATACTCGTAGCCCGGTAGGAAAACCATACATGCGACAATTGCAACCGGTTGTCTGGTCAAAAGGCGTCTTTTTATCTCCTCAGCACCTGCAGGCGCAGGACCGCTTCTTCGAGGAAACTCTGCGTTTTCTTTCCGATGCACTTTCCTTCCGCAACTGGGGCTTCTCCTCACTGGACATAGACGGGACTAGCCTTAGCGAAGGCCAACTCAACGTAAGAGCGGCTTCGGGCGTCTTTCCGGATGGACTAATGCTGGATATGCCGGCCTCCGATGCATCGCCGCGTTTGCGCACACTGGACGAGTGCTTTCACGATGGCACCACCCGGTGCGCCTTCTACCTGGCCATCCCACAGGACAGGCCGGGAGGCATCAATATCGGGCTGCAGCGCGGCGGCATCAGTACACGCTTTTACTCCGAACTGCAAATGCTGCGCGATGAAAACAGTTCAGGCATCGAAAAGCCGGTGTCGCTGGCGCGCAAAAACCTACAGATTCTGGCCGAAGGCGAGAACCTTGAGGGATCCGTGCTTTTGCCGCTGACACAGATTGAGCGGACGGAAGCTGGCGGCTATCGGCTCGACGCGAAATACATTCCACCCATGCTGAATGTCAAAGGCAATGAACTGCTTACCGGTATCCTGCGCGGTTTGATTGAGACACTTGTGTCGAGGAGTAGCCAACTGGCTGGCTCCCGCCGCCAGCGCAACCAGTCTCTGGCCGATTTCAGTGCCTCGGACGTAGCAAATTTCTGGCTTCTGTACACGATCAACACGCACCTTCCCACCTTGCGCCATCTGCTGGAAACCGACCGGGTTCATCCCGAAACGCTGTTTCTCCTGATGCTCTCTCTCGCTGGCGCACTCACCACCTTTTCGCCGAAGATGGAGCCGCGCGACCTCCCGAAGTATGAGCACGAGCAACTAGGACCGTGCTTTATCGCGCTCGATGCGATCATTGCTGAATTGCTGGAGACGGTAGTGCCTAGCAACTTCGTGGCCTTGCCGCTCAAGCCATTGCGCGATTCCATTTACGCTACGGCGATAGACAAAGACAAATACTTCGAGAATTCGCGCTTTTATCTCGCCATCTCGTCCGATATGCGCGAAGCTGATCTCATCAACCGGACCCCGTTGCTCGCCAAAGCCTGCTCTGCCACGCACATCGAGCAGCTTATTCGGCAGGCGCTGCCCGGTCTGAAGATGATGCATGTACCGGTACCGCCGCGGGCCATTCCCGTGAAATTGCGCTATCAGTACTTCAGTCTAGAGAGGACTGGCCCAGTTTGGGAAGCAGTCATGCGCTCACGTAATTTCGGCGTCTACGTTCCGGGAGATATTCCGAATCCCGAAATGGAACTGATCATTCTTTTTGCCAGTACAGAATAGCCTTGTGATCAATGCTTTGCATGGAGTCACTGAACTTGGACTGAACCCTTCAATTGAGACACTCGCAATTGGCACACTATGCAGTGAGAGGGGCTGCAAGTGGCGAAGAAGCGATCTGTGGGTCGATATCCGAATGCATTTCGGAAGATGGCCGTGGAGCGGTTGAAGAGTTGCGACAACATCGTTGCACTCTCCGAGGAGTTGGGCGTTCACCGGCGGCTGCTCTATAAATGGCGGGATCAGTTGGAGCCGATCGAAGACGGCGAGGGGCCGCCAGCAAACTCCCGCGAGCGTGAGTTGCGCCAGCAAGTCTCACAGCTGAAGCGGCTGGTCGCCGACAAGACATTGGAGGCGGATTTTTTCAAAGGTGCCTTGCACAAAATCGAGGCTCGACGTCAGAGCAAAGGCAACTCTGGCGGGACGGCATCTACGAACAGATCCGAGAAGTGATGCCGATGCAAGGCAGCCTGAGTATTGAGCAAATGTGCCGGTTAACCGGAGTCAGCCGGGCCAGTTTCTACCGTTGTCTGCAAGAACGGACGCCGGTGGAAGAGGATATGGAAGTGCGGTCGGCGATTCAGCAGATCGCCGTTGAACACCGGCGTCGCTATGGCTACCGGCGGATCGCGGCCGAACTGCGGCGACGCGGGATGTTGGTGAACCACAAGCGGGTGGCGCGGATCATGCGTGAAGATAACTTGCTGGCGGCACCGTCAAAAGCTTTTGTCGTAACCACGAACTCTCAACATAAGTTGGAGGTGTATCTGAATCTGAGCGAGCCGGATGAAGCTGACTGGGGTCAATCAACTTTGGGTTGCCGACATCACCTACATCCGGGTGCATCGCGTGTTCGTCTACCTGGCCGTGATTCTCGATGCCTATTCACGCAAAGTGGTGGGCTGGGAATTGTCCAGAACATTGGCTGCACGGTTGGCGATTGCAGCGTTGGACAAAGCCATCGCGGAGCGACAGCCGCCTCCGGGCCTGGTGCACCACTCCGACCGCGGAGTGCAGTATGCCAGCGACGACTACGTGAGAATCCTGAGCAAGCATGAAATGATCCCGAGCATGAGCCGACCGGCGAACCCCTATGACAACGCCAGTTGCGAAAGCTTCATGAAGACTCTAAAACGGGAAGAGATCTACGCCAACGAATACCAGGATCTCGCTGACCTGCACACCAACATTGAGGCGTTCATCGACCAATACTACAATCTCCAGCGGCTCCATTCAGCGCTGGGCTACCGGCCGCCGGAAGAGTTCGAGCAGATTGCCGAACAAGGGGCGGCTTCAGCCGGAGCGACGATGAGTTTTTTCAGGCATAAGGAGATCTTTCGATCCGATGTAGACTCCTTTCATAGCGGGGAGACGGCCGAAACCATCCCCCCGGCTCATCGTCTCGATGAGTCTCCGGCTGGTTATTCCTTGGCGGGTTGGTCTCCACCAGAGCCCGCCTCTGCTTCACCAACCGAGAGTCATTCTGGAGGAGAAGATGCTGTTTGAGTAGGGAAATTCAACGAACGGCAAGTGTGCCAATTTCAAATTGTCTCAACCGAGGGGTTCACCCCAAACAACTGTGGCCAAACTGTGCCTAAACATCCAGAACAGCCCCTCACAGAACCGCAGGGAACCGCATCGGCGAGTCCGCTAAGTAACTGTAAACAATGCATTTTCAATAGCTAGAGAGTAGGGGATAGGGACTCAAAATCCGTCGGAAGCAATTCCATGGGGGTTCGATTCCCCCTCCCGGCACCATCTATCCATATTATTTTCAGTGGCTTACGGGCGGTAACGCTGAACGTCTCGCGCAGTTCAGGTACAAAATCGGGTACAGTGCGCATCCTGCCTATTTTCAATAGGTTGAGAATCTCTCCTACTCAATCTTCGGCAGCGATCTATCTATAGTTATGCTCGCTTACGCTCAATTACGGAATGCGCGGCGGATAGAGTGTCCGCCACAGGGCTAAAACCCGAAGGCATCTACCTGATGGAGCGAACGTTCCAGGCGATTTTGGATTCAATATACGGGC
>Ga0210393_10002745_pt1 | contig 14347 bp, 9 predicted proteins | sample IncBWC27OmetaG_FD_160068 | JGI IMG/M metagenome (GOLD analysis project Ga0210393, IMG submission 160068) | Forest soil microbial communities from Barre Woods Harvard Forest LTER site, Petersham, Massachusetts, United States - Inc-BW-C-27-O ... | reverse complement strand
GTCCACCGGACCCTCGGTCGGGTTAACCGTCGATACCGGGCACGCGGCGCTGGCGGGCGTCGATCCGGTGGCGCTGATCCGAGCGCACCCGCAACGCGTGGTGCACGTGCACTGCAAGGACGTTCGTGGTCAGGTTTTCCGCAAGCTCAAATCCGAGGACGGCAGCTTCCTGCGCGGCGTCCTGGATGGCATGTTTACGGTACCGGGGGACGGTGACTTAGACTTCAGCAAGGTGATGCAGGCGCTCGCCGCAACCGGCTACAGCGGATGGATCATTGTCGAGGCGGAGCAGGATCCCGCCAAGGCCGACCCGCGGCGCTGCGGGGAACTGGGGTTGAGAACGCTGCGGCGCGAAGCGTCTGCAGCGGGATTGAGAACGGTGGAGTAGCGATGTCCAATCTTCTTGTACGGCCCCATGCGCCCGATACCAACGGCTGCGTGCTCGACATCACGCCGAAGAGCGCGGGCTGGCAGCGCGTTGGATTTCGGGTGCATCACCTGTCCGCTGGGCAGATCGCAACCGGCGGCGAGCCGGGCCGCGAAGCCTGTCTTCTGTTACTGAAAGGCACAGCCGACATCAGTGTCGAACACAATCGCTTCGAGCGCATCGGCGGCCGCTCGAGCGTGTTCGATGACGCCGCGCCCGGCGCTGTGTATGCGCCGGCCGGGATGCAGTTCAAAGTGACCGCGCGCGACGAGGTCGAGATGGCCGTCTGCTCCGCGCCCGGGGAGGCGGGGCGTGCGCCGCGCTCGATCGACTCGAGCGACATGCCCAAGGTTGTGCGAGGCACGGGCACCAACACACGTCATGTCCGCAACGTGCTTCCCGAAGAGCGAAGCGCCGACAGTCTCATCTTGGTCGAGGTCATCACGCCGGGCGGTCACTGGTCGAGCTATCCACCGCACAAACATGACACGGCGACGCCCGGCGGGGAAACCGCTCTGGAGGAGACCTACTATCATCGAATGAACCCGCCGCAGGGCTTTGCGTTCCAACGTGTGTACACGGACGATCGCAATCTCGACGAGACGATGTGTGTGCACGATGGCGACGTCGTGCTGGTGCCGCGCGGTTATCATCCGGTCGGCGCCGCGCACGGCTACGATCTTTACTATCTGAATGTGATGGCCGGACCGCGTCGCGCCTGGGTCATCCACAATGACCCCGAGCACGAGTGGATGCTGCGCAAACCTCAGCGCGAAGCATGAACATGAACATCACTATCAAGAGAGGCAAATTAGTCGTCGCTGCCCTCGCTTTGCTGTGCCTGGCGGCCGGTGTCGGTTGTTCGCACAAGTCGGCTCACAACAAACCTCTGATCGTTGCAAGCTTGCACAACTTATCCGAGCCCTTCTTCATCGCCGTGCGGCGAGAACTCGAGAGTGAAGCCGGGAAACTCGACGTCGAGATATCCGTCGTGGATGGGCAGTCGAATTCGGCCAAACAAACCGCTGATGTCGAGGCCGCGATCGCGAGCGGTGCAAACGGCATCATCCTCGCGCCGACCAACGTAAACGCATTGGCGCCGGCGGTCGAGAGCGTGATCAAGGCCGCAATTCCGATCGTGACGGTCGATCGGCGTGTGGACAATACCAGTGTCAGCGTGCCTCACGTCGGCGCGGACAATGTCGGCGGCGGACGCAGCATGGCGCAATGGGCCATCGAGCATTTCCCGAACGGTGCGCGCATCGTGCTGATCACCGGACAGCCCGGATCGAGCTCAGCGATCGACCGCACGCAGGGGATTCAAGCGGCGTTCAAGTCAGCGGGAGCGCAGTACAAAATCGTGGCGGAGCAGTCCGCGAACTGGCAGCGCGAACAGGGCTTGACCGTCACCCAGAACATTCTGACCTCTTTGGGGACGCAGATCCCCGAGGTCATTCTGTGCGAAGACGACGACATGGCCTTAGGCGCGCTCGAAGCGCTGCGCACCAGCGGTATATCGACCGTCAAGGTGCTTGGATTCAATGCCACACCCGAGGCGCTGGCGCAGGTGCGCGACGGGCAGCTGGCCGCGACAGTGGAACAGTCGCCGGTTCGCCAGGCCCGCGCGGCCCTGCAACAGTTGGTGGCCAAAATTCGCGCGAACGAACCGATTCTGGGCGCCAGCATCACCCCCATTCTGATCACCCAGACCAACATCGCCGAGGCTGAGCGCTTCAGCGAAGTTCGTTGAGCATGTCCGCTCCCGTTCTCGAGGTTCAGAACGTCCACAAACAATTCCCGGGCGTCAAGGCACTCGACGGGGTGCAGCTAACGGTCGAGCGCGGCGAAGTCCACGCCTTGCTCGGCGAGAACGGCGCCGGCAAATCCACGCTACTGAAGATCCTCTCCGGCGCGCAGGCCGCAGACCAAGGCGAATGTCTCCTCGATGGGCGCCGCCTCGACCCCGCCGACACGCCGCTCGCGCGCCAACGGTTTGGCTTGGTCACAATCTACCAGGAATTTAATTTACTGCCGTTCATGTCGGTGGCCGAGAATCTGTACCTCGGTCGCGAGCCCACGCGCCGTGGCGTGATCGATTGGAAGCGCATGCGTGAAGACGCGCGTACCATGCTCTTGAGTCTCGGCCTCGATGTCGATCCGCAGCTGGAAGTTCGCTGGCTGAGCGTTGCGCAGCAGCAGATGGTTGAGATTGCGCGCGCCATGACCCAGAGCGCGCAGCTGATTATCATGGACGAACCCACCGCCGCGCTCAGCAGCCGCGAGGTCGATGTGCTGCATGACGTGATCCGCAAACTCAAGTCGCGCGGTGTCAGTTTGATCTACGTCACGCATCGGCTGCAAGAGGTAAAGCAGATCTGTGATAGCTTCACGGTGCTGCGAGACGGCCGCTTCGTGGCGCGCGGCGCAGTCATCGACGCTGAGGTTGGAGATTTCGTTCGCCTCATGGTCGGGCGCGACGTCGAGTTCGTGAAGCGCTCGCGTGGCGCACCCAGCGGCGTCACGGTGATGTCCGTCAAGGACATTTGCACGGATCGGGACCCTTTAGGCAGGCATGCGACGCCGCTTCACGATGTTTCGCTGGACGTTCACGCCGGGGAGTTGCTCGGTTTTGCCGGACTGGTCGGCGCCGGCCGCACGGAGCTTGCGCGAATTCTCTTCGGTGCGGATCGGTGCGCACGCGGCGTCCTTTACCTAAACGGACGCGAACTTAAGCCGCTTCAGCATCCGGCCGAGGCCATCGAAGCGGGCTTGGCGCTGGTGCCGGAAGACCGCAAACAGCAGGGCTGTTTCCTGGAGCAGTCGGTATCCCGAAATCTCACCCTGCCCAGTTTGCGGCGGCTCGCGTTCTGGCGGGTATTTGTGAACGAGCGGCGCGAGAGCGAACTGGTCGAGCACTACCGCCAGGCGCTCGGCATCAAGATGGCCGATGCGCAAGTGGCGATCGGCACGCTGTCCGGCGGCAACCAGCAGAAGGTTTTGCTGGCGCGCTGCATGGCGCTGAACCCCAAAGTCCTGATCGTCGATGAGCCCACTCGGGGCATCGATGTGGGCGCCAAGGCAGAGGTTCATCAGCTTCTGTGCGAAATGGCCGCGCGTGGTACCGCGGTCATCGTGATCTCGTCGGAATTGCCGGAACTGATGGCGCTCTGCGATCGCATCGTGGTCTTTCGCGAAGGCAGAGTCACCGGCGCCGTGTCAGCGGCTGACGCGAATGAGGCCGCGCTCATGGATCTGATGGCGGTCGGGCATTCATGAAGCGCTTGCGAATCGACGCCATAGGCTGGCTGCGCCGATATGGAACCACGCTGTTTCTGGCATTGCTGATCGTGTTTTTTACATCGCAGAACGAGCGCTTCATCTCGCTGCGAAATCTCACCAATATCCTCACCGAAGGCTCGATCTACGGCATCATCGCCGTGGGCATGACCTTCGTCATCTTGACGGCCGGTGTTGATCTGGCGGTGGGCTCGCTGCTTGCATTTGCCGGCATGGCGGGCGCAACCGTCGCAGGACTGTTCGGCGCCGACGTCTCTTTCAGTTGGTTGATCGCTCTGAGCTCGGCAATCTTGGTGGGAGCGGCCGCAGGATACTTGCAAGGAAAGGCCGTCACCTGGCTGCGCATCCCACCGTTCATCGTCACCTTGGGCGGCATGACCATCTGGCGCGGCGCCACGCTCATTCTTCACGACGGAGCACCGATCTCGGGCTTCGACTCGAGCTATCGGTGGTGGGGCACCGGTACGATTTTGCATGTCCCGGTACCGGTTGCCCTCTTTGTGGTCGTTGCCGCCTTAGGCTATATCGTGCAGCGCTACACCCGGTACGGCCGTCATGTATATGCGGTGGGCGGGAATCCGGAAGCGGCAAGGCTCAATGGTCTCAACGTCACAGCCATCGTGACCAGCGTCTACGCGATGGTCGGCGTGCTGTCCGGGCTTGCCGGCTTCCTGCAGTCTGCGAGACTCGGCGCCGCGGAAGCCACGGCCGGTTCGGGCTACGAACTCCGAGTCATCGCCTCGGTGGTCATCGGCGGCGCCAGCCTGTCGGGCGGCCGTGGCGGCATCGGCGGCACCATCATCGGCGCGTTGCTGATCGGCGTTCTCACCAACGGGCTGGTCATCATGCACGTATCCTCTTACTGGCAGCAGGTCGTGATCGGCCTGATCATCGTGGCCGCGGTGGCATTCGATACCTTCGCCAAGGCGCGGCGTTGAGTTGGGCGGCCAAACGATCGGTGAATACAATGAAACACATTGCCTGCAGTGTCGCGCTTGTCTTGCTCATTGTTGTTCAATCTGAACCGGCGCACGCAGCGGATCAATCCGCCCCATCCGAATCAAATGTGCTCGGCGCACCCACTCCCAGCATTCACGCGGACCGAAGCATCACTTTCACACTCAAGGCACCGGACGCCCGCAGCGTTCAGGTCGCCGGCGGTGACGGACTCGGCGTTGGCCCATTTCCGATGACGAAAGATGCCGAGGGCACTTGGAGTGTGACAACTCCCCCTGCCGTTCCCGGATTCCACTACTACTGGTTCGTTCTCGACGGCGTCTCGGTCAATGATCCGTCGAGCGAAACTTTTTTCGGATACGGCAAAGAGACCAGCGGCGTCGAAGTACCGGAACCCGGTGCGAACTACTACGCGATCACCGATGTTCCGCACGGTGAGGTGCGCGAAAAACGGTACCTGTCAAAAACAACCGGCGAGTGGCGCCGCGCGCTCGTCTACACGCCGCCCGGCTACGACAAAAACCCACAGACTCGCTACCCTGTACTGATCCTGCAGCACGGCGCGGGCGAAGATGAAACAGGCTGGACGCGGCAAGGCAAGGCTCAATTCATACTCGATAATCTGATCGTCTCTGCCAAGGCGCAACCAATGATCGTCGTCATGGATCGCGGATACGCTGCCCGAGCGGGGGCGCCCCGCGTGAAAGCCGGACCGGGCGATCCTCTTGCGAACGCCAAGGTTGCCTTCGGCACATTCGAGGACGTGATCGTTCATGATTTGATACCCACGATCGATGCGTCTTATCGGACCATTCCCGACAGGGAGCACAGAGCGATGGCGGGACTGTCCATGGGCGGAATGCAAACCCTTTTCATCACGCTGCAGCATCTGGACATGTTTGCCTACATAGGCTCCTTTAGCGGACCGATTGTTCCGGACCTCAACTCGAAACAGCCTTTAGGCGGCGCGCAGCGAGGTCCGTTCGATACCAAGACTGCCTACGATGGCGCCTTCGCGAACGCTGCCGCATTCAACGGCCGCGTGAAGCTCTTTTGGCTCGGCGTGGGAACGGCTGAGCCGGAAATGTTTCGCATCGGCATCGGCGGAGCCGCCGAAGCCCTGAAGCTAGCCGGTGTGCAGGTCGTGTATTTCGAGTCGAATGGAACGGCGCATGAGTGGCAAACGTGGCGCCGCAGTCTGCACGACTTTGTTCCGCGACTGTTCCGCTGACGAAGATAAGCCCGCGGAGGATTTCGCGCTTCGCTACGATGGGGAAGGTGGCAAAAACTATAAATTTCATTTCAAGGGAGCACGAAAATGAATCTACGCTTGCTATCCGTTGCTATCGCATTGGTTTTGTCCGCAATGTTGCTTGGAACGGGCGTTTATCAGAACGTCGTGGACGCGCCGAATTACATGGGAGCTCCGGCTTCTTTGGAACATGCCCGCGGGTTCTATCATGCAACCAATCCAGGGATGTTTTTCAGAGCGATGGTGCCAGCCGCGCAGCTTTTCCTCCTGCTGGCGATCGTGTGCAACTGGAGGCCGGCAAAGGCTGCTCGATGGAAGCTGACGAGCGCGCTGGTTGCTCTGATATTAACCGACGTGATCACGTTTCGATTTCACTATCCCCGGAACCAGATCCTGTTTGACGCTCCGCTGACGAATTCGCCGGCATACTACGATGGCATCGTGACAGAATGGGCAATAGGAAATTATGTGCGTGTCGCCCTTATTTTGATTGCGGTTGCATTGGTGATGGTCTCGGCGATCCGCGTCGCTCGAGACACCGCTCCCGCAGAGCACGGACTTTCTTAGCGAACCGCCCACTGACAATGAACCGGCAAATTGCAATGCGCCGCGCGCTCATCATCCTGGTTGCAGGCCTTGGCCTGCCACCGTTGCCCGGCGTGAGCGGCCCCGCAGCTGACCAGCGTCTGTCATTCGATGTCGATGAAGGGCTCAATCTCAACAGCTTTCTGCGCGACGGCCCGGTCGCCGCACATTTGCTGCTGCGCTCGGGGTCTGATCCTCGCATCCTGGTCGCCTTTCCCGCCGGCAACAGCGGCGTCGGCCTCTGGTTCTCGCACAGCACTCCGGCGAAATGGGAATTGATCGGACGGCCACAGCCGCTTGCCACCAAGGATGCGCGCGGACGCCCGCTGTACGGTGTGACGGCCGAGGCCCGGTTGAGCGGACCTACGGACCTGTCCGTCCGTCAGGCCGTGTTATCCAGCGTCCGGGTACTGCGGGACTACCAGGCGTTGGGGACGTTTCCTGCGGAAGTCACCAGCAGCCCAAAAATTCAGGGCTCGACCATCACCTGGGATCGCGAGCGCCTGGACGGCGCGGTCGGATATCGCCTCAGCATTCAGATCACTCACGGGGCGCTGCAAGCGGATCATTTCAGGGCGGCAAGCGACGGCAAGATCGAACTGAAGATCACCGCGTTGAGCGGTGAGGTTCCACTCACTCCGTTGTCGGGCAAGCACTTGCTCAACGATCGCGCGCAAGCGGACGCGACGGCGCGCAATGTGCTGACTTTCTTAAGCTATAGGGAAAAATTTCTGGCCGGTTCTTGGCGCTTCAATACCTACTTCGGGCGAGACACTCTGATGTCGGTGCGCCTGCTGATGCCGGTGCTGGCACCCGAGGCCGTCGAGGCCGGACTCGGCGCGGTGCTGACTCGTCTGTCGCCGCTCGGCGAGGTGGCGCATGAAGAGGACATCGGTGAATTCGCCGTTCTCGATCATCTGCGCGCCACCGGAGATAAGTCCGATGCGCCGACATTCAACTACAACATGATCGACGGCACTTTCATGCTGGCGCCGGTAGCCGCGGAGTGGCTGCTGGATGATGCGCGCGGCCGAATGCAAGCCGCGGCATTCCTCAAGCGAATGGATGGCCGGCGCGAGAACCCCCGGGCGCTGGGCGCCGATCTGGTCGCCAACTTCAAGTTCGTGTTGCAAGCCACGGCACGATTCGCGGATGATCCACGCGCGCCGAATTTGATCGCACTGAAGCCCGGATTGGACGCGGGTCAATGGCGTGACAGCAATGACGGATTGGGTGGCGGGCGGTTCCCCTACGACGTCAACGCGGTTTTCGTGCCTGCCGCTCTCGAAGCCGCCGCCCGCTTCTTCTCAAGTGGCCTCCTTACTTCCTATCTGGCCCCCGCCGACCGCGAATTATTCGCGCGCGCGAATGCCATGGCGGCAACCTGGCGCGCCCAAGCAGGACCCCTGTTCGATGTGCGTGTACCCAGTGCGACGGCGCGACGAGACATTGCCGATTATGCGGCTGCCTTGAAAATAGCCGACGAGGCGGCGCTGCGCTCCGTGGGCGATTCAACGGTCTCCTTCCCGGCGCTGGCATTGACCGCTGACGACAAGACTATTGCCGTCATTCACTCCGACGTCGGATTCGAGCTGCTGTTTGGAAGGCCCACGTCCGCGGCGCTCGCCCAAGGCGCAACCGCGCTGCTGCGGCCGTTTCCGGCCGGACTGCTCACGCCGGTCGGAGTTGTGGTCGCCAACCCGGTGTACTCGACGCCGGCCATCCAGGCGCGGCTGACCGGCAGCGCCTATCACGGGACCGTTGTCTGGTCGTGGCAGCAGGCGGTGCTCGCGGCGGGATTGCAGCGGCAGCGGCAACGCCAGGATCTGCCGCCGTCGCTTCAGGAGCATCTGCACGCGGCACAGACGCAGCTCTGGGGAGCCATCAACGCGGCCCACGCGATGCGAAATTCTGAGCTTTGGACCTGGACCTTCTCGCGCGGGCACTTCGAGATCGCTCCTTTCGGGGCCAATGCCGCCGATGCCGATGAGTCGAACGCGGCGCAGCTGTGGAGCACGGTCTACCTGGCGATACCCGCGCCGTAGGCGAATCGAGTTGCAAGTCCCAGGCCACGTGTGGCGAATTAGCCTCAGTGGTTGCTATTGAACAAAATAACAATTACATTGAATTCGGGGAAAAGGTCTTCCGCGAGCGGCGCTGGAAGCCGACCCATGCGTGCAAATTAGACTGCTTCAGCAGCCGGCGCCGTGGATCGCAGCTTGCTCGAAGGCCTTCCTGCGTGCGATTGATGACCGCAGACATGCAGCGACAGGGGGGTAAATTGCAGTTTTTACAGAGCTATCACGCCGGTCGCTTCGAATCCGACTGTCTGGTGCCGGCCGGAATCCCTGCTGCTGAAAACCCGTGGCCGGGATACACCGCAATTTTCAACCAATCGGCATCTGATCGATACCTTGGCTAATGCATTTCTAAATTGTCCTACGGGATTGCTGCTCAAATAGACCACTCTGGGGGAATGATTCATGAGTCAAAAACGCAACAAACAAAAACGCCCGAGCGCACCATCGGTCCGATTGGGGCCAGCCAGCTGGCCGGCTTTGGGGCTGCCTGACCCGAGGGCAATTGCTCGAGGCGTGACGGTCCGCGGACTCGGCATCAATACCCTGGCGGTCGCGGTGGCGGGAATTCTCTATTGCGCGGGTGGCGCGACCTCGGCGCAAGCTCAAGTGGCCGCAGCCCCCGCGACGGAACCTACAGCCCTGGAAGAGGTCGTGGTCACCGCTTCGGCGACCGGCGTGAGAAAGCTGGACGCGAGCTACAACATCATCACGGCCAACGCCGAACAGATCAAGGAAGCCAACCCGAAAAGCACGGCCGATATCTTGAAGTTGTCGCCAGGAATATGGCCGGAGTCCTCCGGCGGTCAAACCGGTGCCAACATCGAGATTCCCGGTCTCCCCAGCGGCGGCGACTCGCCGTACTTTACCAACATGATCGAAGGGTCGCCGATGTACGGCATGCCCTCGCTTTCCTTCATGGATTCGAGCTCGCTGTTTCGTCTCGACGACACAGTCGACCGGATTGAAATCGTGCAGATGGGTCCGGGCGCCATCTTCGGTCCCGGACAAATGGGCGCAACCGCCAACTTCATTCTGAAACGCGGCACGGACACACCCACCGGATCGGTGGGGCTCACGGTTGGCAGCGAAGGGTTGTACCGGGTCGATGCTTTCGTTGGCGGTCCGATCGCACCGGGTTGGTATGGCAGCGCCGGCGGTTTCTACCGCTCGTCCGATGGCGTGCGCTCGCCGCAGTTCAAGGCCGACGAGGGTGGCCAATTCACGGCAACGATCTCGCACGATATTGAAGGCGGCTCCCTGATGTTCTGGGCCCGCACTCTGCAGGACAAGAATCAGTTCATCGTGCCGGTCCCCGTGATCGAAAGCGCCAATGGGTCGTCATTCTCGAACTACCCCGGATTCAATGCGCTTACCTCGGCCTACGGCAGCTCGGCCATGCGCAACGTGCAAGTGCCGAGCGCCGCGGGTGGTTTTCAAGCGGCCGATCTCGCCAATGGCCGCGGCGGCAACTTGTACTACTTCGGTAGCAAGTTCGACAAAAAGATCGATACCTGGACGATTACGAACAACTTACTGTTCGACACCGGCGACCTCAACACCAACGCACTGTTTTCGGGTCCAAACCCGCGGCCCTTAAGCTATTACCTGTATGGTTGCCAAGTGCCGCAGCCCGCGGGCTTTTGCGCAGGCGGAAAGGCAGTCGACAGCAACAATCTGGGTCCCAATGGCCAGGGTCTGCCGCTCGCCACCAACGTCACTGCGCAATACTCCAACGGCGCCGGCGTCGTGCCGCAGAGCCAGAGCGTGATCGCGCAGGGGTGGTGGTTCATCCAGAAGCATCTGACCAACCTCACCGACGAGTTTCGCGTCAGCAAGGAGCTTTTCGACGGCAATACCTTGACGGGCGGAGTGTATCTGGCGAATTACACCGATGATGACAACTGGTCGCTGGGCAACACCATGCTGATGTCCAATACGCCCAATGCCACGCCGATCGTGTTGAACTACAAGAATGGCGCGGGACAGACGGTCAACCTGACCAGCCCGCAAGGCTTTGTCAACATGAACGGCAACTTCAACATTCTGGAGCACGGCAGCGCCACGAACATCGCGACCTACCTGTCGGACTCGTGGAAATGGAATCAATTCCTGTTCGATGCCGGCGCGCGTCTCGAGAATATCAACGCCAATCAACGCACCTGCAACCGGACCCCTGAGCAGTTGGGAACGGCGCTGGACTTGTGGGATAACGCGGTGCCGATCTGCAACGGCACGTGGGACAACGAGCACTACGACAAGACCAAAGCCTCGTTCACCACCGGTATCAACTATGAAATATTCAATAACATGAGCGTGTACGTGCGCTTCAATACGGGCGCGCATTTCGACGACTTCGACAACGGCATACGCAGTTCAGGGCCGCTCAATGCAACCGTGAATACCAGCACCGGCATCAGTGCGCCGATTCAGACGATGAAGAACTACGAAGGCGGTTTCAAATTCCAAAACAGCTTTGCCTACGCGGACATTAGCGTCTATCACCGGCAGTTCATCGGCCTGCCGTACCAGGAGACCAACGCGGCAGGCGTGGGCTTTGGCCCGATCACCACCTACGGCTCAGATACGAAGGGCGTCAACTTCATCGGCACCCTGACGCCGATCCACGACCTGAACATCACGGTGAACGGCGAGTACATGGACGGGCATTACACGCACTACAATGGCTGTGCGCCCTACATCGACATCAACGGCAACAACCAGTGCGCCATCATCGATGGTGCGCCGATACAGCGGCAACCGAAATTTCAGATCCGGGTCACGCCGAGCTACATGCTGGAGCCCACCTGGGGTACAGCCTTGGGATGGGTCACGTACGAGCATGTCGGGCAGCGTTACGAAGATAATACCGGGCTACAACCCCTGGGCGTGTACTACATGCTGAGCGCCGGCCTGCTCTTTAACTACGGCAGGAACTGGGAGTTGCGTCTGCAGGGAACCAATCTGACCAATCAGATTGGTCTCACGGAAGGCAATGCACGCAAAACCGGTCAGGCGGCCGGCATCCAGAACGTGCTCCTGGCGCGGCCGATCGAGGGTCGCGAAGGCAACATCGGAGTCAAGTACAAGTTCTGATATGACCCCCTCGCGTCACCCGGCGCGAGGGGTCTCTTGGAACCACATCCGCAGATCTTGCTGCTTGCCAGACGGCGCGGGCCTGCTACTCTCGCCCGCAATGTCTGTAAACGATCCCGCACTCATCGATACGATGCGCCGAATCAACGCATTGCTGCAAACGGGCAGCTATCGCCCTGCGCACGATCAGCTCGAGACGATTGTCGAGGCCCACCCGCAGTTCGTCGAAGCGCTGCGCCTGCTCGCCGGCACCAAACAGGCACTGGGCGATACGGCGGCGGCGGAATTGCTTTTGCGCCGCGCGCTTACCCTCGATCCCACCTGGACGCCCACGCTGGCAACGCTCGGAGAATTGTTGCTCACCGACGGTCGCGGCACCGAGGCTGAGCCGTTTTTGCAGCGGGCTGCAGCAGGCTCGCCGCCCTACCCTCGCGCAGCGCTGCTGCTGGCACGCTATTACAATAATTTGGGGAAACCGGCGCAAGCGCTTGCCATCGCTGGACCGCTTTGCGCGAGCGGCAAGGCCGATGCAGAGTTATTCACTCAGCACATCGCGGCGCTGGCCGCGCTCGGTCGCCAAGCTGATGCGGTTTCCGGTTATCGAGCGCTCGCCGGTGCCGCGCCCGACAACCGCGAAGCGGCGCATGCCCTCGCGATTGCGCTCAACGCGGCCAATCAACCTGACGAAGCAGCGCGCGTCGCGCATCACGCGCTGTCGCGAGGGAATGCGTCCGCAGCGCTCTACAGCACTTATGCGCGCAGCCTGATTGCGCTGGGTCACCTCGATCGCGCCGAAGCCGCCTTGAGTGACTGCGTGCAGCTCGAACCGCGACTGGTCGAGGCGCAAAATAATCTCGCGCAATTGATCTGGATGCGCACGGGCGACCTTGGGCAAACGACCGCGGCACTCGATCGGGCCCTGCAAACCTTTGATAACGAAAATGCTCTCTGGGCTGCCAAGGCTGCCATCCTGCAGGCCGCTGGGGATGCGCGCGCCGCCTATGCCTGTTTGGCGCCGCGAGTCGCGCGCGCCCAGACTCCGCCCATGCTGCTTATCCGCGCCGGCCTTGCCGCGCTGGAATTCGATTCGGAAATCGCCTTAGGTCTAGCCGAGCGGGCGTTGCACGCGATGCCGGACAATTCCACTGCGCGCAGTCTATTGGTCGCAGCGCAACTCGGTGTGGGCGATGCCCGCGCCGCACTGCCCCATTGCGATGCCTTGTTGGCCAATGCGCCCGACGATCAATACCTCATCGCACTTCAAACCACGGCTTGGCGTCTGCTCGGCGATCCGCGATACGCCGGGTTCTGCGACTACGAAAAATTGACATTCCCCGTAGAGCTCGAAGCGCCTGCGCCGTGGGTGGATCTGGCCAGTTTCTTGGCCGATTTGCGCGTGAGTCTCAATCGCCTGCACGACCCGAACGGTCATCCGCTGCTGTTTCAATCACTGCGCCATGGCACGGAGACCACTCAGGATCTGTCACGCAGTTCGGATCCGGTGATTCAAGCACTGTTCAAGAGCTTCGCCGCCCCGATCCGCGAGTACCTCGGGCGCGTGGGTCAGGGGACCGACCCCTTGCGCCGTCGCAATCACGGCGCGTGGCGATTCAACGGCAGTTGGTCGGTCAGGCTTCGCACCTCAGGACACCATCGCAACCATGTCCATCCGCGCGGCTGGATTTCCTCGGCGTGCTATGTGGAATTGCCCGATTGCATGAGCGATACGCGAACCGATGAGGGAATTCTCACCTTCGGCCAGCCCAGCATCATCACGACACCGACCTTGGGCACGGAATATGCGCTACGGCCCAAGGTGGGCATGCTCGTGCTGTTTCCGTCTTATTTTTGGCACGGAACCGTGCCTTTTGCCAGCGACCAGCCGCGCCTCACCGTGGCGTTCGATGCGGTCCCCGACCGCTAGGGAAGCTCTGCACGGGTGATGATTCCTGAGCGATACTGTGGGCAGAGTGCAATAAATGGGGGAGTCAGGGGATGACTACTGATATGCATACGCCGCGTTGGTCGCGTGTGGCCGCGGCGATAGGCTTCGCTGTCCTCACGACCCTCGCGATATCGGCCTGCTCGCGCAATAGCCTCGCGCGTAGTGGTGCGGCGCTGGAACTGCGCGCAGATCAGGAGCATGAGACACTGGCTCGCGAGCACAGCGTCACTGTTGAGGTGGCCGAGTCAGAGCTCGATGGGCGTTTTCAGCGTCTGGCCGATCGCTGCAAAACGGACTCCGCGCACCACTGCACGATTCTTCAGTCTGACGTGTCGACCGGTCAATTCGCTTCCGGGCTCATCAAGCTGCGAATTGATCCGGGGGCTGTCGAAGAGCTCATTGCATTCGCCGCAAGTCTGGGAAGACTCCAACATCGTTCCACCAAAGTGGAGGATCTCGCGGAGGCAATTCAAGACACGCGGTCGCGAATCGAGATGCTGACGACTTACCGCAAGCAGCTGCTGGAGTTGCAGGCAAAGACGGCAACCAATGTTGATGCTGCAATCAAAATCGCGTCCGAACTCTCCTGTGGAGGCGACGCGGCCGGTAGCGGACGCTTGCACGGACCCTTAGTCGATGGCACCGCGACCCAGGTGATGGCGACCAGCCCGGCGAAGGCGATGTACGACTACGATGGCGTCAGCGAGCAT
>Ga0210393_10002744_pt1 | contig 14350 bp, 18 predicted proteins | sample IncBWC27OmetaG_FD_160068 | JGI IMG/M metagenome (GOLD analysis project Ga0210393, IMG submission 160068) | Forest soil microbial communities from Barre Woods Harvard Forest LTER site, Petersham, Massachusetts, United States - Inc-BW-C-27-O ... | reverse complement strand
AAGTCCCGTACTTCGCGAATTTTCTGCGCGGTATGGCGAGCAGCCTCGAACGTGTACGGCATCGGCAACAGGTCATGGCTGTACGTGCCGTCCACACTGCCCCAGCAAAGGTGGTCTGTGAGCCAGGGGGTCTGGGTCCGCTTGACCAGAGTCTTGAGCTTTTTCAGGTGCTCCCGATTCGGTGGTTCTGGGGAACCAAAATACATGGAAACCCCATGCTGTACGACCCGGTAGCTATCAAGAATCTGATCGAGGACATGCAGCGGGCGCCCGCCATCAATCATGTAATTCTCTGAGATGATCTCGAACCAACTCACAACCGGTTTCTCAGCGAGGATATGCCGATAGTGAGGCACGCGAAGACCTATCCCAACTCCAAAATCGGTGAATCCGTTGAAAGGATTTGCTGGCATGTCATTTTTTCCAAGAAAAAAGAGGGCCGGGACACTCAACCCCGACCCATTGGGGCTGAAGTGCGTTAGTTCTGCTGCGGCTTGGGTTTATCATCCTTTGGTGGTTTCGAACCATCGGTTGCGCAGCCGCCCTTGCCCTTGCAATCGTTCTTGCCAGCATGCTTCTTGTCGCCGCCGCCCTGCCCCTTACAGTCGTTCTGCCCCTTACAAGCATGCTTTGGAAGTTTGTCTTTGTCCGTCTTCGTGTCCGTGCCGCCATTATCTTGCATGCTCACGGCTCGGATTCCGGCATTGTCTTGGTTCGTCGTTTGTGCTTGAAGCTTCGCGCTGCTGCCAGTTAACAAGCCGGCAAGTGCCGCCCCAGCCAACATGGCCTTCATGGAAGTACTCATCTTGTTGCTCCTTTTGCGAATTGATTTTGCATCTCGGTACGGCAACACTCGTTCTCAGGAGAAGCCCAAATCCCCTGTTTGGGAGGATTAAAGTAAATTGTCGCAAGTCATCCCCAGGGTTGGAGGAAATGTCGCTGTTTTGCTCCCGATCAGCTGAATGTCACTTTCAGGCCATACGACGTGGGATCGGACAAAAAAGTTACAACCGGGGAAGAAAAAGATTATGAGACGCTGGACTTGACCCTGGATTTCGGCCTGCACTCTCAGCTGGACAGAGCGGCGACAAACCTAATGCCGGTCTGCACCGGACTTCAGTTGATTGGGCGAATTACCGTCAAAAATGAATACTCCTCTGAAGCATCGCCCGCGACCAGTTTGTCTTGATGTAACTTCTGACGATCTGTGGACATCGAACCGTCGCGCTCCGCGGAACACGTTCGCGAATGCAATGCTCTGCTGATTTCTCAGGCTGGCAAGAACCGCGCGCACGGGCACCGCCGAATCGTGGAAGAAGGAATGAACATCCCCATGAATGACTTTCACGTGACTGAGAAGGCCAAGGCGGAGACTGGGAGAACCACCGACGTTCGGAATATTGATCTCCCGTACCCCCAATCGGCTGACCAACCTCCAACCAGGGTGGATCCTGATGAAAACTCAGGCAATCGGAAGTTCCATACCGAAGGGGGGCGCTGGAAGACCGGGAATCGACGAACCATTCTCTATGTAGACGACAACCCAAAGGCCTTAAGAATGCTGAAGTTCGTGATTGAAGGGAGCGGATATAAGGTTGTAGCCGCTCGTGACGCAGGTGAGGCGTTGGACTTGTCTTTAGTGAACTATCGAATCCTCAAAATGATGGGATCCGACCCGATACTGGCAATTAAGCGCTTCAGTCCTGGTACTCCTATCGTCCTAGTTTCTGGTTATGCTCTTTTGCCGCCGCAGGAATTCAGCCACGTAGACGCTCATGTAGGCAAAGGCGCGACCCTAGACATCTTGCTGGACAAAATACGAGCACTCGTTGTAGCACATGAGTCAAGCCCCGCCGCTGCAAGCGGCTCACTCGAAAAGCGAAATGAGACCAAACTTTCAGCGTAGCAATTAGGTCCGCCGCTCTGTTGCTCCCCGACCGCATGTTGCTGCATGTTTTTGTAAAACAGAAACCTGGAGTTAGGATGAGGGAAAGTATAGGTTCGTCTTCGCTGTTAATGATCAACGCGCTTTCGAAGGTTGCGCTTCTGACCTACGTGCTCGCATTTTCTAGAGGTACCGGCAGCAAACCCACAACGATCATGGCCCCTGGTGGTCGCATCGATGTGTTTGTCTCCGGCCAGGGAGGCGCTGTTACCCAAGAAGACTTGATTGGCTGGGTCAGCGCTGCTTCCAAGTCCGTCTCCACCTATTTTGGTCGCTACCCTGTACCTCACGTGGAGGTACGAATCACTACAACCGAGGGCCGAGGCGTTCGCCATGGCAGAACCTTTGGTTCGCCAAGTCGAATCACCATTTCAGTCGGCCGCGACACGACCGTGGCTGATCTCAAGCGGGATTGGATTATGACACACGAAATGGTTCATTTGGCGTTCCCATCGGTGCCCGAAAGACATCACTGGATTGAGGAAGGAACTGCCACATACGTGGAACCGATAGCTCGGGTACAGGCGGGGATTCTCTCACCTTCGCAGATGTGGAGCGACCTGATCCGCGATCTCCTTCAAGGACTACCTGGCCCAGGAGATCAAGGGCTCGATCGCACTCACACGTGGGGACGCACCTACTGGGGAGGAGCCCTATTTTGCTTTCTTGCAGACGTGCAGATCCACCAGAAAACTCAGAATCGACAAGGTTTCGAGAGTGCTTTGCGAGGAATTCTCGCTGCCGGCGGCAACATTTCCGAGGACTGGCCACTGGAGCGTGCGCTCAGAGTCGGAGACGAAGCTAGTGGAACGCATGTACTGGAGGACCTCTACAAGGGGATGGCAGACAAACCTGTAACAGTCGATCTGCCAAATCTGTGGCGAGAGTTGGGAATTCAACGATCTCAGGACGGCGACGTTTCTTTCGTCGATGATGCCCCACTGGCTTCGGTGCGCAAGTCTATTACGGCCGGTCCAGATTCACGGTGAGCTCCGGTTAGGTGGGTGGTTAGCAGGAGTGTGTTGCGTAGGCTCGTGTCTCGCCAAGTGGAATCCGTTGTCCCGACTTCTCAATTGTCGCCGCGACACCTATTTTATTCGCGGTTCACTGCGGGCAAACGGCTTCTGATCCACGGACAGGCTATTGTAGCGAAGGGCGGCGATTAGCGCTGCATAGACAGCCGAGTAGAGGAGTTGAACCCCGGCAACATCCCAGTCCTGACGAAGCGCTGTCCCGAAGGTCAATGCCAACATTAGAAGGGCACCGGCGACCAGAGCCTCTCGAGTACGAAAACCAATAATAATGAGAAGGCCGAGCCCCGCTTCCAGCCAAGGCAAAGCATATCCGAATGGCGCAACAACGGCGGTCGGAAGGACAGTGTTTTGGAACATTTTGATCATCCCGCTGATGAAATTGCCAATGCCACCCAGCAGACGGCTTGTGCCGTGCATGAAAATGTTGAGTCCCAAGGTAACACGCAGCAATGCGTAGGCAAGCGACGAATCGTCGGGGCGCCGCGGTGTCAAAACCATGAGGTTTCAACCCTCCCAAGAACAGCCTGTTTGTAGAATGTCTAAGCGATTAGTCTTTTTACGTCCGAACACTCGTTAGATTCACGGGTTTGAAATGAGTTTCGCGCTATTCCATCCAAAGCACTGTAACTTCTGCACCCGTGTACCACTCTAAAACCTGAGCAGGGGTGCATGACTAAAGAAGAGATCAGACTGGTTGAGTGCCAGCGCCGCGAGAAGCACTGGAAACGCTGGGGCCCCTACCTCAGCGAGCGCGCTTGGGGCACCGTTCGTGAAGACTACAGTCCGCACGGCAATGCTTGGGAGTATCTGCCGCACGACCATGCTCGGTCGCGCGCTTACCGCTGGAATGAGGATGGCTTGGCGGGCATCTGCGACCGTCACCAGTTAATCTGCCTTGCATTCTCTTTCTGGAACGAACGTGATCCCATCCTGAAGGAGCGACTGTTCGGGCTGACCGGCAATGAGGGGAATCACGGCGAGGACGTCAAGGAATACTACTTCTATCTCGATAGCACACCTACGCACTCCTACATGAAGTATTTGTACAAGTATCCGCATGCCCCGTTTCCGTATTCGCAACTATTGGACGAGAATCGCCACCGCGGTAAGGACCGGCCAGAATTCGAACTGCTCGATACAGGCGTGTTCGACGAAGATCGCTATTTCGACATATTCGTCGAATACGCGAAAGGTGATGTAGAAGACATCTTCATAAAGATCAGTGTTTCTAATCGCGGGCCTGAAACCGCGCGTTTGCGCGTGTTGCCAACCATCTGGTTTCGCAACACCTGGAGTGGGGACTCGACTCGACCCGTGATGCGCCAGGTTGCCGGGGCAATTGAACTGAACCATCCGAGCTTGGGCAAACGCTGGCTCTATTCTGAGGGCTCGCCCGAACTGCTGTTTACGGAAAATGAAACCAATGTCAAGCGGTTATTCGGAGTGGGAAACCGCTCCAAATGCGTGAAGGACGGCATCAACGACTACATCGTTCACGGCGTCAAAGAAGCCGTCGCTGCCGAATCGACCGGCACCAAGGCCGCCGCGCATTATCAGCTGGAAATCGGCGTTGGTGAAACGGAGATTGTGCGACTTCGCCTCAGCGACATCGACTTCTCGGGTGTGGCCGAAGCTGCGTTCGAGGGTTTTGATGATCTCTTATCGACCCGAAAGACCGAAGCCGATGCGTTCTACGCTACGGTGATACCTCAAGAACTCTCCTCCGACGCGCAAAATGTCATGCGCCAGGGATTTGCCGGCATGCTGTGGTCCAAACAGTTCTATCACTATGTGATTAAGGAGTGGCTCGAAGGCGATCCGGGCAATCCTCCCCCTCCCGCCGAGCGCCTGGGCGGCCGCAACAAAGAATGGCCGCACTTGTACAACGCCGATGTAATTTCGATGCCCGACAAATGGGAGTATCCCTGGTACGCGGCGTGGGACTTGGCGTTCCACTGCGTAGCGCTGGCCCTGGTTGACTCTGATTTCGCGAAGGAACAACTCGTTCTCTTATTGCGCGAATGGTACATGCACCCGAGCGGACAACTGCCTGCGTATGAGTGGGGCTTAGGGGACGTGAATCCTCCGGTTCATGCTTGGGCCGCTTGGCGTGTTTACAAGATCGACAAGAAGCGAACCGGGAAAGGCGATCGCGTTTTCCTGGAGCGCATTTTCCACAAGCTGCTTCTGAATTTCACCTGGTGGGTAAATCGCAAAGATGCGGACGGCATGAATATCTTTCAGGGCGGATTCCTCGGACTTGACAACATCGGCATATTTGACCGCGGCGCACCACTGCCAACCGGCGGTTTTATCGAACAGTCCGATGGTACGAGTTGGATGGCAATGTACACCCTAAACCTGCTCGCCATCGCGCTGGAACTGGCTAGCGAAGATCCGGCCTACGAGGATGTCGCAAGTAAGTTCTGGGAGCACTTCATCTACATCGCCAATGCGATGAATCATCGTGGCGATGACGGTGTGGGGCTGTGGGATGAGACGGATGGTTTCTTCTATGACGTGCTGAAGTTCCCGGACGGCAGGAAGTACCCTATGCGCGTTCGCTCCATGGTGGGCCTGATCCCGCTTTTTGCCGTCGAGACGCTGGAACCGGAAATGCTGGACCGGTTACCCGGTTTCAAGCGACGGCTCGAGTGGTTCATTGACAACAGGCCGGACTTGGTAAAAAACCTAGCCTGCATGCGCACTCGCGGAATGAGGGAAAGACGCTTGCTCTCTACAGTCTCTCCTGAACAGTTGAGGCGGGTGTTGCGAACCATGCTGAACGATCGGGAATTCCTGTCCCCGTACGGGATCCGCGCGATGTCGCAATATCACCGCGATCATCCCTACGCGCTGTCCGTGAATGGGATGGAATACCGCGTTGACTATCAACCGGCGGAGTCGACAACTGGCCTATTCGGGGGGAACTCGAACTGGCGCGGACCGATCTGGTTCCCGGTGAACTACCTGCTGATCGAATCGCTGCAAAGGCTCCATCACTACTTCGGCGATGACTTCAAGGTCGAGTTACCGTCGGGTTCGGGCAACATGCTCACGCTCTGGGAAGTGGCTGCGGAATTGTCCCGGCGGCTGACGAACATTTTCTTACGCGACGAACGGGGCCGACGGCCATTGTATGGCGACCTGAAGAGCTTTCAAGATGACCCCAACTGGCGCGACCTGTTGCTTTTCTACGAATACTTCAATGGGGACACCGGCGCGGGACTTGGAGCCAGTCATCAAACAGGTTGGACCGGTCTCGTCACCAAACTGCTGCAGCAGAGCGGCGAGTCTCCCAAACACACAAGGCGTTCAATGTTGGCGCCCGTTGCGTTCACCGAATAAAGATCGAAAATGCGCGCACGGAAAATATAAGAGAGAAAGTATGATCCGTTTTGGACGAGACGTTTGCGACAATTTGAATGAGGCCTTGCGTCGCGAATGGCTGGAAACGAATGGCTTAGGCGGATTCGCTTCCTCTACCATTATTGGCTTGAATACGCGACGGTACCACGGCTTGCTTGTGGCAGCCACCAAACCTCCGGTCGGGCGCTACCTACTTCTGTCCAAGCTGGAAGAGACTCTTCTGTTAGACGGACGTGCATTCGATCTCTCCGCGAATCGCTACCCAGCGGTCGTGCATCCCCAGGGGTTTCGCTACCTAAAGGAATTTCGCCTTGATCCCTTCCCTGTATTTACCTACGAGATCGAAGGCATCGAGATCGAGAAGACGGTCTTCATGGTGCACGGCGAGAACTCGACGATAGTTCAATATCAACTCGGGAACGTGGGCGGTTCCAAATCCCTCCATGGGAAGATCACGCTCGAACTTAGGCCCCTCATCGCCTTTCGCGATTACCACAGTACAACTCACGAGAACACTGCTCTGAATGCCGCCGTTGCGTCTTTGCCTGGAGTCGCGAGTATCACTCCCTATAGTGGCCTGCCATCTTTGCACCTGGCACACAATGCCGGGCAACTTGAAAGCGGCAATGCAAGTTGGTACCGCAATTTCGAATATGAGGCCGAGCGCGCACGAGGACTCGATTTCACAGAAGACCTTTTTAACCCTTGCCTCCTGCGCTTTGATCTGCGTCCCGGAGCAGGTGCGATGATCATCGCTTCGACGGAGCCGCGCGATGCCGCGAGTGTGGACGAGTATCGCCAAGCAGAAATCTCCCGTCGAGTTTCGATCGTCAGGCACGCTCCGATGAAAGACGCTTTCGTTGAGTCGCTCACTACCGCCGCCGACCAGTTCATCGTCGCGCGAGGCAAGCAGAAGACGGTCATCGCGGGTTATCACTGGTTTAGCGATTGGGGCCGAGACACCATGATTGTCCTACCCGGCCTGGCCCTAACGACGGGCCGTTACGACGTCGCGCGCAGCATTCTGCGCACCTCTGCCCGCCATGTGGATCGAGGCATGCTGCCAAACCGGTTCCCTGATGCGGACGAAACAACCGAGTACAACACAGTCGATGCAACGCTGTGGTTCATCGAGGCTGTTCGCTCCTATCTGGCCTACACCGATGACCTGGGCTTCGTGGACAACGAGCTTTATGGCGTTTTGACCGAGATCGTTTCGTGGCATGTAGGAGGCACGCGTTTCGGAATCAAGGTTGATTCAAACGGACTGCTCAGCTCAGGCGAGGTTACCGTTCAACTGACGTGGATGGATGCGAAGGTGGGTGATTGGGTCGTTACGCCGCGCCGCGGGAAGCCTGTCGAAATTCAGGCCCTTTGGTACAACGCGCTGTGCGTCATGGAGGATATAGCGCGGCGGCTTGGAGACGAAGTCAGCAATCACCGTTATAGGACCATGGCGGCGCTCGCCAGCGGAAGCTTCAATCGACTTTTCTGGGACGAAAAGAGTGGGTGTCTCTTCGATGTTATAACTGGCGGCGCGCCGGATGCCAGCATCCGGCCGAACCAGATCTTTGCCGTGAGTCTTCCTTACACCATGCTCAATCCGGCGCGCGCGAATCGCGTATTAGACGTCGTCCAACAGCATCTGCTCACACCCGTTGGCCTGAGAACCCTCGCGCCAAGCGATCCTCAATATCGCGGCAGCTACATAGGGGACCAGGCCAGCCGGGATGGCGCTTATCATCAAGGCACGGTTTGGCCGTGGTTGATGGGTCCATTCCTCACTGCATATATAAAGGTGCATGGTAGAAGTGAGGCAGCGCGGCGACAGGCGGAATCCTGGCTCTCCGCCTTCAAAGTTCGGCTGTCAGACTCTGGACTTGGCCAAGTCTCTGAAATCTTCGAAGGCGATGAGCCCCATCGGCCGGTCGGCTGCATTGCCCAGGCATGGAGCGTGGCAGAACTACTGCGTGCCACGGTGGAAGATGTTTATGGCGTCCGCCCAGGAGCGCAAACCTCGGCCGTACTGGAGGCTTCGCCGTTCTGATGGCGTGAAATCCCGGGATGAAGCGGAGACAAATTCGACAAAGCAATTTTGCTAAGGCAATGTGAGAAGCATCTCGTGATCCGGTGGCTTCGCGAAGGAATGAAAGGACCAAAATGTCTAATCCCGTGTATGTGTCCAAGGTTCAAATTGAACGGCGCTCAGGGCCTCTCCGAATAGCACACTTGCCGGGCGAGTCGCAGCCAGTCTTCTTCAGCGTTCATGGAGCCATTGCTGAGCATTATGGCCTGGTTCCGGCAAAACTGCCCGAATCGCACGCGGCAACGCTAGATTACGTTGTGGCTGCCCTGGGTGGTTGAATGATCGGAACCTTCGGGGGCGCGCTGGAAGCGCGCAAAATAGATGCGAGCAACGGCCGGTTGCGTGCCGAAGTAAGAGGAGAAATCGAATCAGATCAGGGGGTCCTGGTAATTCGCAGAGTTCACGTTCACTACTTATTTGATGGAGCCGAGCAGGACAGGGATACCGTGGAACGCGTCCACCGCGTATACGCAGACAGGTGTCCCGTTTACAAGACACTGCGGCCTGCTTTCGAAATAACCTCAGATTTTGAACTTACAGGGACAACCGCAAAGGAAGGTACTCAATGACTCTTCAGCAAAAGCTGGATGACTTTAAAGTACAGTTCGAGTCCGGTGGCCCGCCTTACAACGCTCCCAAGGCAGTAATCGAAGTCTTTCATCGGGCCACGGAAGAGCTGCGCCAGTCCGGATTGGCCGAACGCGCTCTGAAAACCGGCGATCGGGCGCCGGCATTCACTCTCAACAACCAGGACGGAACCCCGATCTCTTCTGTGGAACTCCTTGCCAAAGGCCCGCTGGCAATCACTTTTTTCCGTGGTCACTGGTGACCCTACTGCGTTATGGAGCTGGAGGCTCTACAAGCTGCTTTGCCCGAAATACAGCGCCGGGGAGCCAGCCTAGTGGCAATCTCCCCGCAATTGGAGAGGTACGGACGCTCGATCCACCGTCGTCTCAATCTGGGGTTCGATGTACTGACGGACCGTGGGCTGCAAGTTGCGAGTCAATTTCGCCTCGTCTTCGTGCTTCCCGATTACCTCAAGACGGTTTATCTGCAGTTCGGAAACAAGCTGGATGAGTTCCACGGCGAAAACGCCTTCCGCTTGCCCATGCCCGCACGATACGTGGTTGACCAACAGAGCGTGATTCGTAGCGCCAATGTGAGCCCGGATTACACCAGACGTCCCGAACCCCGTGAAACCATCGGCGCGCTGGAGGAGCTCACGAAGCCCGGAGGCTGACGAGAGACGGCGAGGTCCGGACTTCTGCTTCGAAAGGTAGGTTGTCCCGTAAGCTACAGGACAAGCCTCTTCGCGATCCTAATTATCGCTCCACAGATGAAGCGAACGGCGTGTAACTTGCTCGCCGAAAACACATCTCACGTCATAGTTGTTAATACGTCGACACAATTTACGGAGACGAATAATGGCACGCATCGCAACAATTGATCCTCAAAGCTCCACAGGTAAGGCGAAGACTTTGCTTGATGCGGTTCAGTCTAAGATGAAAATAGTTCCGAATCTTATGCGCGCACTCGCCAGTTCCCCCGCCGCGTGAGAGGGATACCTCAACTTCAACGAGGCGCTGAGCCACGGCTCGTTTAGCGGCAAACTGCGCGAACTTATTTCTGTCGTAGTGGCTGAGGCAAATGGCTGTGAATATTGCCTCTCCGCCCACACGGCAATTGGGAAAATGGTGGGATGGAACGAAGAAGACATTCTGGCCAGCAGGAAGTTCAATTCTGGCGATCCGAAGATCGATACGGCGCTGCGTTTTTCCCGTAATCTCGTGTCGCGCCGCGGGCAGGTTGACCAGGCGGAGATTGAAGCACTGCGAACGGCTGGCTACAGCGACGGCGAAATCGCAGAGATCATCACGAATGTCGGGCTCAACACGTTCACAAACTATTTTAATAATGCCGTTCAAACCGAAATCGACTTCCCAAAGATTGATTTGAAGAAGGCCGCCTAGCGGTATAGATCGATCAAAGAATCCCGGAAGGGCCGAAACGCTTCGCGTTGCAAAGATTTGGCAACCAGGAGGTTCTTTTGGATTTTGCCCATAATAACAACCGCCTCAACCCGTTTTTCATGCTGAAGGGCCCCTACGGCTTTCCTGATACTGCTGGATCCGCCAATAATCAAACCGGTTTTGCCGACAAATCCCCGTAGTATATTCCCGAGCGTTCTACCATTACTCTAATGTATGGAAATCTCGCTTCTCACTGGCTGGCAGATCCGTTGAAGAGATCTTCAATCACTCGTGAATCCACCTCGCCAGATTGGTTGTAGACGGGTTCGCCGCGTCCATTCAAAACGAGCACGTGAGGGATGTAGCCCTTGTAGTACACCTCGACCAATTGTTGCTGTTCAGGCGAGCGTTGAACGTCAAGATCGATGACCACAAAGTGCACCCTGGAGCGGTACTTGTTGTACAGTTCAACCGTCCGGCGTGCCTGCCTCTTTGAGTTGAAGCATCCTTCGCCGTAGATGATCACGTAGTTTGGTTTGCCTGGAACAAATCCTGATTGAGCGTCCGATCCAGTAATGAGGGGACCGTCGAGGCTGTCACTTCCGTAATCGAGGTGCTCATTGAGTTTCAAGTTGTCGATGGAGAACACAGTAGGCACCGCCAGCAGAAACAAACCCAGGAGCAGGGCAATCTTTTTTATGGTCACTTCGGAATCTCCAATTGAAATGATTCTTTTTCGATTTTGTCTTGATCCGCATAGCGCCTCAGAGCTTCTTCCACTGCTTCTCTGAATGGTGGTTTGTCACCCCTGCGCTCGGACGGCAGGTATCCCCCACCAAAGTACAGCTTTCCGTCTGGAGTGATGAAAGAGGTGAGAGGCAATCCTGCAGGAAGGTTTAGCACAGCCTGGGCGCGTTGTAATTGCGCCACCAGTTCTGGAGCAGAATCGAAGTCAACCTTTACCGCGACGAAATGCTGATTGATGTAATCGGCGGTCGAGGCATTGGTGTACGTTTCGCGATCCATGAGGCTACACCACGGACACCAAACGGCCCCTACGTCCAATAGAATCGGGCGGCTGAGCTGTTTTGCCCGTTGAAAAGCGCCGGCACCCCAAGGATACCAATCCACGGGTTGCGAAACTGCCCGCTTCAGGTACTGTGAAGTCTGGCCGCTCAGGTGATTAGAGTTGCCATGCGCCTGACTGGCAGACACTATGCCTGCCAAAACCAGCGTTAGCAGGAACATATTCTTGCCCATGCCGATCAGATTCAGCCGTGCAAAAGAAGTTACATGTCCCACTCAAAGCCAGGGGCTCCTCCAGCCCCGGTTCGAGCGAGCGCGCTAAAATGGAAGAAGAAGGAAAAAGCGGCAAAATGAGCGGCAACGACAGTTCCATCTCCAACTCGTTACGCGAGTCACGAGGACCGGTTCGAAGAGTTCGCACTCAATAAAAATGGGTTCACATTCAGACGTGAACCCATATCACTCTGCTTAGGCTCGCGGTGCTTTTACAGCCAGTATTTCCGGCTGGTCAATCACGGGCGGTTTCGCGAACAGGTCCTCGGCCTTTGCGAATAGGGCTTTCGCGACTTCGCCACCAAGGTGTGCACTGCGTCCGTTTTCATCGGGGAACGTGTCGAAGATGCCGAACTTCGATGGACCCATCTTCAGTGCGTACCAGGTTGTGGTTCCGGTTTCAGCCTGCACCAATGGTAGTGCCGACTTTAGGAACTTTTCAACTTCATCCTCCTTACCGAGTTTTGCTTCGAGTTGTACCAGAATTGACAACTTATCCATGTTTTCTCCAGGCACTCAGCTTTTTCGTTCAGCCGATGGCCAATTACTACTTATCCAACGTCACAAAAACTTAGCCGCGCGGGCAGCGTTCAGATAGCTAACGCGCTCTCAATCGAGCTTCTGAGTTCAAGTAAGTATCGGTCATTGCCCGATAGCCGATTAGTGTTTTCTCCGGACCGCTATGTACGCGCGGCTTGTTCTGATTTCGTTTCGAACGCGAACACATCGGATCGCGAGTAACGCCCGGAAGCATCGAAGGTCATGAACTCCTGGTCAATTTCGTTCAGGTTGAGATCGGCAACGATTAGCTCTTCGCGATCAAATACGGGTTCGACAACATAGCGAGTGTCGGGCCCGATGATCGCGCTGCCTCCACGCTCCAGCCAATCTCCGGTTAGCTTCTGTATCTCGCCGTCATTCTTCAACTCCGTCGGGAGATCCCGAGCGGGCATCATTAAGCCAACGGCCAAAACGAAGCAACGCCCTTCAAAGGCATAGTGCCGGCTGCACAATTGATGAAGGTCGTGCACCGTGGGCCACACTGCGACGTGGATATGTTCGCCGGAATTGTGCATGGCCATTCGGGCGAGCGGCATCCAGTGCTCCCAGCAGATCAATCCTCCGATGCGGGCGCTTTTCGTCTTCACCGCGCTCAGTCCACGGCCGTCGCCATGACCCCATACCAGGTGTTCCGTATAGGTAGGCACCAGCTTGCGATGATGATTCGCCAACTTCGCCTTGGATGAGATCGTCAGCAAACTGTTGTAGAGTGTTCCATTTCCCGGACCCGCTTCAACCCGCTCGTTTACTCCCATCACGATGTCAATTTTCAGGTCGCCGGCTGCTTCACACAAGGCTGCGATTTCGGGCCCGGGAACAGTTACGCTGTTCTGCCTTAAGCGCGCGAACACCTGCTTGGTGGCTGGATGCTCCCATAACGCAACGTTCGGACATACATCGAGCCACACGGGATAGCCTGGCAGCCATGTCTCCCCGAATGCTACCAGTTCGGCCCCTCGCTTCTTCGCATCTTGAATGATTCGAATCGCCCGGAGCACGCTGGCGGCTTTGTCCAGATAAACCGGAGTGAACTGCGCAATTGCAACCCTGAAATCTCGTGTCTCGGTCCGGTCGCTCTGACTTCCGCTCTTGGCTTTGAGCTTGCGGGATTTTGTCATCTTTCGATTCTCCAGGAAACTAGAGCGGGGCCTTACCCACTTACGTTTTGGCCCTTAAGACACCACTTCCAAAACTTCAGGCAAGGCCTTCTTTATAATTCGAGGCACCGCAGCATCGGCGGACGGGTACCCGACAGGAATCAATAGGTACGGCTTCTCATTCTTGGGTCGGTTCAGAATCGTTCCCAGAAATCCCATGGGGCTGGGCGTGTGAGTTAACGTGGCCAGGCCAGCCATGTGTAAAGCAGCAAGCAGTATACCCGCCGCAATTCCCAGAGACTCCATCACGTAATAATGCTTAGTCTTGATCTCCTGCCCCTCCGCACCTCGACTCAAACCATAATCAAGCCGAAAAATGATAATCAGGTAGGGCGCGATCTCGAGAAACGGCTTGTGCCAGTCTGTGCCTAGTGGCTGCAGTGCCTCAAGCCACTCGCAAGGAGCGCGCCGGTGATAAAACTCTTTTTCTTCGGCTTCTGCCGCTTCCCGGATCTGACGCTTCACCTCTGGATTTGAGACTACGACAAATCGCCAAGGCTGCTGATTGGCGACGGAGGGTGCGGTAGTCGCCGCCTTAATCGCCGTCTCAATTAACTCGAACGGCACGGGTTCGGGGGAGAACGACCTTACGCTGCGCCTGGTGCTCATGACTTGGAAAAAGCCCGAGGCCTGCCGCAATTGTTCCTCTGCAGCAAGTCGCGCAAATCGTAAAGGGTCCATTTGGGGAGCGTGATTCCCCTCTTTTTGTGTTCTCATCACGATGAATACTCTTCACCAATTGTGACGCGTTGCTCGGAATGAAAGAAAGGGTGCGTTACCACATAAACCGCCGAGAGAGCCAACTGGAACTTGGCTGATCGGAGCATCGCAAACATCCAGGAAAAGTCGCTCCGCGTAAGGCCCGGACGTAATGGGCTTCACTTTGCTGCCCTGAATGGACAACCTTGTAAACGCCTGAAAACGTCACG